>Ga0102924_1000570_pt1 | contig 45755 bp, 39 predicted proteins | sample PaiPotPPM11metaG_FD_80116 | JGI IMG/M metagenome (GOLD analysis project Ga0102924, IMG submission 80116) | Iron sulfur acid spring bacterial and archeal communities from Banff, Canada, to study Microbial Dark Matter (Phase II) - Paint Pots PPM... ...
CGTGAGATCTCCACTTCGGTCGAAGCAACCGAGTTTGGTCTCGGTGTTACCGACGTCGATCGCTAGTAGCATCGCGTCATCGCTTCGCCTTCATGAGATCTTCAATTGCGTCGAGCAAGCGCGCAGCCAGCACGTCCTTGCCGGCCTGCCCCAGTTCGCGCCGGCCGTCGCTGCCCCACAGCAGCGTCAATGCATTATCGCCGGTGCCGAAGCCGCGCTCGTTCGAAACGTCGTTCACCGCGATGGCGTCGAGATGCTTGCGCGTTAGTTTCTCGCGCGCATTGCGTTCGTGATCGTCGGTTTCGGCTGCAAATCCAACGATAAAACTGCTGCCTTTGCGTTCACCCAGTACCGCCAAGACATCGGGATTTCGGACCATCCGCACCATAAGGTCTTCGTCACTCTTCTTTGTCTTCGACGCGGAGTAGCGTTCCGGCCGCCAGTCGGACACTGCCGCCGTCGCAACGATGACGTCCGCACCGGCAGCCTGCAGCATGGCGGCGTCGTACAACTGCTGCGCGGTTTCGAAGCGCGTCACGGTAACGCCGGCTGGAGCTTCGAGCAAGGTGGGGCCGAGCAACAACGACACCGACGCACCGCGCCGCGCCGCCTCGCGCGCCAGCGCGATGCCCATCGCGCCGGTCGACGCATTGCTGACGAAGCGTACCGGATCGAACGCCTCACGCGTGGGGCCGGCCGTAATCGCTACGCGTTTGCCCGCGAGCGAACGTCGACGCGCCAACGCGGCGATCAGGCTCTCAAGAATTCGTTCCTCGGCGGCCAAGCGCCCGACGCCACTTTCTCCTTCGGCCAAATAACCGCGCTCCGGCTCGACGATCTGGTACCCGCGCGTGCGCAGCGCGGCGAGGTTGCTCTGCGTCGCGGGATGCGCGTACATCGCGTCATTCATCGCGGGGGCGAGGACGATCGGAATGCGAGCGGCCAACAGGGCCGTCGTCAAGAGATCGTCGGCGATGCCGTGCGCGAGTTTGGCGATCAGATTGGCGGTTGCGGGTGCGACGAGCGCGACCGCGGCTTCACGGACGAGACGAATATGCGGGATGCGTTCGGGCGCGTCCCACAGCGACGCGTACGCCGGACGTGCCGTCAGCGACGAAAACGTGAGAGCGCCGACGAAGCGTTCCGCCTCTGCAGTAAGCACGACGTCCACCACCGCACCCCGTTGTACGAGCGTGCTCGTTAGCGCGGCGGCTTTGTAGGCAGCAATTCCTCCGGAAACACCCAAAAAAATCCGGGCACCCGCGATCATGCCGGCGTCTCGACGCGCTGCGGTACGACGTACAAATTGTCGATGAGACGGGTCGAGCCGAAATGCGCCGCACCGATCACAAAAGACGGTGCATCCAGTCGCTCGGCCGGCTCGAACGTTGCCGCCGAGACGACGTCGAAATAGTCCGGCGTTGCGGTCGGACTTAGCGTTGCGCGGGCCAGCGCAATCGCGTTGCTTTTGCTCTCTCCGCGGTCGAGTGCGTCGCGCAGCGCGACCAGCGCGCGATAAAGCGACGCCGCCTGTGCGCGTTGTTCTACGCTCAGGTACGCGTTGCGGCTCGACATGGCGAGACCGTCGGCTTCACGGATGGTCGGCACGATTTCCGTCTCGACCGGAAAGGCGAGATCGGCGATCATTTTTCGTAACACGCAGGTTTGCTGCGCGTCCTTTTGTCCGAGATACAGCACCGTCGGTTGTACGACGTGCAGCAATTTCGCAACGACGGTCGCGACACCGCGAAAATGCGCCGGGCGAACGAGACCTTCGAACGTCGTGCCCAGCGCTCCGACGTCAACCGACGTCGTGAAGTCAGGCGGATACATTTTGCCGGCGTCGGGCGCGAACAACACGTCGACGCCGGCCGACTCGAGTTTGCGGCGATCGCCCTCGAAATCGCGCGGATAGCGCGCCAAATCTTCGTTGGCACCGAACTGCAGCGGATTGACGAAGACCGAGACCGCAACCGATGCGTTGCGTTCGCGGGCGCGCCGCACGACTTGCACGTGTCCGGCATGAAGCGCGCCCATCGTCGGAACGAACCCAAGCGGTCTGCGCAGCGTGCCGAACAGCGCGCGCGCCTGCGCGATCGACGTTGCGATCTGCATCGTGTTGCTTACGCGCGCGTCACCCGCAACGTCGTGCGGCCCACGACGAAGGGCGTTCCGACCGGCAAGGTCACGTCACCGGCGACGCGCCGCCCGTCGAGTTTGGTTCCGTTGCGGCTTTCGAGGTCGGTCAACAGCAAATCGCCGCCGTTGACCCGCAGGCGCGCGTGCCGCCGCGAAACGTACCGGTCGAGGGCGATGCACGCGACGGCTTCGGCGTCGTCGCGACCGATCGTGATCTCGCCCTCGAATCCCCAGGTCTTTCCGTCGAGCGGACCGCTCAGGACTTCAAGCAGGTACATGCGAGTCTTCAGGTTCGGTGACGTTTATGCGGGTCATCCTTTCACCGAGCCGGCGGCGTCTTCGAGGGAACGCGCTGCGAGGAGCGCGCCGAGGCAGGCGTGCGCGTACGTCACGCCGCCCTGCAAATAGACTTCGTACGGCGGCCGCAACGGGGCATCGCAGGAGAGTTCGATCGTCGCGCCTGCCACGAACGCGCCGCTGCTCATGACGACCGGCTGCGCATATCCCGGCACCGGCCCGGGCTGCGGGCGGAAGCGAGCGTTGATCGGCATCGCCTGCTGCAATCCGCGTGCAAATCGCAGCAGCCGTTCCGGCGACTCGAGTGCAATCGCTTGAACGATGTCGGTACGTGGTTGACCGGGAGACGGATCGACGCGATAGCCGAGTTGTTCGAAGAGCGCAGCGGCGAAATCGAGACCGCGCAAACACTGTTCGACGACCAGCGGCGCGAAGAAGAGTCCCTGCACGAGCGCTCGCCCGAAACCGAGCGTCGGCCCAAGCGATGCGCCGAGCCCGGGGGCGTAGGCGCGCGCGGCTACGCGTTCGACGAGATCGCCCCTGCCGGCGATGTACCCACCCGCCGGGGCGATCGCGCCGCCCAGATTCTTGATGAGCGACCCCATGACCAAGTCGGCGCCCACGTGCGTGGGTTCTTGCGGCTCGACTAATTCGCCGTAACAGTTATCGACGAGAATCGGGGCGTTCGCCGCGGCGCTCTTAACTGCCGCGAACGTACGCGCGCACTGGTCAACCGTCAACGATCGGCGCGGCGCGTACCCGCGCGAACGCTGCACGAAGATCGTGCAATCCTTGGCAACCGCGACGGCCTCCAATACGGCCGGCACGTCGACTTCGCCGTCGTCACGCAACGGGATTTCTCGATACGTCACACCCTCGCGCGCAAGTGCGTGCGGAGCATCGCACAGTGCGTTGCGCAACGTATCGTAGGGGCGCCCCGAGATCGAAAGAAGCGTCGAGCCCGGCGGCGTGCAGGCAGCCAGCGCCGTAACGATCGCGTGCGTTCCGCTGACAATTGACAGTCGCGCGAGCGCGCGCTCCGCGCCAAAGATGCGCGCCAGCAGCGACTCGTACGCGGCGCGCGCGGCGTCGTCATAGCCATAACCGGTCGATCCGTGAAGATCGCTCTCGGCGATACCTTCTTGCGCAAACGCGTATAGCACGTTGGCCGAAACCTGACGCTGCGCGTCGTAGGTGACATCGTCGACGCGCCGCTGCGCCTGCAGCGCGGCATCGCGTAAACGCGCGCTAATTTCAAAACGCGCGCACAGTTCGCCGATCACGCTGCAGCCGCATGGCGTTCGTACGCCCGAACGAACGGATAATACATCACCGCAGCGAGCGCGATGTTCAGCGCGGCCAATCCGATCGCGCGCACGTCTTGCGTGGCCAGATAGGTCGAAACGAACGTCGGAACGGCCGACGGCACGTAAAATGCGGGACGCGAAACGAAACCCGCGGCCACGGCGGCGTAGGTCAGTGATGCCAGCACTAGCGGAACGCCGATAAACGGCACCACGAGATACGGATTGAAGACGACCGGCGCCCCGAAAATCAATGGATCGTTGATATTGAAAAGCGCGGGGAGCAGCGTGATTCGTCCGACGCGCCGCAGGCGCGGCACGCGCGAAAAGGCCAGCAGCGCAGCCAGCGGCAACGTCGCTCCGGCACCGCCTGGAAAGACGAACAGAAACAGCGATACCACGACGATGTACGGCAGTGGCGCATGCGTGGCGTATGCGTGCGTGTTTTGCATCTGCATCGTCAGATAGACCGGCGTGACGACGGTGGCGAGCATCGCAGGACCGTGTACGCCGGCGGTCCAGAGCAGCGTTTGCGCGAGCACGATGGCGAGTAGCGCCGCATACGTGTCGCCCAGGCGCGAGATCGGCTGCATCGCTGCGGCGATGCCTGCCGCAAGCGAAACGTGCGCAAACAAAAGCGCCGCAAAAACGGCCAGCGCAAAGGCCGCACCGAGCCAGTCGCCCGCGCGTAGTCCCGCAATCCGGCGAAACAGCGCGATCGCCGCCGCGACGGTGCCGCATGCCAGGATCGCGAGAAAAAGTCCAGTGGCGCCGAGCGCGTGTAGATACGTCATCGCACTCGGCCCGAACGGCCGCGGCAACGCCAAGAAAAAGGACCCGGCGCTCGCGACGATCAGCGGCAATCGTACGTACCCACACGTGCGCGCGAGCCGCAAGGGCAGTGCGATCGCAAGCACCATCGCCATGACGCCGAAAGCCGGCAAGAGCGCGCCCGCGACAGCCAAGCCAAGCGTCGATCCCGCAAAAGCGTGCTGCATGAACCCGGCGACGAGGATAGCGGCGAAGGCGATGACGAGTGCGACGAAACTGCTGGGCAGCGCCTCGCGCACGCCGACAAGGAACGGCAGTTCGCCAAGCCGGCGCATGACCGGAACGGCGTGCCGTTCGAACCAGAGGATCAGTGGGGAAGCGGTCGGGTCGTCAGGAGCCTGCCGGCTTTGGGCACCCTTCACGTCTTCGAAAAAGGGCGCAGAGCCGATCGGTTCCTACAGGCGGCGGACGACGGCCTCGACGCGGCCGATGATCTCGACATCGCTCGCGTAGATTGGCGCCATGCTCCGATTTTCCGGCTGCAAACGGACGCGGTTCTTCTCACGATAGAAGCGCTTCACGGTGGCCTCGCCGTCCATCATCGCAACCACGACTTCGCCGTTTTCGGCATTGCGCTGCGGGCGTACGACGATGAGATCACCGTCGAGAATCGCTGCGTCCACCATGGAGTCCCCCTGGACTCGCAGCATGAACGCGTCCGAGGCGCGCGGGACGAAGCCGCTTGGAAGCACGAACTCGCCTTCGACGTTTTCTGCCGCGGTGATCGGGACACCGGCGGCCACTTTGCCCAGAACGGGCATGACGACCGTTTCCGGATGCGGTTGGGGCGCCTCAAACTCGGCGCGCAAGGCACGCGGCTTGGTCGGGTCACGCGATATGAGGCCGCGACGCTCGAGCGCTTTTAAGTGCGCGTGAATCGTCGACGAGGACGAGAGTCCGACGCGCTCGCCGATCTCGCGGACCGACGGCGGGTAACCGTGCTCGGATTTAAAGTCGGCTATGGCCTGCAGTATGCGCTGTTGTCGCAGCGTCGCGGGTTTGCCGATGGCGTTGACACCCATAGATCCCCCAGAGAAATTTTCAGGCCCCTCCGGACGAGAGTGCCTGGCGTATGGCACCGTTGCCGCCTATCACCTTAACATGAAAACCGGCCGAAAGGCAAACATACGTTCGAGAATACCTTGACACCGCCAGGCGGCCATATGCTAAAATCTAGTGGACGAACAGGCGTTTGCCACAAAATATAGGGATGGGAAGAGGGGTACAACGACGGTGATGAAGCGTAAACGGCTAACCCTGATGCCGGCAATCGCGCTGGCGGCATTGAGCCTGATGGTCGCCTTGCCGACGCTTTCGGGCATGCGGCTCTACGCCGCAAGCGCCGAGCGCTACGTGAATATAACCGTCCAACCCGGCGACACGCTCTGGTCCATCGCCGCTGCTCACGCATCGGGCGGCGACGTTCAAGACGCCATTGATCGAATTAGCGCCGTCAACCACCTCCACGGCGCTACGCTCCAGCCCGGGGAGCACCTCCGCATACCGCAGTAACACAAAATCCCTTTTCCGCGCTAAGCGGAGCAGCGTTTTTGTCATCCTGAGCGGAGGCGCGAAGCGCCGCAGTCGAAGGACCGAGCGGAGCCGCGAAGCGCCGCAGTCGAAGGGCGGCGGTTCTTTAGCGGCGTGAGACGAGCACGATACTGTGGCCCTGATGCTCGTCGAGGAACGCGAAGCCTTCCATCATCCACGAGTCCAGGCCGTCAGATGAGTGTTTAGCGACCTCGCGGACCACGTGCGTCCGATCGCGCAGCCACTGTAACTCGCTGCGCGTCGTCACCGGGAAGATCGCCACCTCGCAGTCCTCGCATTTGTAGCCGTATTGCATCGCCGCGCCGCTTCGCGCGGATACGAAAAAGCCCCCGCTCGTACGAGCGGGGGCCATACGTTTGGTGCTATCGGAGGCTAGATCTTGATCTGCGCCTGGAAGTACACCTGGAAGGGGATCGAGTTGTATAGCGGTTGATACGGCTGGTCGAACGGTGCCGGATAGCCCGCAGTACCGTTTGCCGGATCGTGACCCGACTTTCCGTAGAAGAAACCGGCACCTGGCTGGTTACCGACGTATTGGAATCCGTTCGGAGCGTACGCGCATACGATACCATTCGGTTTGTATGCCGCCGTCCAATTCGTCGCTGAACCGCCGAAGCAGTAGTTGACGATATTGGCCAGGGTTGCCGTGAGGTGAATTCGCGGCGTAGCGTCGTAGCCGAACTGCATACCCATGTTCAACTGCCACGGTTCGCGATACTGACCCAGGCCATCGAACGTACCGGTCTGCGGATTCGGGATCGCGAGATCGCCGGAGGGTGTGAAGTTCGTCGCCGGACAGAACTGATAGTTCGCGTAGCCGAAGTACTTGGGAGCAACTCCCGTGACGTTACCTTCATTCGCCGTGCAGGTCCGTGGATCGGTCCCCACGATGACCATCGGTGAGCCGTACGTGGTTCCCTGGTTGAGAATGCCGTTCAGCGTTGCGGTGAACTTGTCGCGTTTGTAGTTGATGAAGCCCGCAAAGATGTTCGGAGAGAGGGCCGCCGACGTCACGGTATCGGGTGCCGTATCCGGCGGGTTATTGGCATACGTGTCGTACCAGCCGTTACGGTCGAGCGTCCCTTGCAAAGCGGTGTTGTAGTACGGGTTTGCAATAGGAGTATACTTAGCCGGACAGTTCGACGTTTGTGACGGCGTGTTGGTTCCGTTCGGTCCGCCACCGCCTGCACCGCTCGTGTTGTAGCAGTACCACGGCGAGCCGCCGCCGGCTTTGGTGAGTTTATTGAACGCCTGGATGTAATTGTTGATTGCGTCGATCGTGTTCGAACCGTTCGCCAAGGTGTTGTATCTGATCTTGGCGTTGGTGTAGGTGTAACTCAACTGTCCCGACAGACCGTTGCGCGTCGGATCGCCCTTTTGCACCGCTAACTCGACGCCGTAGGTCCGCTGCGTGGCGGCGTTGATCGCCGAGGCAAAGTTATTGCCCAGCGACACGGTGACCAGCTGGTTTTGCGTGTAGCGATAGAACGGCGAGAGTTTGAACGTCCAGTCCGTCCCTCGGAGGTGGTGTTCGAACGATAAGTCGTAGTTGTTCGAGAACTGGACCGGGTTGTTATGCGTCGGATTGGTGAAGCCGAGCCCCCAGAAGTGGGTGAAATCGAACTTCGCCGCGCCTAACCCCGATGCGTTGAGATACTGCTCGAATGCGGTCTGCGTCGGTTGCGTGTAGATACCGTAGTTGAAGCGCAGCACCGAATCCGGATTAAAGGTGTAGGTTCCGCCGATGCGCGGCGACCAGAACGGATGCGAGAACCCGCTCGGGCCGATGTTGGTGTAGAGCAAACTGCCGTCCTGACCGTTGGGATGCAGCGCCTGCTTCCCGGACGGGGAGATGTAGGGTGCGCCCGTGCTCGTGTAGCACAATCCGGCCTTTTCACCGAGTCCCGGCAGGTTCGGCAGCACGACCGGACCCGCTAGGCTCGGAGAAGATCCCGGCGGCGTTGGCGTGAGAATCGGCTGTCCTGAAACGGGGTCGTAGCAATAGGCGTTGGCCGCCTGATTGAACCAGAAGGTGTTTTCGGCATTGTCCGAGTTCGCCAACTGATAGACGTAGCTTTCGAAGCGAACGCCGGCGTTGATATCCCACCGGTCGGATGGGCGCCATTCGTCTTGCAGCGCGAACGACGCAAACTGCGGGACGACCTGGTTTAGCGTTCCGTATCCCTGCGGTACGGTGACGATGTACTGCGCACCGGCCTTCGCCGCGGGAGATCCAGGCGGGGGCGCGGGGCCAACCGGATTAGCGTAGCTGCCGCCGGTCCCTGATTGCAGACAGCTCGCCAGATCGCCCGTCGCGACGGCATAGCAGTTGTTCCCGGCTACGAGGTTCGTTGGCTGGCCGGGGGCCGCATACCACTGGTTGTTCCAGCGAGTGACGGTTGCCGTCGTATAGTTGCCGGTGAAGGTGATCAGATTTTGTGCGTTGATCTGGTCGGCGGCCTCGAGCTGGATGCCGCGCGTGTGCGTGTTCAGCTCGTAGTCGGGAGCCGGATAGTCGGCACCGGTTGTGATATAGCCGTAGCCGGTGACGAACTGGCCGGCGAAGTTCGCCGACGATTGAAGCCAGTCGGAATAGAAACTATAACCTAGCAAACGAACGTAGGCGGTCGAGCCGAAGTTCTTTTGATACTGCAGTTTGATGACCGAGCCATCGTTCCACGTCGTGTCGAGGTTGTTCGGTGAGATACCCGACTGGAACGGGTGGTACCCCTGGCTCGGGGCCGAGTAGACGATGGCTTGCGCGGTTGACGCATTTTGTCCAAACGTCGTCCCAGGTGAGAAGATGTGTGTATCGTCGTACGGTAACGGCGACAAACCCGTGGTTGCGCATGCGCTCGGACCGAACAGTACGGCGTTGTAACCGCACAGATTACTATACGGGCCGTTCTCACCGTTGTATGGTGTAGCGCCAAAGAGCGAAGCGATTCCACTTGGGCCGCCCCATCCCGAGAGAACGTTGTTCAGATACGGCAAGCCGCCTTGGAAGTTGATCGCACCACCGAACAGTTGATGGTAAGCGAAGTTGTAGTAGAGCAGTTGGACGTCGTCTTTGCCGGCGTCGTTATGGTGGGGAATCCCGAAGTGGAAGTTCGCGACGTTTTCGCGGTCTTGAATCATGAACGGCAGACCCAGGAATCCCGAACCCGCCCACGGCGCGTAGGCGTTGCACGTGGGAAGCGCGATCCCCAGCGAGTTCCAGGTGGACGAGTTTTTCGGCGCACCGGTGCTGCCGCACGTCGACCATGGACCGATGCCCGTCTGGCTGAAAACGGTCGCGAACGGGTTGTAGTATGACGAAAAAATCCCATTCGAGCCCGAGCCGTCGTAGGCTTGGCCATTGCCGTTGTTGTCGTCCAACGTATAGAACGTCTGGTTCGTGCCTTGGATGCCGACGTACCACGAGAACAGCCGGTCTGGCGTCGCACCGCCGGCTTCAACGCCGGCTTTATGATAGAAGCCCGGCACGCCGATGCCCAGATTGCCTTGGGCGTAGCCGGGGAAGGTGCCGGTCTTAATGACTTGGTTGATGTAGCCGCCTAGCGTGGCGGACGAGCCGCCGGCAGGCGAACCGCCGGTGTAGACTTCGGTTTCTTGCGAGCCGAGGCTGGTCAGCGAGTTCGCGTTGTAGTTGTCGAACGCGCGGTTCACCGGGACGCCGTCGTACTCGTAGCCGACTTGGCTGTACGACGAGCCGCGGATGTAGTAGACCTGGCCGAAGCCGTAGTTACCGATTTGTGAGTTGACGCCCGGCTGCGAGTAAATCGCCGAGTACGCGCTGTCTAAGTTGCCGCCGCCGCCGATGCCTTGCACCGTGGCCTGCGTGGCCGAGTTGACCGAATAGACGTCGGCGGTCGTACCTGATTTCACCAGGTTGCCGGCCGCGCGCGCGCTCACGTTCGCAATCGTCTTCAGCCCCTTCTGTAACTTAACGGATACGGTTTGGGACTGATCGGCGAAGATCGTGACGCCGGGGAAGGTGCTGGGGGTAAATCCCTCTTTGGAAACCGACACGGTATAGGTGTCGGGCGCTAGCGTTAGGAACTGAAAATGTCCGCCTGCGTCGGTGGTCGCTCCCACGGTTTGCGACGCGGAGGCCGCCTTGACGGCCGCACCGGCGATCGGAGCCCCATTCTCGTCGGTGACGATACCGCTCAGGCTTCCGGTGGTTCCCGCCAGTACCCATGTTGCCTGGCTCAGGAGCGCGACTAGAAGCGCGAGCGCCACGACGACCTGACGGAGGGTGCGCGATGTGCTCATATTGTGCCCTCGATCAGCAGTTTTTATGTGGCTAGCGCCATCGAGGACCAGACCGAGGCCTCGCTAGAGCCTCAGCAGAATCCCAGGTGACGCAATCGAGGCACTTTCATGGACCCGGCGCTCGTTCCTTTAGGTTCTTTTAAGGAGCGCGAACGCGAAATTATGCGACCGAAGTTAAACGCTTCCCGAGTAGTGCGGGAATCTCCGATGGGCGCTCCGCCACGGGAACACCGGCAGCTTTGAACGCCGCGATTTTACTTTGTGCCGTACCGAAGTTGCCCGAGATAATTGCACCGGCATGGCCGAGCGATTTTCCGGGTGGCGCGTTACGTCCGCCGACGAACGCGACGATCGGCGTCTGCGCTAAATGCTCGCGAATGTAGGCGGCGGCGTCCTCTTCGTCGCTCCCGCCGATCTCGCCGCAAATCACGATTGCGTTGGTCTGCGCGTCGTTCTGAAATTCGCGCAGGCAATCGACGAAGGTCGTTCCGATGATCGGATCGCCGCCGATGCCGACGCAGGTGGACTGACCGAAACCGGCGCGGGTCAGGCCGTCGACGACCTCATACGTCAGCGTACCCGAGCGTGAAATCAGCCCGACGTCGCCTTCCTTGAAAACGTGGCCCGGCATGATGCCGACCGACGCCTTCCCCGGAGAAATCAACCCGGGACAGTTGGGCCCGATGATGCGCATCCCCGGCGTCGAGCCGACAACTTTCAGCACGTCGTGCACCGGAACGCCCTCGGTGATGCAGACGGCTAGCGCAATGCCGGCGTCGTACGCTTCGAACAGCGCATCGGCAGCGAACGGCGGCGGTACGAAAATGCAGGTATGCGTCGCGCCGGTGGCATCAACGGCGTCGCGCACCGTGTCGAAGACGGGAAGCCCCTGGGCGGTCTTCTGACCGCCTTTACCCGGCGTGACGCCGCCGACGATGTCGGTGCCGTAGCGGACCATGCGATCGGTGTGATACGAACCTTCCGCGCCGGTGATCCCTTGAACGATCACCTTGCTGTTCTTGTCGAGAAAAATACTCACTTGGAAACCGGCTCCGTTGCGCGATTGGCAATTTCTACGGCGCGGTTGGCGCCTTCGTCCATCGTTTCGACCGGCGTCATGCCCGCGTCGGCGAGAATTCGCCGGCCTTCTTCTTCGTTCGTGCCGGTCAGCCGAATCACGAGCGGAATCTTGCGCGAGGTCGTCGTTGCCAGCGCTTCGACGATTCCGCGCGCGACCTCGTCGCCGCGCGTGATCCCACCGAAGATATTGATGAAGAACGCCGTCGCGGGGGTGTGATTGACGACCAGCTCGTAACAGTTGCGCACGCGCTCCGCGTTGGCGCCACCGCCGACGTCGAGAAAGTTCGCGACTTTCCCGCCGGCAAAGTTAACCGCGTCCATCGTCGCCATCGCCAAACCGGCGCCGTTGGCCATCGTGCCGACGTTGCCGTCGAAACGCCGGAAGTTTCGAATTCCCAGCCCTGCTTCGGCGGCGAGTTTCTCGTCTTCGTCGAGCGGCAGTGCTTGTTGCCACTGTGCGAACTCGGGATTTCGAAAGAGGGCATCGTCATCGAGTTCGACTTTGGCATCGGAAGCGACGACGCGACCGTCGACGGTTAACGCGAGCGGATTGATCTCGACGAGTTTCGCGCCGTACCGGAAGAATAGATCGTAGAGGGCTCCGAGAATCGCGGGGAACTGCTTGCGGTAACCGGGATCGAGGTCGGCCGCAAACGCCAGTTCACGCCCGATGAACGGCGAATACCCGATCGCCGTATCGACGAAGAACTTTGCGATCGACTCCGGATGATTCTCAGAGACTTCCTCGATGTCCATGCCGCCGAAACGGCTCACCATCACGACCGGCTTCTTCGTCGCGCGATCGATCGTAATCGCGCAGTACGCTTCTTTCGCTATCGGCAGTTTTTCCTCGACTAATAGCGATTTGATTGGTTCGCCGGCCGGATTCTGGCGATTCGGCGGCATCGGCGTTGCGAGGATGTCTTCAGCGACGGCGCGTCCTTGCCTTCCGCCTTCGGCGAATTTGATTTTCCCCGCCTTGCCGCGGCCGCCCATCAGCACTTGTGCTTTTACGACCCACTGTCCGGCGACGCTTTCCAGAAAGTCGGCAACGTCGCGCGGCGTGATGGCATGACGGCTCTGCGGTACCGGAATCCCGGCGCGGCGAAACAGTTCTTTTCCTTGGTACTCCATTAAATTCACAGTGTTAGGTAAACTCCGATACGAGCGCGTTGTTCTGTTGCTGTGGTCAGTGTGACGCTCAGTCACCCTTTCCTAGGATCGAGCGGGCAATGATGAGTTTTTGGATCTCCGACGTCCCTTCGTAGATTTCGGTGATCTTCGCGTCGCGGTAGTGACGTTCGACCGGAAACTCGGTCGTGTATCCGTAGCCGCCGTGAATTTGTAGCGCTTCGGCGGCGTGTTTGCGCACCGCCGTGGATGCGAAGAGTTTTGCTTTGCTCGCCTCGACCGTGAACGGCTTGTTAGCGTCCGCCAGCGCCGCGGCTCTGTAAATCAACAACCTCGCGGCATCTAAATCCATCGCCATCTGCGCGATTTTGAACGAAACGCCTTCGAAGGAGGAAATGGATTGGCCGAACGCGCGCCGATCTTTGGCAAAGGCGATCGACTCGTCGAGGCAGGCGGCGAGAATGCCCGCCGCCTGTGCGGCAATGCCGATGCGTCCTGAGGTAAGTGCCGTCATTGCGCTGCCGAATCCATCGCCTTCGGCGCCGAGCAATGCATCCGGTGCGACCTCGACGTCGTCAAAGGCGATGTCGCATGTGTTGCTGGTGTGAATGCCGAGTTTTTCGGTCACTTTTTCGACCGCGACACCGGCTGCCGGCGTTGCAATCAGGAACGCGCTCACACCCTTGGCGCCGGCGTCGCCGGTGCGGAACATCGCCATGAGTAGTCCGCAGTAACTGCCGTTGGTGCACCACTGCTTGCGGCCGTTGAGCCGGTATCCACCCGCCTGACGTGCGGCGGTCGCGCGAATGGCGGCCGCGTCGGAGCCGGCGTCCGGTTCGGTCAGCGCAAAACCGGCGAGTACGTTGCCGCCTGCAAGCGCGGGAAGCCAGCGACGTTTCTGCTCGCTGCTCCCGAGTTTCAAGATGGCGGCACAAATCATCGAATGCACCGAAACGGTTACGGCCGCACCGGCGTCGACGCGCGCCAGCTCTTGGATCGCCAGCGCGTACGACACGTAGTCGGCTCCACCTCCGCCGTACTCTTCCGGTACGAGGATTCCCATGATGCCGGCATCGGTGAGTTTGCGATAGAGGTCGCGCGGAAACGCGTGCTCGCGATCCCACTGCGCCACGTACGGGGCGATTTCGCGCTGTGCGATCTCGGCGGTAAGCGCGGCGATTTGGCGTTGGTCGTCCGTCAGTTCGAATTGTTCGCGCGCTGGGACGATCATCGCGGCATCATTCGTAAACGTAGAAACCGCGGCCACTCTTTTTGCCCAGCCATCCGGCCGCGACGTACTGACGCAGCAGCGGACACGCGCGATACTTCGAATCGCCGAACCCGGAGTAGAGCACGCCCATGATCGCCAAGCACGTATCGAGGCCGATGAAATCGGCGAGCGTCAACGGCCCCATCGGGTGATTCATCCCGAGTTTCATCACGGTATCGACCGCTTCGGGTGAGGCAACGCCCTCGTAGACGGCGTAGATGGCTTCGTTGATCATCGGCATCAGCACGCGATTGGAAACGAATCCTGGGAAATCACGCACCTCAACCGGCGTTTTGCCCATCCGTTCGGCCAGATCGCGCGTGAACTCGTACGTTTCTTGCGACGTCGCAATGCCGCGAATGATCTCGACCAGTTGCATCACGGGAACCGGATTCATGAAATGCATCCCGATGACGCGATCCGGGCGCTTCGTCGCCGCACCCAGCTCGGTAATCGAAATCGATGACGTATTGCTGGCCAGCACGGCTCGCGGCGCGCACTGCGCGTCGAGCGAGCGAAAGATGGCGAGTTTGGTCTCAAGATGTTCGCTCGCAGCTTCGATAGCGATGTCGACGTCGAACTTTTCGATCGCCGGAGCGGGTGTAATGCGCTCGAGGATCTCGCTTCTGCCGGCATCACTAAGCCGGCCTTTCTCAACGCCGCGGGCAAGTTGTTTGCGAATCTTGCCGATCCCGCGTTCGATCAACTCGGACGTGCGGTCGTTTAACAGCACGGCGTTGCCCGAAGCCGCCGCAACTTGTGCGATGCCCGAGCCCATCTGCCCCGCCCCGATAACGGCGACGTTCAACGCAACGTCAACGCGCGCCCGACGCGTTTCATTCGACCCGCACCAATAGCGCGTCGCCCTGGCCCCCGCCCGAACAGATCGAGGCAATCCCGTATCCGCCGCCGCGCTTACGCAGTTGGTTGATCAACGTGCCGACCAAACGCGCTCCCGAAGCGCCGATGGGATGGCCCATCGCGACGGCACCGCCGAATTGGTTGATTTCCGATTCGTCAATTCCGAGATTGCGCGCCGATGCGATTGCGACGGCGGAGAACGCTTCGTTAATCTCCCACACCGCGATATCGCTGCGCGAAAGGCCGGTCTTGTCGAGGAGCTTCTGCGCAGCCATCGCCGGCGTCAAACAAATGTAGGGCGAATCCCACGCAACCGTCGCATGTTCCACGACCGTCGCGATTGCTTCGTAACCGTGCTGTGCGGCGTAGTCGGCGTCGGCGAGAATGAGCGCCGCAGCGCCATCGTTGACGCCCGGCGCGTTGCCCGCCGTAATCGTTCCGTTCTTTTCTAGCGGACGCAGTTTGGCCATCGTTTCCAAACTGGCTTCGCCGCGAACCGCTTCGTCGCGATCGACGACGGTTGCCGGATGGTCGCCGGTAACGAACGGCGCGTAGGCCTCGTAATCGAGCGTGAACTCTTCCGACGGCTCGTGATCCCAAACGCGGTTTCGCGTTTGTCCGGCGGTCGCCGGCACGCGCACCTGTCCGCGACGCGGTAGTGCGTCGACGACGACCTTGCCTTTGGATTTCGATGCGACCTTGACCGGCACGATCTCGTCACCGAAGTCTCCGGCAGCGTGTGTCGCGTGGCTGCGCTGGTGGCTCGTGAAAGCGAAACGGTCCTGCTCTTCGCGTGAGAGCCCCAGTTCGCCGGCAACTTTGCTTCCCTGCGCCGACATCGTCATCGGAAAATATTGATCCCACAGACCGTCGTAGATCATCGCGTCGACCAGCGTTCCGTCGCCGAAACGATAGCCCCAGCGCGCGTCGCGCAAAAGGTACGGCGCGTTCGACATCGACTCCATTCCGCCGGCAGCAACGACCGCGTTCGCACCAGCGTTGATCGAACGCATCGCGCTGACGACGGCAAGCATTCCCGACGCGCACACCTTGTTAACGGTGTCGGCGGTGACCGTTTTCGCCAGTCCCGCTTTGAAGATGACTTGACGCGCCGGATTTTGGCCGACACCGGCTTGCAACACCTCGCCGAAAACCGCGTGCTCTACTTCGGTGGGATCGATCTTCGCGCGTTCGATCGCGCCGACGAGCGCGACCGCACCGAGCGTGGTCGCATTGAGCGGCGCCAAACCACCGCCGAGTTTACCGAACGGCGTACGGGCCGTCGAGAGGACGACGGCTTTGGAATTCGACGAAATCATAGCCCGCGTGCCTTCGCCGCTGACACTCTCGGCCCTACGCGGTGTTTACTTACACCCTTTAACGAAATTGACCGAAGTCGCGCTTCCTCGCAGCGTGAGGGACTCTGGTCGCGGCGCGGAGGGCGCCCTTCGACTTCGGCGCTTCGCGCCTCCGCTCAGGATGACATGGAGCGCCGCGCCAGGTAGCGCGCGAGGGAGCGCGGCTTCGGTCAATTTCAGTGCTTCACCACGATAGGGCAATTGTCGCATTCGAATTGAATTGTTACGTGGGTTATGCCGAAGTCGGATTGCAAGCAGTCGTTAATGTCGCGCAGGATGGCGGTCGCCTCGCTCAAGCGCCGATCCTCGAGCAGCACGTGCGCGGAAAGCGCATGCGAACCGCTGGCAATCGACCAGACGTGCAGATCGTGAACGCCGGAGACACCCCCGATTCGTTCGAGATGCGTCATCAGCGTTGCGTCGTCGACGTCGCCGGGAACGCTTTCGAGCAATACCTCTGTAGCGTCACGCATTAGGCGAAACACGCCGACGACGATGATTGCCGCGACGAACAGCGACAGCGCCGGATCGATCCAGGCATCGCGCGTGAACGCTATGACGATACCGCCGGCGATCACCGCCGCTCCACCGAGCACGTCGCCGAGCACGTGGAAGAGCGCCGCGCGCAAATTCAAATCGGCCGCACCGGCTCGATGCAGCATCGCCCCGACGCACACGTTGAACGCGAATCCGACCGCCGCGACGATCGTCATCGTGGTCGCGTGGGGCTCGACGGGAGATCCGAAGCGACGAATCGCTTCGTAAGCGATTGCGATCGTCGCGACCAGGAGCAACGTTCCGTTGACGAGCGCCCCGAGCACCTCGATGCGGCCGTAACCGAAGGTTCGGCGACGATCGGCAGGCCGCGCCGCGCCGATCGCCGCGACGAGCGCAAGCGCCAGCGCGAAGAGGTCCATGCAAACGTGCACGGCGTCGCTGGTAAGCGCGAGGCTATGCGACGTCACGCCGCCCCAAAACTCCAGCACGGCGATGAATGCGGTGGCAGCGAGCGCGAAAAGGAGTCCACGGCGTGCCGGCGTCATGACTACCATCGCGTTACGGAATAAACGCCTTCAATACGAGAATCGCTAGCATTGCGGCGAACGTGATGAACGTTTTGCTTTCGGCGTCCTTGATGACCGACGGGCGCCAGGTTCCACTGCCCTCCGGCGACGGTCGCAGCCGTGGAAACACCGGTGGAACGCGCTGCCGATACCGTTCGAACGCCGCGCCGAACTGGGTTTGAAGAAAACGCTCTTCGTGCGGAACGATGATGGAGTACACGGCGGCCATCACCGCTAACGAGCCAACGATAAGCGTCCAGCGCAGTGCGGGACCGTTGCGTCCGGTGAATGCGATAGCGAAGCCGGCGGCGGTAACGAAATTCCCCACGTATAGCGGATTGCGAGCGTAGGCATAGGGTCCGGCGGTTACGAGTTCGGCGGCCGTGACCGCATCGCCGCGTGTAGTCACGCCGGAATACCCCACCGCCCAACAGCGCAACAGTTCGCCGGCAAACGCCAGCGGCAATCCGAGTGCGATCCCCAACGCGTTCGGCTTACCGAAGATCGCCAGCGCGAACGCCGGCAGCGCGAGCAGCAGGCCGCGATTCTTGAATACGAATGCGCGAAAATCGTCGATCATCGCCGGTGTTTCGTCACGCCGGCGAATTTGACGCTTGCACGCGAGCCGCCGTGTAGACGTCATGCAGCGAATGCGCTAACGGTATGCTCGGCTTCCATCCAGTCCGCGCTCGGAGCTTTTCAGCGCTGCCGAAGAACACCGGAACGTCGAGCGGCCGGAAGCGTTGCGGATCCTCGCGGACTTCGACGGCCACGCCCGCAATCGCAATCAAGTCGCGCAGCACGTCGCGCACTTTGACCGGCGTTCCGCTGCACACGTTGTAGGCCTCGCCCGACGTTGCGTCGCGCGCCAGCGCAAGATAGGCGGCGACGACGTCGCGCACGTCGAGGAAATCGCGCGCCGCGTTGAGATTGCCGACGAGCAGCACCGGCGATCCGCCGGATGCAACCGCCGCCAGTTGTGCGGCCAGCGACGGGACGACGAATCGATCGCTTTGGCCTGGACCGATATGGTTGAACGCCCGCGCGACGACCACGTCCATGCCGAACGCGCGTGCTTCCGCCATTACGATCGCTTCGGCGGCGGCCTTGCTCGCCGCATACGGCGTCGCCGGTTCAACCGTCAGCGTTTCGTGCAAGGGAAACTCGCCCGGCTCGCGCCGTCCGTAAACTTCCGCCGAACTGGTAAAGAGCAAGCGCGGCATCGCCGCGCCTGCTGCCGCATATTCGCGGATGGCGTGCAAGAGACGGGCAGTTCCGAGCGCGTTCGTTTCGTACGTCGCCACCGGCGAAGCAAAAGACTCCGGCACGAACGTCTGCGCCGCCAAGTGAAACACGACATCCGGCCGCGCCAGGTCCAGCGCGGCGCGAAGCGACGCGCCGTCCGCGAGATCGAGCGGGAGCAGACCGCCGGCGTCGCGCGGTCCGCCGCATGCGAGCACGTCGGCGCCGTCACGCCGCAGGGTCTCGACTAAATACCGTCCTGCGAAGCCGCTCGCACCGGTAACGAGTGCGCGCATCGGGCGTCGAACCTCGCCGCTATGCGGGTGCGCGCTCGGCGAGACGGTCGAGGTCGGCTTTGACCATCGTCTCGACGAGTTGCTCGAACGTCACCTCGGGCACCCACCCGAGTTTTCTGCGCGCTTTGCTCGCGTCGCCGATGAGCATGTCGACTTCGGCCGGCCGCACGAAACGCGGATCGATGACGACGTAGGGTTCGTACGAACCCAGGCCCGCAACCCCGAAGGCGATCCGCACGAAATCGCGCACGCTGTGCGTGCGTCCGGTAGCAACGACGTAGTCGTCGGGTTCGTCGGCCTGCAGCATCATCCACATCGCGCGCACGTAGTCGCCGGCGTAACCCCAGTCGCGTTGCGCGTCGAGATTTCCAAGCGCGAGCTTGTCCGCCAAGCCGAGTTTGATGCGAGCGACCCCGTCGGTGATCTTTCGCGTGACGAACTCTTTCCCACGGCGCGCGCTCTCGTGGTTGAAAAGAATCCCGCTACACGCATAGATGCCGTACGACTCGCGGTAGTTTACGGTGATCCAATGGCCGTAGACTTTGGCGACGCCGTAGGGACTGCGCGGATAAAACGGCGTCGTTTCGGTTTGGGGCACCTCGACGACTTTCCCGAACATCTCCGAACTCGACGCTTGATAGAAGCGCACGGGACGCTCGCAATGGCGGATCGCCTCGAGGGCTCGCGTGACGCCGAGGGCCGTAAATTCGCCGGTGAGCACCGGCTGGCTCCACGACGTCGGCACGAACGACTGCGCGGCGAGATTGTAGAATTCATCGGGGCGGACGTCGGTGACGATCGCCGTCATCGAGGTCTGATCCAACAGATCGCCCGAAACGATCTCGACGCTGTCCACGATATGCTCGATGCGTTCGTGCACCTCGGTGCTCGTGCGCCGCGTCATGCCGACGACACGATAGCCTTTCTCGAGCAGCAGCTCCGCGAGATATGAGCCGTCTTGTCCGGTGATTCCGGTGATGAGTGCCGTTTTCTTCAAGCATTCTCCAATTGATTGTGTTGATTGTGTTTTATGAAGCCGTCGCGCGGCTGAAGCGGTCCGCGAGCGATACGGCGATGAACGCCGCGACTTCGCTGGGCAACGTGCCGCGGCCGAAGCCGGCATCGTAACCGAGTTCGCTCGCCATGAGATTGGTGACGCGCGGGCCGCCGCAAATGAGCACGATGCGGTCACGTAATCCTTCGGCCTCGAGCAGTTCGGTGAGTTCGGTGAAGTTCCTCAGGTCGCTGCCTTTTTGCGTCACGACCTGCGAAGCCAAGATCGCATCGATCGCATGTTCCTTGGCAAACGCGACGAGGTCTTCCGCGGCAACTTGGCTGCCGAGGTTGAACGTTTCGAATCCGCGATAGCGCTCGAGGCCGTAATCGCCTTTGTAGCCCTTCATGTTGAGGATCGCGTCGATGCCGACGGTATGCGCATCGGTGCCGATGCACGCGCCGGCGACGCGAACCTTACGGCCGATCCGTTCGGCGATGTAGGCATCGATTTCGTCCATTTCCATGGCGTGCGCGCGTGCCGTCGGCGCGTGGATCGCGGCCGCATCGACGCCGTGCGGCGTGCTGGCATACACGACGAAGAACGAAAATCCCGAGGCGATCCGGCGCCCATCGACGACTTGGACGTCGCGCAAACCCATCTTCACGACGAGTTGGCGCGCCGCTTCGTCGGCAGCCTCGCTCCACTCGATCGGTAGCGTGAACGACAACTGCACTTTACCGTCGTTCATGGTATCGCCGTACGGCTTCACGAGCGTGCCGTTCATGCGGTCACCGGTTCGCCTCGCAGCGCCCGCTCGAACGGATTGACGTAGTCGACGGCGCGTTCGAAGACGCCCTCGAAGCCGCGCCCACCGTCGGGCGAACGCTTCACGTCGGCAAACGTCGCCGCATCGATCGCGTGCATCAATCCCATCTCGGCAACGCGCTCGAGCAGCGTTTCGCAATCCGATAACACTTCGTTTGCGCGGCGCTCGATCCGGCCGCCCGGTCGAACCGCGATTTCGTCGCCAAAATGCCGCGCGGTGTTCATGATGTAGCGAGCGTTTTCGAGCGAAAGCACGCGGTCGGCCAAGTAGGGAGTATGGATCGCCTCGGTGAGCATGCCGCAGAGATGAATGTTTTGACCGGTCATCACCGAGGTCAGGTTGAACAGCGCGTCGATAAGATGACCTTTGAACACGTCGCCGGTCATGTGTTTGGTCGGCGGCATATACTTTAGCGGGGCGTCGGGGAAGATTTGCCGCGCAAGTTGTGCCTGCGCAACTTGATACAAAAATCCGTCTTGGCGATCGGGATCGATCTCGTACGCGTCGCCGAGCCCGATTTGCGCGTCCGGCAATCCGGCACGGTGGGCAAACTCTTCGTTGATGAATTGCGACGCAAGCACCGCCGGAGCTTGCTCGACCGCGTCCGCGGTCGTTAAATAGTTGTCCTCCCCGGTGTTGATGATGATGCCGGAATACGCATTGAGCGCTCGGCTGAAGTGCTGATCGATGAAGGTGCGCTTCATGTTGATGTCGCGAAAGAGAATTCCGTACATCGAGTCGTTGAGCAGCATGTCGAGACGCTCGACCGCCGCCATCGCAGCGATTTCGGGCATGCACAAACCGCTGGCGTAATTCGTGAGCATCACGTAGCGCCCGAGGCGCTCGGAAACGTCATCGAGGGCGGTCCGCATGATTCGGAAATTGGCTTGCGTCGCATACGTGCCGCCGAAGCCTTCGGTCGTCGGGCCAAACGGAACGAAGTCGAGCAGCGATTGGCCCGTGGAACGAATGACCGCGATGACCTGCGCGCCGGCTTCGGCGGCCGCGACCGCCGCCGTGCGATCTTCGTAAATGTTGCCGCTGGCCACGATGACGTACAGCAGCGGCGGAGGCTGCTGCGGCAGCCGCTCGAGCATGGCGCGCCGTTCCTCGCGCCTGCCGCGTACGTGCGCCAGCGCCGACTCAACGTGCGGTCGCAGCGCTCCAGTTGCGGCCGCTTCCGGAACGTGGGCGAAGTCGGCTAGCGCGTACGTGCCCGAAGCGATCGCTTGGCCCAGCGTCAACGGGTCGAGTCCTGTTTCGGCGAGCGCCCGACCGAACGCAAGCGCCACGCCACGGCTGCGTTGCCCTGCGGGCAGTGTATCGACGATCAAGTTCGCAACCGGAACGTCGTCGGCGCCGACGCCGTCCACCCCGAGTAAGCGCACTACCGCGCGCTCGACCGATACGGTCGAATGGCTCGCGATGAACTCTTCAACCGGCGCGACGGTAGCCGCCGCAAGCGTGCGGCAGCGGTCGACGGCGGCGCGGTCGATGGCAATCTGCACGCAGACTTGTTAGCCTATCGGGCTGATGGTGCCTGGGGCGCCGTCGAGAGCGCGAGGTATGCGGCGATGCCGTCCTGCCACGACGGCATGGCCCACCCGAGTTCGCGCAACCGTCCGCTGTCGAGAGCCGAAAATGCCGGCCTCCGCGCGGGCATCTTCCACTGGCCGGCGGAGATCGGTTCGACCGTAGAGGCGACCCCCGCTTGGGCCAGCGCCTCGCTGGCGAAATCGAACCAGCTGACCGGCCCGACGTTGGCGGCGTGGTAGAGTCCCCAGGCGCCGCTCTCGATCAGGGCCCTCAGCGCCGCGGCTAAATGTCCGGCAAAGGTCGGCGAAGCGAGGACGTCATTGACGATTCGGGGCGGTTCTCCCGAGCGGCCCTGCGCGATCACGCGATCGACGAACGTGTACCCTTTGCTCGCCGATGGCCGCACGCCGTAGACGCCGCAGGTTCGAACCACCAGAAGTAACTCCGATTCAAGCGTCTCGACCAGCAACTCGCCGGTCAACTTCGAGATGCCATAGGCAGAAATCGGATGAACCGGATCGTCTTCGCGATACGGCCGCGTCGAGGTTCCGTCGAATACGTAGTCGCTGCTGACGGTGACAAATCGTGCCCCGCGATCGCGGCAGAGGCGAGCCGCGCGCGCGACCGCGAGAGCATTGACGGCCAAGGCTCGCTCGGGTTCGAGTTCGCACTGGTCAACGTTATGGAAGGCGGCGCAATTGACGACCACGTCGGGTGCATAGCGTTCGAGCGCCGCGGCAACGGCGCCGACGTCCTCCAGATCGAGATCGGCGTGCGCCGGCGCAACCACCGTCCAGTCGGTCCAGCCGCGGCGAATCTCCGTGCCGAGTTGGCCCGAACCGCCGACGAGCAGCGTTCGCACTTAGGAATGTGCTCGCTGGATGCGAAGGGATTGCCAGCCGAGCGCGCCGGCGACCGCTGCGGCAGTGATCCCATTGCCGAGCGCGACGACGCGTACGACTTCCTCGAGCGAGCCGTGCATCGACACGATGGCGAACAACGTAGCCCCGACACCGGCAATCAGCGGCGCGGCGAAGGCGATTCGGTGCGTCGCGATGCCGTATGCGCCGAGCACGGTGCTGAGCGCAAGAAACGTCATCGCTAGGCTATAGGGCAACAGCAGCGGCGCCGCCGCATCGAACGCGTGTCCGACGAGCGCGTGCAGCAATACGATGCCGAACAGTTTTACCGCAATCAATCCCACGACCGAAATGCCGATGAGCAGACCGACGCACATCGTCAGCGCGTCGCGCGTTCGCTCGCCCCGCACGTGACGTTCGGTGGCTTGGGGCAACAGAATCGTCGGGACGAAGCCGACGAAGTACAGTAAGACTTTTCCGGCCAGCGATGCGGCGGAGTAGATGCCGGCGTGTTCGGCATCGAAAAAATGCTTGACGAGCACGACGTCGGCCGAGCCGATGAGCGCGCCCGCGAGCGTAACGGCTGCGGCGCCGACACCACTAAGCGCGATGCGGCGCCAATCGTAGCGGATCGTCGCGCTTTCGACGCCGCGATACCGCGCGAACAGCGTGGCGGCGATGGCTGCAGCGCCGCCGAGAGCACCGCACAGAAAACCCAAAATGCCGCCGAAGAGCGCCAGCCCAATCGTGGTGAAGATGAGCACGCCGATGACTTTGGAAATACCGTCGGCGACGCACGAGCGCGCGAATCCACCGAAATCTTGGGTGCCTTGCGCGACCGCACGCAGCACGAGGCTCAGCAACAACGTAGCCCCCACGAGCGCAACCAACGGTGCGACCCATGCCGGCGCGTTCAAAAACACCCCGGCCTGGCGCATCATCACCATCGACAGCACGACGTAGGCGATGCCGATCACCCCGAAGAGCCGCACGATGTCGAGAATCAGCCGGTACACGTGGCGATCGTCGTGGAGCACGCGAAACTCGGCGGCAAATCGCGCGATGACCGGTGCCGCTAGGTTGGCCGGCACCGCTAAGATCGTGCTGGTGGAAATCAGTGCGTAGAGAACACCGTAATCGGCAACGCCGATGCGACGGCTCGCGACCGCATGAAACGCGAACCCGCCGAGATTGAGCACCATCGTCGCGGCGAACACCAGCAGGCCCTGGCGCACCATGATGCTTCCTTGCAGCCGGGCGATACCGCGATCGATCAAGCCCGAAACCGAAGCCATGGCCTCGTGTGCTACCAGGAAGGGTAAGCGGAATCCCTTTTGAACCGGCTGGCCATGCACGTCGAGCGACTTCCTCTCGTGGGCGCAGTGGCACTCACGCTACCGGCGTTTGGGGACGATCGCGGTTTCTTCAAGGAGACGTATTCATCGGGGCGCTATCGCGAGGCGGGAATCGCCGACGAGTTCGTTCAGGACAACGTGTCCTTCTCGCGGCGCAACGTTTTGCGCGGCCTCCACGGCGCGCGCGGGATGAGTAAGTTGGTGTGCGTGCTCGCGGGCGAGGCATACGACGTGATGGTCGACGTCCGTCCGGGGAGTGTCACGCAAGGACGCTGGTACGGCGAAACCTTACGCTGCGGCGATCACCGCCAACTGTACGTGCCGGAGGGTTGCTTGCACGGATTTTTGGCACTTTCCGACGATGTGCTCTTCCTTTACAAACAGAGCGCGCTCTACGATCCTCGGGCCGAGTTCGGCGTACGCTTCGACGACCCGGACCTCGGCGTAGAGTGGCCGATTGCCGCCACCGGAGCGATCCTCTCGCCAAAAGACGCCGCCAATCCCAGCGCCCGCTCGTTGGGACTCTGCTGAAAGGGCTAACCGTAACAAACGCGAGGTCGCGCGGGTAGACCCCGGCTAGAGACACCTGCCGTTGACGGATGAAGAGCTAGTCTCACGCGTTCGCGAGGGGGAAAGGGAACTTTTCGCGGTGCTGGTCGAGCGCTACAAGCGCGGAATTGCAAACTTCGTCGGCGCCAGCCTTCGGGATGGCGGCGACGTGGCCGATCTGTCGCAGGAGACGTTTCTGCGAGCGTACGCCCATCTCGGAACGTTCAATCCGCAACTCGGAAAGTTTTCGACCTGGATCTATCAGATCGCTCGCAACGTCGTTCGCACGCACCTCGGCCGCTCGCTGCGCAGACCGGCAGCACAGCCCCTCGGAGACGATCAAACGCTGGAGAACTCGCTGCCGGATCTTTCGGCGCACGCCGATCCGGCCGGCGGCGTGTTGCGCGAAGAAGCGGAACGGCAACTGCGCGCCGCCTTAGCGGAATTACCGGAGCGGACGCGCACGGTACTCGCGTTACGGTATTTCGACGCCATGGAATATCACACCATCGCCAGCACGCTCGGACTTTCTCTCGGAAACGTTAAGACGCTCATTCATCGCGGAAAGATAGCGCTGGCAAAAAAAATGCGCGAACTCGAAGCGCGAGCCGCGGCACACCGTGCAGCTGGAGGAGGACCGCGTGCGCTGCTCCTCGTGTGAACCGCTGCTCGACGCATTCGTCGACGCGGACCTCGACGCGCGCCGCACCGGCACGGTCGCTGCGCACCTTCGTTCATGTACGGCGTGCGAAGCGTTGCGTCAGCGACTGCGCGTCGTCGACGCGTTGCTCGTAACGGCGAGCGAACGGGAGATCGGGAGCGACTTCACCGCAGCCGTTATGTCTGCCGTGCGCGACCTGCCCGCGCCGCAGCCGCCGCGACGCACGTGGTTGCTGCTGGCGGCATTCTATCTCGTCGGCGCGTGGATCGTCGGTGTCGCCGCGTTTGCATTGTTGCGTCCGAGCCTCGCAGCCGGAACCAGAGCGATTGCCGGCGCCGCCGGCAGTTTGACGCAAGGACTCGCAGTGGGAACGCACGCGTTGTTGCCGATTGCACCAATTGCACTTCCGGCGGTCGCCATCGTGCTGGCCGTCGACGTGCTGCTGTTTGCCGCGCTCGTTTTCTTCTACCGTCGCGTCCGGCCGCGGCTAACCGCGTATCTCACCGCTCCCGTGGAGGCTTTATGATCGCTCGGACGATCGCCGTTGCCGTTCTTGCCGTAAGCGCGTTTGCGCTCGGCGCCGCGCCGGCGCGCGCAAACGACGCGAGCGTCTATCACGGTGGAACGTACGTCGGTTCGGTCGTCGTCGAACCCGGCCAGCTGGTTCAAGGGGACCTCACGGTCATCGCCGGCAACGCAACCATTGCAGGCACCGTCGACGGTAACGTGGACGTGATCGGCGGAGATTTGTACGAGCGACCCGGCGCCGTTATTACCGGACAGGTACACATGCTCGGCGGAGAGGTCGTTAGCGACGTCGTGCCGTGGTCGGCGCCCGAGCGCACGCCGGCATTCGGCGACTACCGGATGCTGTGGCACATCGCGTCGGATCTCATCGTCGTTCTCTTCTTCCTTATCTTCCCGATGCGCACGCGCATTGCGCTCGACCGCCTCGAGCGCCATCCCGGACTTTGTGCGGCGGTGGGTCTCTTCGGGTGGGTGGCGGTACTGCCGCTCGCGCTGCTGCTGCTGTGCACGATCATATTGATCCCGTTCATTGCGCTCGAGGCGGTCGCGATCGTCGGCGCAGTTTTTCTCGGAAAGGCTGCCCTCGGGCTACTCGTCGGACGGCGGCTATGCGAACTACTCAAACCGTCGAGCACCCCGGCGCCATTGGTTGCACTGATCGCCGGTTTGGTGCTGGTGACCGCCGCCGAGCTCGTTCCGGTCATCGGCATCCTAGTAACGGCATTCGTCTTCCTCATCGGCATGGGTGCGGCGATTTTGGCTTTCACCGGCGAGCCGATCGTCGGACCCCCCGACAGCGCTGTGCCGCGCTCTCGACCGCCGCTGAGCGGACCCCCGATGCCCGCCGCCTAACGTACTCTCCCGTCTCGGGAGTGCGGGTATACAGCTGGGCGTTGGCGAGGAGCGCACGAGGAACGATGAGCGATAGCAGCGGTGCTTTGCGAGCGAAGAGCGACGGCGTGGCCCCCCGCCAAACGCCTAGCCCTGCGGGTCGCGGCGCCGAAACGGGACACCTGGCGTGACGGCGATTTCCCGTGCTGCCAAGTTCGCAGAGCGAACCGCACATCTGCGCGCGTCGACCATTCGCGAGATGCTCAAGGTCACGCAGCAACCCGACGTGATCTCTTTCGGCGGCGGACTCCCCGCACCGGAACTCTTCCCCACGAAAAGCATCGCTGACGCCGCCGCACGCGTGATGGAAAAGCGCGGCGCCGCCGCGCTGCAGTATAGCGTCACCGAGGGCATCCCGGAAATGCGCCGTTGGGTCGCGGAGCGGCTGACCCGTCGAACGAATCGCATCTTCGAAGCAGACGACGTCACCATCGTCAACGGTTCGCAACAAGGGCTCGATTTGGTCGGGAAGATTTTTCTCGATCCCGGCGACCACGTCGTGCTGGAGAATCCTTCGTACTTGGGAGCGATCCAAGCCTTCGATGCGTACCAGGCGCGCTACCTCACGATCGACACCGACGAAGACGGCGCCATTCCGGAATCGCTCGAACGCGTACTCGATCGCGCCGATCCGTTTCCGAAGTTCGTCTATCTCGTACCGAACTTCCAGAATCCCACCGGCCAAACGCTCGCGCGCGAGCGCCGCGAGCACATCGTCCGCATCTGCGAGCGCTACGATTTGCCGATCGTCGAGGACGACCCGTACGGCGAGCTGCGTTTCGAAGGTAGCGATATCGCGCCGCTGGCCTCACACCACAGTGCTGCGCCGTTGCTCTACTCCGGAACCGGCAGCAAAATCATGTCTCCCGGTATGCGCGTTGCATGGCTCGTCGTTCCCGACGACGACATTCGCGAGAAGATCGTCCTAGCCAAACAAGGTTCGGATCTTCACAGCGGAACGTTTGCGCAGTACGTCTTTCACGAATACGTGAGCGACGAGACCGCCTTCGGCGAACACGTGGCGACAATCGCGCGGACGTATCGCCAACGGCGCGACGTTATGTCTGCCGCCTTGCGCGCCATCGAGTCCGAGGGGCTGCACTTCGTGCCGCCCTCCGGCGGAATGTTTCTCTGGGTCACGCTACCGGGAATCGATACCAGCGAGTTGCTGCGCGTCTGCGCCGAGCAAAAAGTCGTGTTCGTACCGGGAGTCAGCTTCTACCCGGGTCGCGACGTGCACGATGGCATGCGGCTGAACTTTTCCAATGCCTCGGAAGAGATGATCCGCGTCGGCATCGAACGACTCGGTCACGCCATCAGTACGTTCAAGCGCTAACACTTTAGGAGGACGCTCGCGTGGCACAGGGTTTGGTCGTCGGTATTTTTCCGGGAAGCGATGCTTCGTCGATTGAGAGCGCCCTGAGCGCGCAGCAACTCGATCTCAGCAAGGTGAAGGTGCTACGAAGCGCGTCCGCATCGACCGATGCCGAGGACGAGTCGGAACTCGACTTTATCGACGTGGCCGAAAGCATGGAGGGCAACAGTCTCTCCGACGACATGACCAAAGGCATGGGCATCATGGGGGATTCGGGTGGCACCGGCGTCCCAATGGGACGCGGCGCGTCGCTTTCTGAGTTCTCCTCGCGCGGCGGCGCGACGCGAAACTATCTTGCCGGCCTAGCCGTCCCCGCCGACGAAGCGGAGAATTTCAACGAAGCAATCGAAGCCGGGCGCGCCGTTATCGCTTATCCCGATGCCGGCACCGACGCAGCGACGGTTGCAAATGCGTTTCGCGCGGCCGGACTGCGCAACGTTAGAACCTATTAAGCAGTGGGGGAGGCGGTGCCGGGAGCGGCATCGTCACGCCGTCGTAGGCGCCGCGAATAAACGCCCACGCTGTGCGCAGATGACCGCGGCTTTCGAACGCGCAGATCCCCGCGTACGCCAGGACGGTCAACGGAAAGAACAGCGTAAAGAAGGCGGCGCGCTGCGCTGGCGTCGCGTGGCGACGAGCGAGCAGCGCGCGCGAACGGGCGTGAAAATACGCTCGCTTCGGATCGTCGATTGAGAAGTCGCCTGAACCGATAAGCGGCCGGCGCTTGGGTACCGGTGTTTTGTGCCATTCGCGCGCGTCACGGGCGACGTAACTCTTGTAGCCGATTTTCGCCGCGCGGAACGACCAGTCGGCCTCTTCGTGATGAAACGGGAAGACCGCGACGTCTTGTCCGCCGATCGATGCGAGCACGCTCCGGCGAACCATGTAACAGTTCGGCGCGCACGCCGACTCGGCGCGAGCGTCGCGCGGAACGTCGAGGAAAAATCGCGTGAGACCCGTGAGCATGCTGACCTCGCATCCGGCGAACCAGACGCGTTCGGGTGCGTCGTAAAAGTACATTACCGGCGCTACAAGACCGGCGTCCGGCGTGCTCGCCATGACGTCACGCAACACCCGCAGACAATGCGGATCGACGACGTTGTCGTCGGCAGTAGCGAATACGAAGTCGCTGCGAGCGGCGGCGATGCCCTGGTTGACGGCGTGCGATCCCATGTAGTTTTCGCGATTGGCGATAACGCGCACGTCCGGAAACTCGCTCGCGAGCATGTCAACGGTGCCGTCGTGCGACGCGTTGTCGACGACGATGATCTCGTCGGGAACGAGATCGCTGCGCCGGATCGACTCGAGCAGGCTCCTGACTTGATCGCGCCGGTTGTACGAAACGACCGCGACGCCGACGCTGGGTACGCTCATGCCTGCGTGGCGTGCTCGGTGACCGGAGCCGGCGCTCGCGCAGGCCTGAACTCGAGGAGCGTCAGCGCGATGATCACCAAACACGCCGCGGCCAATCCGAGCGAAACGGCGATCCCAAACTCGAACGATCGTTGCGGCCAGAACTGCAGAACGACGTCGCCCGCGCTTGGATCCGGCACGCGCCACGCATTTGCATATCCGTTGGCCATCACGCGCGCAAGGGCCGCGCCGTTTTGCGTCGCCGTCCAGCGATCGTCGAACGAATCGGTGAACACGATCACGTTGCTGCCCACATTCAAACGCATCGTTCCCGGTGCGGTGCTCGCGACGCCAACGGTACCGCCACTCCGAAACGCCGGCGGTGCGAACGACGCCGCCGCGATAATGAGCGCCTGCACGCCGCTCGCCGTCGTGCTCACGAGCGGATTGTTGCAAAATGCCAGCGCAATAGTATGCCTGCCGCGACTCATCGGCAATCGCGCCAAACGTACGAGCCGCTCCGTTTCGTCGGCGCGGCCGCCCGTCGGCGAACAGCGCGTCGCGCGTCCGTCGACGACGGCACGCAGCGAGAGCGCGCGCTTGGCATCCTGTACGCGGGCGACGACGTCATACGTCCCAGTGCGTACGATACTCGCCGTCGCGAAGACGGGTACCGGCGATCCGGTCGGCTGATAGACGACGCGATCCCGGTTGCCGCCGAAATAGAATCCGTCCCAGCGATTACCCGAGACCGTGAGGTACGGCGGCACCGCACTGCGCACCGAATGGTAGAGCCAACGAGCGTCACCGACGTACATCCGCACGTCGTGGCCTTGCATGTTGATCGACGCGAGCCGCACGTAGCGAAAGGTTCGGACGTCCGGCCGGCCGACGTGCCCAAAATCCCGAAAGTTGAGCGCGACGTCCTGCACGGGCCCGCTGAAATCCACCGTCGCCTGCAGAAAATTCAACTCGTCGGGACTATAGAGTTGCACGTAGACGCGCCGAGGCGCACTCGAATACATGCGCAATGAGACGCCGGTTGCGGCCGCCGGCTTACGCGGCAACTCGAAAATTTCAACGTCTTGCGTGCGCGACGGAACGACTGCCGAAAACGCGTGTCCACCGTCGAGCGACTCAATGGCGACGTTGGAAGGCTGCAGCGCGAAGGGCACTCCCGGCGAGCGGTTGATGCGGAACGATTCGGGTGAAATGATTTCTTCCGAACGTTCGCTCGGAACGGTCGTCGCGAGCGTTACCGGGCGCGCACACGATGCGGCCGCGGGCGCGAGCGCCAATACATCGTAAGGATCGGCTTGCGGCGGCACGCCGAAGACGCAATCCGGGGCGTAGACGCGCGGGACTGCGCGGCCGAGTCGCCAGATCGAGCGATCGTCGTACGCCCCTTCGAGCGTAGCCAGCCTGGTTGCGCGCAATGCGGATTCCAGGTAGGGTTGCTGGTTGTTTGTCGCCAGACGCACGCCTGCGGTCGGGGTGCCGATGTGATGCACGACGATTTGTTGGATTCCGGCGATTTTCAGCAGCATTGCTTGCGTTTGTGAATCGGCACCGTCGGGAACGAGCTCGTCGAGCGCTTTGACCAGGTGCTGCGTTCGGTCGTACGGCGTCCACTTTTGGCCTGCACCTAGCGACATTCCGGGAAGAAAACGCACTTGTGGATCGTCCGAACCCTCGAAGAAATAGTCGAATATTCCGGGATGAAAATAGAAACTCGGTGAGTTCGGAACGAACAGCGTTCGATACGAATCGCCGTCGGATTCTGCGGCGCGCGCAACCGTCGCACGTTCGCCGTTGGACTCTCCGAAGGGACCGATTAGCCCGAAATAGTTCGAGTGCAGAAAGAAGCCTTGCCCGTAGGCCGCAACCACGAACAGGCCGGCGACGAGGCTGACCGTGTAGTACTTGGGCGCCACTACGCGGGCCGCCAAGTAGACCATCATCGGGACGACGAGTGCCATGACGAACATCAAATGCTGGGGCGTTCGCAGAAAGAGGCTGTACGGCAACAATGCGCGGAAAACCGCAATAATCGCGGGACCGATGAAGGCGTTTCCGCCCAGCGGAACGATCGCCGTCACGAGAAACAGCACGCCGAGCACGATCGACAAGGGCGTGCGACGGATCGCGATTGCAGCAACGCTCAATGCAAGCAGCAGGACGAAGGCGGCAAAGTAGAGCGGCGCGCCTTGGGCAATCGCGCGCAGGTAGAAGTCGCCGGGAAAGGCGAGCATCGTGAGCGTGAGCAACGGATTGGAAAACTGACCGAACGTGGCGATTGCGGTATCGATCGGCGAGGTCTGCACGACCGTGTGGACGGCGCCGCCCGCCAGAAACGCCGGAAGCAGCCAGAACGCGCACAGCGCGATCGAAACGGCGGTGAGCACGCCCAGACGCACGACGGTGAGACGCGACCATCCAATTGCAAGACATACGGCCCACATCACCGCGAGCGTGAAGACGAAGACCTGCACCGAGGCAACGATTATGCCGAGCAACAGCGATGCGGTCAGTGCAAACGCCAACCATCGGTTTTCGCGCGGCGCGATGCACCGCACGGCCAGCGCGATGGCGATCGGACTGAGGGCGTCGGCGATGAGCGCGCTCTGATCGCCGGCAACGATTTGGTTGTAAGCGTACGGCGCGAGTGCGTACAGCAAACCGCCGAGAGTAGCCAATGCCCCGTCGCGTTCGTCCGCATCGTCGCGCGTTAGCGAAAGCAGCAGATAGCGCATGCCGATCGCCGAGACGAAGACGCCGCTTGCAACCAGACTCTTCGTGACGAATCCACCGTCTAACCCGAGATAGCCCGGCAACCCAAAGAGCAGACTCGTCAGAACGGTTGCATAGCGATACGTCACGTACGATCCAAAGTCGTAATCCTGCCACGCGGATCCGTCCGTCAGCGCAAAGCGGCGTAACTCCGCCGGATCCGACGGAATCATCCAGTCCCAATGGTGTCCGATCGTGCCCGGAGCCATTACGATCGCCGCCACTGCGGCGAACGACACGAGCGCATATATGCCGATGGCGACGTTCCAGCGCGAAACACGAGCAGTTATCGCCGCGAACATCCGCCCGCTGGTTGGCCAGGCGCGGAGGCCTTCCCTCCCCTTTCTGCAATACCGCGGAGTTCATGAAGATCGTTGTGTGCCGTCATGGAATAACCGACGTCAACGCCGGCGGCATGATCCTGTCGCACGCGGACCCGCCGCTCAATGCACGCGGCCGCGAACAAAGCGAGCGCGTGCATGCCGCGCTGCACGGGGTCGCATTCGACGCGGCGATCTGCAGCCCAATGCGGCGCTGCATCGAAACGATCGCGATCGTTGCGCCGAGTTTGCCGTACGAAATCGAGGACGCGCTATGCGAAGTGGATTTCGGAGCGTGGGAAGGGCGTACAATTGATTGGCTCGAGGCCAACGATCCGGCCGGTCTTGCGAAGCGGCGGCGCGAGCCGGTCCGTTTTCGGCCTCCCGGCGGCGAGAGTTTCGAAGACGCATCGCATCGCCTACGCCCGCTTTCCGAAAAAATTCGAGGATCGCGTAAGCGTAACGTGCTCGTCGTCGCGCACCGCGGGTCGCTCGGCGTCCTCGAACGATTACTTCGCGATCTCCCGCTCGAATCGCAAGAAGTGACGCCGCTCGAACCCGGGGAGTTTCACGCCATCGTCGTACCGAGCCATCGCGTTCCGTCGGGCGATTCGAACGCTTCGCTCCAGTAGCGCATCATCGTCACCCCGGCGCGGTGTTTCCCGCGCAAGTCCGGAATCGGTTTTCCTTCGAAGCGGTCGAGCAGCAACGTTGCAAAGTTGATGCCGGCGGCGGTCGTCAGCGCCAGCGTACCTGAAAACCGCGGATTCATTTCGATGATCGAAAACGTTCCGTCGGCACGCAGCATACCTTGCACGTTGGCGGGTCCGGCGATGCCGGACTTCGCCACCACGTCGGCGGCTATCGCTTCGATCTGCGGATGATGGTACGTACGCCCCTTCACCGAAACGCCGGCTTTGATGGCGATGCGTTCGCGCGGGACTGCAGCCACGACCCGCCCGGCCTCGGCAGCAAAACAATCCACGGTAAACTCGGCGCCGGCAACGGCTTCTTGGACGATGAGATCGTCGCGCCCGCGGGCCGCTTCGTGCAATGTCTCCGCCGTGGTCACGCGCTGCGTTCCGACCGAACCGGAACCCTGGCGAGGCTTCAGGTACGCGGGAAATCGCACGCCTTGCAGATCGCGCGCGTACGCGACCGTTTTCGGTGTTTCGATGTCCAAGCGTTCGAGAAACGCCGCAAACGCGAGTTTGTCGGCCGCTACCGTGACGATCTCGCGTGGCGGCGCCGCTAGCGTGCAGCCGAAATCGGCGAACGCCGCACGCGCCGCATCGAGCGGGAGAAACTCACGCTCGACGATGATCGGCACGAATAAGTCGATACGCTGCTCGCGCACGACCTTTAAGCAGGCATCGACGAACGCGGGTTCAGCCGCCGGCGGCACGCGTACGTAAGCGTCCGCAAAAAACTTGGTCGCGTTAAGATCGTCGATATCGACGATGGCAATAAACGATGCGCGCCCGTCTTCGCGCAGCGCCTTGATGAGCGACTGCGCCGTTACCGTGCCGCCGGCAGAAATAAGGATTCTCACTGGGTTCCTAATAATGCATTTCGTTCCAGCGCTGCGGATTGGCGCGCAGCCAGGACCATTCACGCGCGAGGCCGTCGCGCAGACGGATCTGCGGCTTCACGCCGAGCAACCGTTCCGTTTTAGCCGGAGAGAGATGCATGACGGCGAGTTCGGCGGGCAAACGCAGCCGGCCGTCCACCAGCGACGAGCGTTCGCCGGGCGCGATCTCCTCGCGCACTGGTGGTTGCGCGATCGCCGTCACGTCGCATACGAGATCGGCGAGATCCGCAATTGAGGTTGCCACGCCCGTTCCGGCGTTGAACGAATGCGCCCCGCGCAACGGCGTCTCCATGCAAGCGCGGTGAACGGCGACTACATCGTCGATGAAGACGAAATCGCGCAATTGTTCGCCGTCGCCGAAGACGACCGGTGGCCGTCCGTCCAGCGCGCGTTTGAGAAAGATGGTGAGCACGCGCCCGTACCACTCGCGCGGTCCGTACACGATGCCGTAACGCAACGAAAACACCGGAAATCCATAATCGTTGGAAAACACCTGCGCGTATTTCTCGGCGGCGAGTTTGCTCGCGCCGTACGACCAGTTTGGATCGTGCGGCCCTTCTTCGACGGTCGGCGGCGCAACCGCTTGACCGTAGATGCACGCCGAGGACGCGTTGACGACGCGCTCCACGCCCGCTTCGCGGGCGGCCTCGAGCACGTTGATGGTGCCGATCAGGTTGGTGCGCAAGTCACCGACCGGATCTTCGAGGCACTTCGTGATCTCGAGTTGCGCGGCTTGGTGCGAAATAACGTCTTTGCCGCGCGCTGTCGCAACGATCGCACCGCGATCGCATACATCGCCGGCGACGATTTCTACGTCGGCGGCGACGCCGTTGAGATTCTCACGAAGTCCGCTCGAGAAGTTGTCGAAGACGGTGACGCGATGACCGTTCGCGAGCAAATCGCCGACCAGATGCGAGCCGATAAAACCGGCTCCACCGGTGACGAGAACCGACTTAGGCGACGCCACACTCTTTCTCCGTAAAGAAGCGCAAAAGGGACGCGCCGATGTTCGCGCTGCACCGCCGAGCGCCTGTAACCGCCGCACATTGCCGGAAATGTAGCAGCCGGGCGGCGCGCATGGTTGCAACCCGCAGCCCCCGAATGGGCCCGCATGAACGTTCCCTTCGTCGATCTCAAAGCCCAGTACGCATCCATCAAAGCCGAAGTCCGACCGGCAATAGACGAGGTGCTGGAAAGCGCACGCTTCATTCTCGGACCGCAAGTCGATCGTTTCGAGCGCGAGTACGCGAACTATGTGGGTACGCGTTACTGCGCTGGGGTCGAATCCGGAACTGCCGCGTTAAAAGTCGCGCTCGAAGCACTGGGCATCGGTGCCGGCGACGAGGTGATTATTCCGGCAAATACCTACATCGCATCGGCGTTGGCGGTCTCGGCCACCGGCGCTACACCGGTGCTGGTCGACATGGACGACTACTACTTAATCGATGCGGACGCGTTGGACGCGGCGATCACCGCGCGGACCAAGGCGATTATGCCGGTTCACCTTTACGGTCAGATCGTTCCGATGCAACCGATCCTCGACGTTGCCGCGCGGCGCGGTATCGTCGTAGTCGAGGACGCAAGCCAATCGCATGGCGCGTTGTGGCAGGGGCGGCGCGCCGGAAGCATCGGCGACGTGGGCTGCTTCAGTTTCTATCCGGGAAAGAACTTAGGCGCGTACGGCGACGGCGGCGCGATCGTCACGAATTCCGCCGCGATCGACGAGCGCGTTCGATTGCTGCGCGATTTCGGACAGACGAAAAAATACGAGCATTCGATCAAAGGCGATAACAACCGGCTGGATTCCATTCAAGCCGCGGTGCTCGCGCTGAAGCTCGCGCACCTCGATCGCTGGAACGAGGCGCGGCGCCTGCACGCACGCCGCTACGACGTCGCGCTGGCGGCGGCCGGCTTTCCGGTGCCCAAGCGTCACGACGACGACGGCCACGTCCATCACCTCTACGTTATCGAAGTGGCAGATCGCGACCGCGTTCGGCGACGCCTCGCGGAGCGTGGCGTCGAGAGCGGCATCCACTATCCAATTCCCATTCATCGGCAGCCGGCGTATGCCGAACTCGCGTCGCTGCGCGGGCGCTTTCCAAAGACTGAATCGGCTGCGCAGCGCGTGCTGTCGCTGCCGATGTTTCCCGAAATGACCGGGGTGCAGATCGACTACGTCGTGGAATCGCTGCGCGCTGCCATACCAACGATGCAACCCGCGTGAAAGAACTCGGCGTCGCGGTTGCGGGCCTCGGCTACTGGGGCCCCAACCTCTTACGCAACTTCGCTAGTTCGACCAAATGGAGCGCCGCCTGGATCGTCGACATCGACCAAGGGCGGCGCAATCATCTGCGCAGACTCTATCCCAACGCGCAACCGACGGCCGATTTCGATCGCGCGTTAGCCGACTCTGCGGTGGACTTGGTAGCGATTGCCACGCCGCCGCGCATGCACTACGGGATGGCGATGGCCGCGATCGCGGCCGGTAAGCACGTCCTCGTCGAGAAGCCGCTCGCCGAGGAAGCCGATCAAGCCCGCGAGCTGCTCCAGGCCGCGCGAGAGCGCGGCGTCCGCCTCTTCACCGATCACACGTTTCTCTACGCCGGTGCCGTCGAAGCGATGCGCCGTTCGTTCGAGCAAGGCGAGCTCGGCGAGATTTATTACGCGGAATCGTCGCGCGTCAACCTCGGGCTCTTTCAGCAGACCAACGTGATTTGGGATCTCGCACCGCACGACGTTTCGATTCTCAACTACGTCTTCGGCGAATTACCCGAAGCCATCGCCTGCACTGCGACGGCATACATCCATCCGCCGGTTTGGGACGTCGCCTTTCTGCTGCTGCGGTACGCGAGCGGCCGCGTCGCGCACGTGCATTTGAGCTGGCTTTCGCCGGTGAAGGTACGCCGCATGATGATTTCGGCGAGCAACCGGATGGTGGTGTGGGACGACGTCGACCCATCGGAAAAGTTACGCATATACGACAAGGGCGTCGTGCGCAATCCTACCAGCGAAACGCTTTCGCAGCAAATGGTGAGTTATCGCCTCGGCGACGTGCGAATTCCGATCGTCGACAACCGCGAGCCGCTCGCCAAACTGGTCGACGATTTGCACGCCGGCATCGTCGACGGCGCGCCGACGCGCGTCGGCGAGCGCGTCGGATACGACGTCGTCACGTGCATCGAAGCCGCCTGCGCATCCGTCGAGCGCGGTGGCACGTGGATCACCCTGGCGGCGTCGTGACGCCGCCCCGTCGCGCGTGCGGCGAGCGCGCAGCGACGAAACTCGCGCCAACGACGGCGATCGCGATCAGCATGCCCACGAGTTGAAGAATCCCCGGAACGTAGATGCGCCGATCGGAAGCCTCGCTTGCATCCCACGCCATCATCCACCCGTTTGCCAGTATCGGCGCGACCCAGCGGCCTTGGTCGAGCGCGCGCCAGCCGGCATCGTAACCGTCGGCAACGTTGAAGGTTGCCAGCCGCGGAAGCGGCGCGATTGGGCACGGGCGTTGCGCGATCGCCGAAACGTCGCCGGCGCCCGGCAGAAACGACCCATTGGGGAAAATGCGGCCGATCGCGTAGCGCTTCCAGGTACCCTGCACCGCCAACACCGCTCCCGCCACCGACAGCCGCGCACCATGGGGTACAGCGGCCGCGAGCACGCAGTCGTGCGCATCGTTCACCGGTAACGCGTCGCGCGAGAGCGTCCACACGAACGGATAGATGCTGTCGGGCAACCACGGCGTATAGCGCCATCCGAGCGTACCGTCGAGCCATCCCTGGCGCGGATCGGCGCTCGTCGGCGAGGTCGGAAACGTCAAGCGCCCGCGCACCGGTTCGACGGCAACTTCGTGCGGAGCGAGTTCGGAATAGAGCATTGCCGCGGCATTGGAAGGCGCGGCGTACGTAAATCCGGCGTTGCCTGAAAACTCGTACACGATTGAAAGCGCCGATCGCCGCAGCACGCGCAGTGCCGGCGAGCGTGCCGCCAATCGTGCGACCTGCGCGTCGTCGAGGCCTTCGAACGCCATCGGTAAACCGTTTCCGAAATTCGTCGCGCGCATCGAGCGCACGTACGCGCGCACCACCAAATATCGCACGTTCAGCTCGGCAAACGCATTCCAATCCGGCCGGCCGCTTCGCAGCGTTGCCAAGGCGTACGCGAGTTGCGGGTTTTGATAGTCGTCGCTTAGTGACGGATTCGCTGGCGGACCGTACGCGGTGAAATCGCGACCGCTATTGGAACCGCCGTTCGGCCCGAGCGGCTCTTCAGCCGGCAGCCACAGCACGCGTCCCGGGCCCGCGGCGACCGCCGCACGCATGTCGGCGAGCGCGTCGGTAACAAACGCTTTGGGAACGATGAGATCGCGCAGCGCCGCTCCACCGACCAGCGGAAGCGCGATCCACGCGACGATTACAAGTACGGCCGCGGAAAACGCCGGCGGAAGTCGCTGAAGACCGGTACCCAGCCCGAGCGCAATTCCAACTGCCGTCAAGGCGGCGAAGTAATGCAAGTCGCGAAAGACCGCTACGAACGCGATGTGTTCGAATGCCGCCGTTAACGCAACGCTGAGCGGACCGTAGAGTCCCGCGGAGAGCAGGCTCCCAATCGCCACGAGCGCGAGGGCCGGCACCGCGTAGCGCACACCTGCGTAAATCGCGAGCGCGACGGCGATCGCCAACAACGCGAAGAGTACAATTGATGCGCCCGGTGGCGCGTGGCTTTCGTAGTAATGGGTGAAGTATCCGAGCATGACGGGCGCCGACTGCAGCGGCGCACTGTTGTTGTATTCGAAATTCACCAGCGCCGGCTGTGCGGCGTAGGCCGCCGCCGCCGAACCGAAGAGTTGCGGAAGTAACGCCTGCAGTTGCACCGCAATGGCGATCGCCGCGGCAGCGAGCAAACGCCGGCCCCAACCCGGGGCGCGTGCCGATACGAACGGTAGCGGCGCGATCGCGATCCAGGCGATGACGAGGAACTGAATCTGCGACCCCGCCAAGCCGATGACGATGCCAAGCCACACCGCGATGACGGCGGAACGGCGTTCGATCGCACGCAGTCCCAACGCTATCGCCAGCGGCAGCAACGCGTATCCGAGCAGATACGCTAAGTGGCCGGCGGCGATGCGCGTAAACACCACCGGACCGCCCGCATAAAACAGCGCGGCGGTCACGCGAGCGGGCCATGAGGCGACGCCGAATGCGTCGAGCATTGCAATGCACGCCGCCGCAGCAAGCAGTTCCAGCGTTACGATCCACAGCGCCAGACCGGTCGCCGCGCCGAATACCGCCACGAATAACGTTTGCACGGCGACGACGTACGTCTGCCACGGCAACAGGTTTGCATGCGCGGTACCACGTCCGTCCCAAAGCCCGACGAACGTGTGAAACCACTCCCACGCCTGCGCCCGTGAGAGCGGCCATGCCCAGTCTTGCTGAAATGCCGGAATACTCTGCGAAGCGAGTATCGGCCAGACCGAAGCCACGCACGCAAGCGCGAGCGTGGAGAGCGTCAGCCACGTTCGGCGATCCGGCGCGATCACGCCGGCGATCGAACCTGACTCGTTCGTTGCGATGGGCGAAGCAACGCGGAGCGAACGGCCAACACGATCGCCAGCAACACGCACGCCACGGTCAAAACCATACCGGCGACGTACGCGTACCATGCGACGTCCACGATCTGAAACGATACCGGCCCGTCACCCTCAACGATCCAGCCGTTAGCAAAGCCGTCAATTTGCAGATGCCCGAGCACGCCGGCGCTGCCGCGCGTTCGCAGGAGCCGCCAAATCGGAGCGAAGGACTGTCGAAAGACGATCGTGCAGCGGCCGTGGATCGTTGCATCGAGCGTATATTGCAGCGGATTGCGCTCCGACCAAGCAACTCGCGATGCCGCGCAAGAGGGTGACGGCGCTGCGGCCACGCGCGTGCGCGAACCCCAGCGCAGCGTCACGCCGCGCAGCGTTGCGATGGTGTACGGTGGAACGCGAACGGTGAGGCGCGCCGCTGCCGAACCGGCCGGTATTTCTTGCGCGGGTTGCGATGGATCGATCCATAACGGATCCCGTCGCGGCCGGGCGATGTCGAGTTGCATCTGCGCCGCGCCCTCGGGCCACACGTTGAGTACGGCTTGCAATGCCGTCACGCGTCTGAGATTTGGCAACGGCAGAACGAAGCAGCGCGGCTCGAGCTTCGTTTGCACGGCCAAACCACCGCCACCAACGCCGCCCGAATGCGGGCGGGCGCAATCCCGAAAGGCGGAGATTGAGATGCTGCGCTGCATTACGTTTGTCTGGGGCGCCGGCATCAGCGGTTCGCCGCCGAACGTGGTTGCCGCAGTAACGTCGGCGGCCGTCGGCGTGTAGCGATGCTCGCCTTGCGCGAGGACTTCGTCCCACATGAAGCGATCGAAACCGCCCGCGTCCACCGGCACGTCGTAAACGCCGATCGGCGGCAACGGCGGACGTGTCGTCGCGGTTACGAAATGCACGTTGACATCGCGGTAGTCGCTACGTTGCGTCACGAACCCGGCGCGCTGCAGCAGCGACAAGGTTTCGAGCGACGACGTGACTTCGGGGTCGGGCCACTGAAAATCGGGGCTATACGAATCCGCCGCAACCGCGATCGTTCCGACACCCATAAGCGGAGCGAGCGCTTTCGCCGTTGCCGGCTGGACGCTGAGAAACGCGCCGGCGAGACGCGCTTGCACGCGCGCCGTTCCGGTTGCCACCCATTCGGCCATCGTCGGGCCGATCGCGTCCGATGGTGAGTTCAGCGACGTGAAGCCGTTAATGACGTACGGCGACCAGCGGTACTGCACGCCGCGATCCGGCGGCAGCCACAGCGTGTTCCCTTGCACGTGGGATTGGGAAAAGTCGCGGTACTGACGCGGCTGGCCCGTCTGCGGCATTCCCGACGCGCCGCCGGAAACGGGGAGGAACGGAATGATGCCGGTGAGTGCTAAAATCCAAACCGCAATTTGGCAAAATCCGCCGTACGCGCGAACGCCGACGCGCATACCTGCGGCCAGCATCACGAACGCGCCGAAGATATAGAGCGGCGAAAAATAGTCGGGCTCGACGAACGAGTGCATTCCCGGAACCGTGAAGTGAAACCACGCATATGCACCAGGCGCGATGACGACCCCATCGACCAGCCACAATCCGATCGCCGCTAACAACAGGCCGAGATAGAATTGCGATCGCAGCGCCGGTTTACGGACGAGCAGCAGCAACCCTACCAGAAGCAAGGGCAGCATCGTCACGCCGAGAGCGACGACAAACGGTTGCCGCGCGATCGTTGTGTAATAGAAACTTTGCAGGCGCAGGGTATTGACGATCCCGATGTTGGTAGCATAATGCAAGAACGTGCCGAGATCGAATCGCGAGTTCACCAGCGCGATGTTGCCGCCGCCGTTGAAGACCGCGTCGGCGAGCATCGAAAAAATGAAAAACGCGTTGGCAGCTACGACCGCGATCGAAAGCAGCGCGAGGTCGCGTACCGCCGTCCACCGGCGCAACCACACTTCGCGCACGGCGATCGCCAAGCAGATCAGCGCCGTCAGATACGTTACTTGCAGCGCCGGAATCACCAGCAGCAGCGAACAGGCAAAATACAGCGCGGATGCCAGACGCGGCCGCGCGAGGTACTTCAGAAACAAAAAGACGACCAGCGGCATGGCCTGGTACGAAAGGTAGATCGGACCTTGGGCGATGCGGTCGTACGACCATAAGTTGAATGCGTAGAAAATTGCCAGCGGAACGGCGTAGAGCCCGGCACGCAGACGGCGTGCTAGGCAGTACGCCCCCAGCAGCCCGAGCACGGTCATCGCCGAGTACCAAATCCACTGCGCAACCTGTAAATTGTGAAACGTTGCGATCAGCAGGTTGATGCCGAGGAGGTACACGAGCCGCGGTACGCCGATGAAGGTGTTGTCGGCTCCCGCCGAGGCTGCGCCGCTCCAGGGCAGCAGGTAGTCGGACCAAAACGGATTGAGCGGAAAGTTCGCATCGCCGAATTCGTAGAGACCGCGTGAATCGAGCAGCGGAAAGAAGACGGCAAACGGCAGCAGCGCCAAGAAGGTCGGATACGAATACAGGAAACGAACGCCGGCAGTCAGCGCTTCGTACAGGCGTGCCGGCGGGCGCGACTTCACCGTCTGCCCCCTTCGATCGCGACGCCTTCGACCGGCTCCGCAACGGTTTCCGCGACGTTCTTGCCGCGTCCGGTTCTGACGTCCGCAATCGCATGAGCGATGACGTCGACGTCGCGCATGCGCGCCACGTCTTCGACGCGCTGCGTAAGCGTCGACCGGTTGCGGGTGAAGTATGTCTCAATCGCCAGCGCGCACTCTGCCGGGTTGGGCGTAAACGTCTGACAGTCGAGCGCGCCCGCAAAACGGACCATCGTCGAAACGAGCACCGGCTTGCGCGCCGCCAGCACCGCGTTGAGTGCCGCGCTCGCGCCGTACGCCGCCGTGTACGGCAATACGACCACGTCGGCCGCAGCGAGAAAATCCGCAAGTTGCGATTCGGGAACGAAATCGTACATGCACGCGCCGGCTGTGGCTGCCTTGGCGCGCAATCCTTCGTAAAAGGCCTCGTAGCGCGGGTTACCACTCAGACGTGGATGGCGTCCCGCCACGACGTGCAAGGACAGGTCCGGCATTCGCGGGCGCGCGCGCGCGAAGCCCTCGATTAACACGTCGATACCCTTGTAATATGAAGCATAGCCGAAGAACAGCACGACCTTGCCTTCGGAAATTCCGCAGCGCCGACGCGCCTCGTGAACGTCAGGCCGCGCGCGATCGTGCATCAACGGCAGCGGACACACATAGATTTTGGAGCGCGAAACGCCGTAGTCGCTCTCCAAGATATCGGCAAGCTCCACCTCGAGGACGATGATGCGGTTACTGGCCCAGTCGAATAGTCGATAGATCGTCGCAAAACCGGCGCGCCCGATCCGTGAGTACGGAAGAACGAAACCGTTTTCGCGGAGCATTTCGCGGGTGACGACCCGGCGTGAGACGACGCCGTGCAGCGTCGTGACCACTTGCGTTCCGCGCAAACGAAGCAGGCGCAACACCAATGGAAGCAGCAGCGCCGCGACCACTCCGCCGTAGAGGTAGACGTCATATTCGAGATGCAGCACGTCCACCGGATAGCGCAGCGTCGCGCGGAGGATTTGAAACGCCGCCAGCAGTCCGAACCGCCAGCAGCGGCGCACGGTAACGTTCGGCGCGTACGCCTGCGTGGTTCCCAGCGGATCGTCGCGGTCGGCATCGGCGAAGACGACGAACTCGTCGGCGCTTGCCACCAACGGATCCAGAATCGTGCGCGAGTAGTACGCGATCGCGCTTTTCGCCAGGCCGCCGCCGGGGAATGTCGTGACGATACCGATCTTCATCGCGGATCCTTCAGCGTCTTCGTGCTGGTTGCGACGGCCCAATCTCCCGGCTCGCTGCGCTCCGGCTTCGGCTGCAAGGCTTTGGCGGCAAGCATGGCCAGGAACGCGAGCGCGCCGAGCGGATCTCGAATTCCCTGTGCCAGGAGCGTGCGTAGCAAATCGTACGGCCGCGGATCGTAATACCTGGTCAACGTCTCCGCCGGCCAGCGCTCGTGGAGCAATGCGCGTCCTTCGCTAAAACGGTTGGATTGCCGGAGATAGTCGCGCAGCGTATCCGGGGCGCGATAGTGCGGACGCGCTTGCGGCAGGTATGCGTACGGAAAGCCGTGCGCCAAAGCGACCAGCATAAAATGCGCGTCTTCGGTGTGTCGCGGGACGTCGGAGCGCACGATCGCGTCCACCAATCGACGCGACATCCCCAGCAACCGGCCGTTACAACAGAGCGCCGGATATGTAGCGTACGCCTGTGACCGCAACCGCTCGTTGCGCCGCGCGGAAAAGATCGCGCCCCGTTCCCACAGCGTCCGCGGACGCGGCATCGCGACCGCATTGACGAACACGAGATCGGCGCGGTCGAGCGCGCGCAGCACGGCATCGAGCGCGGCCGGCTCCACGACGACGTCGCAATCGACCGTAAGAATTCGCTCGATCGCCGGGTCGAGCGAACGCAGGACGTTCAACAAGGATGCAACCTTGCCGATGCGCGCGACATTGCGCAAGACGACAACGCGAGGAGCGAACTGCTCCAGCGATTTCAGCGCATCGCGACTGGTTTCGTCGCTGCCATCGTCGACGAAAACCACGCGCAGATCCGGCACCGCCAGTAACGCGGCGCAGAGATCTATAGGGTTACGGCCCTCGTTGTAGCATGGAATCACCGCGACGCCGGCCGTTTTTGCGAGAACGTCAGGCATGGCTGTGTCGTGTATCGACGGCTTCGCGGACGGTTCCTGGCGCGTTACGGACATCACTGGCCTCCTCGCGCAAGGATCTCCAGTCGCTTCGATAGCGGCGTCACGGCGGCAGCGGCCTGTGCGGCTGCAATGTCGAAACGGTAGATCAGCAACGGATTGTTTGCGATTAGCGAGCACGGCAATTCGACGAACGATTCGACGTCGCGATACGGACGCAGCGCAGCCGACAAATCGAACTCGCGCGTAATGCGAACCGTCTGCTGACCGACCGTGCGCACGTCGACGTTCTCGTACTGCGACGGATACCGATCTAGCGGCAACCTGCGCCCCCGCACGGTCACGATTACCGGCGAATAGAGTGTGTAGCCGAGGGATGCCGTCGCAAAGCGGGCGGCAAATGCATTGCCGGCGTAAACGACGATGTCTTCGGCGGGATAGGTTAGGCGGCAACCCGTGCCTTCCGCTCGAACGAGCGGATCGATCGCAAAGGTATTGACGGCGCGCTCTTCACCGGCGTATCCGTTCCCATTCGAGCGCGTTGCGGCAGACGCCGTCTCGATAGCGATGGCCGCAGTGAACGCGATGAAGACCGCGGCCGACGCGGTTCGGGCGATACCTCGCCAGCGCCCCGCGGCCGATGTCAACGCCGGTACGCGCCGATACGCCGCCAGTACGATCAATGCCGCGCTGCAGAGCGCCACCGTTTGCAACGCGACCGGCGGTGCGACGCAGCGCAGCGCTCCGACGTGGGGGGCCGCGGAAAAATTCAGCAGGAAGTACTCGTCGCTGCCTTCCTGACAAAACTGCGATGCCGCACCGGCACACGATAACGCTAGTCCTGCGAGGCTCACGAACCAATCGGACGTTACCGCCGCGTACAACACGAGCGGACCGGCTATCCAGAGATAGAACGGCGGATGCACGCCCGGATTGAGGAGCACAATGGCCATCGCCGAAACCATCGCGGCACGCGCGATGTCGCTCTTGCCGGAAACGTGACGCAGTTCGGCGATCGCCAGTACGACCGGGACAGCGACCGCGAGCAGTTGCTCGATCGCCGGCAAAGCCGGTACGGCCCCGTGATGCGGCAGCAACGCCCACAC
>Ga0102924_1000571_pt1 | contig 45735 bp, 42 predicted proteins | sample PaiPotPPM11metaG_FD_80116 | JGI IMG/M metagenome (GOLD analysis project Ga0102924, IMG submission 80116) | Iron sulfur acid spring bacterial and archeal communities from Banff, Canada, to study Microbial Dark Matter (Phase II) - Paint Pots PPM... ...
ACTTAAGACCCACTCCGCACAGGCTGCTTAGTCACACTCAACAGGTGTCCACCAAAAATAAGTGGACACTTCAAGAGAAGACTCACCCAATCAAATCAAGAGGGAAACTCCGCACGCTTACCTTCACTCCAGGGGAATTCCGCCAGACGAGCTCGATCCCCGAGACCAACGATCGATACATCGTCGAGTCGCGCGATGATTCCGGGCATGATCCCTTTGATATAGGTCCCGACGCCGGAAGCGTCGATCCAACGCAGGTCGATGCACAGAGTCTTTCGATATGACATTGAATTGAGTCCGCCAGAGGTTCGCATTCCAGATTATTGCCGAAATCCAAGAGTGCTAGTACGGGGAGCCGGCCTCGAAGACTGAAGCAACGCTCGCATTCAAGAAACTGTTCGATGATTCATGTGAGTGGAATTGACTGCTTCAAAGAGACGGCGGGAGCACCTCCCGCGAGCCAGATACTCTCCTCCTTCGACGCTGAAACCGGCTGTTGGAAAGTCGGGCGTGTTTGTCTCGCAATTTCACATGAGGGCCCGTACAATCAAAGCACAACGACGCTGAACCGGAAATTCAGAATCTAAGGATACTCTAGCCCGGAGTATGGGAAGTAATGGATCTTGCAGAAAGGGTAAATAGAGAGCAAGTTCAGTTTGGCGATAAGTTATTTGGCGGCGAGGCGCACCTATTCTTTAATCTGACGTCCGTTCCGGTCGCCATGGCTACATCAATGACGGCAATGGATGCCAATAACATTTGCCTGCGAGCCACGGATGCCATTGATCTCATCTTTGCCAATAGTTATTTGAAATATTGGATGCGCCAGGTTGTACTGGTATGGCAGAAAAGGTAGTCCCGAGGATGCCTCGCGAAAGTCGCCAAAAGCATTATGCCCACCTCACGCGGCTTTACCGCTCGCCTTCTATTGGCCTCAGCACCCGAGGCAATTCACGAAACCTCACAAGCGGCTTCGGGCGCTGCAGAGTTACGGGGATGCCAGCCAGAGACAGCCCTAAGAGCGCCCAGTAGAGCCCAAAAGAAACGTGCCCCAGAATTGCACTGTTAATGAAGTTCGCCGGAAATAGATAGGCGTGAAAAGACAAGGTGGCGATTGCCAGCGCTCGGTTACCGGAAGACTGCCGAAGGACGTATTTTGTAAGCGGAGTCAAGACAATACAAAGCGAAGCTACAACCAATAACGAGAGCGGCACGCCAAATTCCAGGACAAGTGCCCACCACGCCCCATCGGTGATGATGGCATTTTGAGGACCTACAAAATCGCCCTGGCTGCCGATCCCAGTTCCGATCAAAGGATGAGCCATGATCGCACTCTCTGCATTTTGAATCTGGACGAGATGCCCGAGGGTAGATTGGATAGCCTCGGGATCCGAGTTTTGCAGCCTTCTTAAAATGATCACGTCTGCGCCGCTCGAGAGAAGGTATTGTGCACCTATGACTGCGAGACAACCTGCCGCTACAAACATTATTTTGTGCCTGATCCGAAATCGTTTGTGAAACAGCCACACCGCACCCAGGACTGGGATCACCAATATAAAAGATGCCCTGGTGTAAGTGAGGTAGTTACCAACCAGTGAACAGAAAAGAGCGACTAGAGAACTAAGCTTCCTCCTTTCAAGCCATTGAGCCGCAAAATACGACGAGGCGAATACCAGGATGGAAGAGAGGATGATTGGATTCCCGGTTAATCCGGTTGGCCGAAGCTGAATGGAACTTGACACAGTATCCGCGACCGCAAAGGGGTCATCCCCCCGCAAGACAAATAGGTTCAGGGGAAGGTGATCGGCGAACACGCTCTGGAAAATGGCGAATACAGAGAGACCGAAAAGACCTATCGCAAGGATTCTAAGAAACCTCTGCCGCACCGCCGGGTCGTCAATCTGGATAAAAAACAGGAAGGGCAACGCGCCCAAAAAGAAGATAGCTAACTCACGTGCCCGTTGACTCATCGGATTGGCATCGATAACAGCTTTGAAGACTGCCAAACAACTGAGAATCAGCAGAAGGAACGCCGCGATAGCAACATGCTTTCGCAAGGGACCAAGCAAGTAAAGCACCCCAGCAAACGAAAGGAAGCCGGCAAGAGAGTACAAGAGAATAGTGCCGGTGTTTATGGGGCCGAGCGGCACAAAATTTGTCAACAAGCCGCCAACAAAAATGACAATCAGATATGCCGAGCCTGCTGAAGCCGTGAGGCTCTCAGGAATTATCATTAGATTTTTTGTTCTCGACATTGGATGACCACTTGATTTCGCATTTCAACTGCGCCGGGCGACCTTCTTCGCGTCCTCATGTCCGCACATTGATATCATAGCTCCCGCTCCGTTTTTCTGGTGCAGATGAAGCTCTATGAAAATCACGGATGCCCCACCATACGCCTAGGGCACGCGAGAACTGAAGCCGCGGCACACGGCGCGCGAGGCGTATCGCGATAAACAGAAACATAGCCAGACGAGGCATCGAAGAGTAAAGCCGCAATGTTCGCAGGCCCGAGGCGGTCGCATGCCGATCCAGGATAACCTTGTTTCCTCCTGTGCTCGCGCTGACTTTGTGCAGCACACGGGAATCGGGAGCGGCTGCAAGGCACCATCCATGTTTTCGGAGGCGCAAGCTGAGTTCGGTGTCTTCCCAGTAGAGGAAAAATCGCTCATCGAGCAAACCGGCGTTCTCAAGCGCCCGGCTGGCGATAAGTAAGCTGGTGCCGTTGAGCCAGTGGAACCAATCGTCGTCATGGGGCTCAGTAGTGTAGGGCGAGTAGCCTATCCAAAGGTTCACACGGCCGCCGGCCCAGATCTGTACTGTATTGGGAGAGTCGGCATAGTAGCAGATAGAGGCTGCGGCTCCGATCCGGGGGTTGGTCAAGACCTTCGCGACCAGGGCCGATAGCGCGTCCGGCGCGGGCTCCGTGTCGTTATTGAGCAGCCACAGATAGTCGGCGCCTTGCGCAAGGGCGTGGCGGATTCCGACGTTATTCCCGCCCGCGAATCCTAAGTTCGCCCCGGTCTCAAGCAGAGTGAAGCTCGGATGAGCAGCCCTTATTCTGTCGACCGAGTCATCGCTCGAACCGTTATCGACCACAAGGACGGTCAACTCCGGATACGTGCATTTCTTCAAAGCGTCGAGGCATGCGACGGTATCCTGCCAACCGTTCCAATTCAGAACTACACAAGCTACCCGCGGATTTGAGTTTATCGCCATCTAAAGTTCTCTCAAAGTCCTTCGCGCTTGCCCATTCTGCCAGTCAGGCCATCCCAGGTTCCAAGCAGAAAATTGCGAAACTTATGTCCCCGGTCGCCTTCGACAAGCACGGATTTAATAGTCTCCCGAAATGACGCGAATATCGATTGTGTAACCCAGCCTGGAAACGTTGGAAAGTATTTACGAAAGACCACAATTCGATTGCGGGAAATGTAATATTGCCGGGTTGCGCTGTGATGGCTTGGCCGAAGACTGAAACCCAGGAACGACGTCTTCCGTGGACTACCTGCGGTATGCAGCAGAACGGCCCCTTTCGACTCGGCAATAGAATAGCCGGCTGCCCGAATACGAAAGCTATATTCGAAATCCACCCAATCAATAAAATAGTCCGCTTCAAACCATCCTATCTTGTCGAATATCCACATTGGCATAAGTGCTCCGGAGGTCATGGAGGTTACCGGACCGCTGTCGCCGGCTCGCCGCACGGCCGACTCGATGCCGCTCTCCGGATCAACGTAGCGGGGATGAACGGAGCCTACGCGTTCGGGGTGCGGATGCCTCTCCCAGGCGGCAAACATCTCCGCGATGAAGCCTTCGGTGATTTTGCTGTCTTGATCGAAGAGAACGACCCATGGAAACTTCTCGCTTTGAGCCCAGCGAACACCTTGATTCAATGCCTCGGCAATCCCAAGATTCCTTTCATTTTCGATCAAATGAAAACCCTGCGTCTGGCTTGATCTCCGGAGCAGATTGAGCTCCTTGGCGTTAGATCCATTATCTACCACAACAAGTCCTTGCACTTCAGCATGGAATTTGGATAGATATTCGATCACGCCAGCGTTCGGAAGATAGGTAACAACCACGGCGCATACGTAACGCGCTGTCATTTTCCGGCCCTCAATGTGTCAAATCTCCGATTTCACTTTTCCGGAGAAATAGCAGGCCTCTTTCTCCGACACAATCAAGATTTGCCGCGGCGACTCAAGACCCTCTAAGTTAGCTACATCCACTCGAACCAACCATCATCCTGACTAAGCTCTCAGTATAGAACCGAATGACCCTGCGCACATCTCTCTCCCGCATTAGTATGGTTCCTACAGCATCCAGCAGAACCGACCCAACGTGCCATACAGTACAATATCGGTAGTCCTTTATCATGGACTTGCCATATTAGCGTCGGGGAGTGTAGATGACGGAAGGATTCCCCGAACGGAACTCGCCAGCTTTGCGGGGATTCGGTCTTGAGCCAGTTCGCAGCTGGATGAGAAGAGTGCTGGGACTAGACCGTGCGATCGGCTTCACTGTTCTCGCGAGGTTCTGGGCTAGCGCGGCAGGCCTCATCACCGTGGTTTTGATCGTTAGATTTCTCTCACCTGCCGAACAGGGCTATTACTATACGTTTGGCAGCTTGGTTGCCCTGCAAATCATGTTTGAATTGGGCTTCTCGTTTGTCATCCTGCAGATGGCCAGCCATGAACGGGCGCATCTGGACATTTCGCCGGATTATGAAATAACTGGCGACCCTGTCGCCCATGCCAGACTGGCGTCCGTCTTCCAGAAATCGGTCCGCTGGTACTCGGCGGGCGCAATTCTTCTGGCAGCGTTTCTCTCGGTCGCCGGCTCGTATTTCTTTTCAACCCACCAGCACGGTGCGTCGGTGTCGTGGCATGTTCCTTGGTACACCGTGGCGATTGCGACTGCCGTAACCTTTCAGATCGATCCAATCCTGTCTTTTATGGAAGGATGCGGATTTGTTTCAAATGTGGCGCGGCTCCGTCTAGTACAGGCGGTGACCGGCAGCTTCCTCGCCTGGGGGGCTCTTTTGTGCCACCATGGTCTCTTTGCTCCCGCCATGATCGTAGCCGGCAATGTCCTGGCGGCATCTCCCTGGCTTTACCGCAAGCGAAAACTGCTCCTGGGCTTGCTGCGTTATAAGCCTGATCCGCACCGGATCCAATGGAAGAAAGAGGTGTGGCCCTTCCAGTGGAGAATCGCTATTAGCTGGCTAAGCGGCTACTTCATTTACCAACTTTTCAACCCTGTCTTGTTTGCCTACCATGGTCCAGTGGCCGCGGGAAGGATGGGCATGTCGCTAACTCTTGCGAATGCCCTTCAATCCGTAGCCATTTCCTGGATAAACACGAAGTCTGCACCATTCGGTACCATGATCGCCCGAAAGAAGTACGACGAACTCGACCGCAGCTTCTTCAAGGCGCTCCAGCAATCCGTCGCGGTCTTCCTGGCGGGTGCATTCCTAATCTGCTGTGTCAGCGTCTACCTGGCGGAGTCGCACAACCACTTTGCACAGCGGATCTTGGATCCTGCAATCCTGGGCATTCTGCTGCTGTCCACTGCCATAAATGTGACAGTCTTCGGGCTGGCAATCTACCTTCGTGCGCATAAGCAGGAGAAGTTCCTGTTCAATTCCGTCGTTGGGGCGGTCCTGGTGGCAAGTTCTACATATTTTCTCGGCAGATTGTATGGAGCTACGGGAATGGTACTAGGCAATTTCGCGGCCGCCTTGCTGTTTGGGCTTCCGTCAGCGCTCTTTGTTTTCATAAAATACAGGAGAGTATGGCATGCAGTCTGAGCGTTTCCTGCTCACGTTTGCGATTCCGACTTACAACCGAAGCGGCCACCTTGCACAGCTGCTTTCCGTTCTTCTGCCGCAGTTGGAGGGCGAAACGCGAGTGGAGTTGATCGTCTGCGACAATGCATCGCCGGACGACACGTCAGACGTAGTGCGGGAATTTCAAGGCAGGGGACTTCGCGCGATCTATATCCGAAATGAAACTAACATCGGTCCCGACGCAAACTTCCTGCAGTGCTTCCAAAGAGCTCGCGGAAAATATGTATGGCTGTTTGGCGATGACGATGCTCTCGTTCCAGGTGCGCTAAGAAGAATCATCGAGATGCTCGAAGACGAAGACTTCGACCTTGTCTATCTCACGCCATACGGGTACACAAAGGCAGCGCAGCTCCAGAACCTGAATCTCGTTCCCTTGGATCCAGTGATCTACAGCAACGCCGAGAACTACTTGCGCAGAGTGACGAATATGTTCACCTTTATTAGTTCGAATATCATCAACAAGGAGAGGCTGGCCGAAGCCTCAAACATCGACTTCAGCTCCTACATAGGAACAAACCTAATCCAGTTGAGCTGGACCTACGCAGCACTGAACAACTTCAGATCTGGTCTGTTTGTTCCCCAAGTCACTGTCCTCAGTCTGTCCGAAAACTCAGGAGGGTTCGGCATATGCAGAGTCATGGGAGTAAATTTAAGCACGCTGGCGAGGGGGATAATCAAGTCACAGAGGATGTTGCGCATTTTAGAGAATGCTTCGCTTCGGGGATGCCTCCCCTTTTATCTTCTGAAGATGAAAGAGTCGACGACCTACACCCTCAATCCGGAACCGGCCCACGAGATTCTTTCCGCGCGCTTCGGGTCCAATCTTAACTACTGGCTCTTCCCGTATCCGATTATCCAACTGCCGCCCTTCTTCGCCCGGCGCTGGCTGTTCGTCTGTCGCGTTTTTAACAAGATTCACAAGCTCATCTTCGTCGTATTGGCCGAAAAATCAGCGCGCAACAGCGGAGCACTGAGAGAAGCAAAACGCTAACTAAGACCTCTCCATCGTGACTCTCTCAAAGCTTGGCATTTGATCGTAAGGTGTTGGATGCAGGCCGAGTTATCCTCTGCTTCGCAAAGATCAGGCCGCCAGCGACGCCCAGCAGTTGCGCGCAGGCGCGTACTGCAAGCAAGACCGGAGAGAGCAACCCGATAACACGATCTTTCCTGATCGTGCGCACCGTGAATGGTATCGTACTGCAAAGAAACGCGCCCAGGACGATTGCCGAGACCAGTATCTTGGGGCGTAACGCGAAGTCGATAACCACCGCCAGCAGTATCGCTGGCGCAAGCAGCAGCTGGAGCTTCATGATCTGCGGGGTGTGGCTGTCTTTTACACCTTTGCTCGGGTTTTTGCGGACGGCAAGCACACGCCAGAAAGCAAATTTGTACTTCTTCTTGAGATATTTCGAAAGCGTGTCCGGGTGGGTGTGATAAACGATCGCAGCAGGCACGAACTTCATTTTCCAACCCCGTGCCGACATCCGGTAGGAGAGTTCGACATCTTCAGCGCACGCAACGGGGAACGAGACATCATACCCGCTCATCTCAAGGAAGCGGTCACGGCGAAAAGCCGCGGAATATGTATCGATGAAGTCTATGTTTTCCAGGCCTAACATCAAGCGATAGCGATCTTCGTATTCAATTTGCACGAAACGGGCAGTCAAAGACTTCTGGCGCGTGCGGTAAGTTCCTTTCGCTCCTACGACCTCGGGGTCGCTGAACGGCTCCAGCATGGCATCCAGCCAGTTGGGCATTGGCACACAATCATCGTCTGTAAACAATATGATTGCCCCGCGCGCCTCCAAGACACCATGATTGCGTGCAGATGCAGGTCCTGAGTTCGTCTGACGGATGAGGCGTACACGCGAGTAACTCTCAACTACTTCCGCAATGTTGTCGGTCGAACCATCGTCGACAACCAAAATCTCTGCATCGCGCCCCTCTATCTGTTTCGCAAGGGCTTCCAAACAGTATCCAATGCGCCCAGCACCATTAAAAGTAGGGATGATGATCGAGATTTGAACTTGGCTCAAAAAGACATCCCATTTTTCGACTCCCATGCCAAGGGGGTCATATTCGTCAACGACAGAATACACTAACGGAAAAAAGGTCTTCCGAGAGAGATCGCCGACTAGTTCCGTTATCAAAACGACAGACGGATACCGGCGATCTCCCTCAGTTTAAGGACTCAGAACTCAAGGTTGTCAGACCGCCGCACTTTGGGTCTCGCTCGCAACCGTCGTCTTTTCGTGCTGGCTGCCCCGCAGCAAGTATTTCGACAATGTGATGAAACCCTTGACGTTGCGCTGAAGTTCACGGCGATCCGTCAGAGACTGCCTCAACTTATAAAGAAGATAAGAAGGATCGAGATAGAAGCTCCGCCGCGCCCGGTCGCAGAAACTGACCAACTGCTCATGCGTAATATTGGGTAGCGTGACGACGCTGTTGTGAAGACCATCCTTGGTTAACCACGCGCCCCAATCCTCAATCTGGATATAGTCCCGCTTTTTGGCTTCCTGGTATGCGACCGTTCCCGGATAGACCATGATGGGGAAGAATTGTGCCGTGTCAGGCCGTAGCTTCTTGGCAAAGCTCAATGTCTTCTCCATGCTGGCAGGCGTCTCGTTTAGATTGCCTACCATGAAGCAGCCATGAACCATGATCCCCGACTCCTGGCACCGGCGGACAAAGCGATGCGCTTCGTCGTGATACTTCACATCGCGACGGTCGTCGTTGTTCTTATGCATTCCCTTGATCACTTCCACGTCGCCGCTCTCGAAGCCTACACAGAACAGGCGGGCTCCGGCACGGTGCAGCTTTGTCAACAATTCAGTTTCGGCGCCGATATCGGCACGGCAGTTCGCGTCGAAGGGGAGTTTGTTACCACGACGAATCAGTTCGTCGGCCAACTCTGAGGTGCGCGGCCTGCTAACGATGAAGGTATCGTCCTCAAGCATCACCGTCTTAATCTCTGGCATCTCTCGAGCGACAAAATCGAATTCGTCCGCCACGTTGGACACGGAACGATAGCGCATCGTGTGCCCGCTGAAGGTTTGAGGGTAGACGCAGAACGAGCAGTGGTAGGGGCATCCGCGGCTGGTGTCGAAAACCACCAGTGGCCACAGTGAGTGGCCATAAAAGTAGTCCGGCGTACGCAGAAAGCGCTTGTAGACCTCGGAAACAAAGGGCAACTCATCCAGGTTGTGAATTGCCGCACGCTGCTTGTTCGTGACAATTTCTCCGGTTTGAGGACGACGCCACACAAGACCATCGACCGTAGAGAGGTCGGCCCCGCAGGCCCTCGCTGCCAACCAGTCTCGCACCGTATATTCGTACTCGCGCACGGCAACGGCCTGCAGCGAATCCGACATCCGAAGGGTCTCAGCAGGAAGCGACGATACGTGGCGTCCGACCAGAAGCACATGCAGCGATGGTTTAGCGGCAACCAGGGACTCGATGACACTGACATCGTTGAGAATGCTGGGGGTGGAGGTATCGCAAACAACTGCCTCAATGTTCTTCGCCGATATGCGGTCGATCACCGCCTGGACCGTTATCTCGGCTGCGGGTGCATCCACCAGGTCTACATCGTGGCCGTTCTGGATGGCCACCCCGGCTGCCGTGGCCAGCCACTTGGGATAATAAAGCGTCCCGCTCTTGGTAACGGCCGGACTGCGCTGCTCCCGGGAAAAACGAGGATGAAATGGTGGATTTAGGAACAACACTCGCATAAGGTAAACCTCCGGGGTAGTGCTGGGATCATAACAAACCGATGCAACAAATCACTGACAGAGTTCTGCTTTGGAGTTAACGGCTAAATCCGGTTATAAAGAGGTGAATTTAGTTGATTGTGCCTCCGAAAAACGTTCACGACAGACACAGTCCTGGAAAGGGAGTGGTCACCTAAAGGTTGGCGCGCAGGGCGCCGGCAGTCTTTTCGGAGCATGCATCCCAAGTATACACCCTGCTGCGCTTCAAGCCCTTCCGTTTGAGTTCCTTTCTCAATGCAGAGTCAGAGGCGATTTCGACCAGTTTGTCGGCGATATCTTGCACCTGCCGAGGGTCAAAGTAGAGAGCAGCATCTCCGCATACCTCGGGCATCGACCCGGCCTCCGCAACCGCCACCGGCACGCCGGCGGCCATCGCCTCTACAGGGGGGAGACCGAAGCCCTCGTAAAGCGACGGCATGATCAAAGCAGAGGCGTGCCCAACCAAGGAAAGCAGATCCCGATGAGACACCGGACCAGTCAGTTCGATACGGTCGCTCGCCCCTCTCACTCGCTCGAAGAACTCCTTCGATTCGCCCGTGATCAATCCTTCGCTTTTTCCCACGATCAGCAAATCCTCTTGCACCCGTCCCTTGATTTGCAAGAACGCTTCGACAAGACGCCCCAGGTTCTTGTACGGCTTCAGATTCCCCACACAAACGAAGTAAGGACGTGAGCGCACTGCAGGAAGCGCTGCTGCGCTGTACCAGTCGGATGAGATGCCAAGATGGGTCGGAAGTATATTGTCGGCGTTTGAGCCCACGGTAAGACGAAGGAGTTCATTTCTGCTGAAATTCGATACGGTAAAGATAACCGCAGCGCGTTTGCGTAATGACCGGTACATCGTCCGCGCATAGTGCCGCTTTTTGGGGTTGTTCACTATCTCTGGAACCACCAAGTGGCTCATATCATGTACCGTAACTGCCAACCGGCCTCGATATAGAAGCGGAATAGTGTAATAGGGCGAGAAAAAAATATCGGAGCCGGAAGGAATTGCGAGTGGAAGCTGAATCTGTTCTGCAAGCGAATATCGCTCGGCACGGCAATCGATCAGTCGCACATTGTCTGCGCGACTCCAGGAAAATTCTTCCAAACGGCCGCGATCTCCGAGCCCAACGACCGAGACGTCAGAGAGCTTCTGGACGAGTCCCGGCATGATCCCTTTGATATACATTCCCACGCCGGATGCATCGATCCAACGCAGATCGATGCAAAGGGTTTTCTGGGTGGTCATTGAGAACTCCGCAAGTTGTGATGAAGAAGACTAATCCACATTCTATAGGTGCTGTGCTCGGCCGACAGGCTGTTGCTCTAAGCCAGTGACCACGCATCGGTTTGCAGTATGCCAAGGACCAGAGGGCCCGCAGCATCAATCTCGTTATCGCAGCAAGCTATCAGGATTCGGCTTGTTCCCCTTCCAGAAAATCGAAGCGGCGCCACTTATACACGGCGATGGAGACGACCCAGCTCAAGGCGAACAGTACGACGATCCCGTAGCCCAGGAAACCGAAATTTTCGTTCAGCGTGCGGACCAGGTCCCAGAACGCGCCCTGTGGGTGGAACTGTCCCGCCAGCAGTCCGAGCGCCTCAATCCCACCGACCGCGAGGGCAACGACCACCGATACCGCGGTGATTGTGATGTTGTAGTACAGCTTCCGCAGCGGCTTGACGTAGGCCCAGCCATAGGCGCCCAGCATCAGGATGTTGTCCGTCGAATCGACCAGCGACATGCCCGCGGCGAAGAGTACTGGAAACACCAGGATCGACCACAGCGAGAGCCCCTTGGAAGCTTCCGCGGCGGACATGCCAAGCACACCGATCTCGGTGGCCGTATCGAACCCAAGCCCAAACAGCAGACCCAGCGGATACATGTGCCAACTGCACCGGATCATGTTGAAGATGGGCCGAAACAGGCGCGTGAGAAAACCGCGGCTGCCGAGCAACAGGTCGAAGTCCTCTTCCACATAGGCCCCGCCGCGCCGGACCCGCACAAACGTCTGATAGACCGAGCGGAGGACAATCAGATTCACGATTGCGATGGCGAACAGAAAGAGACACGACACCAAAGTGCCGATGACTCCGCCAATCTCGCGGGCCGCATCGATGCGATGGTGCAGTGCCAGCGCCGTCGCCGCAATCGCGATTGATCCCACAACAACGATCGTGGAATGGCCCAGCGAGAACATGAGCCCAACCGCAACCGGACGCTTCCCTTCCTGCATCAGTTTGCGGGTGACGTTGTCGATGGCAGCAATGTGATCCGCATCGACCGCGTGGCGTAGTCCGAAACTGTACGCGAGAAACGCGGTCCCCAGCAGCACCGGATAGCGATGGAAGGCAGCGAGCGCCCACGCCCAGGCCCCCAGGTTGAACCCCAGCAGCAACGCGTATATCGCAACGATCTTGGCTTTGGTGCCGCCCGGTTCGTCGTTGAACAGGGTCCGCAGGAGGGAGAGCATCGGGTGCCTTCTCGACGGGAACTGCGACCGCGGATCTTCCGGGGTCGGAATGCTCCCAACCCGAACGTAACACGATTTCAAAAAACTTGCGAATCGCTATTGGCTAGACGGCCCCGGCACCTCAATGCGAGTGGGAGTGCTTGAGGCTCTTGCCGGAGTTGGTCAGGACCAGCTTTCCAAGCTCGACTCCGCGCAGAGCTAGCATGCCGTCGGCAACCGCCTGAATCTCCTTGCCCCGGCCTTTCATAATGATGACTTCAAGGCAGTAGTGGTGATCCAGATGGACATGCGTGGCCGCCAGAACCATCGCTCCCGCGGTGTGCTGCACCTCGGTCAGTTTTTGTGCCAGGTTCGGAACGTGATGGTCATAGACCAGCGTCAGGGTCCCCACGACCGGCTTGTTCGACTCTACGGTTTCTGAGAGCAGCGCCTCACGAATCAGATCGCGAAAAGCCTCAGACCGGTTGGCGTAGCCGCGCTTCGTAATCAACCGATCGAACTCCTGCAACAGATTGTCTTCCAGTGAAACACCCGTCCTGCTCAACTTCGACATCGCTCATCTCCATGCCCGATTGTACGTGCGCAGCGGAATGGCTGATCCAGGGCAGGGCGATCGCGGAACAACTCTGTCAGACCTCCACCGACTTCACTTCCTCTAAAACCGCAATCTCGCACGATCGGGGAGTGAACCCGTTCACTTCCAGAACCCATTCCGTCGATTCCGCAACGCTATCCGCATCCGCCCGGCCGACTTGCGTGAAGCCCAGGCGGGGGTAGAGATCGCGCACCATTCCGTTCTTCGCCGTGGGTCGGTATTTCCCGATGATCCGGTTCGCGCCAAGTTGCCTGGCGCCTTCGAGGATCATGTTCAGGCATGCCTCTTCGACCTGCCGTCCCAGGACCCGGCAACTCATCAGCCACGTGTCGATTTCGAAGTCGCTCTCTGTGTTCAATTTCCCGATCAACAGCGCGATGATGCCATTGTCGCCAAAGCTGTCCTTCAACCGGACCTGCCAGGTCAGCACATTGCGATCGTTCATCAGGGATCGCACCTGCGCTTCGCCGTAACGTTCGGTAGTCAGGTTGAACTGGTTCGTCTTGTTAATCAGCTGCACGATCCGTTGCATCCCCAGATCGTCAAATGGCTTCCAGATCATCTCCATGTTCAGGCTCTTCAGGTAGTCTTGGATGTTCGTGGCGGAGCCGCGAAGCTGCTCGCGTTCTGCATTGGCCTGATACAGCCTGGCGCGCTCCCGGTCTTCGGCACTCAGCGCCAGGCTCTCGAAATATCCTGCACCCGCAATGCAGTCGACGAAATAGGCCGGGTCTTCCGGCAACTCCGGGACCGCAACCTCGGGCAATTCCCGGCGAACCAGGTTGCGCTCAAATGGATTGTCGTCTGCAAAGACCAGCGAGTCGATCCCGATATTCAAGGTTTGGGCGATGAGCCGCAGATTGGCCGCCTTGTCCTCCCAGTTGGCTACAAAGCAGGCGATATCCTCCTGCTTTAGCACCATCTCCGGATGTTGTTCAAACGGCAACCTTGCGTTTGCCTCATCGTTCTTGGAACAGACGGCGAGCAGGATGCCTCTCTCTTTCAGCCGCAGCGCATAGCGCTGGAATGCGACGTAAGCCTCGCCGGCAGCGTCACCCTGCCCGAGCACAATTCCCTGCAGGCCATCGTCGCCGATGACGCCGCCCCACAGGGTATTGTCCAGATCGAGCACCAGGCATTTCGACGATCGTCCTCGCTGCGCCGCGACCAGGCGTGCCAGGTATTCGCCGTACAGATGCGAAACCGCCGGGTGCACTTCCTGCTTGGACCGATGCCACATCGCTGCGTCATGCCAGACGCGAAGGCCATCGAGGGCAGCGTACTTGTCGATCGCAAGCAGGTGAACGCCCGCCGCATCCGAAGCGCTCTCAAGCGCTGTGTTGAACCGCTTGACGAAGGCTTGCGGCGAGTCCGGCATGCGGTGTTCATTGCTGCCCATCAGGTCTGCGAACACCGGCAGCGCAGCCTGTTGAATCACCGTGCAGCAGAACGCCTCCTGCGCGACCTGCCAGCAATTGCGCACATGTTCAATCGCCGCATCAGGCCGCAATCCGGACACATCGGCCAGATGCTGAGCATCGAGTGCGAAGGCAACGAACTCGGGCCTCCATGCATGCAGGGAAGAACTGGGGTCCATCAACTCCTGCAGGTATTGCCCATACGCGGCCTCGTAGACCTCGATCCAAAGGCCGCGGCGCAAACCGGCCACGCGAATGCCGGGCACCAGGTGCTTGACCGTCGAGGAGCCCAGCAAGGCAAGCCGCACCGGCTCTCCCGGTGGAATCAACGATCCTGCTTTGCGCAGTTTCTGGGCCAGATTGTCCAGTTTCGCCGTCTGCACAAAGTCGATGTTCGCCTTGGCAAACGCAACCAACTCCGCCCAGAGCTTCGCACTCTCCGAAGTGCTGGTCGCAAGTTTCAGGGAGTGATCCCAGTCCGCGTTCTTCGGAAGCCAGGAAAGCTCTGCTGTCAATGGAAAGCCCTCGGGTAAGAATTGGGATGACTGCGCAACGTGTTAGATCGACCCGCCGCGAGCAATTGCGCACGCATCTCAGCCACAGCATCTATTCTACTGCCCCTGAAACCCAGTACCCACGCCCGGTCCGTGAGCGTCCAGTTTCTTCGCATGGGGCACGGAACTAGTCTCATCCGAGTTTTCGTCGATATGTTCCCTGTGGCTGTCACGCGGCGCACCTTGGCGCTTTTCGCCGGCGTCTGCAAACTCCCGAGGACACGTGTCGCTGCACTCCGGAAGAGAAAACGCATGAAGGGAACAGTTTTGGTAGTGGACGATTCGGCAATGATGCGCAAGGTCGTTCTGCGCATTCTCAAGATGGCGGACGTCGATTTTGAAATCGCGCTGGAAGCGGGCGACGGACTCGAGGCACTGACCCTTCTGCGCGAGAACCGGGTTGCGCTGATCATGTGCGACATCAATATGCCCACCATGTCCGGCCTTCAACTGCTGGAGAAGATTAAAGAGGAAAAACTCGCGGTCGGAGTTCCGATCGTGATGGTAACCACCGAAAGCAGCGAACCGCAGGTGCGGCAGGCAATCCTCGCCGGTGCGCGCGGCTACATCCGAAAACCGTTCACCGTCGAACACATCAAGAACAACGTCAGACCGCTCCTCCCCGCCTGATCCTGTGCCGCAATCCATTCCTCGGCTGTACTCTCGCCCCTACCCTCGAGTTGTCCGACCGAGGACAGCATCGAGTCACAGCCGTATCTGCCGATAACGAACACAGGGCATCGCCCGAGGTCCATCAAACATGCGCGATTGTGTCGAGATGCTGGAAGCAACTCTCAACCTCATGGACGAAGGAGTGGTCATCCTCGATGAACACCACGAGGTGCTGTTCTGGAACAAGGCAGCAGCCGCAGTCACCGGATATCAGTCCGAAGAGTTGATTGGGCAGCGATGCCCCCAGCACCTCTACCGAGTCGATGAAGAACATCGCAGTATCGTCGATGCAGACGAAGACCCCTGCATCCCGGAACTCCCTGACGGTGATCCGGAGACCGAGGATCGATTGCGACGGCCGACCCTCGTGTCGATGGGCCACAAGCTCGGATACTCGCTGCCGGGAATGCTGCGCAGAGTCGCCCTCCGAAATTCGTCGGGCACTCTGGCTGGCGCGGCTCTTCTGTTCTATCCGGTGGAACAAGCGGATGCTCTGCCCCACGGAGAATGCGGCGAAGGCCGGGACATCGAACGCAGCCAGGCCGACATGGAAGACAGACTCGACGCCGCCTACCACCAGTGGGTCAGTCGCCACATGCCGTTCGGGCTGCTGTGGGTCACCGTGGATCAAGCCGAATCCTTACGCAAAACCCACGGCGGGGATGCGTGCGAGGCGATGCTGCAAAGCGTCGAGCAGACTCTGCTGCGGCAGATGAAGCCGGCGGAGGTCATCGGCCGTTGGGGTTGCAACGAGTATTTGCTGTTGGCTCACGAGCGTACGTCAGAGTTCCTCGCGGAACGCGCGCAGCGTCTGGCTGGACTGGCGCGGACGGCGGAATTTCGCTGGTGGGGCGACCGGGTGGGCCTCACCGTGAGTATCGGAGCAAGCCAGGCGACTGACGGCGACACCCTGCAATCGCTCCTGCGCTCTGCCCGCCAGGCGATGCAGGCCAGCATCTACGCTGGCGGCAATCACGTGACCGAAGCAAGGGGAAGGGAATGATCCCAGTCATTGGAATCGTCGTTGTCTTTGGCGCCGTCCTGGGTGGCTTTCTGATGGAAAAGGGGCACGTCCTCGTGCTCATCCAGCCGGCGGAGTTGCTGACCATCGGCGGTGCTGCCATTGGCACCCTCCTGGTCGCCAACCCGATCCAGATCCTCAAGGCGATGATGGCAGGGGTGGCTGGCGCACTCGGTTCCTCAAAGTTCGGCGAATCACGCTACCTCGACACGTTGAAGATGATGTTCGAGCTCTGCAACAAGGTCCGCAAAAAAGGATTGATGGGCATTGAAGACGACATCGAGAAGCCCGCTGAAAGCGAGATCTTCAAGAAGTACCCGGCGTTTCTCAAGGACCACCACGTCTCCGCGTTTGTCTGCGACACCCTGCGAACCGCCATCACCGGAGGTGTGGAGCCGTTCGACATGGACCAGATGATGGAACTCGACATGGAGGTGGCGCACCACGAGGCGCTGCAACCCGTGCAGGCGCTGACCACGGTGGCAGACGCTCTGCCCGGCCTCGGGATCGTCGCCGCCGTTCTGGGCGTGGTCATCACCATGGGTTCGCTGGGAGGCCCGCCGGAAGAGATCGGCAAGAAAGTCGCGGCTGCACTGGTCGGCACCTTCCTCGGTATCCTGCTGTGCTACGGACTGGTCGGCCCGCTCGCCTCCAACATGGCGAAGGAGGTCGATGCGCAAGACTCCTATCTGCACGTTCTGCGGGTGATCATGCTCGCATTCCTCAAAGGGCTGGCCCCGATGCTTGCCATTGAGATGGGCAGGCGCGCCATTCCCGAACACGTGCGTCCAACGTTCGATGCGATGGAGACCGGTTGCAAGCGGCCGGTGACCGATGCCCCTCCCGCCAGAGCCGAGACCAGTCCGCCTGAAGCCGCCCCCGCGACCGGAGCCTGACCATGCCTCCCTCGGGAAAGGCCGTCCGGCCAATCATCGTCATCAAGAAGAAGGCTGCGCATGGCGCCCACCACGGAGGCGCGTGGAAGGTGGCTTACGCCGACTTCGTCACCGCCATGATGTCGCTGTTCATCGTGCTGTGGCTGCTGAATACTTCGCCCCAGATCAAGAAGGCGGTCGCCGGTTATTTCAACGACCCCACCAGCAGTGGGCACGACTCCGGCACCAAAAGTCTCGGCGCGGACGAGAGCATCTCCATCGACCAGAAAAACGTTGCAGACCTGAAGGAGGAGATCGAAAAGGCAATCCTCAAACAGTCCGACCTGACCAAGCTGTCCAAGCAGATCGAAATCACCGTCACAGGGGAAGGTTTGAAGATCGATCTGATCGAGGACAAAGGAGGTACCTTCTTCGAGACCGGCAGCGCAAAACTCAGCGAGAACGGCGTGGAATTGCTCAACCTGCTCTCCGCGCAATTAAAGCCCCTGCCGAATCGGCTGTTGATCGAAGGCCATACCGATGCTCAGCCCTTCTCGAACAACGGCGTCTACACCAACTGGGAACTCTCGTCCGACCGCGCCAACTCCGCCCGCAGGCTGCTGCAGCAGGACGGCCTGGGGCCGGATAAGATCTCGCAGGTACGCGGATATGCTGACCAGTCGCTGCGTGTCCCCTCCAACCCGCTGGACCCCACAAACCGTCGCATCTCCATCATTGTGCAATGGTTAGATGCGTCTTCGCCAACCGCCCCCAAACCTATCTCCGACAGCGCACCACCCGGCAGCCAGCCACCCCCCGACGCGGTCGGCGCCGGCGCCACGCCGTACCCGATTCAGTGACCAGGCAGGACGCGGCCGTCCCGACTGTGTCTCCAGCAGCGACGCCAAGCGTTCCCACTCAACCGAAAACCCCGGCTCCTCAGACAGGCTGGATTCCCCACATGAAGAGCCTCCTGCCGTCCCGTAAGAAATAGGCGCACCTCCCTGCCAGATAGGTTCCTCCATCACCGGGAACAACCCGCCCATAAGCCATTGCATCCCAACCAAATGACTTGGTCGCAGAGTTGCTTCAATCCCAGATGGTTGGGCTGCGGGATGTCTCGTTGTAGTTATTTTCGGATGGGATTTACGCTGGCGGCTTCTCTTCTTCGCGGTCGCCGGGCACTCTCTCCGTCTCCTTGTGTTTCCTGATTCGCCGGGTCATGACTCGGAACACGAATGTCTCACACGTCCTCCTTGGTCCGACGAAGAAGAAACCCGCCCGGGATCATGGCGTCAAACTCGAGTAACTCGCCTAAACCACGATTCCCGAATGGGACAGGGCGAGGGCGGCCTCTACTCAGTCCAACGCCCGATGAAACTGCCGCATGCGCCGGCCGGAAGGCGCCCCGATGAAGTCACCGGCACGCCCACGGTCGATCGCCGCCAGACTGTCCTGGATGAACGCGCTGGTCAGCGGGATTGCTCTCTTGCTGGCCTATGTCTCCTTTCTCGCCTACAACGTGGTAACGTCCCGCCAGGCGGCCATCGACGACCTGAACGGCGAAGCGCAGATCGTTGGCGCAAACAGCGTCTCCTCGATCCTCTACAACGATAGCGCTGCGGCGCGCACCACTCTTTCCGCCCTCAGCAACTCCAGCGACGTCACCGCTGCAGCCATCTATACCCAATCCGGCAAGCCCTTCGCCCAGTATTCTGCAAGCGGCAGCCCACCGCTTCAACCGCAGGCGATGCCCGCAGGGGCCAACCGCGCTCGCTGGGAAAACGGCATCGATGTGCTCGTGGCCTCGAGAATCGTCTTCCAAGGAAAGCCGATCGGAGTCGTCTACATCAAGGCTCGTTTGAAGGGTCTGCGTCAGGCGGCAGCCAGGTATGCGTTCATTACGTGGATCATCCTGTTCGTTTGCCTGATGGTGGCGGTGCTCGTCGGTACCCTGTTCCGCAGAATTCTCTCTGAACCGATTGTCTCGCTGGCCCGCACCGCGCGCCTGGTGTCTCGCTACCGGGACTACTCCCTGCGCTTTGAGCCGCCTGAGAGTTACGACGAACTCACATCGTTAACCGAAGCTTTCAACGAGATGCTCGCCGAGATCCAGCGCCAGAACGCCGCACTGGAGCAGGCTCGGAACGAACTGGAACTTCGTGTCGAAGAGCGCACCGCTCAACTGCGAGCGGCCAACCGCGAACTGGAAGCTTTCTCCTACACTGTCGCGCACGATCTGCGCGGCCCACTTGAGATCATCAGCAACATCTCCTACCTCCTGCAGGAACACGATGTCAAAACATCCGCCGAGGACGGCGATCCAATGCTGGGCCGACTCGGCGCATCCGTGGCGGAGATGTCGAACATCATCGACGACCTGCTCAACCTCTCGCGTGCCACCAGCGCCGGCCTGCACCTGAAACAGCTGGATCTCAGCGCCATGGCGAGTGCCATCCTCGAAGACCTCGCCGCCATGCACCCTGAGCGGGACGTGAAGTTAGTCGTTCAATTAGGCTGTCACGCTAACGCAGACAAAGGACTGATGCAGGTCGCCCTGCAGAATCTGCTGCGAAACTCCTGGAAATTCACCGGGCACAAGGAATCGCCGCGCATCGAATTCGGCTGCACGCGTGAGGGATCGCAGACCGTCTACTACGTGCGCGACAACGGCGCCGGCTTCGATCCGAGTATGGCGGAAAGACTCTTCAAACCCTTCCAGAGGCTCCATACCGACAGCGAATTCTCCGGGACCGGCATCGGCCTCGCCACCGTCCAGCGCATCGTCGCGCGGCACGCAGGAACCATCTGGGCCGAAGGCGAGGTCGAAAAGGGCGCAACGTTCTACTTCACCCTCGGCTCGCCCGGGCTCTGACGCATCGCCCTGCCCGTCGCGGTATCCTAAGTGCCACTATGGCGACCACGCCCGTTGCCTCCGCTCAGCGACGGCACATTGAGGTTCGAGGAACGGTGCAGGGAGTGGGCTTTCGTCCCTTCGTGTACAAGCTCGCATACTCTCTCGGACTGACCGGGTACGTCTTCAACTCGTCCTCGGGCGTGACGATCGAGATTGAAGGCGCCGCCTCCGACATTCAGACTTTTCTTGACACCTTGCAGACCAGTCCCCCGCATCTGGCAGCGATTACCGGGATCACCGTCTCCGAAGTGGAAACTCGCGGCGAAGCGGGCTTCTCCATCCTTCACAGCCATGAGGAGCCTGGCGGCTTCTCGCTGATCCCGCCCGACGCGGGCACCTGCGACGATTGCTGGCGCGACTTCGGCTCGCCCGCCAACCGCCGCTACGGCTATCCCTTCACCAATTGCACCCACTGCGGGCCTCGTTACACGATCATTCAGGACATCCCCTACGACCGCGCCACCACCACCATGGCCGGCTTCATCATGTGCCCAGCCTGCGCGGCCGAGTATGCCGACCCCAATGACCGCCGCTTTCACGCGCAGCCCAACGCCTGCGCGGTCTGCGGCCCGTCCCTCGAACTCATCCCTCGCGGCACGCCGCTGGCCGACTGTTCCTTCGCCGACAAAGATTCTCTCGCGAGGATCCGCTCTGCAAGGAAGTTACTGCGCGAAGGAAGCATCCTCGCAGTCAAGGGCCTCGGCGGATTTCTCCTGGCCTGCGACGCAGCCAACGATGCCGCGGTCGGGGAGTTGCGACGCCGCAAACACCGGCCCGACAAGCCCTTCGCGCTGATGGCCCGCGACATCGCGTCCGTGCGCAAGCTGTGCCACCTCTCGCCGGAAGACGAAGCCGCGCTCCTCAGTGTGCGCCGGCCCATCGTCGTCCTGCCGCGCCTCGCCAGCGCCCTTGTGTCCGGCAACGTCGCCCCCGGCAACGACACGCTTGGCATCATGCTGCCCTACACGCCCCTGCATTACCTCCTGTTCAGCGATTCGCCGGCAGCGGACTCCGAGTTCACCGCGCTGGTGATGACCAGCGGCAATCTCAGCGAAGAGCCCATCGTCGTCTCCAACGCCGAAGCCCTGCGCCAACTTGACCCCGTCGCCGACTGGTTCCTTGTGCACAACCGCGACATCTGGACGCGCGCGGACGACTCCATCGTCCGAACCTTCGAGGGCCACGAGCGTGTGCTGCGCCGCGCGCGCGGCTTCGTGCCGCAAACCATCGACCTCGGCATCGAGATGGATGAAGTCCTCGCCTTCGGCGGCGAATTGAAAAATACCTTCTGCCTTACCAAGGGCCGCTACGCAATCCTCAGTCAACACATCGGCGACCTGGAAAACTACGAGACCATGCAGTTCTTTCAGGAGACGCTCGCCCGCCTGCAACACCTCTTTCGCGTCTCGCCCAGCGCGGTCGCCCACGATCTCCATCCCGCCTACTGGAGCACCCGCCTCGGCTTGGCGCCGGACATTCCCCGCAAGATAGGCGTGCAGCATCATCACGCTCACATCGCCAGTTGCATGGCGGAGAATCACCTCCGTGGCCCGGTCCTCGGCGTGGCCTTCGACGGCACAGGCTACGGCACCGACGGCAAAATCTGGGGCGGCGAATTCCTGGTCGCCGACTTCGCCGGCTTCACCCGCCGCGCCCACCTGCGCTACGTGCCACTCCCTGGCGGCGACGCCGCAGTGCGCCAACCCTGGCGCATGGCACTCAGCTACCTCCGCGATGCCTTCGGCCAGCAGATACCCGCAACGCTCCTGCGCTTCCCCGGCGTGTCCCCTCGCCAGATCGAACTCGTCGACGCGATGCTCGCGAAGCACCTCAACACCGTCGACACCTCCTCCTGCGGCCGCCTCTTCGACGCAGTCGCCGCAATGCTTGGCCTCGCCTCGGAAGTGACCTTTGAGGGACAAGCCGCCATCGCACTCGAAACTTTCGCGACCCGAGCCGCATCGGGCAATCCCTTATCCGGCGACGAACCCTACCCCTTCGACATCGGCACCACCGACCCCATGGTCCTCGATCTCCGTCCAACCATTTGTGCCATCGCAGATGACCTAACCCACGGCCAGCCAGCGGAAACCATCGCCGCCCGCTTTCACAATACCTTGGCCGCCGCCATCGTTGAAGTCTGCCTCCGCATCCGCGAAATCGACGGACTGGACAGCGTCTGCCTCAGCGGGGGCACCTTCCAGAACAATTTTCTGTTGAGGAGTACCATATCTGGGTTGCGCCGCACCGGCTTCGCGGTCTACCTTCACACGCAGGTTCCCGCAAACGACGGCGGGATCGCACTGGGGCAGGCCGTCATCGCCAGCGAACAATTGCGGCGAGACCGAGAATGAGGTGATCCATGTGTCTGGCGATACCCGGTAAAGTGGTCGGCACCTACGAACAGAATGGCCTGCGCATGGCCAAGGTGCAGTTCGGCGGCATCACCCGCGACGCCTGCCTCGAATATGTGCCGGAGACGCAGACCGGAGAGTACGTCCTGGTGCATGTCGGCTTCGCCATCAGCCGCGTCGATGAGGCCGAAGCCGAGCGCACCTACCAGGCCCTCCGCGACCTCGATCAACTCGGCGAACTCGATTCTCCCGTCGTGGAGGAGCTCGACGACCCCGACGACGCAACCATGATCCCGGCGGCCAGAAGGAGAAACGGCGATGAAATATCTTGACGAATACCGCGATGGCGAAGTCGCCTCGAAAATCGTAGCTGAGATGCGCCGCATTCAAACCCGCCCCTGGGTGCTGATGGAAGTCTGCGGCGGCCAGACTCACTCCATCGTCAAGAACGGCCTCGACCATCTTCTCCCCGAAGGCGTCGAACTCGTGCACGGCCCCGGATGCCCGGTGTGCGTCACGCCCCTCGAAATGATCGACAAGGCCCACGCTATCGCCCGCATGCCCGACGTCATCTTCTGCTCCTTCGGCGACATGCTGCGCGTCCCCGGCTCGGACGGCGACCTCTTCACCATCAAGTCCGCCGGCGGCGATGTGCGTGTGGTCTACTCGCCGCTCGACTGCCTGAAAATCGCCCGCGCCAATCCTGAGAAGAAAATCGTCTTCTTCGCCATCGGCTTTGAGACCACTGCCCCCGCCAACGCCATGCTCGCCTGGCGCGCCCGCGAAGAACATCTGGACAACGTCTCGCTGCTCGTCTCCCACGTCCTCGTTCCCCCGGCCCTCGAAGCTATCCTCGCCTCGCCAGAGAATCGCGTGCAGGGATTCCTCGGCCCCGGCCACGTCTGCGCCGTCATGGGCTACACCGAATACCTCCCCATCAGCGCGCGCTACAAAGTGCCGATCGTCGTCTCCGGCTTTGAACCGATGGACATCCTGCAAGGCGTGTTGATGACGGTCAAGCAGCTTGAGGAAGGACGCTCGGTCGTCGAGAACCAGTACTCGCGCATCCTCAACCAGACCGGCAATCTCCCGGCGCAGTCAGTGATCGGCAAGGTATTCGAAGTCGGCGACCGCAAGTGGCGCGGCATCGGAACCATCCCCATGAGTGGTTATCGCCTGCGTGAGGACTTCGCCGCCTACGACGCCGAGAAGCTCTTCGATGTCGCCGAAATCGCCACCCTCGAACCTGAGATATGCATCAGCGGCGAGATCCTGCGCGGCATCAAGAAGCCCCACGACTGCCCGGCCTTCGGCACCCTCTGCAACCCGCAGCATCCGCTCGGCGCAACCATGGTCTCGGCCGAAGGCGCCTGCGCCGCCTATTATGCCTACGGACGCCACCTGAAACCGCAGGGAGCCGACGCCCTTCACCGGATTGCCGCCGCTCCCGCTGGCGCTGCGTCGCTCAACGGAGGAAGAGCCTAAGTCATGGCGACTTCGGAAGACACCATCGACGAGAAGAAGCAGGAAGCGGAGCCCAGTGTCTCTCCGCTCTTCGGCTCCTGTCCCATTCCCATTTACGAGCACAAGCACATCGTGCTCGGCCATGGCAGCGGCGGCAAGCTCACCTCTGACCTCATCGACAAAGTCTTCCTCCCCGCCTTCCACAATCCCGTCCTCGACAAACTCGACGACCAGGCCGTCCTCACCATCAACGGCGCGCGCCTCGCCTTCACCACGGACTCCTTTGTCGTCACCCCGATCTTCTTCCCCGGCGGCGACATCGGCCGGCTCGCCGTGCACGGCACCGTCAACGACCTCGCCATGAGCGGCGCGCAGCCTCTCTACCTCTCCGCCGCCTTCATCCTGGAAGAAGGCCTGCCCGTCGACGATCTCCGCCGCATCGTGGAATCCATGCGCGCCATGGCCGCCGAAGCCGGCGTGCAGTTCGTCACCGGCGACACCAAGGTCGTCGATCGCGGCAAGGGCGATCAGATCTTCATCAACACCACCGGCATCGGCATCGTCCCTTCAGGCATCAACATCTCCGCCGACCGAGCGCGCCCCGGCGACGTCATCCTCCTCAGCGGCTACCTCGGCGACCACGGCATGGCTATCATGTCGCAGCGCGAAGGCCTTGAATTCGAAGGCGCATCGAAAGCGACTGCGCCTCGCTCAACGACCTCGTCGCAACCATGCTCGCAACACCTGCGACCGACCCCGACTTCATCCATTGCCTCCGCGACCCCACACGCGGCGGCGCGGCCACCACGCTGAACGAGATCGCCAAGCGCGCCAACGTCGGCATGCGACTCACCGAGTCCGCAATCCCCATACGCGAATCCGTGAAGGGTGCCTGCGAAGTCCTCGGCCTCGATCCGCTCTACGTCGCCAACGAAGGCAAGCTCATCGCCATCGTCCGCCCCGACATGGCCCAGCCCATCCTCGCCCAGATGCGCGCCCATCCCCTCGGCCGCGACGCCGTAATCATTGGCGAAGTCGTCGCCGACCATCCTGGCATGGTCCTCATGAAAACCGAAATCGGTGGCACCCGCGTCCTCGACGTCATGTTCGGCGAACAACTCCCCCGCATCTGCTAGCCAGAGCAAATCAAGCACGGGTATTGTCATTCTGAGCCGCAGGCGAAGAACCCCGCATTCGTGGCGCCATCGCGCTTCCGCGCAGTCAACGCTACAGCACATCCAGCCGCATCGCCTTCACATGCACTACCCCATCCTGATTCTGCAGCACCCCCTCCACCGACAGAAACTTGCTCCGGACCACCGTCATCCTCTCCCGCTCGTACAGATCCGGCGTCACGATCACATTCGCAATCCCCGTCTCGTCCTCCATCGATAGGAAGATGAATCCCTTCGCCGTCCCCGGCCTCTGCCGGGCAATCACGCACCCTGCCGCGCGCACATATTCGCCGTCCTTGCAGCGCCGCAGTTCCTCGGCTGAAAGCACGCCCTCCTGCCGCAGCTCACTCCGCCGGTAATGCATCGGATGTCTACCGACAGTAAGCCCCGTCCCGGCATAATCCGCAACCAGCCGCTCGCCCGTATCCATCCGCTCCAGCGGCAACGTCTGCGACGGATCCCGCAGCCACTCGCTGTTCTGCCGCAGCAGCGGCCCTTCCATCTTGCCAGCGCGTTCCACCTGCCAAAGCGCATCTCTGCGATGCGCAATCCCATCCACCGAGTTCAACGCTCCAATCCGCGCCAGCAGGGTAAGCTCTTTGCGATTCAGCAACGGCACACGCAGCGCAAGATCCTCCGCCGACCCGAACGCCCCAGCCCGGACACGCGCCTCAACCAGCGCATCGGCCGCCTGCCTGCGCATTCCCTTCGCATAGCCGAGTCCCATCCGCAGACTCAACGCCCCATTCGCCTCATGTTCCACTGCACAAGCCCATCCCGACACCTGCACGTCGATCGGCTTCACCCGCAGCCCATGCCGCTGCGCATCCTTCACCAGCACCGCCGGCGCATAAAATCCCATCGGCTGATTATTCAAAATGGCGCACGTAAACGCCGCCAGGTACTTCACCTTGAAATACGCCGACGCATACGCGATCAGCGCGAAGCTCGCCGCATGCGATTCCGGAAATCCATACAGCGCAAACGAGCTGATGTTCTCCACAATCGTGGCCTGCGTCTTCGCATCGATCCCATTCGCAGTCATCCCGGCCTTCAGCTTCGACTCAAGATTCTTCATCCGCTCCCACGATCGCCGCATCCCCACTGCCCGCCGCAACTCCTCCGCCTCCGCCCCCGTAAAATTCGCCACCGTCATCGCGATGCGCAGCAACTGCTCCTGAAACAGCGGCACTCCCAGCGTGCGCGCCAGCACCGGCTCCAGCGAAGGATGCGGATACGTCACCGCCTCTTTCCCCTGCCGCCGCCGCATGTACGGATGCATCATCTTGCCCACAATCGGCCCTGGCCGGATGATCGCCACCTGCACCACCAGATCGTAAAATCTCTGCGGATAATTCCGCGGCAGCGACGCCATCTGCGCGCGGCTCTCCACCTGAAACATCCCCACCGTATCGGCCTTCTGCAGCACCTTGTACACGTCATCGTCCTCCGGCAACCGCGCCAGGTCCACGCGCTCTCCATAGTGCGCCGGAATCAGCTCGATGCAATCCTTCAGCACCGCCATCATCCCCAGCCCCAGCAGATCAACCTTGATGATCCCAAGATCCGCGCAGTCCTCCTTATCCCACTGCACCACCGTGCGCCCCGGCATCGACGCGCGCTCCAGCGGAACCACGCAATTCAGTTGCCCCTGGCAGATCACCATCCCGCCCGAATGCTGCCCCAAATGCCGCGGCAGATTCTGAATCCGCATGCAAAGCTCCAGGTACTTCGCAATCCGCGGATGCTTCAAATCAAATCCCGCATGCTGAAACGAGTGCGCCATCGTGTCCGTCTTGCCGCGCCATTCCCACTGGCTCACCAGCCCCGACAACCGTCCCAGCGATTCCGCATCGAACCCCAGCGCCTTCCCCACCTCACGCGCCGCGGACTTGCCGCGATAGCTGATCACGTTCGCCGTCATCGCCGCGCCCAGTTCGCCGTAGCGTTGGTAGATGTACTGAATCGCTTGCTCGCGCTTCTCTTCCGACGGCAGATCGAGATCGATATCGGGCCACTCGCCGCGGCTCTCGCTCAGAAACCGCTCGAACAGCAACCCCATGCCGACCGGATCGACGGCCGTAATCTCCAGCGCATAGCAAACCGCAGAATTCGCCGCGCTACCCCGCCCCTGCACCAGGATGTCGTGCGCCTTACAGTACTGCACAATGTCCCACACGATCAGGAAGTACCCCTCGAACCCCAGCCGCGCAATCAGATCGAGCTCGCGCGCCACCTGCTTCTGCGCGCGTTCCAGCAGGCTCCGGCCCTCCTTCGTTGCATACCGCCGCATCACTCCCTCCGCCACCCGCTTGCGCAGAAAGCTGTCCATCGTCTCACCGTCAGGCACGGGATACCGCGGAAATTCGTAGCCAAGATCGCTCAGTTCAAAGCCCAGCCGCGCCGACAACTCCACCGTCCGCTCCACTGCACCCGGCACATCGCGAAACAGCGCAGTCATCTCCCGCGCCGTGCGCAGATGCCTGCGATTGTTCAGTGCCAGCAGCCGCCCCGCATGATCGAGATCCGTGTGATGCCGCACTGCCGTGAAGACGTCCAGAACCTCGCGGTCGTATGCTGTCGCATAGCGAACGCCATTGGTCGCAGCCACAGGCAACTTGAGCGTCTGCGCAATTTGTAACGCAATTTGGTTCCTCCACTCCTCCTCGCGTTCCTGGTGACGCTGCACCTCGACATACACGCTCTCCCTGCCGAAGATTCGCACCAGCCGCTCCACCACTTCACGTCCGGCATCCTCCCCTCCACGCACTAGCGCCGCAGCCAATGGCCCCTCATCCCCTCCCGTCAGGCACACCACGCCACGCGCGTATTGCTGCAAGTCCTCCCACGTCGCCGCTCCCTCGCACTTCTCCTGCTCCCGCATCTTGAACTGCGTCACCAACTGGCAAAGATTCTGATACCCCACTTGCGACTCGCACAGCAGTGCCACGCGTGCAGGCTCACTCGGACACTGATGCGGAAGCCACTCTGCCGGCCTCAGCCGCTCGCTAAAGCTCGAAACCGCAATCTCCGCCCCGATATGCGCCCGCACCTTATTCCGCTTCGCACTGGTATGGAACCGCGCCGCCCCATACACCCCATTGCGATCGAGTAGCGCCATCGCCGGCATCTCCAACTTCGCCGCGCGCTCTATCAACCCCTCCGGCTGCGACGCTCCCTCCAGAAAACTGAACGCGCTCGCCGCATGCAACTCCACATACTGCTCACTCATACCTGCCCACCAAATTTGTCATTCTGAGCGCAGCGAAGAATCCCTGCATTTGCATTTCCCTCGAACCTCGAACCCCAGTACCTCGAACCCAGTACCTCGAACCTTTCTTTCAGTCATACAGCGCCATCATCGACCAAACATCCCGCCCCAAATCCCGCATCACGCAGCAGCACAGCATTCCTCCGTCGCCGCACCGCGCAATCAAATCCCACTGCTCCACTCCCCACAACGATTGCTCCCACCAATCTCCACTCATTACCCAGGGCCCATAAGCACGCTCCACCGCATACTTCCTCTCGCGAAACACAAACTCCCCCGGCTGCTGTCCGCGCAGTGTCACCGCAACCCGTTCCACCGGTCTAAGCTGCCGCATCGCTGCAAGGGACCGATCCTCCAGATCCGCAATCGCCGCAGCAGCCGATCCAGACGCAATCGCAAACGGCTCCACACGAAAAGCATCTGGCCGATGCATATCCGTGAGCACAGGCCTCCCCACGCACTCCTCGCCCACAATCGCGCGAATCCGCGCCAGCGTTACATCCAGCCGCATCGGTTCCGGCAACTGCGGCGAGAACAACCCCATCTGCACCTTGCTGGTCGACCCAGGCTCCGCAGTCAACGCAATCCCCACTACCGCTGCCCCCGGAGAATGCGCCTCCATATCCAGATGAATCAGCTTCAGCCACATCACCCGATCATTGCTCGGCAGCGCTGGCCGCACCGTACGCACATGCCTCTCGCCTCCCTCCAGCGTCAGCTCGACCGTCACCGTAGCCAGCGCCAGCACCCGCGCTGTCGCCCGCAGAATCAACTGCTCCAGCATCACCCCCACCACAAACAGCAGCGACTCCAGCAACTCCACCGGAGCATCCAACTCCATCCGCTCCTCCAGCCGAAACGCCGGCTCCATGAGCACAAACAGATGCGGCAGTTCGCCCCGCGCCAACTGCCGCAGCCGCTTCCCCTCCTGCCCCAACCGCGCCACCAGTTCCTTCTCCGGCAACGCCGCCAGCGCGCCCAGCGTGCGGACCCCCCACAACGAAAATATCTCCGCATGCTCTTTGCAAAGATCGAGTACCTCCACCGGCAGCGGAGCTAACGCAATCGTCTCAATCCCCTGCGGAATCACCGCCGTCTGGGTCGGCCTTCCACGCGCATTGCAGATCGCCGCATGAAAATTGCTGCTCACCGCGACACACGCCATCACCCCCAGAGCCCGCACCCGCCGCAACAATGCCTGAGCCAGCGCAGACGCAGGGCCAAACAACTTCTCCGTCCCGGCAATGTCGACGACGCACAGAAATGCGCTCCCATCGCTCCAGTCTTCCACCCGCGGAGAAAACGTCCCCGCACATTCCAGCAGCGCCGCCCCCGCCGCAGCCTCTTCCGCGAGCGAGCGCGGCAACACTGTCACTTCATCGAACGTCTCCACCTCCACCTTCGTCATTTCCCGCGCCACTCCCAGCCTGCGCGCCCTCGCATTCAGCGAACACACCGTCTGCAAAGGAGGTTCGCCTTCCATAACCACCACTGCCTTCTCCCGCAACTCCAGACGCAAGCGCAGCAACGCCTGTGCCGGAAACTCCTTCGCATACAAACACGCATACAGCTCCCGTTGCCCGCTCATCTTCCCCCCGCCCAGGTCGTCCTGCTCCGCCACGTCGCAACTCCAGCCCGCTGCGGAGGCTTGCGAATCGACACCACCTTCTCCTCACTCTCCAACGGTGCAAACCGCTGCCGCGCCACTTCAATCCGCCGCGCAAACCCCGTCAGCACCGTCGCATCCTCCGTCAGCGCACCGCCACTCTCCAATCGCAGCACCAGCCCCGCACTGCTCTTCGCACACGGATGCTGCGTCAGCAGCAACACACTCGCCTGCGTCCGCTCCGCCGCAGCCCGGTAGCGAAACCACGTCGCCAGCGGAATCCGCGAGACATGCTCCGGCGCCAGGCTGCCCATGTCCAGCACAATCGCGCCAAACCCACCGGCCTGTAGCAGCAAATCCGTCGCCCGTAGTGCCTGCTCAATCCGTGCCCACGGATTCATCTTGCTTGCAGAAGTAGCAGCGAGCTTTAGCCCGCGGTCATAACTCCCGCCAGAAAAGAGCCGCGGGCTGTCATCCACATGCTCCCGCACCCTCCGCTGCGGTTCCGCGCATCGCGCCGCAATCGCCTCCGGCCGCAGCAATCCCTCCACCGCAGTCTCCATCCCTTTCACCTCGCCCCGCGGATGCGCCCCCATCCCGCCGCCATGCAGCCCTTTTGTAACCGGCTTCGGCACAAAATATTTCTTCGGCAGCGCAAACCTCCTGCCTCCCTGAACCGCACCACCCCCTCGCACCACCCCACACCGCACCCACAACATCCGCACCAGGTCCACCCCACACGCCGCCGCGGACTCCGGACTCAGTGCATCCGACACATCCACCCACGCACAAACCTTCTCGGCCCGCGTCACTTGCGCCACAAACGCCAGTGCCAGCGAAGTCCGCCCCGAGCATTCCGCGCCCACCATCTCCGTCACCGCACCCACAGGCAACCCGCCCTGCAGCAGTTCGTCCACCGCACTCACGCCCGTCAACATCCCCGGCCGCACAGCCCGGGGCGCCGGCGTCAGCGCCGCAGGTATCCTGTCTGCCAGGGCAGCTTCGATTTGGGAACGGAGGGCGAAGGCGGAGCGCATAATCTTCGCCTTATATTCGCCTAACCCTGCCTGGGACACAACCGCCCTATGCATCGAAAACGGTGCACTAAAGCCGCAATTCCCAGACCGGCAATCGCTTACGACTCACAACTATTTTGCCGCCCACCAACCCCGTGGCTCAGTACCCGTTCGCCAGCAGATACTCCACCGTTAGCCCGCTCGTCTCTGCCTGGGCACGCGCCCGGCTCTCCGCATATTTCGCCAGCACATCCACCTCAAGGTTCACACCCATCCCCGGCTTCAGCGCATGCAGGTTGGTCGCCGAATACGTATGCGGCAGGATCGCGATCCAAATCTCATCGCCCTCCAGCCCAGCCACCGTCAGGCTGATCCCCTCCACCGCAATCGACCCCTTCTCCACCACGTACCGCGCCATCCCCTCCGGCAGCCGCACTCGCAGTATCCAGTCCGAGCCGGCCCCCGTCGACACCGGCTCCACCGTCAGCAGCGTCCCCACGCCATCCACGTGTCCCTGGACCACATGCCCGCCCAGCGGCGTCCCCGCCGGCGTCGGCAACTCGAGGTTCACCACCGAACCCGCCGTAAGCCGCGACAACGTCGTCCGCGCAATCGTCTCCGCAGCCAGGTCCGCCGAGAAGCGCGGCGGAAAAGCCTCCGGCTCGATCCCCAGCGCCGTCAGGCAAACTCCGCTCACCGCCACGCTATCGCCTGTCCGCAACCGCCCCGCAATCCCCGGCGCAGCAACCGTCAACCGCGCCGCCCCCGTCGTCCCTGGCGTAAACGAAATCACCTCGCCCGTCGTCTCAATCAATCCGGTAAACATGCCTCTAGCCTAGCGCACTCCGACGCTGATGCTGATAGCTGATAGCTGATAGCTGATAGCTGATAGCTGATAAACCTAAACTACCGAACTACCGCAGCTCCCACTCCGTCCCACGCATCCCGCAGCATCCCACTCACGCACGCATCCACCCCAAACGTCGTCCGAGTCACCCGCCGCATTTGCTGTTCCAGCAGAAACGGAGACCCCACGCCACGCGCAAACGGCACTCCCCCCGCGCCGAACTCCGTCTCGGAGTAGAACAGCACCACCTTGTCCACTAGTCCCTCCGCCAGAAACGCGCCATTCAACTCTGAGCCGCACTCCAGCAACACACTCAGAATCTTCCGCTGCCCCAACACATCCAGCGCGATCCCTAAATCGAGACGGCCGTCCTGCCCTTCAACTCGCACGATCTCAACTCCCGCCGCCTCCAACGCCGCAACCCGCCCCGCCTCAACCTCCGCACCACACACCACCAGCACATCCCGGCTCGCCATCTTCACCAGCTTCGAGTCCAACGGCATCCGCAGCCGCGAATCCAGCAACACCCTCAGCAACGGCCTCCGCCTCACACCCCCACTCCGGTCCGTCAGCAGAGGATCATCCGCGAGCACCGTCCCGATCCCCGTCAGCACCGCATCCGCCGCATGCCGCATCGGCTGCACTGCAGCCCGAGCCTCGACCCCGGTCACCCAATGAATTTTCCCCGGCACCGAAACCGCCGGCGCAATCATCCCATCCGCCGAAACCGCCGCCTTCAGCGTCACCAGCGGCCTGCCCGTACGAATCCACTTTGCGAACGCTTCATTCAACTCGCGCGCCTCCGCCTGGCACACTCCCACCTCGACCTCAACCCCCGCATCCCGCAGCCGCGCAATCCCCTCCCCGCTCACCCGAGGATTCGGGTCAACAGTCGCCGCCACCACTCGCCTTACCCCCGCCGCAATCAGCGCATTCGCACACGGCCCCGTCCGCCCATGATGACTGCAAGGGTCCAGCGTCACATACGCCGTCGCGCCACGCGCCCGCTCCCCCGCCGCCTTCAGCGCAACAATCTCCGCATGATCCCTCTCGTCATAACGATGCGCCCCTTCGCCTACCACCACCCCATCGCGCACAATCACGCAACCCACCTGCGGATTCGGCGAAGCCAGCCCCTCCGTCGCCCGCGCCAACTCCAGCGCCCGTCGCATTTGCTGCTCGTCGATCTCACGCGGTTCGCCCGTCGCGCCCTCCAACTAACAACCTGCAACTGACAACCTGCAACTGCTTCACTTCACCATCGAATCCACAAATGCCGCACTATCAAACGGCAGGATATCTTCCATCTTCTCGCCCACGCCGACAAACTTCACCGGCAGCCCCAGTTCAGTCGCAATGGCCAGCACAATGCCGCCCTTCGCGGTCCCGTCGAGCTTGGTCAGCACGATGCCCGTCACTCGCGCCGCCTCGGTAAACAGTCGCGCCTGCTGCAGGCCGTTCTGCCCCGTCGTCGCGTCCATCACCAGCAGCGTCTGGTGCGGCGCCCCCGGAACCAGCTTCTCCGCCGTCCGTCGCATCTTGTCGAGTTCCTTCATCAGGTCGGTCTTCGTGTGCAGTCTTCCCGCCGTATCGACGATCAGCACATCTGTCCCCCGCGCCTTCGCCGCCGTACACGCGTCATAGAGCGCTGCCGAAGGATCGCCGCCCGTCTTCGTCTTGATCATCGGCACATCCGACCGCGTAGCCCACACCTCAAGTTGTTCAATCGCCGCCGCGCGAAACGTATCCGCCGCGCACAGCAGCACTGTCCGGTCCTGCCCGCGATAGAACGCCGCCAGCTTGCCCGTAGTAGTCGTCTTGCCCGTGCCGTTGACGCCCACCATCATCACCACTTCAGGCTTCGTCGCCGGAACGACATCCTCTGTCGCCACCCCATCCAGTACCCGTTTCAGCTCAATCTTCAGCAGCCGCTTCAGCTCGTCGCCGCCTTCGATCCCCTGCCGCAGTCCCCGCTGCCGCAGGTTCTCAATAATCGTCCGCGCCGTCGTGCTACCGATGTCCGCAGCCAGCAGCACCGCCTCCAGGTCCGTTAGCGACGTCTCGTCGATCTCGCGCGTCAGCGCCAGCACCGACCCAATCGACTCCGAGAACGAGTCGCGCGTCCGCGTCACCGCCTGCTTCATCCGGTCGAAGAAGCCGCGCTTCTCCGGCACCGCCGCAGCCGTGCTTAGTTCCTTACCTTCTTCCTCTTTTTCGGAATCGGACCCACGCTTGCCAAACAAGGAAAATGCCATACTGCATCCAGTCTACCAACCAGGCGCCCCACCGTTTTTCTCCACCGAAACTCGATTGCGACCAACGGGAGCACCACGCGAAGCAGTAAAACGGCGTGTGAACGCCTACTCGTCCCGTCCCGGCCGCGCCATCAGGTCGCGAATCGCATCCTTCGGACTCTTCCCATGATGCAGAATCGCATCCATCTGTTCCGTGATCGGCATCTCCACCCCATAGCGCGCCGCCAGCCCCAGTGCCGCCGTCGTGCTCCGGATCCCCTCCGCCACTTTGCCGTGCAGTCCCTCCAGAATCTCCGGCAGCGATCGCCCCTTGCCCAGTTCCGTTCCCACCGTCCGGTTGCGCGAGAGCGACCCCGTGCACGTCAGCACTAGGTCGCCAATCCCCGATAAGCCAGCCAGCGTCTGCCTCCGCCCGCCGCAAGCCACCGCCAACCGCGTCATCTCAGCGATCCCCCGCGTAATCAGCGCCGCGCCCGAGTTATACCCCAGGTCCAGCCCATTCACCACGCCGGCCGCCAGCGCGATCACATTCTTCAACGCCCCGCCGAGTTCCACTCCCGCCACATCGTCGTTCGTATACAACCGCAGCGTCGAGGAGCTGAACTCCTTCTGAATCGTCTGGGCCACTCCCGGCACCGAGGACGCGGCAACGATCGCCGTCGGAATCCCCGAGGCCACCTCCGCCGCAAACGACGGCCCACTCAACACGCCAACCGGATTGTTCGTCAGCGACGCAATCACCTGCGACATGCGCAACAGGCTCGACTCTTCCAATCCCTTCGTCGCACTCACCACAATCTGGTCCCGCGTCAGCACCGGCGCAATCTGCCCGAAGACACCCCGCATGTGCTCCGACGGAGTCACGCACAGCACAATATCCGCTTCGAACACCGACCCCACCAGGTCCGACGTCACCCGCACATCCGCCGGCACCGTGTACCCGGGCAGAAACTGCAGGTTCTCGCCCGTCTCCGTCATCTGCTCCGCCAGTTCGGCCGAGTACGACCACAGCACAAGTTGGTGCCCACCCCGCCGTGCCAGCGAGATCGTCAGCGCCGTCCCCCACGCGCCCGCACCCAATACCGCAATCCGACTCATGCCTCCGCCTTTCCCGTCTCGGTCCCTGTTGCAGACTTCGTTCCAAACCGGCTCTCGGTTCCGTTCAACAGCCGCCGGATATTCGCATGGTGCTTCACAATGATCAGCAGCGGGATAAACACAAAGCCAAACACCACCATCGGCGATCGCGACGCCACAAAGTGGTACGCAAGCAGTGGAAACGCCGCCGCCGCAAACACCGACGCCAGCGAAACATACCGCGTCAACGCAAATACCACCGCGAACACCACCACGCCCGCCACCCCGGCCTGCCACGACAGCGCCAGCACGACGCCCAGCCCGGTGGCAACGCCCTTGCCTCCGCGGAATCTCAGCCACACCGGAAACACATGCCCCACAATCGCCGCCACCGCGGCCGCCACCGCCACGTCATACATCCGTGCGGGTCCCAGGCCGGCGGCAACATGCTTCGCGATCTCGACACCCGCATAGCCCTTGGCCGCATCCAGCAGTAACGTCGCCACGCCCAGGCCCTTGGCCCCGGACCGCGCTACGTTGGTCGCGCCAATGTTCCCACTCCCCTGCGTCCGGATGTCTTCCTTGCGGAAGATCCGCACCAACACATATCCGAAAGGAATCGACCCCAGCAGGTAGGCGATCGAGATAGAGAGGATCCAGGGATTCATTCGGGACGCGCGCGCCTTCCACCATCTTCAAACCTAAAGTCTACCAAGCCCACCCCAACCCCGCACTCCGCCGCTCATAGCTGACCGCTGATAGCTCATAGCTCATAGCTCATAGCTCATAGCTGAAAACTAAAAACCAGCACCCAGCAACTAACAACTGCCCTTCCCTCACGTCCGCTCCAGCAGACTCTTCCGCAACTGCTCCAGCGCATGCTGGCTTGCCCACAGTCGAATCCGTTCCCGATCCCCCGTCAGGTTCAACTCCGCCACCTTCGTCTGTTCGTCATCCTCGAACGAGATCGCCACATACACCAGCCCAATCGGCTTGTCCTCATCCGGCCCCGGAGCACCCGGTCCCGGCCCCGCGATCCCGGTGATGCTCACGCCCACCGCCGCACCCGTTCGCCGGCGAATCCCTTCCGCCATCGCCCGCGCCACGGCCTTGCTGACCGGCCCTTCCGTTCGCACCATCTCCTCCGGCACATCCGCGAACAGTGTCTTCAGCCGATCCGCATACACCACCGCGCCGCCCAGAAAGTACCGCGAACTCCCCGGCACCGCCGTCAGCCGCTCCGCCAGCAGGCCGCCGGTGCAACTCTCCGCCGCCGCCAGTGACAGGTGCCGCAGCCCCAGCATCAGCAGCACCACCTCCTCCAGCGATTCGCCGTGCGACGAGAAGACCGCCTCCCCCATCTCGGCCTCCACCCGTTCCGCCAGTTCATCCACCCGCGCCTGCGCCTCCTCCGCGCTCGCCTTCGCGCAGACAAAGTGCAGCTGAATCTCGCCCGATCCCGCCAGGATCGTCGTCTCCACGTCGCGATACTGCTTGTAGATCGGCGCTGTCCGAGCATCCACCTGCGACTCTGGAATCAGCGCCATGCGCAGCATCCGCTTGGCCATGTGCCGCACTGGCAACGTAGAGCTCAAACGCGGCTGGCACTGCTCCTCGTACATCGCCTTCAATTCCTTCGGAGGCCCCGGCAGCAGCACTACGATCTTCCTGTGCCTTCCCACCACGGTGTCGATGTACTGCCCCGGCGCGCTGCCGTTCGCATTCTCCAGCACCTCCGCGCCTTCCAGCACATCGGCCTGCCGCGCGTTGTTCGGCGGCATCGTCATCCGCCGCGCTGCGAACCGCTTATACATCCAGCTCAGAATCTCGTTGTCCCGCCGCAGCCGCAGTCCCAGCGCCGCACCCACCGCCTCGCGCGTCAGGTCGTCTTCCGTCGGTCCCAGCCCACCGGAAAAAATCACGACATCCGCACGAGCAATCGCAATCTTCGCCGCACTCGTCAGGTGCTCGAGGTTATCTCCGACAATCGTCTTGAACGCCACCTGCACGCCCAGCTCATTCAGCCGCGACGTCAGGTACAGCGAGTTCGTGTCCTGCCGGAACGGCGTCAGCATCTCCGACCCGGCAGCAATAATCTCAGCAATCATTCTCTATCGATCCACACAATCCGGGTGCCCCATTCATGGCAGTCTCATCGCCATGAATGGGTGGAGCGCCACGATCCATGCACCCTCATACCAGCCGTCTTCCTTCAATTTCCATCGATACATGAAACAGCGCATCCCGCGTCGCCAGCGCCGCACATCCATCCTCCAGAAACGCCAGCCCCACCAGATTGTTCCCCGACACCGCCAGCGACGCCTCCCGCTTCGGCGTAATCTTCACAATCCCCCGCTGCCCTTCGAGCGACGCCGCCACATACAAATTCCCATCCACATCCAGCGCCATCCCCTGCGCCCGTCCCAGCCCCTGGTAGAACACCGTCGTCCGTCCATCGCGGTCGATCGCATACACCGCCTGGTTGCTCGACGTCGTCGGCCCGGTCACAAACAGCACGCCCTCATCGTTGAACGCCAGGTGGTACGCCGCGACGCTCGGCTCCAGCGTGGCATACACAAACGTCTCCTTGTCGACCAGCGGCCCTTTGTCCGGCCCCACCTTGAAGATCGTCCCCTCGCGATCGCCGACATACAGATTTCCTTCGGGATCGAACGCAATCCCCGTCGCCACGCCCATCCCCTCCGCGTACGTCGACACCGCGCCCTCCGGCGACACGCGATACACCGCTCCCTCCGCCCGCGAGCTCACGTACAGATAGCCATCCGGCCCAAACGCCAGTCCCGTCGCATTCAACACATCGCGCACAAACGGCCGCACCTGGAAGTCCGTCGCAATCGAAAAAATCGACACCGGCACACTCTGCCCGCGCCCGCCTGACACCGTCGCATACACATTCCCATCCGTGTCCACCGCCGGGTTCGCCACCGGATGCAGATTCTCCGCCATCGGCACCGCCACCCGCAGGGTCAGCGGATTGGTCGTGCTCGCCAGCTTCGAACCCTCGCCCACCGCCAGCACCACGTCGCCGGAAATCGTTCCCTCCGGAATCCGGATCACCGCCCGCCCCGGCCGGCTCAGCGCCAGGTACGCCGGCGTATCCCCCACCATCACCGACGGCAGCACCCCCGAGCCGGTGCCGTGCCCCTGCAACCCGGCGCCGCTCAGCTCCACTTCGCCCCCGGGCATCGCCACCGGCGGCCGCAGCGATTCCAACCTTGGAACATCCGACTTCAACCCATGCAGCAAAGGAGTCATATCCTCAACAGCCTAGCCCGCTGCGTCCCTCAATGCAACGCGCTCACTCCGCCAGCAGCCCGTCCACAATCGCCCGCAGATGCAGCGCTGCGCAATCCACGCTGGGAAACTCGGTGTTGCCCTCGTCGAACAGCACCACAAAATCCGTCCCCGCAAGGACGATCGCATCCAGCCGCTCGCGCTCGCACAACGTCCGTGCCAGTTTCGTCAGCCCCCTGCGCCGCTCCTCCAACTCCGGCCGGTCAGTCAACAACCCGACATACGCTTCGTGGATAAAGCTCCCTTCCTCCGGCGTGCTCGCGACCACCTCAACCCCTTCAAGCAGACCGAACAACTTGGAATCCATCGTGTACCGCGCGCCAAACACCGCAACCCTGCGCAAACCGCGCTTCGCAATCTCCGCATTCACCGCCCGGAACATATCGAACAACGGCAGCGGAGAAATCGCCGCCAGCTCCCGCACGCAGAAGTGAGGCGTCACCGCCGGGATCACGCCATACTCCGCCCCGGCTGCCTTCAACCGCCGCAGAAAGCCGCACAGATACTCGGCCATGCCGTCGCGGTCGCCCGCCGCAGCGTACTCGAAGATCCGGTCCGTCTCCGCATGAACCATCACGAAGTCCATCTTGCGGCCTCGTTCCGCATGCGCCTTCGCCAACTGCTCGTAGTAGTAAACCGCGGCTCCCACTCCCAGCCCGCCAACCAGCCCCACACATCGCGTCGTCTTCATCGACTCAGTTTAACGAATCACACGCGCGGCGGTACCACGTAGAACAGCACCGCAAAGAAATGCGCCACACTTCCCCCCAGCACAAACAAATGCCACAGCGCATGAAAATAGCGCACGCGATCGAACGCGAAGAAAGCGATCCCGGCGGTATACGCCAGACCTCCCGCCGCGATCCACAGCATCCCATGCCACGAAATCGCATGGATCAGAGGCCGAGCCGCGATCACCACGAACCATCCCATGAACAGGTAAACGGCCGCCGACACCACCGCGAACCTGCCGATCGCAACGCTCTTGAAGACCACCCCAATCACCGCCAGCCCCCACACCACTCCAAACAGCATCCACCCCAGCCACCCATGCAGCGAGACCAGCGTAAACGGCGTATACGTCCCCGCAATCAGCAGGTAGATCGAGGAATGATCCAGCACATGAAACACATGCCGCGCCCGCGTCCGCGCCAGCGAGTGGTAAAGCGTGGAGCAGACGTAGACCAGCACCAGGGTCGCCGCATAGATCGAACAACTCACCACGATCCGCGCCGTCCCCCGCGTCGATGCGGCGATCAGATACGCCGCCCCCGCAATCGCGAACAGCGCCCCGACGCCATGAGTAATGGAATTGGCCAGCAGGTCCCCGAGCCTCGACTGCGCGTGCACACCCCGAGGATAGTCCTGTGCGGCTACACCCATCGCGCCAACACCAGCCCACACGCCAGCGCCAGCACTCCCGCCGCCACATCGTCCAGCATGATCCCTGTCCCCTCCGGCAACTGCTCCAGCCGCCGGATCGGCCACGGCTTCCAGATATCGAACACGCGGAACAGCACCAGCCCCAGCACCGCGTGCGTCCAGTCCGGCCGCACCGCAATCAGCGCGATCCACTGCCCCGCCACCTCATCGATGACCACAAACCCCGGGTCCTCGCGCCCAGCCTCCCGCGCCACAATCGTCGCCGCCGGAATCCCGATCCCCGTCGCCACCACCGCCGCCAGTGCAGTCCCCACCGCCAGCGCCACGCCCCCCGGATGCAGCCCATGCGCCGCCGCCATCCACAGCAGCATCGCCGCCACCGAGCCATACGTCCCCGGACCGGGCTTCAGCAACCCCGCTCCGAACCACGTCCCCAGCACCCACGCCCAGGCCGTCTTCTTGCCGCCAACCGTCCCGGCCACTACTCCTCGTCCCCGGAACCAGAGCCGCTCGACCGCCCGCGATCCTTCAGCCCTTCCAACTCGTCCAGAACATCCGGATCATGCACCGGCGAGCTGATCACGTACCCTCCACTCGCCCACTTGCCCAAATCAATCACCCGGCACCGGTCCGAGCAGAACGGAAAGTCCTCGCTCCCCACCAGCACAATCGCCTTGCACGTCGGACACCGTAGCGTCTTTACCTTCTTCGCCATACACCCATTCTAAAACCAGGCAGCCTCATCGCTCACGCCTCATACCTCGCAGCTCACAACCCATAAACCGACGTTGCGGTCCCACCAAAAATACTCGCCCGCTCTGCCTCGCTGAACCCCCCAAAATAATCCCGCAGCACCTGCCACCACTGCGCATACCCACTTGCCACCAGGCAGACCGGCCAATCCGACCCCGCCATCAACCGTTCCGGCCCAAACGCCTCCACGGCGACATCCAGGTAAGGCTTCAGCGTCTCCGGCGACCACGCATCCCACTTCGCCTCGGTCACCATCCCCGACACCTTGCACCACACATTCTCCCGCAGCGCCAACTCCCGCATCTGCGCGGCCCAAGGCTCCATCTTCCCAGCCGCAATCAGCGGCTTCGCCACGTGGTCCAGCACAAACACCTGTTCCGGATGCTCATCCACAAAATAGATCGTGTCCGCCAGGTGCCGTTCGTAGATCAGAATGTCGTACACCAGGCCGCTGCCCAACATCGTCCGGATCCCCGAGTTGAAATCCTCGCGCAAAATGTAGTGCTCGTCCTTCTCGCTCTGGATGATGTGCCGCAACCCCTTCAACTTCTCCCGCCCGTCGAATTCCTCCATGCACGCCGGAAAATCCTCGCCCGCAATCGGCGCCCACCCCACCACGCCGCGAATCTCGGCATTCGCCTCCGCCAGGTCCAGCATCCACCGCGTCTCCTCCAGCGTCTGCCGCACCTGCACGATGACCGTGCCGTCGACGCCCGCCGTCGCCATCGCCGCCTTCAAATCCTCCGGTAGAAAATCCCGCTTCAGCGCCTGCATCGGCTCGTCAATCCACCCATACTCCGCCGGCGTATACCGCCACAGGTGGTGGTGCGCATCAATCGTTTCAGTCTTGGCCGTCACGTTCTGTCCTCAATCAATTCTCGTGCAAAGTGGTGTCAGTCTACCGCACGCACCTCACACCCAGTGCAATCCCCATGCCAGTCGGGGATCGCAAAATTTTATTAAACTCCGCTGCCGTGCCTGTGCGCCAGGAGTTATCATCATCGCCACGTGAGGCCTCGCTGCGCGATTTGCGTGACCTGAATCCCTTTGCATTCGAGGTATTCCATGGCTACCCAAACGAAACCCCGTTTTGCCGCAGAAGAACGCCAGTTGCTCCCCGGCAGCGAAAAAGCTGCTTTCCACGCCCCCGCCGAAAAGCCCGCAACCGGCAAAGTCACCGTGTCCGTCATCCTCCGGCGCAAGCAGGAACTCGATTCGAGCCTCTTCGGCAAAGTCCGCCTCAGCCGCGCGGAATTCTCCCGCAAGCACGCCGCCGACCCTGCCGACCTCAAGCAGATCCACGCCTTTGCCAAAGAGTTCGGCCTCACTGTCGAGCGCGGCACGCCCAAACCCGAGCGCCGCACTGTACTTCTCACCGGCACCGTCGCCGCCATGCAGAAAGCCTTCGGCGTCCAACTCGGGCACGCCACCGTGGACGGCACCACCTACCGCATCCGCGAGGGAGGCATCCACATCCCCGCCAGCCTCTCTAAAATCATCGTCGCTGTGCTCGGCCTGGACAACCGCCCCCAGGCCAAGCCCCACTTTCGTTACCGCGACCAGCCCAGCCCCGCCGGCGGCATCCGCCCCAACGCCGCTGCGATTACCTCCTCCTATACCCCCATCCAGGTCGGCCAACTCTACCAGTTTCCCGCCGGCGCCACTGCCGCAGGCCAAACCATCGGCATCATCGAACTCGGCGGAGGATACCGCACCGCCGACATCACCGCGTACTTCAGTTCCCTCAAGCAGAAAACGCCCTCGGTCTCCGCGGTCTCGGTAGACAAGGGAAAGAACTCACCCACCAACGCCAACAGCGCCGACGGCGAGGTTATGCTCGACATCGAAGTCGCCGCCGCCGTCGCCCCCGGCGCAAAGATCGTCGTCTACTTCACCCCCAACACCGACCAGGGATTCACCGACGCCATCTCCACCGCCGTCCACGACACCACCAACAAGCCCAGCGTCATCTCCATAAGTTGGGGAGGCCCGGAATCCTCCTGGACCGCCCAGGCCATGACCGCGCTCGACCAAGCCTGCCAGGCCGCCGCCGCCCTCGGCATCACGATTACCGTGGCCGCCGGCGACGACGGTTCCACCGATGGCGTCACCGATGGCGCCAATCACGTCGACTTCCCCGCCTCCAGCCCGCACGTCCTCGCCTGCGGTGGCACCAAACTCGTCGGTTCCGGTTCCACCATTACCTCCGAAGTTGTCTGGAACGAACTGGCTTCCAAAGAAGGCGCCACCGGTGGCGGCGTCAGCAATGTCTTCCCGCTCCCCGCCTGGCAAGCCAACGCCAACGTCCCCAAACCCACCAAGGCCGGCGGAGGCCGCGGCGTCCCCGACGTCTGCGGCGACGCCGACCCCGTCACCGGCTACGACGTCCGCGTCGATAGTCAGACGTCCGTCATCGGCGGCACCTCTGCCGTCGCCCCCCTCTGGGCCGGCCTCATTGCCCTCAACAACGCGGCCAACAAGACCCCCGCCGGCTTCCTTCAACCCACCATCTACGCGGCCAAAGCCGCCTCCTGCTTCCGCGACATCACCTCCGGCAACAACGGCGGCTTCCCCGCCGGCCCGGGCTGGGACGCCTGCACCGGCCTCGGCTCCCCCATCGGCTCCGCGCTCATTAAGCTGCTCGGAAGCGCAGCCGCTGCCCAACCGGTCGCCGGCAGCGCATCCGCCAAATCCGCGAAGAAAGCATCCGCAAAGTCGGCAAAGAAAGCATCGGCGAAGAAGGCGACGAAACGTGTTACGAAATCCCGGCGCACCTGATACGCTGGCTTCAGACCAACCAAGGAGGTCTGCCATGAAGACCAAAGACAACGACCTCGTCCACTCCTTTCGAGCCAAGCAGTAAGCGCCGAAAGGGATTCCCCTCAGAGAAACGAGTCAAGCGCGGCCTCCGCGTCGTGCACGGTGACAAAGAGCTTGTCGAGAAGCTCGGACGCAACGATCCCTGTCCGTGCGGCTCAGGCCAAAGCTTTTAAGCGATGCTGTCTGAAATCCGGCCGGTACGATGGCTCAAATCGAAGCTACTTCTTTCCGAACCTAAGCCTCAACTCGCTTCGCTTCCCGCTTGCGAAAGGAAATTCCCACGTCTCATGCTCGAGGCGTGGGAATTTCAAGCCCGGTCGGCGCCGATCATTTCCCTTGCACGATTCCCTGAGTCCTTATATTTTGGCTCTATTCTCCCCACAGTCATTCTGCTTCCGCAACCAGAGCATCAATGAGGACAAAATGGGCTTAGCCTCCTTTTCCAGCTTTGACGGTCCCGACTTCTTTGCATTCGTTGTCTGTGGTGCCACTGGCTACTTTCTAGGAACGTTTGCACCCGCGGGCGCCCCGTCCATCTATGCGTCCGTCCTGATCTCCTACCACCTCTTCCTCGCCTGGCTCGTCTTCGGAAAGAGCGCGGGCCACGAAGACGGCAACAAAAAGGCTGGCGTCTCGCTGCCCTTCGTTCACACTGTCCTCACCCACGCGGCCTGCCTCATCGTCGTACTCGCTCCTGTGTCCATCGCACTCCATAAAATGCCGTCTATCGCCGCGCCGCACACCGCTGCGATGGAGGCCGCCGATGCCGAAGACCCCATGGCAGCCCTTGAGAAAATGAACAGAATGGAAAACGCGATGCGCCTCGTCAAGGGGATCTGCTGCAGCATCGCGGGCCTGGCCGTCTTTGAGCGCAAGTGGCTCTTCAGTTCCGAAGCCACCGAAAAACCCAAGCCGCAACCCGTCTCACCGCCCGTCCCCGTCGTCCGCGCCACCACGGACGACGCCGCCGACTGGCACGCTTACCTCACTGCGAACCGGCAATCTTTCTCCCCAGGCGCCTCCGTCAAAGCCGAGTACGAAAAGTGGCTCGTCGCGCGCCGCGGCAATCCCCCTCCACCCGGACCAGCCGTCGGTTAGCGGTCAGCCCAGCACCTGCGGCTTGCGCGCTGTGCCATCATTGTGCGCCGTTGTTTTGTACAACTCGTACTCGCCCGCCTGCGCCGCCAGCCGCGTGCGATCCAGAATCGCCGCCACCTCCGTCTGCGACAGCGGCTTGAATGTCCGCACTGCCTCAAACGCCTGCTCCAGAACCTGCGCACTATCAATCCCCGTAATCTGCACCGCAATCGGCAGGTTCAGACAGTAGTGCAGCGCCTCGATCGGCTTCACCGTGTTGCTGTCCAGAATGTAGTGATCCCCGAAACACTTCATCCCCAGCGGCGCAATCCCTTCCCGATTCAGCACCGGCAGCACGTCGTTCGTGAAGCTGCGGAAGTGCGCGTCCATCACGTTCAGCGGCATTTGCACCGCGTCAAAGTGGAAGCTGTGCGCGCGCGCAATCTCCAGCATCCGCAAATGCACCAGCGGATCCTTGTGCCCCGTGAATCCGATGAACCGCACCTTGCCCGCCGTCTTCGCCTCCAGCATCGCCTCCATCGCGCCGCCCTCGGCAAAGATGCGGTCCGGATCCTCCATCCGGATCACCTCGTGGAACTGCATCAGATCCACGTGGTCCGTCTGCAGCCGCTTCAGCGACTCGTCAATCTGCTGTGCCGCCGCGGCCTTCGTCCGCCCGTCAATCTTCGTCATCAGGAACACCTTGTTCCGATATCCCCCGGCCAGCGCCTTGCCCATCCGCACTTCGCTTACGCCGTCGTTATAGTCCCAGCAGTTGTCCAGAAACGTGATGCCGCGATCCACGCCCTGCCGGACCAGTTGAATCGCATCGTGCTCCGGAAGCGCCGGCTTGCCGATGTGGTACCCGCCCATCCCAATCGCGGATACACGCTCGCCCGTACGTCCCAGCGCGCGATAAATCATCCCGTCCTTCTCCGGCCGCGTCTCTCCCTCGAGCATCGGGCTCAGCCACTGGTCCGCCGCCACCACACCCGCGGCCGTCCCGGCTGTCTTCACAAATTCACGGCGATCCATCGGGTTCATACCCACCTCCTGCCTTCGAGACTCAGGCCCCGGCCCTGCCTCACTAAGATGCACATTCTATCTCTCCCAAATTGCGCCCACGCACCCCGCATGTCAGAATGCCCCATGCCCCCCTCGCCAGGAATCCGCATTGCTGCAGTCCTCCTCTG
>Ga0102924_1000572_pt1 | contig 45712 bp, 37 predicted proteins | sample PaiPotPPM11metaG_FD_80116 | JGI IMG/M metagenome (GOLD analysis project Ga0102924, IMG submission 80116) | Iron sulfur acid spring bacterial and archeal communities from Banff, Canada, to study Microbial Dark Matter (Phase II) - Paint Pots PPM... ...
CGCCGGCTCAGCAAAGACGACGAGCGGCTGCCGACGGTCAGCGAGACCTTCATCCACCTCGCGATGATCCATCTGCTGCTGCACCGCCTTGCCCGTTATCGCTCTTCATAAACACGCTCTAAGCCGAGCGATGGCACCGCGGGCGGCAGACATACGTCGTAGGCGGTGCTGAGAAACGGCCGCCCAGCGGCGCGCACCCGGCGGCCGTCCGGCAGGGTCAGCGTCGAGAAAATATTGCGCTCCAGGAGAACATCGTCGTTGACGACGTCCTCGATCGTGGCGAGCGGATGCAGCATGATCCGTCGCTTGACGGCTTCGCGGACCAGTTCGTCTTTGGTCTTGTTCAGGAAGAACTGCCGGAACTCCTCGATCCACCGTCCGCGCCGGTCAAGATCCAGGTTGTGGCTGCTGATCTTCTCGAAGTCGATGCCGGCCAGGTCGGCGCCGCCGCCCTCCTCCTGCAGCCAGGCGATGATCGGCTTGTTCAGTCCACCGAAGCCCGGGCCGGTCGTCAGGTTCCAGGAGATGAGCCCGCCGTCCTTCGTCTCGAAGTGCCGGCGCTCCGGCGCTCCGGCCGTCAGCGTAACCGGCGCCCGCGGCCGCCGGGCCTTGCTGACGAAGGTTCCGATAATCGCACCCACGATGAGGGAAAGCGACGCTTCCTGCACGGAGACGTCGATCCGGTCGCCCCGGCCGGTCTTCTCCCGCTCCAGCAGGCCGAGCAGCACGGCCACGGCGGCCTGCGAGCCCGCCATGCACGCGGCGACGGGGACGGCCGCCATCGCCGGGGGAAACGCCGGATCGCCCGATAGAAACAGCAGCCCGCCGGCGGCCTCCGCGATCAGCTCGGTGCCGCGCCACGAGGCCTCGGGGCCGCTGAGACCGAACGGCGTCACGCTCGCATGGATGATCGCCGGATTGATCGTCGCGGGCACGATGCCGCCGAGGTCCTGCCCGGCGTCGACGAACACGTCGGCGCGCGCGATCAGGTCGCGCACGCGCTCCACACAGGCCGTCAAACTCCAGTCGATCACGATGCTTTGCTTGCCCGCGTTGTACGACAGCCACTCGAGTTCGTCCCGGTTCCGGGCGTCCTCCGACGTCTCCAGGAGGTAGACGTCCGCGCCGAACATGCTGAGCAGCATGCCGCAGGCTGGTGCCGCAGTGCCCGCCGCATCCAGCACACGTAGACCCGCGTACGGCATCGTCGCCGCCATGGTCTGTCTACTCCGTTCCGCCGCGGCAGGCACGAGTATTGCGCCTGCCCTACGTCCTATTTCCTGCTGTCGTGCTATTCGTCGTTCAGATATGATGCCGCGTCGACGTACTCGCGGCCTTTGGCCGCGGCGATCCGGATATCCTCCGGCGGCGTTGGCAGAGCGGGCAGGCCTTTCTCGCGGGACGGCAGCAGGATCGAAGCCGTCCCCGGGCAGGTCACCTCGCCCGTCTGGTTCTGGCCCCACATCTCGACGTCGACAGCCGAAGTGCCTTCATCGGTCTGGTACTTCTTGACCACCCGACCGTAGAACCACTGCGTATCGCCGATGTAGTTGAACCGGCGCATCTCGCAGCGGAACTTCCACAGCCAGGCGTCGTCGCCCATCCAGTTCGTCAGGTAGGTCGCCAGCCAGTTCTCGCGCATCACCGCGTAATCGTAGGCGTAGGGATTGCCGATCGCCTGCGCCCACGCGTCGTCCCAGTGACACCGCTGCGTAACGTCCGGGAAGCCGAACTCGTTTGGGATGAAGTACCCGGGACTGCGCCGGCGATGCTTGTACGCCAGCTTCATCGGCCACAGCCCCTGGCTGGTGGCGACGTGCATGCCGATAACGTCGAGCACCAGCAGCGGACCCCGCACCATCTCGGGCAGTTCGTCGCCGACGTTGACGTCTTCCCAGTAGCGCGGCTCGGCCCCGCGCACGTACTCGTTCCCGTAGGCCGCGTCGATGCGCTCCACGTCCTCGGGCGTGTAGTGAGGCCGCACGTGCTCGCTGTACTTGCCCTTCGACGCCGCCGTCTCGCGCTCGGTGTGAATGGCGAGCGAGTTGGACATCGACACCGGTTCACCCTTCTGATTCCGCGCGACCGACCGGCGCGTCGCATGAACCGAGATCGTGCCGGTGAACTGGCTCCGCTTCGTCTCGACGCCGTGCAGCCAATTGCGCCGGTACAGCTCATCACCCGGCCGCACCGGCCGGAAGAACTCCGTCTCCTGCCCGGAGACGAAGACGTGAATGCTGCGCAGGGGATCCCGCAGCCGCCGCAGCGTCTGGCCGGGGTTCAGGACCAGGTCGGGCCTGCCCAGCGTGGACTGGTAGAACGGCGACGCAATGAGCCCGCCCCAGCGCGTCTCCGCCGCGTAGGCTTCGTCTGTGTAGAGCGGGTTGTCCTCGCTCACGCCGAACGCGAAGTGGCGCATGGTATCGGGGTGGGCAACCGAGTTGAACGGGAGACTGTCGGAAACGGGCCGCTCTTTGCCGATCCGCTTTCTGAGCGCCTCGACTTTCTCCGGCGTAATCTTGGCCTCGAGATAACCGGCATACTTCGACGTCATTGCCCGAAACTCCTTGTCTTGCCGGGGAGCGGTGGCGATCGACCGCTGAGCCTCCGGCTAGTCGTGCGGCAGGCCGAGGCCGCGCGTCGCGATGATGTTGCGCTGCACCTCCGAGGTGCCGCCGCCGATCGTCGCCGCGATCGAGCCGAGGTAGCCGCGCGCGTACGAGGCGCGGAACGGCGCACGGGGTGACTGCGTGTCGTACAGCATGCCGTACATGCCGACCACCTTCATCGCCGTGCGCGTGATGCGTTGCTCCAGCTCCGAGAAATACAGCTTCGCCATCGACGCCTCGTAGTTCGGCACCTTGCCCGCGTTCTGCAGCGACACCACCCGGTACGAGAGCATCATCAACGTCATGGCCTCGACGTGACGGTCGGCCAGCTCCAGGCGCACTTCCCGATTCCGCCCCAGCGTGCTGATGCCGTTGGCAACGTTTTCTTTCGCCCGCCGGATCAGGCGCTCGACGGTCTTGCGCGTGCCCACCGCCGAGCCGATGCCCGAACGCTCGAAGTCCAGCGTCGTCGTGCCGACGTACCAGCCGCGGTTCACCTCGCCCACGACGTTGCCGGCCGGCACCCGCACGTTGTCGAAGAAGACCTGGTTGAAGCCGGCGTTGCCGGCCATGTTGATCAGCGGCTGAATGGTGATGCCCGGCGTGGTCATGTCGAGCAGGAAGTAGCTGATACCGCGGTGCTTGGGCGCCTCGGGGTCGGTGCGGGCCAGCATGAACATCCAGTTGGCGCGGTGGGCGCCGGATGTCCAGATCTTCTGGCCGTTGATGACGAAGTCATCGCCATCGCGCACGGCGCGGGTCTGCAAGCTGGCGAGGTCGGAGCCGGCGCCGGGCTCACTGAAGCCCTGGCACCATTGCGTCTCACCGCGCAGGATGGCCCCCAGGAACCGCGCCTGCTGCTCCGGCGTGCCGTGGGTGATGAGGGTCGGACCCAGGTGCGTGACGCCGCGACCGCCCGGATGCGGGGCGCCTGCCTCGGCGAACTCCTGGTTGAGGATGAACTGCTCCATCACCGAGAGCCCGGAGCCGCCCCACTCCTTCGGCCACGCGGGCGCGAGCCAGCCGCGCTGTACGATCTTCTGCCGCCACGCACCCAGGGCACCGCCTGCCTGCTGATAGCCTTCACCGCCACGCATCGCGGCCGTGCCGCCGGCCGCCTCGTCCTCGCGCATCTGCGCGCCGGCTCCCCGGCGCAGTTCCCCAGGCAGTTCATGCGTGATGAACGCCCGCACTTCCTGCCGCCACACCGCCTCCGCGGGTGAATCCGCTAAGCGCATCGCTATCCCCTCCCAAAAAGCCCGATCAGCGCCCCCAACGCGGGGAAAACAAGACAATCGTGCTGCATTCAGCGGAAGGCTGCAAGTATATTCCGTACGAGTGTACAGTCTTTTCCACCCACCCAGCGTTGATTTCGACCAATCGGACTGCTACAGTGTTGCGGAGACGTGTTGACGGGAGCGTCGTCAGTGCTGGAAAAGTTGCGGCTCGATGACCGGATCGCCATCGTCACGGGTGCAGGACGCGGTCTGGGCCGCGCTACGTCGCTGGCGCTCGCGCAGTCGGGCGCACACATCGCCGCCGTCTCGCGCACGCTCGCACAGCTCGAGGAAACGGCCGAGTTGGTCCGCGCCCTCGGCCGTCGCTGCCTGGTGCTGCCCACGGACCTGACGAAGGTGGAACAGATCGGTCCGATGGTGGACAGCATCATCGCCGAGTTTGGCCGCATCGATATCCTCGTCAACAACGCCGGCGCGGGGACGTTGATCGGCCGCCCGATCGAAGAAGTCGACGATGTCCACTGGCGCAGGGGCATCGACCGCAACCTCACACAACTCTTCTACTGCTGCCGCGCGGTCATCCCCTACATGCAGCGACAGGGCGGCGGGCGCATCGTCAACATCTCCTCCGGCTGGGGCCAGCGCGGGAACCGCCACGATTACATGTATAGCTCATCCAAGGCCGGGGTTAACAACATCACTCGCGCCCTGGCAACCTCCTATACGCGCGACAACATCTTCACCAACTGCGTCGCTCCGGGAACGTTCCCACACCGAACGCCCGAGGAGCTAGCCCAACTGGGACGCGAGGCGCGCTTCGTGCCCATGCACCGGTTCGGGCAGGACGACGAACAGGCCTGGTTGATCGCGTACCTCTGTTCAGACGCCTGCGGCTACATGTCCGGCGAGACCATTCTGATCGACGGCGGCGCGGCGGCAAGCGGCAACGTGCCGTCGGGGCTCGCTCCGGTCTATCCTTTCCCGTCGGGGTCGTGACATGACGCTTCCCGGCTACGATCTGCACGGCAAGGCCGCCCTGTTGTTCGGGGTCGACGACGCGTTTGGCCGCGCCCTCGCGCTGGTGCTGGCGGAGGCCGGCGCCGATACGGGCGTGGTCAGCGTACGGCCCGGCCGCAACGCGGCGGACGTTGGCCGCGCGGCTTTGGATGAAGTTCAAGCATTGGGTCGTAAAGGGTTCGCGGCCGTGCTCGAGGCCAACGCCACCGGTCAGTTCGACGCCATCTGCGCGCAAGCGCTCGACCGGTTCGGACGCCTGGACGTGCTGGTCAACAACTTCGACCTCCCCTTCGCCAAACCATCGATCGACACAACCGCGGACGAGTTGGCCCGCGTTCTGATTGGAAACGTCTCCGGCGTCTTCCTGGCCGCATGTGCTGCCGCCCGCGTGATGATCCCGCGGAGGGCAGGCACCATCGTCAACGTCACCTCGGTGCTGGGGGAGCGCGGCATGGCGAACGCCGCCGGGTACACCGCGGCCAAGGCGGCCGTTACCTCGCTCACGCGTTCCCTCGCGGTAGAGTGGGGACCGCTCGGCATCTCGGTGACGGGACTCGGCATCAGCTTCATGGAGGGTGTGCCCGGGTTCGCCGACGATCCCGACGTGCGCGCGGCCCTGGAGCGCTACCTACCGATGCGGCGCCTCACGCGGCCGGAGGACGTGGCACCGATCGTCGCGTACCTGGCCTCGGATAAGTCCGGCTACCTCACCGGCGACACGATCTTCTTCGATGGCGCGGCGCTGTCCCACGGCTGAGAGCCTGGAGGCAGGTCCGCTTGCGAGCAGACTCCTCTATTGTTATTGTGGTTGTTACTGCTTTCCACACGGCTGTACGACCGTAAATTTCGTACACGCGGTTGACCGACTTCACCAGCGATTGCTAGAGTTCGGCCATACCGCGACAGGAAAGGGAGCGTATGGTCGTACCCGTGGCATGAACGAGAACTCGCCGTGCCATGAGCAGGCGTGGCGAGGGGTCCATCGGGGTGAGGGCATCCAGGCGCAGCGTCGTAACCGCGGCACCGAGATACCATTAGGGAGGCGGCACATTGAGGAGACTGAGTTACAGTGCAGCGGTAGCCGGCCGGCAGCTCTCCCGCCGCCGCGTGCTGCGGGCTGGGGTGGGCGGCGCGGCCGGGCTGGCGGCGCTGAGCCTGGCCTGCAGCGGCAGCAATAACAACAACAGCAGCAAGACCACGACCAACAACGCCCCGGCGAACAACGCGGCGGCCAAGCCGGCGGCGTCGGGTTCGGCGGCGGCCGTGGCGACGGTCGGCGGCGCATCTACCACGGCGGCGGGCGGCGCGCCGGTGCGCGGCGGCACCTTCCGCTTCGTGCTGCAGTACAACATCACCAGCCTCGACCCGACCTACTCGACCAACGCCAACGACCCGACCGTGTACCGGTCGTTGTTCGATTCGCTTTTTGCCTTCGACGCAACCGGGAACCTGCTCCCCTACCTGACCGACAAGTGGGAGATCCCGGGTGACGGCCTCACCTGGACCTTGCACCTCCACCCCGGCGTCAAGTTCCACGATGGCACGGCCTTCAACGCTACCGCGGCGAAGTTCAACATTGACCGCATCCTCGACCCCAACAACAAGTCGCCGCAGGCCGGCGACGTGGCCCAGATCGCCAGCGCCGAGGCACCGGACGACTCCACGCTCGTGCTGAAGCTGAAAGCCCCCTACTCGCCCCTGGGCTTCTTGCTTACCGGCCGGCCGGGGTTCATGTTCTCGCCGGCAGCGGTGCAGAAGTACGGCGCCGACACGCGCACCAATCCCGTCGGCACGGGGCCGTTCGTCTTCAAGGAGTTCCTCTCCGACTCCCACCTCACGGGAACCAAGAACCCCAACTACTGGAAAATGGGCGCCGACGGTAAGCCGCTGCCGTACTACGACACCATCAACATCATCGTGAACACCGACCCCACGGCGCAGGTGGCGCTGGTGCGCTCCGGCCAGGCGGAGATGCTCGCCACGATCGATACCGCGACGGCGCAAACGCTCAAGAGCGATGCGAACCTGGTGCTGTTGAAGGGACGAACTAATCCATCCGGTATCAGTCTGAACATGAACCGGCGGGACAAGCCGGGCCCGCTCAATGACATGCGGCTGCGCCAGGCCGTGGCGCTGGCCATCGACCCCGCCGCCGTCGTCAAAGTGGGTTTGGCGGGTGACGGCACAGTCTCGCCGCCGCAGAATTTTTGGTATCCCGAGCACTGGGCCTACTACGCCGACCAGTACACCATTAAGCGCGACCTGCAGCAGGCCAAGCAGCTCCTGGCTGCCGCCGGCCAGCCCAACGGCTTCGAGTTCTCATACATCTACATCAAAGGCGTCAGCACGCAGACGCTGGAGATCATGCAGGCCAACCTGATGGACATCGGGGTCAAGATGACCCTCGATCCGCAGGAAGTGGGCGTGTTTGCCGACAACAACATGAAGGGCAAGTGGGATGCCGGCGGCAGCACCGGAGGCATCTACCACGTCGATCCCGGTCCGTCGTTGCGGCGCTACTACTGGTCGGAGTCCGGCTGCGCCCCCGGCGGCACCGGCGTCTTCGGCGGCGGTGTGTTTGCCGGCAGCGGCTTCAACAGCTGCCAGTTCGACCAGGACATGGTAAAGGCCGAGGCGACCGCCGACGTCAACGAACGGAAGAAGATCTACCAGGAGATGAACATGCTGTGGGCGCAGCCGTGGCACGCGCCCAAGTTGTACCTTGCGCCCAGCTACACCCTGGCGCGGAAAAGCGTCCGCAACGCCGTCCTGTTCCCGGACGGCACGCCCCAGTTCCACGAGGCATGGATAGTGCCGTCGTAGTCGCGGCCCGCGACCCCGAAACGGCAGCCAAGGAGCGACCAGTGCCTGTCGAGTACGAGCAGTCGGACGGTATCGCGATCGTCCGGATGAACCGTCCGGAAAAGCTCAACGCGATCGGCGTGCAGATGCGCCTGGAACTGGCGCAGGCGTTTCAGCGGTTCGAAGACGATCGCCGGGCGCGTGTGGCGATCCTCACCGGCGTGGGCAGAGCGTTTACCGCCGGCGTCGACGTGAAGGAGAGCGCCAGCAACGGCGTCATGGCGATGCGGGAGCCGCAGATCCCGATCCCGTGCCCCTTCTGGACGAACAACGACCTGACTAAGCCGGTGATCGCGGCCGTCAACGGCTACGCCATGGGCGTCGGCTTCATTCTGGCGGTCATGACCGCGGACCTTTGCGTGGCGGCGCAGTCCGCGTCGTTCGAGATCTCGGAGATCCCCCGCGGGCTCATGTCCGGCTGGGACTGGGGCTGGCGGCAGACCTGGCCGAGGGCGATCTCGATGGAACTCGCCCTCGGCGGTCGCATCAGCGCACAACGCGCCTACGACGCCGGCCTAATCGTCGAGGTCGTCCAGGACGCGGCGCTCATGGACGCGGCTATTGCACGGGCCGAGCGCATGTTGCTCATCCCGCCGGCGACGATTCGAGCGCACCGCGACCTGGTACGGAAGCTGGAGCGAGTGGTACCGGGCGAGATCAGCGACCTCGCACAGCAGTACGGGCAGAGCATTCGCGGCTCCGAGGACGCGCAGGAGGCGGTGCGAAGCTGGCTCGAACGCCGGAAACCAGTGTACCAGGACGCCTGAAGCGGCCATTCGATGAATAGAGCACCTATATTCCGAACCGCACCGCGCAACGGCGCGACCAGAATGCAGGTCCGCGTCGAGACGATTTGCAAGAGGTGAGAGTATGACGACCGACGCGCTCTCCGCGCACATGCAGGAAAAGATTACCCCGGAAAAGATCGCGCGGGTCCGCGAGCGGATCGGCATTCGCGGCGCCGCGCGTGGGCGACGTCGCACTGCGCCCTATTTCCGCAATACGGTCGCACACGAGGATACGATCCGGCACTTCGTGCATGGGTACGGCGACGACAATCCGCTGTTCACCGACGCGGAGTACGCGGCGAAAACCCGCTGGGGTGGGATCGTGGCGCCGCTCCAGTATCTGAACACGGTGACGAGCGCCGATCCGCATACACCGGCCATATCTCCCGAACAGCAAGAGGCGCTCTCCGGCGGCGATCCGCTCAGAGGGATCCACGTCTTCGTCTCCGGCGCGACGACGGAGCAGTGGCGCCCCGTCCGGCCGGGCAGGCGGTTCTACTCGCAGGGCGCGCTGGTGGGCGTGGTGGAAAAGCGGAGCCAGTTCGCCAAGCTGGCCGTGCATCTCATCTCCGCCAACGTCACGCGAGACGATACGGACACGCTGATCGCGTACACCTCCGGACTCACGATTCATACCGAGCGTGAGACCGCCGCTCGACAGGGCAAGTACAGGGATGTCGAACGTCCGCACTACACCGCCGAGGACCTCGCCCGCATCGACGAGGCGTACGAGAACGAGTTCCGCCGCGGCACCGACAAGTTGTACTGGGAGGACGTCACCGTCGGCGAGGACCTGCCGCTGATGGTGAAGGGGCCGCTCACGGTCACCGACATCATTTACTGGCACGTCGGCGGGAACGAGAGCGGCTACAACCTCTGCCCGCTCGGGCTGGCCTACAAGAACAGGAAGAAGATCCCCGCCTTCTACCTGCCGAACCAGTTCGGGGCATGGGAAGCGGCGCAGCGCTGTCACTGGGACGATCAGCTGGCGCAGGCGACCGGCAATCCCTACGCCTACGACTACGGCTCGATGCGCACCTCCTGGCTGGCGCACTACCTCCATAACTGGATCGGCGACGACGGCTGGCTGTGGAAGTTTCACGTCGAGCACCGCCGCTTCGACTACATCGGCGACACGACCTGGATCCGCGGCAAGGTCACCAACAAGTACGAACTCGACGGGCCCCGCTTCGCCGTCGAACTCGACCTGTGGGGCGAGAACCAGCGTGGCGAGGTCACGACGCCGGGCAACGCCACCGTCCTGCTCCCCAGCCGCCGGCAGGAAGACGTGCTGCTCCCCGATCCACCCGCGGGAGCCACGACGATGGACGACGTGTTCGACGCCCTGATCGCGGAACACAAAACGTAATTGGTCTCATAACCGAGGCTGTGCCCCTGTTGATTCTGCCGAGGCACATACCATGAGCGATCCGCGCATCTCGGAGTTGCTGTCCGGAGTTAGCGCTATCGACCTGTCGCGCTCCGTGGCCGGCCTGTTCTGCGGCAAGATCCTTTCCGACCTTGGGGCAGCGGTGACGGTTGTCGCCGCGGACGGCGGCCCCACGATCGTGGACCTCGACCCCGAGCGCGCCGTCTTGTGGCTCGACTACCTGAACTTCGACAAGCAGGTCGCCGTCATCCCCGGCTTCGACGGGCGGCTGGATAGAGAGCTGCGCGAGCGCTGCCGCGCGGCGGACGTCCTGATCGAGACCTATCCAACGGGGCATCCAGCGATCGCCGCACTGGACGATGCGCTGCCGTCCCTTAATCCGAAGCTTGTACGCACGATGGTGACGCCGTTTGGCAGGACGGGCGAGTACGCGACCTGGCGCTCGGACGAGATCGTCGAATTCGCCATGGGCGGGCACATGTACATCGCCGGCGACCGCGCCCGCGAACCATTGCTCGTTCCGAGCCTGCAGGGAGAGCTGCACGCCGGGCTGCAGGCGGCGCTGGGCACGGTGGCCGCCCTGCGCCACGCGGGAGCCAGCGGCCAGGGACAGGACGTCGAGGTAACCCACCTCGAAGCGCTCGCCTCCGCGCACAACTGGCTGGTCTCGAACTGGACGCACCAGGGCCGCGTGATACACCGGGACGTCAAGCAGACCGTGCGCTGCAAAGACGGCTACATGGCCTTCGTCCCGCGCGCCTACAACCCGGACCTGTTCACCATGATCGGCAAGCCGGAGTTGATCGAGGATCCGAAGTTCTCTACCTTCGCTGCCTTCGTCAAGAACTACCGCGAGTTCTGGGCCATGTGGGAGACGTGGGCGAGCGACTACACCAAGCTCGAGGTGTGGGACCTGGCACAGGCGTATCGCCTCGCTTCGTGCCCGGTGCTCGAGCCGCGTGAAGTGCTGGAGCTGGAGCAGACGAGGCTACGAGGCTGGCTGCGCGAGAGCGGCGGACGCACCTACCCGAGCGGCCCGATCATCATGACGGAAGCGGCGGAAACGCTGAGCAAAGAGCAAAGAGCAAGGAGCAAAGAGGGTACCAGCGGCCCCATCATGGCGGCTGGGGTGGCGGAGACTGCACCGCGACGGGGGGCTGCAACCGAGGGCGACGGTCAGGCGCTCCCACTCGCCGGCATCAAGGTCCTGGAGCTGACCAGCAACTGGGCCGGGCCGCTGGCCGCCAGGCACCTGGCCGACCTTGGCGCGACCGTGGTGAAGATCGAGTTCGCGCGCAAGCCGTTTCGCGCCGCCGTCTACGCCGGCGGCGATCCCCAGCACTACCACTACAACCGGTCCGGCTACTTCAACAAGATGAACCGCAACAAGCTGGGGATCTCGCTGGACGTCTCGCATCCAAAAGGGAAAGCCGCCTTCCTCAAGCTGGTGGACTGGGCAGACGTCGTCGTCGAGAACAACAGCGCCCGTGTGATGCCCAACCTGGGGCTCGGCTTCGATACCCTCTCGGCGCGGAATCCCGGTATCATCATGGCGTCCATCAGCGGGTTCGGCTCGTACGGCGAGGCGAGCCGTTACGTAGCCTTCGGCGTCAATATCGAGGGTAGCTCCGGGGTGATTGCCAACGTAGGCTACTCCGCCACCGAGCTATTTGGCACCGGCAACAACCACGGCGACTCGATCACGGCCGGCTACACCGCCACCGCGATCATCGGGGCGCTGCAACGGCGCGAGCGCACGGGCCGCGGCGCCTTTCTTGACATGTCGATTCAGGAGGCGGACGGGTCGTTCTTCGCCGAGATCTATATGCGGGTGCTTCGCGGCGGCAAGCAGCCACCGCCGCAACCGGCGCCGTCGGACGGAACGACGCTGCGCGGCGTCTACCGCTGCATGGGCGACGACTCGTGGCTGGTCGTCGCCATCCGCGCCGGCGACAACCTGGTCGAGTTGCTTGAGCTCATCGGCGCTCCGGCGCTGCCGCCGCACTTCGACGCGCTTGCCGGCCCATGTCGCGGCGGGTTGGAAGCAGCGCTGAAGGCCTGGGCAGAGCGCGGCGACCACCGGGAGACCGCCCGCGCCCTGCAGCGGATCGGCATCGCTGCCGGGCCGGTCAACAAGAGCTGGGAACTCTTGAGCGACAACCACCTCGCCGCGCGGTCCTTCTACCGGCTCATCTCTCACCCGGAAGTAGGCACGCTGCCGTTCCCCGGCTTCCCCTGGCGGCTCTCGCGTACGCCGGGACAGATTCGTATGCCGGCGCCGCTCTTCGCGCAGCACACGAGGGAGGTGCTGTGCGAGATCGCCGGTCTCAGCGAGCCGGAGATCGCGGAACTCGACGCACTCGACCTCATTTCGGACAAGCCGCTGCAGCCGGTAGCGCGGGCGTAGACGATCCGAATCATACCAACACGTCACCCTGCGGACTTGCGCTCACACCGCATCGGTTGACGGTTCCGTTGCGGAGTCACTTCGCACGATTGTATGGAAAAGCGTGACAACTGAACGATTCATCGTCGCATACTGCGCAGGGTCTATCGGCGACGCGCGGGTCGACTGGAGGCGAGCCATGGAGTTCGAGTTCAACGACGAAGAGGCCGCGTACCGGCGCGAGGTGCGAGAGTTCGTCAGGGACAACCTGCCGGCGGAGTGGTCCGGCCACATGGGCTTTCTCCAGAGCGACGAATCTTTCGAGTTCACGCGCCGCTTCTGCCAGGCGCTCGCGGAGAAGGGCTGGCTGACGATGGCCTGGCCGAAGGAGTACGGCGGCGCGGAAGCCGGCTACTGGAAGCAGACGATCTTCCGCGAGGAGATGTGGGCGCAAGGCGAGCCGCGCGGGCCGCAGTACATGAGCCTGAACTACATCGGCCCGTCGATCATGGAGTACGGCACACCGGAGCAGAAGGCCGCGTTCCTGCCCAGGATCGCGGGCGGCACGATCGTCTTCTGCCAGGGCTTCAGTGAACCCGATGCCGGCACCGACCTCGCCTCGCTCAAGACCGCCGCGCTGCGCCAGGGCGACGAGTACGTCATCAACGGCGAGAAGATCTGGACGAGTTACGCGCACAAGGCCGACTACTGCTATCTGCTGGCCCGCAGCGACCCGGAGGCGCCCAAGCACAAGGGGATATCCCTGTTCCTCGTTCCCATGGATACGCCCGGCATCACCGTGCGCCCCATCCGCAGCATGTCCGGCTGGGGCGATATCAACAACGTCTTCTTCGACGACGTCCATGTGCCCGTCGGCGCACGACTCGGGCCGGAACACGGCGGCTGGTACGTCGCGACGGGCTCGCTGAACAACGAACGGATCGGCGTGGCGCGTTGGGCGCGGGCCAAGGCGCTCATCGACACGCTGGTTGAGCTTGTCGACAAACCGCTGCCAAACGGGCGCCGGCTCGCCGATGAGCCCAGGGTCCGACAGAAGCTCGCCGACCTCGAGATCAGCTTCCGCGCCGCGCGCCTGATGAACTACCGCGTCGTGTCGCAGATCGAGGAGGGCCTGCAGCCGAGCTGGGAGGCCTCGCTCGCGCGCTTGCACAGCGTGCTGCTCGACCAGAAGGTCGCCGCCGTGGGCCTCGAGATCCTGGGCCACTACGGGCTCATGCGACATGAGGCGGGTCAGGATGGCGACGCCGCAGGCATCTCCGGCCTGGACGGCGCGTTTGAAGGCGCCTGGCGGGGAGCGATCCCGGCGACGATCGCGGCCGGCACGATCGAGATTCAGAAGAACCTGATCGCCAACCGCGGCCTCGGCCTGCCGCGCTCTTGAGTAAAGGGAAATAAACGGAGCGAAACGTGCCCTACGACTTCAGGCTGTCCGAAGAACAGCTTCTCTTTCAACGCGAGGCGACGCGCGTCATCTCCGAGATGGTATCGTTCGACATGGCCCGTACGGCTGAGGATCACGGCCTCGCGCACGTTATGGATAGGTGGCGCCGGCTCGGCGACCTCGGCTATGCAGGTATCTGCGCCGCGGAGCAGCACTGCGGCGGTGAACTCGGCCTGGTCGAGCTCACCCTGCTCGCCGAGCAGGCGGGCGCGCGGGCTGCACCTCTGCCGCTCGTCTGGCACAACGCGGCCGTGCGCAGCATCTCGCGCGCGGCCGACAGGCCGGTACGCCCCGAGCTCGCGGCGGAGCTCGCCTCCGGCCGGCAGATCGTGACCGTCGCGCACCTGGAGGCCGGTGATACGGCCGATCCCCGTTCCATAGAGGCGGAGCTCGCGGAGCAAGGCGGACAGTTCCGGCTCATCGCGCGCAAGACGTTCGTGCCGTTCGCGACCATCGCGCAGTACTTCCTCGCTACGGCCCGCTTTGGCGACGGCTACGCGCTGGCGCTGGTACCATCCGAGAGCGCAACCGTCAGTCCGTACCGCAGCACGGGGCGAGACGGACGCGCCATGGTAGCGGTCGACGCGACGCTCTCGCAGGACATGCTGGTGGCCAGCGGAGACGCATCGATCGTCGAGGATCTGCTCGGCGCAGTGCAGGTCGGCCTCTGCGGCTACGCCACGGGCGCAAGCCGCGCCGCGATGGACATGGCCGTCGCCTACGCGAAAGATCGCATCATCTTCGGCCGCGCGCTCGGGAGCTTCCAGGCCGTCGCACACCGCGCCGCCGACATGCTCTACGACGTGGAGGGCGGGCAGCTCTTGACGCTTGAGGCGGCCTGGCGCATCGACAGCGGCCGGCCTGCAGGCGACTACGTCGCGGGCGCCTGCGCCTACGTTGGTGCCGGCTCGCAGCGCGTGCTCGCGCATGCGCATCAGATCCACGGTGCGATCGGGTTCACCTTCGAGCACAATCTCTCGCTGCTATCGACCGTGGTGAAGGCTACCGCCGCCGACCTCGGGCGGGAGGACGTCAACCAGGAGAAGGTCGCGGTCGCGCTGGGGATCTAAGCCGCTGCAGACCAGCTGTTCGGAGGGAGAAGGCTAGACGGAGCCCGCCGTCAGCGCCAGGCCGTGGCTCCGGATCGCCTCCGCCGGGCTTTCGCGCCAGGCGAGCGGCAGGCTGTTCAGGAGGCCGGGATCGACGGCGGCGAGCGAGCGGCGCTCCTCTACCATGCGGATCGCCTCGTCCAGCGGCACATTTTGCGTGATCGCCAGGTGCAGCGAGACGACCAGCACCGAACGGCTGCGGCCCTCCATGCAGTGGACGAGGATGCGGCGGCCGGACTCAAGCGCCGACTGGATGACGTGCAGCGCCTGCAGGAAGAGACCGGGATCGTTGCCGGGGCCATCTACCATGGGTACGCCGGTCCAGCGTAGATCGGCGATGTAGGACAGGGTGGGGAAGCCGGAGAGACACAGCACGGAGTCGACCTCGGCTGCCTCCGCTGCTCGAAGCGCCAGCGCGTCTTCGACGTTACCGACGGCGATGTCCGAGGTGATCCAGTCCATTCCCTGTCCTTCCCGTGTCGGCCGGCGTAACCACGGCGCGTACCGACGCGCCCGCTTGTGCAGATCATCACACACTGGCACGGGCCTGTCAAGATTTCGTACAATCGCGCGGACTTACAGAACGATTGGTTCACTGCCGTCGTCGGCTGAGCACGCCGTGCATGCGACCTCCAAGGGAAAGGAACCCACTCCAATGGTGTCTAAATCGCCCGGTCAGCCACCTCCATCCTCCCGAATGCCGCTCAGCGGTCTGCGCGTGCTCGATCTCGCGGGCGCAACAGCGCCGCTGTGCGGGCAAACGCTGGCCCTGCTCGGCGCGAGCGTGGTGCTCGCAGGCGACGAGGCCGAGGCACCCACCGCCGATCCACTTCCCTGGCTCGCCTACAACATCGGCAAGCAGCGCCTCACTGGCGGCGAGCAGATCGAGCAACTGGCCGCGCTGGCCGACGTGCTGATCGCGGGACCGGGGGCAGCCGTCCCGGACGGCCTCGCGCAGGCCAACCCAGCGCTGGTCTGGCTGCAGGTTTCGCCGTACGGCATGGAAGGGCCGCGGTCCGGCTGGCAAACGGCCGAGCTCATTGCACAGGCCGCGGGCGGCCTGTTGAACGGCTCCCGCCAGCTCGGCCTGCCGCCGGCAAAGATCGCCATCCCGATCGCGGCGTGCGCGGCGGGCATCCAGGGCACCGTGGCCGTGCTGCTAGCGCTGCGCCGTCGCCGGGAGACCGGGGCAGGCGCATTCATCGATCTGTCGCTGCAGGAGGCGATCACGAGCCTGGTGTACACGCAGCACATCGCCGCGTTCGTCGAGCGGCAGACGGGGCGGCCGGTCGCCCAGCCTGCCCGGCCCGGACAGCAGCGCCGGGCGCTGTGGGAGTGTCAGGACGGCTACGTCGTCTGGAACCTGTGGACCGGTCCCGGCTGGGGACGCAAGAACCTGCCGTTCGTCGAGTGGATGAACGAAGAGGGCACCGGCCAGGAGATGCGCGACGTCCCCTGGGAGGCGCTGAGCCTGCACAACCTCGACCCGGAACAGATGGCCGCCTGGCAGACGACCAGCGGTGAGTTCTTCCGCCGCTTCCCCAAACGCCGCCTGGCCGAAGAAGCGGTCAAACGACGCATCCTGCTGTATCCGCAGAACACGATGAGCGAGATCGCCGCGGACAAGCAGCTCGAAGAGCGCGGGGCGTTTGTCGATGTCGAACTCCTGGACGGCCGGACCGCCCGCCCGGTCGGCCGCCCGTTCCGCACCACGGCGTACGACGCCAGGCTCGTTGGCCGTGCCGAGGACGCGCATCTGACCGCCGATGCAGTGCTGGGCCGTTGGCGGAACGCCGCGACCGAAGATGCGGCCGATGGCCGCAAAGACGGCGGGACCGGGCTGCCGCTGAACGGCGTGCGCGTGCTGGACTTCAGCTGGCTCGTCGCCGGCCCGGTCACCACGAAGCTGCTCGGGTTCTTCGGCGCCGACGTGGTCAAGATCGAATCGCGCAAGCGGCCGGACGCCACCCGCATGACGGGACCCTACCCGCGCGGCAAGCCGAGCATGAACGGCAGCGCCCACTTCGCCAGCGTGAACGCCGGCAAGCGTAGCATCGGCCTCGACATCAGCCATCCGGACGCGAACGACCTGCTGCTGCGCCTGGGCGCGGTCGCCGATATCGTGGCCGAGAACTTCACGCCCGGCACGCTCGAACGGCACGGCCTCGGCTACGAGGCGTTCCGCGCAGTCAAGCCGCACATCATCATGATCAGCCTCTCGTTGCAGGGGGCGACGGGCTACCGGGCGACGCAGCCGGGGATCGGCAGCCACATCCAGGCGCTGAGCGGGCTGGACGACCTGACCGGCTTCCCCGAGGCGCCGCCCGCGGGTGCGGGAACGCTCCTGCCCGACTTCATCGGGCCGTGGTTCTCGGCGACGGCGCTGCTCGCGGCGCTGGAGCATCGCCGCCGGACCGGCGAAGGCCAGTACCTCGACGTCTCGCAACTCGAGACGCTGATGATGTTCATGCAGCCGGAGTTGCTCCGGGCTCAGCTGACCGGCCAGGCGCCGAAGCGGCAAGGCAACCGCGTGCCGGACGCCTCCCCGCACGGCGTCTACCCGGTGCGCGACGACAAGTGGCTGGCGCTGGCCGCTCAGACCGATGCGCAGTGGCAGGCGCTGTGGGAGCTGCTGTCGCCGGACGTCCGCTCCCGCTTCGCGCGTGACCGCGGGTTGCCGGAGCGGCTTGCAGAGAGCGACGCGCTGGATGAAGCGATCGCTTTCTGGACGCGTGAGCAGGACGGCGAGCGGCTCGCGGAGCAGCTCCAGGCACGGGGCATCCCCGCCTACGTCGTGAACACGGGTCCGATGATGCTCGACGACCCGCAGCTCGCGGCCAGAAATCACTTCCGCTTCCCGGTGTTCGGTACGCTCGGCGAGACGCTGGTCGACAGCCCGCCGCTCCGGATCGACAGGATCGAGCCGCGGATCGCCGCCGCGCCGCTTTACGCCGAATCCACGAGCAACGTGCTGCACGACTGGCTGGGGCTGGGCGAGGACGACGTCGCCGATCTGTTAGCGTCGGGAGTCGTCACGATGGACGCGTGAGCGGCGCCGCGACCGTGCCTGGAAAGTCCGCGGTCGGCCGATCGGCGATCACGCCCTTGCGCTCGGCTTCCGCGATCGAGGCGGCGTCGATACCGACCCAACCGAGCACGTCCGCGTTGTGTTCGCCGAAGCGCGGGACGCGGCTGGTCAACTCCAGCGGGTTGCGCGTGAAGCGGAACCCATACGTCATGGCGCGCATCGGAAAGCCGTCCGCCGTGGTGATGGGGCGGAAGAAGCCGCGCGCGGCAAGCTGCGGGTTCGCGTCGATGTCCTGCGCGTCGAGCAGGGGCGCCGCCACGACGCCGGCAGCCTGCAAGGCATGAAACACCTCGAATTTGGAGCGACCGCGACACCACTCGGCGACGGCCGCCGTGAGCGCCGCGACCCGCGCGGGATCCTCCTGTCCCTGTCCGGCTTCCCATAAGTAGCCGATGACGCGGCACAACGAGTCGCGTTCGTCCGGCGTCTTGCACGAGATGGCGACGTACTGCTCCAGCCCCGCGCACGGGAAGCAGTCGTGCACCGGCGCATCCGCGTGGCTGTTACCGGTGCGCGCCGGCACCTTGCCGGTCAACTGGTACTCGGCGAACGCCGCTGGCAGCGCGCTGATCAGGACGTCGCGCTGGGCGAGATCGACGTACGCTCCCGTGCTCGCCGACCGCAACCGATCGAACAGCACCGTGAGCACGACACCGGCGCTCGCGAGCGCGGCCATCGGGTCGCTCACGTTGCTGGCCACCAGCTCGGGCGGTCCATCCGGGTACCCGGCGAACTCTGATGTGCCGCTCATCGGCTCGAGGTTTACCCCGAACGCGATGTAATGGCGAAACGGGCCGGTCCGGCCGAACGCCGAGCTCGATACCAGGCTGACCGTGTCCGACACCTGGCGAAGCTGCGCCCAATCGAGCCCGAAACTCTCCACGACCTTGCGGCTGAGGTTCTCGAAGACGACGTCCGCCCGGGCGATGAGCTTGAGGATGAGCTCGCGGCCGAGCGACGTCCCGAGTTCGAGGGCGAGGCTTCGCTTACCGACGTTGAAGCCGTTCCACCAGCCGCGTTCCCACTTGTCTTCCTCGCGGTAGATGCCGTCCTTCGGCATCTGCGTTCGGACGGGATCGGGATGCGACGGCCCCTCCACCTTGATCACGTTCGCGCCAAGGTCGGCGAGCAGGCGCGCCGCCAACGGTCCCGCCCAATAGGCCGTGAGCTCGACGACGGTGACACCGCTGAGCGGGGCTGATCCCGTGGCGGGCCAGTTCACGCTGCCGGCGCGATCGTTGCCCGACTCGATGGCGAACGGGGCGTCCGGCATGCGGAGCGCCTTCCCGCCCACTTCGAGCGGCTGGAGCACGCGACGTGCTTCGAGCTGCGGATCGGCGAGCAGGTCGGGAATGGTCGCGCTGTAGCCGAACGTCAGGTGCAGGTCCTGGCCGATGCGCGTCGCTTCTGCCTTCGTCCGGCCCTGGAACCAGTCGACCACCTTCCGGCGGGCGGCGGCGATGGCATCGGGATCGGTGATGAGCCCGGCGATCCCGAACTTGTAGAAATCCTCATCGCCAAGCAGGGCGCCAAATCGCTTCCAGGCTTCCACGCCCCAGAGAAAGCCCATGCAGTAGCCGTCGCTGCACGGCGTCATCCCGGCTACGCTGTTCGCGGCGCCCCTGGCGTTCACGCGGCCCTGATACGCGTACCCGCTCCACGTACCTTCGGAAAAGGCGAGCACCGATTCGAACAGCGAGACATCGACGATCTCCCCGCCGGCGAGCCCCCGCTCCCGCCTGATCAACGCCGCCGTCGTCCCGGCGTACGCCGTGAGGCCGCCCAACAGATCCGCAACGTAGCGTGCCATCGTGACCGGTGGACGATCGGCGGGGCCTCGCAGGAGGGACAGACCGGAAAGCGCATCGAGCGTCAGCGCGTCCACCCGGTAGCCGCGCCAGGGGCCGGACTCGCCGAACGGTGTGATGGAGGTGATGATCGACCGCGGCTGCTCGCGGCCGAGGCGCTCGGGGTCCCAGGTTCCGCGATCGGCGGACGGGGTCATGTCCACGATGATGATGTCGGCTGCTTCGAGCCCGGCCGGATCTGCCGGCTCGGTCACCCGCTTCCCCTGGTCCAGCCAGGCGCGCGTCGCGAAGTCGACGTCCTCCCGTCCGTCCACGACTACGCGGGTCACCGTGGCGCCATGACGCTGCAGGAGACGGCCGCACAGCCCCGCCGCGTAACCGGCGCTGACCTCGACCACCGTGAGCCCGCGTAGCGGGTGGCTGCTCATCGGCTTGCTGCCATAGGGGTATTTCGGAGAGCCCCGCCCGCTCCGGGCGTAGATCCCGGGAGCGTTTCCACAGGCGCATTCCGAGGCGCACCTTAGCAGCCCGAGGCCGGCCCGTCAATCGGTCGTATGAAAAACACGTCTGCACGAGCGTACGAATATCGCGTACCATGGCTCAACAGAGAGCGGTTGCCGTGGCGCTCGAAACAGGAGACGAGAGTATGACCTCAACGTCCGCCCCGCCGCACAGCGGCGTCTTCCCGCCCTGGACGCCGGAAGGCCGTAACAACCCCTTCCCCTGGTACGCGGAGATGCGCAAGGCCGGCACGGTTCACTACCATCCCGAGCTAAAGGCGTGGGGCGTCTTCGGCTACCAGGAGATCAGGGAGGTCTTCACCGACGAGACGCGCTTCGGTCCGGCGCCTGACTCGCCGCACGGCCGGGCGAGCCAGCTCTCGTCCGAGGACCGCAAGTACGGCCTGCTGGTCGACACGCTGCCCGGCCTGCAGCCGCCGGAACACACCATCCACCGGCAACTGTTCAATCCCTTCTTCACGCCGCGGGCGATCGCCAGGTACCGGCCGCTGGTGCAGGACGCGGCCCGGAAGCTGCTCGCGGACCTGGTGCCGCAAGGGTCGTTCGACCTCGTACACGGCTTCGCCTACGCGCTGCCGATGCTCGCGATCGCGGTCATGCTCGGCCTCCCGCACGACCTCGATCACTTCCGCAGGTTCGTCCGCGGGTTCAGAGGATCGACTATCGTCTCCGGCCCCGACGGATCTCGGCCCCACCTGAATGACATCGAGCTCGCCCGGCAAACCCGCGACGACTTCGAGGAGTTCCTCGAGCCGGTGCTGGAGGAGCACAAGGCCCACGGCGCCGGGGCGGATCCGATCTGCGCCTCGATGAACGTCGACCTGACCGGCATCACGTTGCCCAGGGACGAACTGGTGACGAAGTCCGCGATGATGTGGTTCGGCGCGGCGACGCACACGACCCAGACGTTGATCACGAACACGATCCTGGAGCTCTCCCGACACCCGGACCAGTTGCAACTCGTCCGCGAGCACCCGGAACTGATCCCGAGCGCCGTCGAGGAGGTGCTGCGCTTCCACGGCCCGGTCTTCCTCATCGGCCGCCCCGTCCACCGCGACACGGAGTTGGGCGGCGTGAAGCTTCGCGCCGGCGAGCGGGCGGAGTGCTGGCTGCAGGCGGGCAGCCGCGATCCCGCCGTCTTCCCGGATCCCGACACGTTCGACGTGCGGCGCAGGCCGGGCCAGCCGAACCTCGCCTTCGCGCTGGGCCGCAAGTACTGCATCGGAGCGCCACTGGCGCGCATGGAAGGCGAGGTCGCCCTGGCCGAGTGGCTACGGGCCACGAAAGACTTCGAGGTCGTCGAGCCGGAGCCGAGGGACTGGGCGAACTCGCTACAGGTCGTCCACCTCCGGCGGCTGCGCGTCAACGTAACGCCCGCGCATGACTTCGAACCGGCCTGATGAGTGAACGATCGATGACCGAGCAGATGAACGGCAGCAAGCTATCCGGCCAGCTCGCCCTGGTAACGGGCGGCGGGAACGGCATCGGCCGTGCCTGCGCCCACGCGCTCGCCGCGCTGGGCGCGGAGGTGGCCGTGCTCGATCTTGGCTGCGATCCGACCGGCGCCGGCCCAAGCGAACAGGCTGCCACCGGCGTCGCCGAGGAGATCCGGGCAGAGGGAGGACGTGCGATCGGCATCTTCGCCGACGTGGCCGACGAGCGGAGCGTCGCGACCGCGCTCGAGGACCTGCGGAAGCGCAGCGGACCACCACAGATCGCGGTCATGGCCGCCGCGATCATGCGCAACCGGATGAGCTTCAACATGACCGAGGCCGAATGGTCCGGGGTCGTCGACGTTCACCTGTTCGGGACGCTTCACGTGCTGCGCGGCGTGTTGCCCGCCATGGTCGAGCGCGACTACGGCCGCATCGTGACCTTCACCTCGATCGCGGGGCTATTCGGCGTCACCGGCGCCGCCAGCTACGCCGCGGCCAAGGCTGCGATCGAGGCGCTGACGCGCACCGTCGCGGACGAGTACCGGGACAGGGACATCACCGTGAACGCGATCTCGCCGGGGGCTCGCACGCGCCTGGGCGAAAGCGCGTCGGCAACGGAGCGCGGCGCGGCCGGGCAGCAGCTGGCGATGGGGCCGCTGCAACAACGGACGGGGCTGCCGCAACCCAAAGAACGCGGCGAGCCGCACCACGTCGCCCGCACCGTCGCGGCCCTCTGCCTGCCCGAGTGCCGCCTGACCGGCGCCTGCGTCCACACCACCGGCAACATGGTCAGCATCGTGCCGCCCTGGCAGCGGCACCAGGTGATCGCAGCCGTCGGCCCCGGTGGCCTCGACCTCGAACACTGGGCCGGAGCGCTGCGATGACGCAAAGCTACATCGTCACCGATGCCCTGGGAGAACTTGGCTCCGCCGTCGCCGCTCGGCTGGCGCGAGACTCCGTGCGCCTGTGCCTGAGCTACGACGAGCGAGAAGTGCAGGAACCGGAAGGCCAGGGCCAGCGGCTGACACCATCCGATCTGACGGAGCGGCTGTCCGCATCGGGGGCTGAAGTCGAGTGGATACCGGGCAGGTTCGATGACCCGGAAACCGCCGAGTCGCTCATGCGCGCCGCGCTGGACGGCGACGCGACGCTTGCCGGCGTAGTTGGCTGTGCCAACGCTCCCGCCACAGGTCGCCTGCTCGACGTGAGCCCGGAGACGTGGCGCGCCACCGCCGATACCCACCTGACAGGCATGTTCCTGCTCGCCCGTGCGTTCGGCCGCGCGGTCCGGCTCGGCCATCCCGCCGCCCTAGTGCTCATCACGTCGCCGGCCGGCCTGCATCCAATCGCCGGTGCCAGCCCGCTCGGCGCCATCAGTGCCGGCGTCGCAATCCTGGCGCAGTGCGTCGCGCTCGAAACGGCCAAGTACGGCGGCCGCGCCTACGCTGTCTCACAGTGGGCGACGACTCTACCGAGCTCGCAGCCTGGCGGCTACGGCAAGGCCGGGGCAGACCTGGTCGCCGCGCTTGCCACCGACCGCTTCGTCCCGCTACCGAGCGATCTCGGGCCAAATACGGTTGCGGAACTCGTCGACTTCCTCATCCACACTCCGGAGCAGCTCGCGTCCATCGTCGAATCTGCCGGAAACCAGGTCGCATCGTATCGACGCACCCCGCGGCTTACCTTCGCCCTCCGCGAGGACTCCACCCCGGCGGACGTGCTGAGCGCGCTCAACGGCTACGCACAGCGGATGTGAAACTAACGTCCGAGCAATCGCTTTCACCAGGGGCGTGCTGGTTCTCGTTGATGCACCGGGTTGGCGCCCCATACACCGGGGTGGCGGCGTTCGTTTCTGCTGCGGAGGCCAATCCAACGGATTTCTGCGTACGGACGGGCGTGGGTACTGCCGAGCCGCTTGATGGCGGTTGCCTATTGAGCGAGGATTCAACAGCGCCTCGATAGCACTCCCACGCCTCGTCAATATCTTCAAACAGGGTCGGAGCAAGCCACTCGAATTTGCCGCGCCCGAATTCCTTCAGTTCTGGTGACCGACCAAGCGCCTCCTTCAGCTGCACATACCAAAGGCTTTGCTCGGCCAAGCGCTTGAGATTCTCGTATACGCGCCGCCGTTCATTCTGCGCATCAGCGTCTTCTACCGAGGAGACGACCGTCTGACGCCGGAACGGCGTCCCACCGAGCTTGCTAAAGACCGCCCAGGCAAAGGCTGGAGTTGCCCCGGTTCGGTGGACAATTCACCGCTACGCGGCAGCACCGCGATGCTGGCGTTCGTACTCGGCGGGGCTACGATAGCCCAAAGCAGAGTGGCGGCGCCGCGGATTGTAGAACGCCTCGATGTAGTCGAAGACGGCCATCCGCGCCTCGCTCTGCGTTTGCCAGCGGTTCCGGTCGATCAGCTCGCACTCCAGCGACGCAAAGAAGCTCTCGGCCATGGCGTTGTCGTAGCAGTCGCCGACGCTGCCGCGCGACGGGACGATCCCGGCCCGGCGGCAGCGCTGCCCGAAGGCCAGGCTGGTGTACTGGGCGGATTCAATCGGTCGTCGCAACACACCGACGAGAGGAGTTGCGATGAAGAAACGTCGGCGTCGATCGGATCGAGCAGGACGCCCACCCATGCGCTCGCCCGGTCGCCCCACGGTCGCCCGCCGGGTGGAGCGGCAACGTTTTTGGGCGGCCATCGCTCGGGGCCTGACCAGCGAGGAGGCCGCCGTTGCGGCCGGGGTCTCGCCCGCGGTGGGGACGCGGTGGTTCCGCGAGAATGGCGGTATGCCTTCAGTCTGTTCGGCCCCCCTCTCGGGCCGCTACCTCTCCTTTGCCGAGCGGGAGGAGATCGCGCTCGGGCGTGCCCGTGGGGATGGGGTGCGCACGATCGCGCGGCGGCTCGCTCGCGCACCCTCCACGATCGCGCGGGAACTGCGGCGGAACGCCGCCACACGCAGCGGCGCCCTGGACTACCGCGCCACCACCGCGCAGTGGCATGCCGACCGGCGGGCTCGGCGCCCCAAACCAGCGAAGCTCGCGACCAACGCCGCCCTGCGGTGCTACGTGCAGGAGCGCCTCTCAGGAGCCGTGACGGCGGCGGATGGCAGCTGCATCGCTGGTCCGACGGTGCGCTGGATCGGTCGGCGCCATGGACGCCGTCAGGATCGGCGCTGGGCAGCGGCCTGGAGCCCCGAGCAGATCGCCCAGCGCCTGGCGATTGACTTCCCTGATGATCCCGCCATGCGGATCTCACACGAGGCGATCTATCAGGCGCTCTACGTCCAGGGGCGGGGCGCGTTGCGGCGCGAACTCACCGCGTGCCTGCGTACTGGCCGTGCGCTGCGTGTTCCCCGCGCACGCACGCGTGCGCGGGGCAAGGGCTTCGTCAGCGACGAGGTCTTGATCAGCGAGCGCCCCGCCGAGGCCGCTGATCGGGCTGTGCCTGGCCATTGGGAGGGCGATCTCATCGTGGGCCTCAACAGCTCGGCGATCGGCACCCTCGTCGAACGCACCACCCGCTTCACCCTGCTCCTGCACCTGCCCCGGATGGACACGCACGGTGTGCCCCGCGTCAAGAACGGTCCGGCCCTCGCTGGCCACGGGGCCGCCGCGGTGCGTGATGCCATCGCTGCCTCCATCGCGACCCTGCCCGAGTAGCTGCGCCGCTCCCTCACCTGGGACCAGGGGGCAGAGCTGGCACAGCATGCACAGCTCCGGATCGACACCGGGCTCCGGGTCTACTTCTGCGATCCCCACAGCCCGTGGCAGCGCGGCACAAACGAGAACACCAATGGGCTACTGCGCCAGTACTTCCCGAAGGGGACGGACCTGGGGCGCTACAGCGCGGACGATCTGGCCGCCGTCGCGGCGACGCTCAACGGTCGTCCGCGCAAAACCCTCGCCTGGAAGAGCCCCGCAGAAGCCTTGAACGATCTGCTATGTTCGCAGCCACCAGGCACCGTTGCGACGACCGATTGAATCCGCCCTGGCTGCCATGGTCCGAGTGATGGATCACCCCGGACGCCGGTTGGCGGTTCCACAGGGCCATCTCCAGCGCGTCCCGCACCAGCGCTGCCCGCATATGCCCCGCCATCGCCCAGCCCACCACCCGGCGGCTGAAGGCGTCGAGTACCACCGCCAGGTAGAGAAAGCCCTGCCAGGTCGGGATGTACGTGATGTCCGCGACCCGCAACTGGTTCGGCGTGCTGGCGCTGAAGCGCCGCTGCACCAGGTCCGTCGCTGGCGCTTCTGCCTCGCCGCGCTGCGGCGTGCGCACGCCGCGCCGCCGGCACACCCCGGCCAGTCCGGCTGCCCGCATCAACCGTGCCACGCGCTTGCGGCCGCAGCGGATCGCCTGCGCGTCTGCCAGCTCCGCGTGGATGCGTGGTGCCCCATACGTTCCGCGGCTTTCCCCATGGATGATCCTGATCTGGCGCGTGAGTGCCGCATCGGCCTCGGTCCGCTTCGCGGCGGGGCGATGCCGCCAGGCATAGAAGCCGCTGTGCGAGACGCCCAACCGCCGGCACAGGAAGGTGATGGGAAAGTGTGCCTTCTCCGCCTCGATGAAGCGATACACCGTCACCGGATCGGCTCGCTCTCTCGGGCGAAGAAGGCCGCCGCTGGCTTTAGCAGCTCACGCTCCAGCCGCAGCGTGCGGTTCTCGGCCCGCAGCCGGCGTAGCTCCTCCCGTTCCGGCGAGGTGAGGCCGTCACTCCGCTGGCCGGCGTCGCGTTCAGCCTGCTTCACCCAGTTGCGGATCGCCTCCTCCGAGCAGCCCAGGTCGCCAGCGAGCTGGCGCGGCGTGCGCCCCCCTTCCTGGACCAGCCGCACCGCTTCGGCGCGAAACTCCGGTGGGTACGGCTTGTGCGTGGGTCCCCTCGGCAGGTGGACTCCTTACCCTGGGCCAGTCGGCCCCATGCTTCAGGTGTCCATCCAACCGGGGCAACTCCAGGCGATGTGGTCAGCCGGCATAAGCTTCTTGTGCTCAGGACGCAACTCCACTTTCTCTCCGAGCGCTCCGTAGAGCGCACTCATGTCCCCACCAAACCACGCGTTGGTCGCAGTCGCGGCACGGCTAGCGAACTGCTTCGGCGTTGGAGGTTTCCCTTTGTCCTCAATCAGGCGGTTGTATTCATGACCAACGGCTTGCAGCTCCACCTCCCAGCGGGCGCGCAAGTATCGCTCGATGTACGCGGCGGACCAGGCGCGGCGATGGCGGGTCACGATGTCCCGCAGCAGCTCGAACCCGCGACGCCGGCTACCGTGATTCATCTGCAGCGTGATGGAGACGCCAGGCCTGACCTCCGTCGTCGAGGAGCGCGCTGGAATGGGCTCGGCCGGCCCGAGGTGCTTCTCGTTGTTGAGCAGGTCAACGAATAACGACCCATCAATGGGGCAGTCGAGGGCAGCGAGCTGCGCTACCTCATTGCGGTAGTAGTGCGCCATGCCAGCCAAGTCGGTTCGTGAAGAGGGTCCCTCGCAGATGAACCACGCAGTGAGCGCACAGCCGTGCCAAAACTTCAGGGCCGGCCCGAACGTCTCTGCCAGAGCAAGGTGTGACGATTGCTAGGTGACCATTCGCTCTGGCCAGCGAGGCAGCATCGCGGTTCCCCAGAGTCGCTCGATATCAGCCAGCAAATCTGGAGGAAGCAACGTGCGATAGAGCCCCTCCTGATACGGAATCGTGTCGGTGCTGCCGTCGTCGAGGCTGAAGAAGCCGGTGTCTGCCACCAGTCCCCAGAGCGGTTGCGTCCCAGACGCTGGCGGCTGCAGCGCATTGGGCAATGAAGGTGAGGTCGGCGGAACTGGCTCCGGCAGGGGTTGCGATATACGTGTCCGACCAGGCAAGGACGCTTTTGCAAGTGGCGACGAGCACGTCCGCATTTCATGCGCTGGTGTTAGCTCGAAGCGGCCGTCTCCACAGTCCCGACGTCGCATCGCTGACACGGGATGACAATACCAAACCCCGCGTGCAGGCGTTCTATTGGCAGCAACAGGCAGAGCATGCCGAAGCGTCGCTCAGGCAGAGCAAAGTTTATGACGCCATGTACCGCGAGAGTGGAAATGCCAAAGCGGTCGAAGACAATCGGCGCTCCAAGGAGCAACTCCAGGATGCTGCCGCGTCAGCGCGGGCCAAAGCAGACGGAGTACTGGGTGAGCTGGAGCCGCTCGATGAAGCGGCATGGGAAGGCCTGGTTCGTCGGATTGTACGAGAACTCCACGCCACAGCGACCGCCTGACCGACGGCGAGCGCGACGGTTGCCCTCACCATCATTGAGGGCGAGTGAAGCCGGCGGCACCCATCGGGTGCGATGTTGCGTACTGGGCAGAGCCGTTCAGTCGCTCTGCCCTGCGGGAGGAGAGTGCTCCTCGATCTCAAATCTCGCCGTTCGAACCTACGGCGTGCCGACGAGTGACGGGACCACCGGGCCGGAGGTTTTCCAGTTCGGCATGCCGGTTGGGCGGCCGGTGACCTGTTCCTGTGCCGCCAGCTCGCCCGCGTGGGAGTGGTTGAGCGTGTGGATGGTGAAGCAGGCCTGCAGCGAGTTGTAGAAGCCCATGTTGTCCACCGTCTGGTTCACGGACTCCTTGATCAGCAGCGCCGTGAAGCTCGGGATCTTCGCGATGCGCCGCGCGAGCGTCAGTGTGTCCTCGTCGACGCGGGCGTTGGGGAAGATCTTGCTCACCATGCCGAGCTGGTGCGCTTCCTGAGCGCCGATCGAGTCGCCGGTCAAGGGCAGTTCCTTCGCCTTGCGCGGGCCGAACTCCCATGGATGGCCGAAGTACTCCAGCCCGCACATGCCTAAGCGGGTGCCCACCACGTCGGCAAACTCGACGTCCTCGGCCGCCACGATCAGGTCGCAGGCCCAGGCGAGCATCAGGCCGCCCGCGTAGCACTTGCCCTGCACCTGGGCGATGGTGATCTTGCGCAGGTTGCGCCAGCGCAGCGTGTTCTGGAAGGCGTTGCTGCACCTTTGGACGCCATCGACGCCGATGCTCTTTGCCTAACCGGAGATTACACCGGGAAAGACCGCCGTGGGGGCGTTGGTAATGATTCCGGCAGCCCTGGCCTGCCGGATGCGCGATGGCTCGACCCCGGCCCGCTCCAGCACCTCGTCGCTCTGCTCGCCGAAGCGGGGAGCGCGGTCGTTCAGCACCAGCGGCTGCCGCACGAAGCGAAAGCCGTAGGTCATCGCCTTCTGCGGAAAGCCGGCCGCGGTCTGGATCGTGCGGAAGTAGCCGCGCGCCGCGAGCTGCTCGTTTTCGTAGAGGTCGCGCGCGTTCAGCACCGGGGCGGCGAGCACACCGGCTTCCTGCAGTTGCTTGAACGCGGTGATCTTGTCGCGGCTGACGCACCATCGCCGCAGTGCCGGCTCGATCGCGACGGCCGCCTGCCGGTCGCCGATGTGGTTCACCTCCGCGAGATCGGTTCTGCCGACCACGGCGCACAGCGCCTGCCACTCTTCCCGCGTACGGCAGGAGATCGCGATCCATTCATCTTCGCCGGGGCAGGGATAGCAGTCGTGCGGGAACGCCTTCGCGTCCTCGTTGCCGTTGCGGGTGGGGATCTCGCCGGTCGCCTGGTAGGCGGCGAACGCCCGGGCGACGGTCGACATCATCACCTCGCGCTGCACCAGCTCGACCTGGCGCGCGGCGGCGCCGTTCCGCAGCGTATCGTAGAGGATCGTGAGCGCCACGCCGGCGCTCGCCAGCCCGCCGAGCGGGTCGGCGACGTGCGAGCCGAGGTTCTCCGGCGGCGCATCGGGATAACCCGTCAGTTCGTTCACACCGCTGGCGGGTTCGATGCTGTTACCGAACGCCACGTAGTCCGCGAACGGCCCGAAGCGGCCGAACGCCGATAGCGAGAGCATGCTGGCCCGCGGGTTGACGGCCTGCAGGTCGGACCAGCCGAGCTTCAGATTGCCGAGCGCCCTGCGGCTGAAGTTCTCGACGACGAGGTCGGCCTCGCCCAGCACGCTCAACACCAGCTCGTGGCCGTCGGGCTGCGCGATGTCCAGGCAGAGGCTCTTCTTCCCGACGTTGACGCCGTTCCACCAGCCCCGCTCCCACTTGTCGTCCTCGAAGTAGACGCCGCCCTTCGGCATCTGGTTGCGGATGGGATCGGGCCGGTTCGGCGCCTCGACCTTGATAACCTCGGCGCCGAGATCCGCGAGCACCCTGCACGAGAGCGGCCCGGCCCAGTAGGTGGAGAACTCGACCACGGTCACGCCCGCGAGCGGGCGTTCGTCCGGCGTCCGCCACGAGGGCGTGGCGAGTCCGGCCGGAGCCGGCTGCACCTCGAACGGCGCCGGTGGCATCAACACGCTGCTTTCGCCGAGTGTGAACGGCCTGAGCGTCCCGCGCGCCAGGAGCTGCGGTTCTTTCACCAGCTCGTCCATCGTCGCGACATAGCCGAACGGCAGCCGCAACTCCTGCCCGGCGATGAACACGTCGAGCTTGCGCCGCGGGGATATCCAGGCTAGCGCCTTCTCCCTGGCGAGCTCCACGGCGGTCGTATCGCCCGCGAGGAACCGTTCGCCCAGCGGACCGAACTCGTCGTCGCCGATGAGCGCCCCAAACGTATACCAGTTGTCGATCCCCCACAGGTATGGCTGACAGTAGCCGTCCTGGCACTGCACGAGGCCCAGCCCGATCGAAGGGCGGGTTGCAAGGCGAGTGCCGACGTTGCCGGGGTACGCGTACATCGCGGCGGAGAGTTCGGCCGCCATGCAGCACGAGGCCAACAGCGAGACGTCGACGATCTCACCGCGGCGCCTGTCGTCGCGCTCTCTGCGGATGCACGCGGCCAGCAGCCCGTCGTAGGTGTTGAGCCCGCCGTACATCTCCATCACGTACGGCGGCAGCGCCGGCGGCGGCCGGCCCGGGTCACCACGGATCGCGAGCAGCCCGGACAGCGCGTCGAGTGTGAAAGCGTCCACGCCGTAGGCCCGCCATGGCCCCGTCTCGCCGAACGGCGTCACGGAGGCGATCACGAGCGACCCGTCCAGCGCCGACAGCGCGGCAGGGTCCCACGCGCCCCGGTCGGTTGCCGGGCTCAGGTCGAGCAGCACCACGTAGGCGCCGTTCAGGGCCGCCCGGACCTGTTCCGGCGGACTCGTCACGCTCAGGCCGGCAACGGGCGTCGCTTTACCGTCGTCGAGCCAGGCGCGGGTCACCGGATCCACCCGGTCCGGGCCGGATTCGATCCGCGTCACCGTCGCGCCATGCAGCGCCAGCAGGCGACCGCAGATGCCCGCGGCGAAACCGCTGCTGACCTCGACGACGGTGAGACCGGAGAGCGGTGGTCTGTTCATAACAATCTCGTCTTGATGCGGTACTTTGGTCTTGGCCGCGCCGTTGCGCGGTGCGGTTCGGACCTTGGTTACTCGTTTTGTGGAACTGGTATCCTACTGCGGGCTCTTCTTCTCATTGAAGTTGCGCACCCGGCGCCGGTGCTCCGCGGAGTTCGTGAGTGTGGTGTTCGCTAGCCGTTCGATGTGACGCGCGTACTCCCGGTTCTGCGCCGTCACCAGGTCAATGGAGAGCTTGGCCAGCCCGACCGCCTCCATCGGCAGCGCGATCAGGCTCCGCGCGAACTCGTACACCCGGTCCATGAACTCGTCTTCGGGGTAGATCTCATGCACGAGGCCGATCATCCGCGCCGTGTCCGCGTCGACGTTCTTGCCGGCCATGGCGATCCACTTCGCCCAGTGCGGCCCAACCAGCCTGGTCAGCCGGCTGGTGCCACCGCTGCCCGCGATGACGCCGAGCCGGATCTCCGGCAGGCCCCAGTGCGCCTTCGGCGTGCAAAGGCGAAAGTCGCAGGAGCAGGCCAACTCCGTGCCCAGGCCGAGGCACGGTCCCTGCGCGGCCAGGATGACCGGCTTCTCGATATTCTCCCACTCGTCCGCCAGCAGGTGTAGCTCGCGGTAGTTGCGCCGGTAGGCGATGCCGCTGCGCTCGTCGATCACGTCCGTCTGCGCGCCGACGCCCGTGCGCCCGATGTCGACGCCGGCGGTGAAGTAGCGTCCCATGCCGGTGATCACCAGCACCCGCAGGTCGTCGCGCCCGGCCAGTGCCCGCGTCGCCTCCCACAGCACATTGCGCATCTCGACGCTGATGGCGTTCAGCTTCTCCGGCCGGGTGAACGTGACCGTGATGATGCCGTCCTGCTCGGAGATCTGCGCCTGGCCGGGCTGCTCCACGGCGTTGACCATCGTTTGCCTCCTGCGCTGCTCCGGCGAGGCATGCCTCGCCCCTGCCGTCGTTTGGGCTAAAGGCTTGGCTCGCCCCGTCGTCGTTCAGGCTATATCCGCGGCAGGCCGAGCCCGCGTTGCGCGATGATGTTGCGCTGGATCTCGCTCGTGCCGGCCGCGATCGTCTGGTAGATGTTCGAGAGGTAGTTGTTGACGAAGCGGCCGCCGACAGGCGCGTAGGGCGAGCCGGCCTGGTAGACGTTGCCGTACATGCCGGCCAGCTTCAGCGCCGTCCTGCCGATGCGCTGGTTCAGCTCGGAGGCGTACAGCTTGCCGACTGACGCCTCGTAGTTCGGGACGATGCCCCGGTTCTGCAGATCGGCGATGCGGAAGGCCAGCATCTGCGCCACGTACGCCTCGACCAGACGGTCGGCCAGCTCCGTACGCACCTCCGGGTTGCGACCGAGCATCGACTGTCCGGAGGCCACGTTCTCCTTCGCCCACTGGACCAGCCCCTCGACGGACTGCCTTGTACCCACCGCGGAGCCGACGCCGGAGCGTTCGAAGTCGAGCGTCGTGGTCGCCACGTACCAGCCGCGGTTGACCTCGCCGACCACGTTCTCCGCCGGCACGCGCACGTCGTTGAAGAACACCTGGTTGAAGCCGTGCGGCGCCACGGACGCCAACGGCTGCACGTCGATGCCGGGCGACTTCATATCGACCAGCAGGTAGCTGATACCGCGGTGCTTCGGCGCATCCGGATCGGTGCGGGCGAGCATGAAGATCCAGTCGGCGACGTGGGCGCCGGTGGTCCAGATCTTCTGGCCGTTGATGACGAAGTCGTCGCCATCGCGCTCGGCGCGGGTCTGCAAGCTCGCGAGGTCGGAGCCCGCGCCGGGTTCGCTGAAGCCCTGGCACCAGCGCTGCTGGCCTTTGAGCAACTCGGGCAGGAACCTGGCCTTCTGCTCGGCCGAGCCGTGCAGGATCAGCGTCGGCCCAACCAGGGGCACCCCCACCTGCGGCACGCGCGCCTCGGCGAACTCCATGTTGAAGATGAACTGCTGCATGGGGGTCATGCCGGCGCCGCCGTACTCTTTCGGCCAGGCGGGCGCGATCCAGCCACGGTCGAGCAGCTTCCCGCGCCACTCCGTCATGTGGGCAGCCTGCTCCGGCGTCTGGTGCCCCGGATTGCCGAGTTCACGGTCCATGAGCACCAGGCCGCGCTCGCGCAGATCGTCGGGGCACTCGCGCTCCACAAACTCTCGGACCTCCCGGCGCCAGGTCGCTTCCGCCGGCGCATCGCTGAACCTCACAGGCACCATCCATTCACGGATTCGGCTGCACCCGTCATAGGCGGGTGGGCAAGACGATTGTGCAGCCTGCTTACCCGACAATCAACACACACCGCACGAGCGTACCGGAGTTTCTCTCGTTTGTACGTTCCGCCGCTAGTACAGTAGTCATGGCACGGCGGGTGGCAGGCTGCCGCGAGCCGCAATGCCCCCAGAATTGGGGGAGGCGGAGTTAAACGGACGTGCATCGTCATTCAAAATCAGGGGGCGCGATGTACAGGCTCGGAACGGGCATCGCCGCGACGCTCAACGTCGAGCGGCTGCAGGAGCAGCTGCAGGCAGCCGAGGATGGCGGCGTCGATTCGGTCTGGACGGGTGAGGGCTGGGGGACGGACGCGACGACCCAGTTGACGTTGGCCGCGACCTTCACAAAGCGCGTGCAGATCGGCACCGCGATCGTCAACTTCTACTCGCGCACGCCGGCCATGCTGGCCCAGACGTTCGCGACGCTCGACCGCCTGAGCAGGGGACGCATGATCCTCGGCATGGGCGCCAGCGGCGCCTACGTGATCGAGCACCTGCACGGCGTGCCGTTTGGCAAGCCGCTCCAGCGCATGCGCGAGTACGTCGACATCATCAACACGCTGGTCGCGGGCACGCCGCTGAACTACGACGGCGAGTTGTTCAAGCTCAAGCGCGGCTTTACCCTTGCCTTCAAGCCGCAGCGGCCCCACATCCCCATCATGTCGCCTCGCTGCACCCCGCGTACGTACGCTACACCGCGCGGCACGCCGACGGCTGGCTGCCGATCTGGACGCCGCTCGACCTGTTCGGGTCCATGGTGCGGGACTTCCGCGAGACCGCCGCGCAGGCCGGCCGCGAGCCTGCCGCGCTGTGCGTTCGCTCGCCCGGCTCAATTACGATCACGAACGAACCCGAAAAAGCCAGGGAGCAGACGCGCGGCACGATCGCCTGGTACATCGCGCGCAACGGCGTCTTCTACTACCGCCACCTCAGCCGGCTGCTGGGCGAGGAGCAGATCGCGCCGATTAAGCAAGCCTTCGACGAAGGCGGCGCCGCCGCGGGCGCTGCCGCCGTACCGAATAGCCTGGTCGACTCCATGTCGCTCGCCACGGACTCCATCGACCGCGCGCGTGAGCGGCTCGCCGAGCAGGCGGCCGCCGGCATCGACCTGCACCAGGTGAGCGTGCCCGACCGCGGTCCGCGGGAGCAGCAGCAGATCTTCAGCGCGCTCTGCGCCTGAATTCGACCAGGCGTTCGTTCAAACTGGACAAGCGTGCGAGTACGAGCTACCATGCGGCTAAGCTACGGTCCACAAAGGCTGTTGGCAGTTGGAGGACACGAGATGACGGCTCCCACCTTCTCAGGTCATACCGAAGCGAAGATCACCCCGGAGAAGATCGCGGCGCTCCAGGAGCGGGTCGGAAGTGTGCGGCCGGCTAACGCCGATGGCTTGCCGCCGTTCAACATCGAAGCCCACGCCGACTCCATTCGCCACTTCGTCAACGGGAGCGGCGACGACAACCCGCTGTTCACCAACCCTGCCTACGCGGAAAAGACCCGCTGGGGCGGTGTCATCGCCCCGCCGATGTACGCCTCGCAGACGATGGGTCTGCCGGACGTGGTGCTCAAGGAGGGCCAGAAGCTGCCGCGGCTGCGCGATCCGCTGCGGGGCATCCACGTCTTCGTCTCAGGCACCGAGCACGAGTTCTATCAGCCGCTGCGACCGGGCGACACCCTGTATCGGCGCAGCGCCCTCTTCAGTGTGACCGAAAAGCGCAGCGCCTTCGGCGGCGGCGTCTCCGTTCACGTCAGGAACCGCTCCATCGCGCGCAACCAGCGGCGCGAGCCCGTGCAGGCATCCTACACGCTGCTCATCCACACGGAGCGCGAAGCCGCGGCCTCGGCCGGCAAGTACCGGGAGCACAAGCGGCCGTTCTACACGCCGGAGATGATCGCGGAGATCGACGCGGCCTACGGGAACGAGTACGTGCGTGGCGCCGAGCCGCGCTACTGGGAAGACGTCAACGTCGGCGACGAGTTGCCGCGGATGGTGCGCGGGCCGCTCATGGTGGTGGACATCATCGGGCAGCACATCGCGATGGGCCACGGCGGCTACGACATCGGGCCGCTCAAGCTCGGTTACAAGAACCGCAAGCGCATCCCCGGCTTCTACATCCCCAACGAGTGGGGCTTCCCCGACGTCTCGCAGCGCTGCCACTGGGACGACGCCTGGGCGCAGGCGGTCGGCAACCCCTACGCCTACGACTACTTCGCCATGCGCGACAACTGGCTGGCGCAGTACGTGGTGAACTGGATGGGCGACGACGCCTGGCTGTGGAAGTTCCACTCCGAGATGCGCCGCTTCAACTACGTCGGCGACGTGCAGTGGTTCCACGGTAAGGTGGTGAACAAGTACCTGACCGACGAGGGCACGCCGGCCGTTGACCTTGAGTTCTGGGGCCAGAACCAGGACGGCGAGGTGACCTGCCCCTCGAACGGCACGGTACTCCTGCCCTCGCGCGAGAAGGGCCTGCCGCGGCTGCCCACGCCACCGGAGGACATTCGGCTGATCGCTGCGCGCGGCAGGGAGGTCGTCGACGCCGCCGACTACGAGAACGACAGGTAGCCGAGTGGGTTGGTAACGTGAACGATCTCATGTTGCGCGACGATGCCGATGGTATCGCCACGCTGACCTTGAACCGGCCGGAGCAGCTCAACGCGCTGAGCCCGGAGCTGTTCGCGGAACTCCACGAGCATTTGCAGGCGATCGCCGGCGCGACCGACGCCATCGGCTGCGTGATTCTGCGGGCGAACGGGCGCGCCTTCTCGGCCGGCGCCGACCTGAAGGCCCGCTGGCGCGGCGCGTCGACGTCCCCGTCCGACGTCATCGCGTTCATGGAAGCGCTGCCGCAGCCGATCATCGCCGCGGTTCACGGCTACTGCTTCACCGGGGCGATCGAGCTCATCCTCGGCGGGGACCTGGTCGTGGCCGAGGCGTCCTCGCAATTCGCGGATACGCACGGCAAATGGGGGTTGATCGCCGGCTGGGGCCAGACGCAGCGGCTGCCGCAACGCGTCGGCCTCATGCGGGCGAAGCAGATGATGTTCACCTCCCGGCGCTTCACGGCTGCCGAGGCGCAGGCGATGGGTCTTGTGACTATGGTCGTGCCTGACGGCCAGCTCGAAGCCCGCACGCGCGAGCTGGCGCAGGAGATGCTGGCGAACTCGTGGCACTCGCTCCGCGGCCACAAAATGCTGCTCAACCAGGGCCAGAACTACACCCTGGCCGACGGGCTCCGGTTCGCCCGGGAGCACAACCCCGGCGTCGCTCCGGACACCGCCGAGCGCACGCGGGCCGGCGGGTTCGGCAGGCGCGAGCGACGGGCGACGGAATCATGATCGCCCGACGGCTCGATCACGTTCACCTCGTGGTGAAGAGCTGCGACGAGTGGGTGCCGCTGTTCCGCGACCTGCTCGGCCTGCAGATCATCCGTGGCACCTATCCCGAGGCGCTCGATCCCACCTACTCGCGGCCCAGCGCAGCCGGCGCCGGACTTGCCGAGTTCCAGTTCGGCGATGGCTTTATCGCCGTCATGCAGCCCGCCCCGAGCGATACGCAGATGAGCGGGTTTGTCGATCGGCGCGGCGAGGGTTTTTACGCGCTGAGCTTCGACGCCGGCAACCTCAACCGGGCCGCCGAAGCGCTGCAGCAGCGCGGCGTCTCCTTCATCGATACGCGCAGACCTGCGGCCGAGGGCGAGGAGTCGACCTCCGGCTTTCTCTGGATCTCCCCGCGCGTGACCCATGGCACGGCGGTCCAGCTCACTTGGCCCTGGCCCGTCGATCCGGGCGCCAACCCCCGGTTGCTCGGCCTGCGTTCCGCCGTCGTGGCGGTGGACGATGTCGAGCAGGCGGCAGCCGTCTACGCCGAGATCCTGGACCTGAAGCCGAAGGGCCGGGTCCAGAGCGAGCGGTTCGGCTACGCTGGCGTCGAGCTCTCGATCGGCGACTCGCCCGACACCCTGGTGGTGGCGAAGAGCACCGACCCCGAAAAGCCACTCGGCCAGATGGTGGCGCGCAGGGGTGCGGGTATCTTCCAGTTCACGCTCGCCGTGAACGACATCCAGGCTGAAGTCGAACGCCTGCGTGCGAAGGGCGTGGCCGTCGACGTGGCGGAGGCTTCCGAGCCGCATGCCGCCTGGATCGACCCGGCCGTGTTCCGCGGCGTGCGCATCGAGTTGCGCGAGGAAATCTGACGGTACTACCGTTTCGATGAATAGCGATCCTGCAGTCCGAACCGCACCGCGTTCGCAACGGGTAACGCGGCCAGGACGATAGGATCGAGTCAAGGCGAATTGGTATAAGGGGCTACCCGATGGTGAACTTCTCCAAAATGGGCGTCGAGCCCACGCTGTCGGCGCAATACAGCCACCTGGTCGGCCGGTTGATGATGTACGGCAAGATGGCCGTCGACGGGCTGACGGTCGAACAACTCCGCGATACGCACGGTGGTATGGCCAATTCCATCGGGTTCGACGTCTGGCACGTGGTGCGGACCACGGACAACATCATCCACTTCGTCTTCGAGCGCGAGCAGCCGGTGTGGCTAAGCGGCGGATTCCACGAGCGCTGGGGACTGCCGAAGGTCGACCAGGGAACAGGCATGAACTCCGACGACGCCTACGCGCTGCCGTTCCCCGAGGCAGAGGAGTTCAAGCGGTATATCCGCGCGGTCGAGGACGCCGTGGTGCCGCGCATCGCCGCGATGAACGACGCGTATCTTGCCACGGTGCAGTTCATTCGCCCGTGGGGCGAGATCCCCCGCATGGAAGCGATCGGGCACGGGCTCATCGGCCACGGCAACGGCCACCTCGGCCGCGCCTGCCTGGCGCGCAGCCTGCTTGGGCACAAGGGGCTGCCTTTCTAACGCGGGACGGCCCCCTAACTCTCCCGACCTCTCTTGCCCCCGTTGCGACAAGGGCTCATCGTTACCCACATTGTGTAACAGCGGGCTGCGCGGCAGGATAGAGCGGTCATCGCCGGCGGGAGGTGGGGTATGGCGGCGGCCGCACCGGTGTTGCAGTACACGCCCTGGTTGGGCGATCAGCGCAGCTTTCGGCGGTTGTGCGGGGTGGTCCAGGCTTGGGTGCAGCGCGCCGAGGCCTCGCTGCCCCAGCTACTCGCCGCCCCCGCCGCCGTCAAGGCCACCTACCGCTTCTTCGCCAATCGGGCCGTCAGCCCGGCGGCGATTTTGGCCACGGCGCGGCCAGACTGTCTGACCAAGCTTGCCAGCGAGCCCCGGATGTTGCTGCTGCAGGACACCACCGTGCTCGACTTCAGCCACCATCCCGCTACGGCGGGGCTCGGACCCACCGGCACCAGCAAGCAGCACACGCGCGGCTTCTTCGTGCATAGCTGTCTGGCCGCCACCACCAGCGGGGTGCCACGCAGTGTGGTGGCGCAGCAGCTGTGGGCACGGGATCCGGCGGCGGCCGGCAGCGGCCAGCAGCGGCGCCAGCGTGCCTGGGCGGAGAAAGAGAGCCAACGCTGGTGGACGGTCGAACAGGCGAGTCAGCTCGGGCTGCCGGCGACGGTGGAGACGGTCACCGTCGCCGACGCTGAAGCCGACATCTTCGCCCTGTTCGCGGCGCCGCGACCGCCCCAGGCGCAGTTGCTGATTCGGGTGGCGCAGCCGCAGCGCAAGCTCGAGGACGGGCAGGCGCTGGGTGTGGCGGCGGCGGCGGCGCCGGTCTGGGGCCACTACACGCTGCGGTTGCCCGCCCGCGCGACGCGCCCGGCGCGGACGGCGGTCTGCACGCTGCGGGTCAGTCGCGTGCCGCTGCGCCCGCCGGTGCCGTTGACGGCGCTGTGGGTTGAGGAGGACCAGCCACCGCCAGGGACCGCGCCGCTGCAGCGGCTGCTCTTGACCACGCTGCCGGTGACGACGTTCTTCGAGGCTGTCGTCTGTGTCGGCTACTACGCCTATCGCTGGCTGATTGAGCAGTATCACTTCGTGCTGAAGACGGGCTGTGGGGTGGAGCGCTTGCAACTGCAAACCGAAGACCGGTTGGAACGCGCGGTGGCGACGGCCTGCCTGGTGGCGATCCGGCTGCTGTGGCTGACCTGCCTGGAGCGGGAACAGCCCGCGGCGCCCTGCACGGTCGTGTTCGAGCCAGCGGAATGGCAGGCGTTGTGCTGTGCCCGCTCCCAGACCCCGGTCCCGCCCGCGCCGCCGCCCACGCTGCAGGAAGCGGTACGGATGGTCGCCCTGCTGGGCGGCTTCCTGGGCCGCAAAGGCGACGGTGAGCCAGGGCCGCGCACCATCTGGCGCGGGCTGACCCGCCTCGCCGACCTCGCCGCCATGTGGCGCCTGTTGCATCCGCCACCCTCTGTTAGGGAATCTGGGTAACGATGAGGCGACAAGGGGAAGAGAGAAGCTTGGCCCGGTGGATCAATCAGCGCTACGTGGCCACGCTGCGCAGCCCGAACTTGGCATCTAGCTGCCTGCGGAAGCCCCCTCTTGCCCCTGCTGCGGCAGGGGCAAGAGGGGGCCAGCCCTGTCCGCAGAGCGCATTCCCCGTTTCTTTATGACGTTATCGAGAACAATCGCACGAGCGTACAAATATGTTGATGTAAACTGGAGGTACACGCGGTGACGGGCTTCGCTTCGTGGAGCGAGATGTTACCCGGAGGCCAACATGGTTACACGACAAACGAAGCGTGACGAGATCTTCAATACTGCCGCGCAGATCTTCCACACGCGCGGGTTCGCCGACACCAGCATCCAGGACATCGCCGAGGCGCTGGGCATTCCCAAGGCCAGCGCGTACTACCACATTGGCTCGAAGGAAGAGCTGTTTTTCGCCATCCTCGTCTCGGGCGTGACCGCGCTCGTGCAGCGGTTGGAGACGATCGCCGCCTATCCGCTCTCGGCGCTGGACCGCCTGCGGCTGGCGGTACGCGACAACCTGCGCTCCGGGATCGAGGAGGTCCATGCCCCGCTCGCGCTGATGAATCGCGATATGCACGCGCTGTCGCCCGAGCACCGGCAGGAGTACCGCGAGCTGGAGCGGCGCTACGAGCGGGCGTTCCTCAGCATCATCGAAGACGGCATCGCCGGCGGGGAGATCCGGCCGTTGCCGGACGCGCGCATCGCCACGTTCGGGCTGATGAACATGATCGGCAACTTCGGTCGCTGGTACAAATCCGACGGTACGCTCACACGTGACGAGTGCGAAGCGATCTACTGGGACCTCATCGTCCATGCTCTTCAGCTCACGCCCTCCGGCGGAGCGGGCAAGCGTTCATGGCAACCAGAACACACCCCGCGGCCCCACCGCCGCGCCCGGCCCAAGCAGGATCCATAACGGGGCAGCCGCGTCAGCGCCCGGTCCAGTGCGGTTCGCGCTTCTCCAGGAACGCGCGCGGGCCTTCCTTGTTATCCTCGCTCATGGCGTTGTGGTAGATCGCCATCGTGTAGGCGAAGTCCAACGCCGCCTCGCGCGGCATGTCCATCGAGCGCCACATCGTCTCGACGGCGGCGATGTTGGCGACCGGCGCGTTCCGGTTCACGATCTCCGCAATCGCCAGCGCCCGGTCGAGTAGCTGCTCGTGCGGCACGATCTCGGTGACGAGACCGGCCATGAGCGCCTGCGGGGGAGAGAGCCGCTCGTACTTGCCCATCAGGGCCATGCGCATCGTCCAGGCGACGGGGATGCGCCAGCGCAGCCCAACCATCTCCACGCACGCCGCCAGCCCGTTGGAGGTGTGCGGCTCGGTGAACGAGGCCTGGTCGGAGCAGATTGGAATATCCGCCTCCTGCAGGAAGTAGAAGCCGCCGCCGGCGCAGATGCCGTTCACGGCCACGATGTACGGTTTGTATAGCCGCTGCCCTTTCGGCGACAGGTGGTGCGACGGATCGCGATACGCCGGCCCCATCGGCTTCCAGTGGCGCGGCTTCTCGCCCTCCGCCGGCGCGGCACGGCGGCCACCGGTAAGATCCACGCCCGAACAGAAGGCGCGCCCGCTCGCGGTGAGCACGATCGAGCGGATCTCCTCGTCCCCAGCGATGTCGGCGTAGGCCTCGGTCAGTTCACGCATCATCACGTCGTTGAAGGCGTTGAGCCGGTCCGGCCGGTTCAACGTGATCAGCGCCGTGTGCCCACGCTTCTCGTAGAGGATGGTCTCGAGGTCGCTCACTGCCAGCTCTCCTTCCAGCGACTCGGTGACTCGGCAACGGCGCCGCGCTAGTCGCGTGGCAGGCCGAGTCCGCGCGTCGCGATGATGCCGCGCTGTACCTCGGAGGTGCCGCCGCCGATGGTGGCAGCCACAGAGCCCACGTAGCCACGCGCGTAGGACGCGCGGAACGGCGAGTACTTGCCCTGTGGATCAAACATCATCCCGTACAGCCCGGTCATCTTGAGGGCGGTGCGCGTGATGCGCTGCTCCAGCTCGCTGAAGTACAGCTTCGCCATCGACGCCTCGTAGTTCGGCACCTTGCCCGCGTTCTGCAGCGACACCACCCGGTAGGAGAGCATCAACGCCACCATCGCTTCGACGTGCCGGTCCGCAAGCTCCGTGCGCAGCTGGTCGTTGCGTTTCAGCGTACTGATATTGCTGGCAACGCCTTCCTTCGAGCGTCGGATCAGGCGCTCGACGGTCTTGCGCGTACCGACGGCGGAGCCGATGCCGGAGCGTTCGAAGTCCAGCGTCGTCGTGCCGATGTACCAGCCCCGGTTCACCTCGCCGATCACGTTCCGAACCGGCACCCGTACGTTGTCGAAGAAGACCTGGTTGAAGCCCGCGTTGCCGGCCATGTTGATCAGCGGCTGAATGGTGATCCCCGGCGTCTTCATGTCGAGCATGAAATAGGTGATGCCGCGGTGTTTGGGCGCCTCGGTATCCGTGCGCGCCAGCATATACATCATGTTGGCGCGATGGGCGCCGGATGTCCAAATCTTTTGCCCGTTGATGACGAAGTCGTCGCCGTCCCGCACCGCCCGTGTCTGCAGCGAGGCGAGGTCGGAGCCCGCGCCGGGTTCAGAGAAGCCCTGGCACCACTGGGTTTGGCCCTTGAGAATGCTGCTGAGGAACTCGGCCTTCTGCTCCGGCGTGCCGTGGACGATGAGCGTGGGACCCACCTGCGACACGCCGCTACCGCCGACCGCAGGAGCGCCGGCCTCGGCGAACTCCTCGTTGAGGATGAACTGCTCCATCACGGAGAGGCCCGCACCGCCATATTCCTTCGGCCAGGCCGGCGCGATCCAGCCACGCTCGACCAGCTTGTTGCGCCAATCTCCAAGGGCACCGCCCGCCTGCCGATACCCTTCACCACCGCGTAGCGTGGTCGGGGTGCTGCCGGCGCCTTCCTCCTCACGTGCCTGTGTCCCGGCGCCGCGCCGCAGGTCCGGCGGGAGCTCGCTCTTGATAAAGTCGTGCACTTCTTGGCGCCAGGCAGCCTCTTGTGGCGAATCCGACAGCCGCATGGGGAGCTCCTTTCCCGTCTCACACACCCCGATTGTCGGCTCTACGGGCACACGGATCAACCCAAATTCTAAACGCTCGGTTGGTTATAACATTCGTACGTTCGGTTGGCGGTGGACCGCGCGCGTTTCCAAGAAAGTTTTTGCATAGAATAGCCGCGAAATGAGATGAACGAATCGCCCATCGAGGCGTGCAATGTAAAAAATTTCTACTGCGAACCCACAGGTCCAGGGTACGCGTGGAAACCTCGTCCGCTGTTATCCCAATGCCGGCGAAACCTGACGGGATGCGCAGTCGCCACGATCTATCTGGCGGCGCGCTCCCACATTGGTGGTCTCAAGGTTCTTCGTCCAATCGGCCCACCGCCTCTTCCAGGTCCCGCGCGCCCGGCCGGGTGTAGCGAGCGGTCGTATCGAGTCGCTTGTGCCCGAGCAGAGTCTGTACGGTGACGAGGTCCTCGCTGGCATCATGCCCCTCTACACGCCCATCGCGGGCTCATGCCTCAACATGACCAAGCCCGCGCAACGCATTTTGGTCCAGCGGGCAGTGAGCCGCCAGCACCCCGAGCGGCCGATGAACTGGCTGGCAGTGATGGTGCGGGGCTGGAACGCCGCCCCGACGCCGTTCGTGTGGGGCGGCAAACGGGCCGCGCGGCGCGCCCGGAGGCGCACGCGCCAGCATGCCCTTGGCGGCTCAGGCGCTTGTACCTACCGCCCGATCCAGCGTTCCAGACCCACCATCTGGGCTGCCAATAATGGCTAACAGCGAGGCGACTGCCTCACTACCTTACTCTCAGTATGGATGTTTCGCACGAGAAACTAGTTTTAGCAGATGGAGAAGTATAGCGGGTAGTAGTCGCGATAATGAAATACGTACCAGCCACTACATGAGGCTGGCATATTGATCACGATAGAAGCAGGCAAGTTCGTTTGCGCTGGTAAGACTGGCATGTCCCACGCCTCTTTCGTCAGAAACGTATCGAACTTGGGATCCTTATAGAATCTGTTGCCTGACGCATCCTCTACATAGACGCCGTCACGTGTCGCCTGCAGAATTATTCCATCCGTATTCCAACTATTGTGGAATAACAAGTCCATCCGAACAAGATTGCCAGCGAGCACTTGCGTCTGAGTCAGCTCCATACTCTGCGTCGCCGCGTGCCGGCAGAAGCGACGGGTGCGGTTCACCACGGCGGCGGGCTTGGTGAACGAGCTGGTGGAGGCCAAGCAGCAACTGCAGCTGCGGCGCGTGCTGGCCCGCTGGGCGCGATACGACGTGATCGCCATTGATGAAGTGGGCTACGTGCCGCTGGCGGAAGTCGGCGCGGAGTTCCTGTTCCAGGTGATCGCCGAGCGGGCGGAGCAGAGCGCGGTGCTGTTGACCACCAACCTGCCGTTCAGCGAGTGGACGCAGGTAATCCCGAACGCACGGCTGTGCAAGGCGCTCTTGGACCGGATCACCGACCGGGCACACATCATCGAGACCGGCACGGAGTCGTACCGCTTCCGGCGCACGCTGGAGCGCCGCCGGCGGAAGGGGGAGCCGGCCATGGCCTAAACCCGAACGCTATTCCACAGAGGATGGACCCTGCGATACCCCGAGGGGGTGGGCCAAATCGAGCGATCGAAGTGGGCCATGTGGAGGCGGCTCTCCCGCAGTCCCGATGATCACGAATCAGCAGTGATCACGGTAGGTGACCCACCCGCCTCGCGGCGCCCATCGCCCCGGTGGTCGGCGCTGTCATAGCCGGCCACCGCCGCCGCGCCGTACACCAGAGGCCTGCAGCTGGTGGGGACGGCGCGGTGTCGGGTGCGGCGCGGTGGTCAGCGCTGCGCATCGCGCGATGCACGCGATCGCGGTGTCGGCGTCAGGCGCCGCGCCGGAGACGGCCCAAGAGCAAGTCGAGCCCACCGCGTCCGTACATGGCCCGCTTGGTGAGCTTGAGCCGCGTCACCTGCCCCTCTGTCTGCCCCTGCGACCAGGGCAGCCGCAGCGCCGCCTCGATCGCCGCCCGATCCCGCCGCATCCCGGCCGCCACCGACCGCAGTTCCGGAATGCCGCTCGCCTCGGCCTGCTGGAGCCAGCCACTCAACGCGGCCCGGTTCCGCTCGCGCACGACACGGCCAAACTCCACGGCGACCTGCTGCGCCGTCGCCAGGGCGGGGACCGCGGCGAGCAATCGGCGGACGTACGCGCTTTGCTCCTCGGTGAGTTCCTCCGGCGCACCGAGCAACCACCACTTCACTTGCCGCGGGGACGGCACCGGCGCTGCTGCCGTCCGGTCCGTTACGTGGGCTGGTGGACGTCCGCGCCGTCCGCGGACGCTGCGCCACCCGCCGACGTGGCGCCGGACCGTGCCCGCCGATCCCAGAAAGCCCGCCGCGCGGAGTTCATGCCACAGGGTCGCCGCGTTGTGGCAGCCTGCGTCCCAGCGTTCCCGCAGCAGCGTCTCCCAGTGCGAGCCAGGGGCGAGCAAGCCTGCACGCGGCGCACGCTCTGGGCACGCTTCCGCCCGCAGGTACTTCCGTATCGTCATCCGGCTGAGACCCGTCTCGCGGCGGATCGCGCGGCTAGTGAGACCATCGGTAGCCAAGGCCACCACCTGCGCATACCGCTCCCGGAGCCGCTGATCGCCACGGCCCGGCACCGGAGATGCAGTAGCCGGAGTGGTGGACGGTAGCTCGCTCGCCACGGCAGCCGCGGCGGGCGCTGGTGGTGCCGCGGCAGTGTCCGTGGTGTCCGGCTGCGCCGCCGCGCGCACCGCCACCGGCTGGCCCTGCAGGACGCGTTCGAGTGCGTCACCAACGTTTTTGAGGAGATGGAATCGATCCGCGACTTGCACGGCCTGCGGCGCACCGTCGCGGGCACCCTCGGCGTAGGCACTAGAGCGTGTCTGAAAAATGTTCGAACCATCGTTCCGTGGCTGGTCGTGAGGCCTCTTCTCACCCTCGCCACGCGTGGGAGGGGCCGCCGAAACCGGCAATCCGATGCGGGCTACGGCCG
>Ga0102924_1000573_pt1 | contig 45666 bp, 42 predicted proteins | sample PaiPotPPM11metaG_FD_80116 | JGI IMG/M metagenome (GOLD analysis project Ga0102924, IMG submission 80116) | Iron sulfur acid spring bacterial and archeal communities from Banff, Canada, to study Microbial Dark Matter (Phase II) - Paint Pots PPM... ...
CAGGCGGACGAGGCGTGGGCGGCCCTGCGGGCGCGGCTCGACGCGGTGGCGCGGGCGGACCCAGACTACGCCGCGGTGCGCGGCTTCGCCGCCCCCAAGCCGCCGCAGGAGGTCGCCGCGGCGCTGCCGCCGGGCGGGTCCCTGGTGCTGCTCTACCCGCTCGACCGCGACCTCGCCTGCTTCGTCCTGCGCCGGCCCGACGACGACGCTGGAATCCCCCTGCTCGCCGCGGCCGTCGCGCCGCTGCGGGTCCCCAACCCGGCGGCGCGCGGCGACACGGGACGGCCCGCCGTGCTCGCCGGCAAGGCGGCGCTGGCCCACCTGGTCGCCCGGGCGCTGCCGGGCGGGGCGCCCGAGCGGGAGTCCGGCGCCCTCGACGGGGTTCTGCGCACGCTCGGGCGGGCCCTCCACCCGGCGCTCAGCCCCCTGCTCCCGCCGCCCGACCCCGACGACCCGGCCTCGCTGGTCCTGGTGCCCACCGGGGCGCTGCACCGCCTGCCCTTGCATGCCCTGCCCTGGCCAACGGTCACGAAGGGGCGGCTGCTGGACGGCTACGCCGTCTCCTACGCCGCCAGCGCCGACCTGGTCGCGCTCGCCGGGCGCCGCCCGGCCGCGGGCGGCGGGGCGGCGGCGCTCGCGCCGGGCCTGCCCGAGGCGGCGCCCCTGCCGGGCGCGCTGGCGGAGGCGGCCGCCCTGGCGGCGCTCGCCGGGTGCGCCCCGCGCCTGCGCCGCCGGGCCACGGTGCGGGCGCTGCTCGACGAGCGGGTGGCGGCGGGGGTGCGCTGGGTGCTGCTGGCGACGCACGGGCTGGCCGCGGGCCCGGACCACGGGCAGTCCGGCCTGCTCCTGTACGACGAGCGGGGCCGGGAGGAGGTCTGGCTCACGGCGGCGGAGATCCTGGCACGGCTGCCGCTGGAGGGGGCGGAGCACCTGGCCCTGGGCGCGTGCTCCGCCCATGCCCTCGACCCGGCGCCGGGGGACCGGCTGGCCGGGCTGGTGCGGGCGCTCCTGTACCGCGGGGCGCGCAGCGTGGGGGCGACCCTGTGGCCGGTGCGCGACGACGCGGCGGCGCTGGTGAACACCTGGACCTTCGAGGCGCTGCTCGGCGGCGAGCCCGACAAGGCCAAGGCGCTGCGCGCGGCGGTGCGGCGGCTGCGGCGGTGCGGGGGACCGGAGGCGGCAGCGGAGCTGCGCCGCCTGGCCGCACAGCTGCCGCCGGACGACCCGGCGCGTGAGGCCGTGGACGAGATGGCTGCGGACCTGGGTGAGCGATCGCTGCCCTTCGCCAGGACGGTCGACTGGGCCCCCTTCGTCCTCCACGGCGCACCGCTCATTGCACTGGCTGGAGCTGCTGCCAGCTAACGCGGCAGGCGACGATTCAGAGCGGCGAGTGTGAGAGCAGGAGCCATGGTTCTCTTGACTACGCGCCCATGCACCCTACCATCGTGACTCCGATCCTGGTGTTGGACTGCGGAGCATCACATGGACAACTCTGCGTTGGAAACTGTTTACTTGATCTTGCCCGTCTGGAGCGCAGTGGAGAAGGGGTCTCTCTCCTGCCAAGCTTGCAAGCGCCGGAGCAGGTCGACGTGCTTGACGACCTGGCGATCGACAGCCTGCGGCTGTGGGACCAGTTGGCATCGCCGGCGCGGGAGCACCTGGTCGCTCTTGCGGTCACCAACCTTGCGTGTGCAAGACAATCCTGGCAGCCGGGACTCCTACTCAACACACTGCACACTGCCGCCAGGGCACTGCGCCTTCGATCGAAGGAACGGAACTCGCCTGAGGATCTCGACTTCAGTGTCCGGCTGTATCAAGAGGAGCTTGGGTACGCGCCCGATGGTCCCTTGCGCGCACTGTGCCTTAGCAACCTCGCTCGTGAGGATGCCATGGATGAGCATGTATTCCTCCCTTGTCTCATGGATTGGTCGTACTGCCGCTCGGCGACACGTCCCGCCGGGCGGTGAAGCCAATGCCAAAGAGGCCCTACGACCAGCGCAGACGCGTAAGGCTTAATCCGACAACGAGACCTGGACGGTTACCGCACCGTCGGTGGCATTCGGCAGAAGCTGCCGAGCGCTACCCCTGGTAGCGAGGAAGGCGAAGTCTCGTTGTCGGATTAATTGGCCGTCAACATCCGTCGCGACCGGACGTTGGCGGGGAACATCCCAGCCCTTGCTATAATGAGGCGGCGCCCAGGGCGCGGCGTTAGGCCCTCAAGCTGAGCATGCCGGCTGATTGTGACTTAAGCAAGAATGCCCGCGTTAGGGAGCGGAAGATGCGGCTCCACGTCACGGACGAAGTACTCCATACCGTCTCCTACCAGGACGCGTACGCCGGTGGCGGCATCCAGAACTCCGAACTCCCGATCGTGCGGGCCGTCGCCAGCCGCCTTACCGGTGCCGTGGAGGCCGTCGTCTGCTGTTCCGACCTGCAAGGCATCGTCCCGGCTGCGCGCTGGGACGCTCCGCGTAGGCTGGTGGGCGAAGTTGTCGCCGAAGAGCTCGCCATACTCGCGGAACTTGGCGTGCTGCCCACGGCCAGTCGTGTCGGCGTCCTGCTCGCCGGGGATCTCTATACGATACCCACGCTCGACCGGCGTGGCGGTTACGGGGATGCCTGGCCCGTCTGGCTGGCGTTCGCGCGCCGCTTCCGCTGGGTCGTCGGCGTCGCCGGCAACCACGACGATCTGACACAGCCGACAGACGAGGTGCGTGCGCTCCAGCGAACAGGCCGCCTGCGCCTCCTCGATGGCGCCGGCACAACGTAGACGGACTACGTCTGGCCGGGGTCAGTGGCATCGTTGGCCGGCCAACGAAACCGTGGCGCAAGAGCGAAGACGAGTGCGTGGCTGCCGTGCGTGCCGGACTACGGCTGCGGCCCGATGTGCTTCTGCTGCATGAAGGTCCAGACCTGCCTGCGCAAGGACTGGCGGGACGGCCGGCGGTACGCACGGCCTTGGAGCGGGCGGACCGCGCCGCTCCGAACATGCTGGTCGTTTGCGGTCACTGCCATTGGGACGTTCCGATCATCGAACTGTGCTCTGGTGTCCAGGTGTTGAACGTCGATCACCGTGTTGTCGTCGCGATGGAGGCCAACTGACCAGAACCCTCAGGTGGGCGGATTGCGCCGCGGCTATCCCCCTGGTGTGGCAAGGTCGGTACTCGCTCGCGCTGGCTCCTTCGTGGGCATGCACGCCCAGAGACACCTGATCCTTTGCCATCGCGCAGACCACTCTGGCTCGAGCTTCACTATGCCTCCCGCTGGCTGAACGCCAGCGTTGCCGTGGCCGAGGATAAGGGCAACGCCGCCGTCCTTATTGACTAGCCCTACCTCCACGTAAGAGACTGTGTGACAAACAGGTGTTCTGCGCTAGGCGTCGGGACATGAGGCCGATCCTGGTGAGATACATCTGGGCTTCGGTCGACTCCTCCAGGTGTTCGTAGTCTTTGGCGAGGCAGCGCCGCTTGGAGATCCACGCGAGCGTGCGCTCGACGACCCTGCCACACTGCCCTCATCCCGGTCGTAGCGCACGAGTCGGGGCATGGCGTTCGTCCTCTCTCCTCATGATATAGGGTGCGGCGGGCTGCTGGGGCCGGCGACGGGTCGGCCCAGCCACTGCTGGCGGAGGTCGTCGGCGACGGAGCGGGCGCGGAGCTGGCGCAGCCGCTCCCGTTCGGCGGCGTCCGCCCAGACGATCCAGCGGTGGGGGCAGGCGCCCTGCCGCCGGGCGCGGACCCCGCCCCGGCGGACCCAGTGCATGAGGGTCCCTTTCGGGATGGCCAACTCGGCGGCGAGGTCGCCGGCCCACCACTCGTCGGCGGCGAGCTCCCGCGGCGGCCAACGCCGGGCGCGCCCGGCGGGCAGGCCCAGGGGACGGCGCAGATCGTTGATCGCGCTTGACGAGAAGGCGGCGCCCCGCGGCGGCCGGAACCCTTCGTCCGCGAGGCGCTGGGCGATCACGGCGGCGGACCAGCCCTCCGCGGCGAGGGCGCGCACCCGCGCGCACAGGGCGGAGTAGTCGCTGAGCGCGGCGGTGTGGCGGATCGGGCGAACGACCTCGCCCGCCGTCGGCTCCCCGCCGGCCCAGTGCAGCGTCACCCACACCCGCTCGCTCGCGTCCTGCGCGTCGACCTCCACGCGGTCGAGCACCTGGCGCAGGATCTCCTTGCGGTCGGCGTCGGTGGTGGTAGGAGCCGTCCACAACGCCGGGATGTCCACCGCCACCCGGCGGATGGCCTCTCGTTCCGCCGCCGTGAGGACGCGCGGTTGCTCGCGGCGGAAGCGATGGTACTCCTCCTCTAATTGCTGGTATGCGCTGAGGTTTTCTTCCCAGGCGCGCTCCAGCGTCCTGGCGACCAGCCGCTTGTCTGGATCGACTGGGTCGTAGATGCAAACGACTGGTGGGCTCGCCGGGGATGATGTGTTCGATGGTGATCTGCTCGTCCGTGACGACGATGCGCTCGACCACCAAGCGTAGGACCTTTTGCCTGACTTCGAAGGACGATACCACGAGCTGCTCCCGGATGCGCGAGCAGAAGGCGGTGACCGTCTCGGTCAGGTTGACCGTCTGCTGGGCTTGGATGACCTGCTGACAGATCACCTGCGCCCGCTCGTCGAGGCGCTGAGCGGCATCGCGCAGGCGCTGCCGGCGACTGCGGAGCTCCTCCAGTTCCCGTACCCCGACTTGGTAGGCATCGAGCAGCCGCTGCTCTTCCCGCCCCAAGGCGGCCCGCTGCCGCTCGAGGCGCTGCAGCTCGCGCTGTGCGTCCGAGAGACCAGGGCCGTCGCCCACCCGTTGGCGCCGCAGGTATTCCAGGATCAGAGCTGGTTGGCTGAGGAGGGTCCGCACGTGCTCCCAGACCAGGGGCTCGATGTCCCGTTGGCAGATGGACCGCAACGAGCAGCGTTGCTCCACCGGCTCGGCGCTGCGCCGCCGCGTGCACTCGTAGCGCCCGCTGGCCACGCCGCTGTGCCCGCCCAGGCGCCGCCCGCAGTAGCCGCAGACCAGCAGCCCGCTCAGCAGGTACGGATGGCGCTGCTTGCGCGGCGAGCGCTCGCGGTTCAGCTGCAACTGCCGCTCGGCCATGGCGAAGGTCTCCGCGTCGATGAGGGCCGGCCAGGGGATGGCGATCCACTCCGCGCGGGGCCGCAGCCGGCGCGGCGGGTCCTTGGTCGGCCAGCGATACCACTGCGAGCGCTCGGTCGGCTCGGCCGGCGCGTTCTCGGTGCGATTGTAGTAGTGCTCGCCGGTGTAGAGCCGGTTGGTCAGGATCTTGTACACGGTGGCCGGGCACCAGCGCGGCTGGCCGCGGCGCGTCGGCACGCCGCGCTCGCTCAGCCGTTGGGCGATGGCCTGCACCGAGCGCTGCTCCTCGATCAGCCAGGCGTAGATCTGCCGGACCACCGCCGCCTCGGCCTCGTGGACGACGCAGCGACCGCCGTGGCCGTCGCTCGGGAGGTAGGTGTAGCCGTAGGGGCCTGCGCCGGTGAAAAACGCGCCAGCGCGGGCGGCGTGGAGCTTGCCCCGGCGCCCGCGCTCCTGGAAGGCGGCGCGCTCGAACTCGGCGAAGAGGCCGTGGACCTCGCGCACCAGGCGCTCCTCGGGGCTGGAGCCGGCCGGGCCGTGCACGAAGACGACGGCGCAGCCGGCGCGCTCCAGCTCCTCCACGACCACGTACTGATAGGCGTAGTGGCGGGCCAGGCGGTCGGGTGCCAGGATCAGCACCTGATCGAGCTCGCGGCGCCAGGCGGCGTCGCGCAGGCGGTCCAGGCCGGGGCGGTCGAGGCGGGCGCCGCTCACCCCATCGTCGGGGTAGCGGTGCTCCGGCGCGATGACCAGCCCGTGTTCGCGGGCGTAGGCCTCCAAGGCGGCGATCTGGCTCTCGATGGTCCCCTGCTTCTCCTGCTGTGCCGTCGAGACGCGGGCATACAGCGCCGTGGTGGTCATCGCCGCACGTCCGGGTCGGGATTGGACCGGCCCGCTCGCCCGGGCGTGGCGTCCCCCGCCGCCGGTCGGGCCTGGGCGGCCCGAGCAAGCAGCATGTAGGCGACGCCCAGGCGCTGGGCCGCGTCACGACGGGGGACGGCGGTGAGCACCACCCGCCACGGCCGGGGCAATGGGCCGGGCGGGCGCGGGGCGGGGCGAGCGGCCATTGCGTCTCCTCTCCGCGGCCGGCGCGCTGCGAGGCGCTGGCAACCCAGCCGCTCGGCCGGCCGCCGGGAGGAGTATGGCCCCATCGGAGCCGGGCCCGCCCGCGAGTCTGTCACGCCTCAGCCTCCCGCCAGCGTCGATCCCGCCGCTGGTAGCGCGCCGTGGCCTCGCGGCGCAGCGTGAGGGAACAGCAGAAGCTTAGGATCGCGATTGCATCTACGACGTGACGGCGTGGTACTGCCTGACGGCGCGATCGGCCTCGTAGGCGGCGCGCTCCCGTCGTTGCTGCCAGAGCCGGTCGAGAGCGCCGGCAGGCCGGTGGTGCAGGCCAAGCTGAAGCGCAGTGGCAGGCACTGGGCGAGGGCCAACTTCAATCCCGTGGTCGCCTTGCGCATGCATCCCCTGCGTGTAGTGAACGGTTGGCCCACCGCCGAGCATCCTTGGCGCCGTCCCCTTTTCCATCGATTTCAGGAAGCAAGCTAACCGCACAATACTCTTTGGTCCACCCCAAAAACGCCGTCGCCCCACCTGCAAGCTGCTCCCCGCCGGGGAGATGGCGGCACGTCACTCACCGAGGCCGTTCCTTCTTTGGCGAAGTAGGAGCTCAAGAGTTCCCCGGTAGAGTCTCGATGAATCTCAGCGCCATGATCCTCGACTGGGAGGACCGACGCCCCGACGAATTGGAAGCCGCCGAGGTATCCTGATACACTGCTCGCATGATTTCTCCATCCATCGGGGTGACAGCGTGACTCGACCCATCGCCATTGCGCGCGCAGATCAAGCCCACCACAGGGGTCGCCTGGGCGCGGCTACCCCATCGGCTCACGAGCCGATGAACACCCAGATCCGAGCCATCGACGGGACCTACGTCCTCTTCCAATACGGCCAGCCCGTGCCTGCCTTCGATACCTGGACGCTCCAGCAGCCCGGACGCACCTTCCTCGCGCTAGATGGGACCTGGAAGTGGGCCGAAGATGCCCGGAATGAGGGCACCGTCCGGGGCTGGTTCGCTCCAACCTTCGACGATTCGAGCTGGCCAGATCGCCCCGTGCCCGCGAGCTGGGACCTCTACGATACGCCCGGTTTCGGCAGCTACGACGGCGTCCAATTCGGCACTGGTAGCGCCTTCTACGATGGCTACACTTGGTATCGCCGCCACCTGACTCCGCCAGCCGTCTGGATCGGCCACTTCGTCAAGCTCATATTCTTGGCGGTGAGCTACGAGTGCTGGGTCTACGTCAACGGCCGGCTCGTGGGTCAGCACCACGGAGGGAACACCCCGTTTGCCCTCGACGCGAGCCGCCATCTCCTGCCGGGCAGGGATAACGTCATTGCCGTGCGCGTCTACCGTCGTCCCTGGTGGACTTCCTACACCAAGCCCGGCGCGCAGCAGATCACCGCTGCGACCGAGGTACCCCACAAGCCCGTGGACTACTGGCCCTATGCCGGGATCACCCGTAGCGTCAATCTCGAGGCGACCGGCCTGGTGACCATTAGCAAGGTGCTGACCGCGACCGGTGACCACGTGCTGTCGGTGCGCGCCGTGCTCTACAACCACGGCGATCGCGTCGAGCGTCGTCAACTGGTGATTGATCCGGGCGCGGGCGGGGACGCGCGGTTCCGGGAGCTATCCATCCACCCGGGCCAGGTGGCAGTGGAAGCCTTCCGCTTCGCTATCCCGCGAGCGCGGTGGTGGTCCCCCACCTCACCCACAGTCTACGCTCTGCGAGCCACCCTTTATCGGGTCGACGGACAAGGTCGTCACTCGCTCGACGATCGCCTGGACGTGGTCTACGGTATGCGCACGGTGGCCGTCGACAACGCGCGCCTGCTGCTCAACGGGCGGCCGATCTTCCTCAAGGGCGTGAACTGGCACGAGGAGACGGCCGCGCATAGGCGCTCCCTGACGGCGGCGGACTACGACAGGGAGCTGGGCCGCATCCTCGACCTCAACGCCAACTTCGCGCGCAACTGCGTCTACAATCGCCACCCCTACGCGTACGAGTATGCCGACCGGCACGGCCTGCTGATGCTGGACGACTCGGACAACATGTGGCTGGACACGGCCCAGCAGGCCCTCCAGATGCACTCCTACGGCCTCTCCCGGGCGATGGTCGCGACCATGGCGTGGAACGAGCTGAACCACCCGGCCGTAATCATGTGGTCGTTGCAGAACGAATCGGAGATCGGGCACGACGGGGACGCCTGGGTCTACCGAGCCCGGATAGCCGAGATGGTCGCCACCGTGAAGGCGCTCGACATCCAGGACCGTCCGGTGACCTGGGCCTCCTCCAGCAGCTGGGACCCGGCCTTCGAATTGGCCGACGTGGTCGGCTTCAACGAATACTTCGGCTACTTCTACATGCATGATTCCGATTTGGGCAAGACGTTGGACCAGGTCCATCGCAACTGGCCCGCGAAGCCGATCCTGATCACGGAGAACGGCACCTACGCCTATCCCGGCAGCCGGGGAGCGGGACCGGCGACCGAGCAAGGCAGCGAAGCTTGGCAGGCTGCGGCGTTTCAGAGCCACTGGCAGCAGGTCACCGTCGGCACGGATACGCTGACCACACCCCGCCAGCCCCGCCTGCGCTACATGGCCGGCTACACCTACTGGCTGCTCAAGGACTACAAGCAGCGTCTGCAGTACAACCGCCAGCACAACGGCATCTCCACCATGGGGATGGTGACCTTCGACACGGAGACGCCGCGCCTGATCTACCAAGCCTTCAAGGATGCGTCGAACCCGGTCCCCCGAGCCTGGCGGCCGCGACCCTTCCGCCGGCCGCCGTACCGCACGGTACGCTCGCTACCCGGGGAAGGAGTGACACAATGGATAAGCCTGCTGACGAAACCCTGCGCCTTTGGGAGCCGGTCTTCCTGGCGATCCTCGACGGCCGGATTGGGCGAGACGACCAGCGTGCCATTCGCCTTGCCCTTCAGGGTCTGGGGCGACAGCCGAACCCTCTGGAGTCCAAGGCGCTAATCTCTTGGCTGTCAGATCAACTCAAGCTCTGGGAGCAACAGAGCGGTGACGCAGTTGGGCTGGACGGTATCGTCGCCATTGCGCTTGTAAACCTGGAAGCCGCCCGGCTGATGGAAGACGACGAAGCGCGATTATATTCGCTGCTGCTCGCCGCATGGGCACTTCGGGATGCCTATGGCACCAGTCGAAATGCAGCGGATCTGAATCGGTGGATCGAGTGCGAGGAGGAGGCGATCCTCGTCTCGGGCGATTCGGAAACTGCCGTGTCGTTGGCCGGCCTAATCCGAGCCTTGGGCGAGCGCTACCGCCTCAACGGTGATATTGCCGACCTGGAGCAACGGATCAGTCTCCTGGAGAGGGCGGTAACCGTGACGCGCGACGGCCCGCTACGGCCAAAGTATCTAAACAACCTAGCAAGTACGCTGTGGGATCGCTACTTCCGGAACCAGGACATCACGCAGCTGGAGAGGGTGATCTCGCTGGCGGAAGAGGCGGTCGCCCTAACAGCCGACGACACCGATCAGAGTAGATTCCGCGAGAACCTCGCGGCGTTCATCGGCGAGCATTTTCGCCGCCTGGGAGAGCCGGTGGACCGGGAACGCCAGATAGCATTGCTGAAGGAAGCAGCCGACCTTCCTCCCGACGCGCCCGACCTTGCCGCGCGTCTCGAGAGGCTGGCCGTACAGTACAACCAACGTGGGGATCCCGTGTCCTTGGGCCACGCCATCGTTCTCTTCGAGGAGGCACTCCGTCTCAGTCCCGAAAGCTCCGACCTGAACGCTCGACGTAACAACCTAGCAGTGACTCTGGCAGCCCGGTATCGCCTCCTGAGCGACCTAGCGGATCTCCATCGAGCGATCTCCCTTATGGAGGAGGTGATGGGGCAAGGGGCCAAAGGTGCCGAGCGGCCACTACTGCTGCACAACTTAGCCGATCTACTGAGACAAAGGTATCAACTTGCCGGCGATGCGGCGGATATCGAGCGGTCGATCCTTCTGGAACAGGAAGTACTGCGGCTCTCGCCGCACGATCCAAACCGACATGTATCGTTCAACCACCTGGCGCTCTCCTTTGCTGCTCGTCACAAGGTAACAGGACAAGCAGCCGACCAGCAGCAGGCCATCACGCTGTTGGGGGAAGCCGTCGACCACAGCTCATCAGACCCGGACCATATCCTCCACATCAACAACCTGATGGACGCCCTTGGGGAGCGCTATGACCAGCAGAGCGATGCTGCCGACTTAGAACGCTTGATCGCCTTGGAGGAACAGGTGCTCGACCTGAGCGCCAGCAGCGCCGACAGGGTGCCTGCACTTCACAAGCTTGCAGAGCTATTATCCAGGCGCGGCCAGCCCGCTGATCTAACGCGAGCAATCGACTTGCTCGACGAAGGTCTTCAACTCAGTCGGGATAGGAAGAGCCGGTATGCCTTGCTCCGAGGCATGGCCATCGTCTCGCGGCAGCGCGGCGGTCCCGACGATATGGATCGGTGCATCTTGGCTCTAGAGGAAATGGTGCGTGTATCGACCCCCGACGTCGATCGCGGCGACATACTTGACGAGCTGGCAAGAGTCCTGATGCAGCGAGCGATCTCGCAGGGTTCCAAAGACTACTTGGACCGAGCAATCTCCGTACAGGAGGAGGCGGTGTCGCTAACCGCCGTCGGCCCTGTACGGGCTGAACGTCTCCATGCGCTGTCCCGCTTCCTTGCCGAACGTGGAACCGCCTCGAGCCCCGACATGGGACTGGACCGCCGCATCGTCCTCCTAGAGGAAGCGGCCGTCCTTTCACCGGACGGTCCGCGCCGGCCCCCGCTGCTCACAGATCTGGCGAATGCGATCGGTGAGCGGGACGCAGCACTGGGTGAGCCGCGCCATCTCATGCGGCGAATCGACATCCTAGAGGAAGCGCTGGCGCTTTCGCCAACTGGGCCGGGTCGCGCGAAGTACCTCTACAACCTCGCCAGTGCCCTAGGAGAGCGCTACCGCATCCAAATGGCAGTACCTGATCTGGAACGGGCGCTCTCCCTGCTGGAGGAGGCGCATCAGCTCGCTTCCGATGGCCCTCTTCGAGCGAAAATCTCATCCAAACTCGGGCTTGCCCACGGAGACCGGCACGACTTAGAAGGGAATCCCGACGACCTAGCTCGGCGGATCTCTCTGCTCGAAGAGGCCGTAAATCTCACTGCCGACGGTCCGGACCGTCCCATGTATCTCAACGACCTAGCAGCCTGCTATGGTCAGCAAGATGACATTGCTCAGGTGGAACGACGCATCACTTTGCTTGAAGAGGTACTTGTCCTCGCCGGCAGCAGCGCCGACAGGACCAAATATGTGCTGAACCTGGCAGACGCGTTGCTCAACCGTTTTATCCTCCGAGGCGAGGGTGCTGACGTCGAGCGGTGCATTAGGCTCTTGGAAGAGACGATCGCCAATACTGCGAGTGAGGCGGACCGGGCACTGCTTCTCACTACTCTAGGTTCGACGATCGGCCACCAGTATTACATTGTCGGCGACGTCGGCAGCCTTGACCGGAGAGTCACGGTCACCGAGGAAGCACTGGCGCTTACGCCCCCCGGTCCGGGCAGCGCTCGATTTCTCAACAACGTTGCTGCGTCCCTGACCGACCGAGGCGCGCATCGCAGCGACCCGGCCGATCTGGAGCAAGCGACCGCCATGTTGGAACAGGCGATCCGCCTGACGCCGCAGGGCTCTGACCGAGCACATTGGCTGACGAGCCTGGGACGTACCTTGGCCGCACGTTATGCCCTGGGGCTGGACCCTGACAGCCTCGAACGGGCAATATCGCTGCACGAGGAGGCCCTGCTCACCGGCCTGGACCGTGAACGTCGAGCAGTTTGCCTCAGGGAGTTTGCCCATTGCTTGCTCGAGCGCTACCGTCTCAAGAAGAACCCTCTGGACCTGGAAAGGCAAATCACAGTCCTGAAAGAGGTCGTTGACCTCAGTCCCACAGGTGTTCATCACGCCAGCCACCTTAACCACCTGGCTATGGCCCTCGGCGACCGCTATGCTCTACTCCACGACCCCAACGATCTGATGCAACGGATCGCGCTACTCGAAGAGGCGGTTCAGCTAACACCTGATGGTCCCAACCGGGCAGCATTCATGCACAACCTGGCCAATGGCCTGGCCGCGAGGTTCGACCTTACGCCCCATGCAGACGACCTCATCCGAATGCTCGATCTCCAGCAAGAAGCGATGCGAATGGCTGACACTTCCAAGCTACCAGGCGTCAGCAAGAGACTTGCCCATTGGCTCTTGGCGCTCGGTTGGCCGGTGGGCGATATCGTGTCTGTGTTGGAACGGGGTACCGAGGCGCTGGAGCGCATGCTCGCATCAACGAGCGAGGAGTACGGAGCATCCCTTCTCAGCGACAATGGCGATCTCTATGACTTGCTGGTCGGCACCACCCTGCGCGTTGCAGAGCTCGCAACGTCCAAAGCCGATCCCGCCACGTCCGCCCGCCACAAGGAGCAGGCCTACTGGGCAGCTGAGCGAGGCAAGGACCGGAGGGGAGCGGCGCTGCTGGCCAGCAGCGCCGCAACGCCGCACGATGCTGCCGGGCGCCGGCTTCTAGAGGAAGTCGAGGGGCTGCGTCGAGAACTGTCACGCCTTTATAGATTGATGGGCAGCGATATCGGTTCGGTCAGACGCATAGCTAGCGCCGACATGCGCCGCGGCTGGCTAGCCGAGATGCCCAGGGATCACACCTTGCCAGTCGAGCCCTTAGGGCCGGACGATCTCGATCATGCTGACAACCTGGAGCGGCCCTCCGTACCTGGCGAACAGACCAAGACATTACACCACAGTCTGTCAATGCAGGTGGAGCACAATTGGGCGAGGATGCGCTCCTTACTCGCAAACCTGGCCAAGACCGACCTCAACTACGCCTCGGTGCGGGGCTTCGCCACGCCCCTGCGTCCGGAGGAGATCGCCGCCGCGCTACCTCCGGGTGGTGCCTTGGTGCTGCTTTACCCCCTCGACGACAGCATCGCTTGCTTTGTACTTCGCCAGCCTGATACCACTTCGGGCGTCCCCCTGCTCGCTGTGGCCACCGTTCCGCTAGTCGTCCCGAACGTGGCGATCCGCGACGACGCGGACCCGCCTGCCACTCTAGCTGGCAAGGCCGCGCTGGCTCACCTGGTTGCTCGGGCACTTCCAGGGGGACAACCCGCCTCGAGCGGTCTACTTGACATGGTGCTGTCCCAGCTCGGCGCAGTACTCTTCCCCGCGCTCAGCCCCTTGCTCCCGTCGCCCAACCCGGGCGACCCTCACTCTCTAGTGCTGGTGCCCACCGGCGCTCTGCACCGGCTGCCCTTGCACGCCCTGCCCTGGCCCAGCCTCGTCAAGGGGCGACTACTAGACGGCTACACGGTCTCCTACGCCTCCACTGCGGACGCCCTCGTGCTGGCCAGCCGCAAAGAGGCGGCCTCAGCAGGGATGGTAACCCTGGCGCCCGGCCTGTCGGAGCGGCCCGGCGCTCCGGAGCTTGCCGGCGCGCTGTCACAGGCAACGGCCGTCGCCGCGCTAGGGCACGGGCGGCCATTCCTTCGTCAAAATGCCAACATCGGCGCGCTGGTCCTGGAGCGCATCGCAGACGGGCAGCGCTGGGTGGTTGCTGCGACACATGGGCTTGCTGGGGGCCCAGATGCGGCACGCACGGGACTGCTGTTCTTCGACGAGCAGGGGCAGGAAGGCGTGTGGTTGACGGCCCAGGAGATCCTGGCACGCCTGCCCCTGGGCGGAGTGGAGCACCTGGAGCTGGGCGCGTGCGCGACCCACGCCGACGACGCGGCCCCGGGCGACCGGCTGGCCGGGCTGGTGCGGGCACTGCTGTACCGCGGGGCGCGCAGCGTGGGAGCAACGCTGTGGCCGGTAGGGGACGCCGCGGCGGCGCTGGTGAGCGCCTGGACCTGGGTGGCGCTGCTGGGCGGGGAGACGAACAAGGCCAGGGCGCTGCGGGGCGGCGTGCTGCGGCTGCGGCGATGCACTGGTGCCGAGGCCGCGGAGGAACTGCGTCGGATGGCAGGAGATCTTCCGGCGGGCGATCCGGCACGGGAGGGGGTAGAGCACCTCGCCTGGTCCCTGGCTGGGCAGGCGCTGCCTTTCGCCAGAACCGCCGACTGGGCTCCCTTCGTCCTCCACGGCGCGCCGCTCACTGCATCGGCGGAAGCATCTGCTAGCTAATGCGGTGGACAGGCGACGATTCATCGCAGCAAGCCTGAGAGCGGAGGCTCATAGGTGCGCCACAAGTTTTCGCGCCGCCTGGTTGTACATAGGAAGCAAGATACACGGTGTTGCCCGTCGCTCAGACCATTCTCCTGGGGAAGACAAGCAAGCACTGCGAAAACGTGTAGCGCACCTGAGGCTCATTGCTCCCTTTGACAACACGCCGATGCGCCATACCATAACTACCTCGATCCTCGTGCTCGGCCGTGGAGCGTCGTATGAACAACCCAGCGATGGAAGCCGTCGTTCTGACCTTGCCCGTCTGGAGTGCGGTGGAAGCGGGCTCGCTCGACCACAATGACGAGGAGGCCATCCAGGGGGCGCTGGGTCACCTGCCCGAGACGCCTACGCCCGAGCAGGTCAAAGAGCTTGGCGGGATGTTGCTTGACGGACTGCAACGCTGGGACCAACTGGACCAGCGCGCGCAGGAGCACCTCTTGGCCCTGGCTGTCACGAATCTGGGGTGCGCTAGGCAATTCGGAGAGCCCCAAATCCTTCTCATCACGATTTACACGGCCGCCGTAGCAATGCGGCGCTGTTTCAAGGCACAACGCAAGATTGAGGATATCGATGCCAGCGTCGAGCTTTACCGAGAAGATCTCGACGAATACGTCCCTGCCGGTCCGCTGCGCGCATTATTCCTGAACGACTTGGCAGTGGCATTGACTCACCGCTACGAACTAACTCATCAGTTGGCCGATCTGAACGGCCGGATTGAAGCTTTGACAGAGGCGGTACCGCTGGCGCCGAACGAGGAAGCGCGAGTGAATTATGTGCATGACCTCGCACTCGGCTTGGGGGACCGGTACAAGGTGACGGGCGACCGGACCGATCTCGATGGCTCGATAGGCCTTCTGGAGCAGGCACTGACGTTCAGCAATGGCCGGTCGGAGCGAGCGTGGCTTCTCAATAGCCTTTCCAGCGTGATAGGCATCCAACACGAAACGACGGGCGACATGGCGGGCCTAGAGCGGCGCATCCGCCTCTGTGAGGAGGCGCTTGAACTTGCGCAGATGGACCCACGCCGGCCAGCCTACCTCAATGGACTATCCGATGCCCTCGCTGACCGCTTCGCGTGGCTGGGTGAGCCGAGCGACCTGGATCGGCGCATCGGGTTGCTCGAAGAGGCCCTCGCTCAGGAAACGGTCGATGAAAACCGGGCCATCTGCATGCACAACCTGGGAAACGCCCTCGGTGATCGCTTCGACTTGTTGGGCGATCCCGCCGACCTGAATCGTCGTGTTGATCTTGCCGAAGCGGCCGTCGAACTGATTCCGCCAGGGCCAGGCAGGCCGTTGTATCTTTCCGGTCTAGGCCACGCGCTCGAACAGCGATACGTACTGGCCGGCGGTCTCACTGATCTCGAGGGCTCCATTCACCACAGTCGACAAGCACTCGCCATGAATCCGGCCGATTCGGATCGGCCGGACTTGCTGAGCAAGCTTGCGCTCTCACTGATGCATAGGTTCGACCGTACGGGTGACAAGAAAGATCTCGATGAAGCTGTCGCTCTCCTCGAAGAGGCGTTAGGGCGCAATCCGACCGGTTCGCTGAGGGCTCAACTCCTCAACAACTTCGGCGTCGCTTTGGCCCGACGCTATGTGCTCTCGGGGAACCCAGCCGACCTGGATGAGAGGGTCCAACGGCTCACAGAGGCCGTCGAGATGGCCCCCGGGGGCCTGGATCGTCCAGGCCGCCTTAGCAATCTCGCCACGGCGCTCCGAGATCGTTACCATTTACGGAAACATCCGGTCGACCTCGAGGAAGGTATTGGCTTGTTGCGGCAAGCTGTTGGACTGACGCCGTCGGGTTCGCGACGGCCTATGCTGCTCAGCAACCTCGCTGCGGCGCTGGACGACCGCTTCAATGTCTCAGAAGACGAGGCCGACTTGAATCAGCAGGTACGCTATCTGGAGGAAGCAGTTCGACTCGTTCAGTCGGGGCCCCGCCTTCCGATGCTGCTGAGCAATCTCGTCGGCGCTCGATTGAAGAGTCTCACGTTCCACGACTCACCGGCAAACCTCAATGAGTGTATACGCCTGGCTGAGCAAGCAATCAGCCTAACGGCACAGGGGCCTGCTCGTGCAAGCCGGCTCAATAACTTGGCCGTCGCTCTGGGCATGCGATATGAACAGCAGGGTAATCGAAACGATCTGGAGCATCGAGTCCGGCTTCTCACTGCGGCGCTCACCATCGCGGGTGCTAGCGAGCGCCCCGGCCTTGGTAGCTCCCTTGGCACTGAACTCCTCCGGCTCGCCGATCTCTCCTCGGATGTTGTAACCGCCTACGGTTACCTTGTAGAGGCAGCAGAGGCCCTCGACACCGCCGCATCAGCCTTGGAACAGGTGCTACTCATTGCTGACGAGCAAGATGAAGGCTATCTACTCCACCGCCACCACTTTCTCTATGCCCAGTTGGTGTCGTGTGAGATGCGCTTGCACGATATGGCAATCGCGGCTGGCCGGAGGGAAGAAGGCGATGTTCACGCGAGGAAAGCATACGCTGCTGCTGAGCGAGGGAAAGGGCGGCGGATCGCGGCCTTACTCAGCGCGCGTCTGGCCCGGCCGCTCGAGGAATCCGTCGCGGCTCTCTTGCCAGAAATCGAACGTCTGCGTTCGGAGCTGGCCCATCTGTACCGTGTCCTGGACCAGCATCAACGTTCGGATGACGACGCGCCTCGCGGCGCTGCGCTGCCGCCGGGAGTGCGGCGCCTCGTGGAATGGCAGGCCGAGGAAAGTTGGCGACAACTGCGCACGCTTCTCGACAAGGTTGTGACAGACGATCCGAATTACGCCAGCGTGCGGGGGTTTGTGGAACCCCATACGGCAGAGCAGGTTGCGGAAACCTTGCCTCTCGGGGCAGCACTCGTGTTGCTGTATGCGCTTGCCGACCAGACCGCCATCTTCGTGGTTCGATCGACGGATGCGGTAGAGCAGGCTACCGCTCCGGTACTGGGCACGTGTTCGATCGCGCTCACGCAAGCGGAAATCCTGGACATCGCGAAGAAGATTGCTGCTTCGGAAACCGGCAACAGCCACGTCCGCAGCGGGATTATGGATCGCGAGATGGCCACCATCGGTCGGCTGCTTCACGCCGCGCTTCAGCCGCATGTTCCGCCACCGAACGCCGACGACCCACCGTCGCTGATCCTCGTTCCAACCGGCAGCCTACACCGCCTACCGCTGCACGCGATGCCGTGGCCAGATCGGGCTTCCCGCCTCCTCGATGGCTATGCCGTGTCTTTCGCCACGTCCGCGGACGTCGTCGCCCTTGCTCAGCGCAAGCCGGCGGCACCTCACGGCGGGGCGGCGCTGGCGCCGGACTTGACGCTTGCTGGTAGCGAAGCAGGCCTACCCGGCGCTATCGTTGAAGCGACAGCAATGGCCGCTGCGACAGGCGGCCAGGCGCTCTTGCGGCGACGGGCAAACGCTGGGCCCTAGTCGCGACGCATGGTCGGCCGGGAAGCGGCGATCAGGCGCGTTCGGGTCTCTTGCTGTATGACGAGATGGGGCAGCAGGGAGTCTGGCTCACCGCTGCTGAGATTCTTGCCAGGCTAGACGTGACCGGTGTGGAGCACCTTGGCTTGGGCGCCTGCTCGACGCACGCCGATGATCCCGAGCCTGGTGACCGACTGGCCGGCCTGTTGCGCGCCGCCCTCTATCGTGGTGCGCGCAGCGTCCAGGCATCCCTCTGGCCGGTCCGCGATGATGCCGCCGCGCTCGTCGGAGCATGGACATGGGAAATGCTCGTCGCGGGAGAGAAGAATAAGGCGCGGGCGTTGAGGGCGGCAGTGCTGCGATTGCGCAACTGCACCGGGCCCGACGCGGCCAAAGAGTTCTTGCGGCTCGCCCAGCATCTACCTTTGGATGACCCCGCCAGAAGCGCTGCCTCGATCACCGCGACGTACCTCGGGAAGCAGGCCCGACCATTCTCCGGAATCCACGAGTGGGCGCCGTTCGTGTTGCACGGAGCGCCACTGACGGCAGCCTAAACCGCTAAGCACTATTCAGGCGAAATAACGGCGGCCCCCGGCCACTGCCCAGCTCGGGATCGCTGCGTGCGCGTCGTTTGCATACCGGGTCGCCGATCCAGTGAGATTCCCGTTGCGGACGCACGGCGCCATCGACTGGAATAGCGTTGGGTGACATTCCTAATGAGTGTCGGCAAGCGACTAATGCCAGCTATCTGGTCCTTGCTGTGGAGCGCTCGCGAAGCGATTCGGCGCACGAGCCAGAGTCTTGACCTGGCGGCGGGGAGACCGCTCGGCTCACCGCCTCGACGGCGCGGCCGCAGCAACCGAAATGCGTTCCGAAAAGTCCCGCTGCCCCTTGTCGTCGCCTGTTGCACAGAAGCCGTCCTGCGGCGTTGCCTCCTATGTCACACCAAACGAAGGTCAGCGCAAAGGAGGCGCTCATGATGGACACCGAGACCCGGGCAAAGCCGGTCGTGGTGGTGCCGGATGAGGCGGGAAACGACAGGCCGATCTACGTCCTGATTGCCGCAATGCTGCAACGGCCATCGACCGGTTTCGACACTGCCGGCGACAAGCGCGCTCGGCTGATGGCCCGCGCCGTAATCGATATGCACACGGACGAGGCGGCAGCGTAGTAGCAATCAGGGTGAAGGTCACACGGGGCCATCGCCCAGCACCAGCCCTGGCCGCGCGGAAAGGCCCCAGGGGAGGCGGCCCTGGATCATCGATGGATATTCCAGATCAGCGAGAGGGAGTTAGCTTGATGGCCATCGCAATGGATCGGCAGATTGCGGAGGGTCCCACCGAGGGAGGCGTACCAGTGGAACAACTGGACTATCCCTACCGCTACGACCGCACGCATACGGCAGCGCAGGTGCGGAAGTCGTTTCATCACCTGGCCCCCGCTCATGCACCAAAGGATCCGGTTCGCATCGCCGGCCGTGTGCTTGCGCTGCGCCGACACGGCAATCTCATCTTCATGGATGTCGAGGACACGAGCGGGCGGATGCAGGCTTGCCTTCGTGTCGATAGCCTGGGCGACCAGTTTCGCCAGATCTCGGACAGCCTGCATCTGGGAGACATCGTCGGACTGCACGGCCGGGTCTTCCGCACGCGCAAGGGCGAGCTCACCGTGCTGGCGGACGATCTCGTCATCCTCTCGCACTGCCTGCGTCGTCTACCCGACAAGCTGCACGGATTGCAAGACGCCGGCCTGGCGAGAACACGTCGCTACCTGAACCTGATGACCGACGCTCGCGCGCGCGAGTGCTTCCTGCTGCGCAGCCGCATGATCATGCTGCTCCGCGAGTTCTTGTGGTGTCGTGGCTTCGTAGAATGCGAGACGGCGACCCTGGATACCGCCTACGGTGGGGCTGAGGCCAGTCCATTCACGACCATGTGTCACGCGCTCGACCGTGAGTTGTATCTGCGCATCTCGCCCGAGCTGGCGTTGAAGCGTCTCCTGGTCGGCAACCTGGAGCGTGTCTTCGAGGTCGGCAAGCAGTTCCGGAACGAAGGGCTGGACGCTCGCCACCATCCGGAGTTCACGAGCGTCGAGGTGTATCAAGCCTACGCCGACTACCAAGACATGATGGCCCTGACGGAACAATTGTTGGGACATTTGGCGGTTCACCTGCTGGGTGGCTTGAAAGTCGTGTCTTCCTTTACCGGTGAGCCGGTCGAGCTGGACCTTTCCCCGCCCTTCCGACGGATGTCAGTCCTGGAAGGAATCCGGCAGTACGCCGGAGTCGACCTCTCGATGGCTGGCGGTGACGAAGCGCACAAGCTCGCGGAGGATCTCGGCGTACCGGTCGATTCGCGGATGACTACCGACGAGTTGATCATGGCCGTCTTCGAGGCGCTCGTGGAGCCGAACCTGGTCCAGCCGACCTTTGTGTTCGACTATCCCGCGTCCCTGTGTCCGCTCACCAAGCGCCACCGATCCAACCCGCGGCTCGCCGAGCGATTTGAGCTCTACGTCGGCTGTCTGGAGTTCGCCAATGCCTACAGCGAGCTCAACGATCCCGTGGAACAGCGACGGCATTTCGAGGTCCAGGCCGAGAAGCGTGCCGCCGGCGAATCACTGGCGCACCTGCCCGACTGGGACTTCGTGGAGGCGCTGGAGTATGGCATGCCTCCCGCCGGTGGTCTCGGCATCGGGCTGGATCGCCTGGCAATGCTCTTCACGGGAGCCACGCACATCCAGGACGTCATCCTCTTCCCACTTCACGGAAGGTGAACGCGGCGAGACTATCGAACACGGTTCTGAGATAGCACAAGGGTGCGGGATCGAAACGACGGTAGTCCCGCCAACAGGTCGAGACAGGCATTGGCGTGCGAGTCACGGCTTCGGATGGAGCTACGACTGTTCTCCAAGACAGGCCGCTGTAGATGACACAGGAAGGAAAAGCACATGACCATTCACGGCGCTGCGCCGCCGCTTGATCCTCGACTGTGGAAAGCTGCGGCGCTCGATCACTCCATCTCCACCACGGCGTTGGGGTCGTTGTTCGATCCGTGGGGGAATCATCCCGTTGGCAAGGTTCACGAGAAGATCGCCGATATCTACGGCGTCGCCAAGTCGCTCATCTCGACCAATGGCACCACGGCGCTCAACAAGCTCGCGCTCTTTGCGCTGCTTCAGCCGGGCGACGTGGTGCTGGTCGAGCGCGACTGCCACGTGTCCGTCGTTCAAGCGCTCAACGAAATCGGCGCGACGCCCGTTTGGCTCTTGCCACCCTTCGACAAGGAGCTGGGCATCAACCTCGCCTCGACACCGGAGGCCATCGCTGCGGAGCTAGACCGACATCATGACGTGCGGGCCGTGGTCCTCACGTCGCCAAAGTACTTCGGCGTAGTCGGAGATATCGCGGCCTGCGTCAAGACCTGTCATGACCACGGGGCCATGGTTCTGGTCGACGAAGCTCACGGAGCTTGCCTGCGATTCCATCCGGACCTCCCGGTATCGGCAACGGCCGTGGGCGCGGACGTGGTCACCCAGAGCACGCACAAGGTGACCGAGGCCTGGAGCCAGGGAAGCCTGATGCTGATCAACAATGCAGACCTGTGCCCGCGCTTGCTGCACGCGCTGCACGGGACGGCCGCGTTGAGCACGTCCTTTCACTTCGGTATTCTCGCGTCAGTGGAGGTGGCCGTCACCAACCTTGAGCGTAGCGGGAGAGTCCGGTTGGACGCCGCGCTGCGGCTGGCCCACGTGCTCCGCGAGGGAGTGCGGCGGATCGATGGCCTCGCCGCCTGGGGACCGGAGCAAGCCGGCAAACCAGGCTTTCGCCAGTTAGACTCGCTGCGAGTTACCGTTGGCGTCACTAAACTCGGCATTCCGGGCCTGGAGGTTGATGCACTGCTTCAGGCCAAGGACCAGGAACACGCCATTATCGCGGAACTGGGCACGTTACGGCACGTGCTGTTCATTCTCACCTACGGTCACCAAATGGCCGACGTCACTCGCCTTCTCGACCGCCTGCGAGCCATCGCCGCGTCAGCACCTCGAAGTCGCAGGACTCTAGCCCCGGTGAACATCCCAAGTGCGCTGCCCGAACAGGCGCTGTCACCACGGACAGCTTTCTGGGAGATCGCTCGCGGCGCCGTCCAGCGAGTGCCGGTAAACGAATCCATCGGAAGAGTCTCAGCAGAATGCATCGCCGTGTACCCTCCCGGCAACGCCATGATCGTCCACGGCGAACGAATCACTGAAGAAGTCGTCGCCTATCTTGAGCAAGCAGCAGGGGCGGGAGCTTTTCTAAAGGGAGCCACCGACCCGGAGTTCGCGACCGTCGGCATCCTACCTGACGACCAACGAGTTCGCCGTCTCTTGTCGGAGGCGGCGGGGCCGAGGGGAGCGTGGCGGAACCATGGTCTGAAGGCGTCCCTACGAGGCTGCCCAGTGACGGTGGATTTTGGGCGAAGGCGGTCCGGAAGCGGGAATGCCTGCGAAGATGGGCAGCGAGCGAGCAGCCGACGCGGTTAGCACGGCGCTGCGGTGGACTGGTGGTGGCGGAAGCCGGTGGCGACGGTCGGGGTGATGGCAGTGGCGGAGGCGAGAACGGCGCCGGTGACGATCGCCAACTCCGGCAGCCGCTGACACGCCTCCGGAGCATCCCTGAAAAGCCCAGCGAACGTGGTACAAGTCGCGCAGCGACTGGGGCGCGAAGCCGAACGAGGTGGCAAGGAGCTGGCCTAAGAGAAGCGGGGGACCTGCGGAGCTACGGCCATGAAGGTGGAGGAGTCGGGGCTGGCGCCCGGCAAGATTAGATCGGTCTTGACCTCGACGCGCGGAAGACGATGGTCATCCGCCAGACTGTCAAGCAAGCGATTCGCCAACTCCAACAAGGCGGCGACCCGGTGTCTCGAGCGGCGGTCTCCTGCTAGGGAGAGCACTCCCTGGCGCGCTTCAAGAGGTACGCTCGACTCGTCACCTCGCTGGATGACTGATCGCGACGCACTGCGGGGCCAGGGCACACTACACCGGTCTCCGACTCGTCCCGGCGGAACATGCGCCGTGTCCAGACGACTCCCCCCGGAGTTACCGCAGAACACCTAATGTTCCGGAGCAACCTTGGAAATCTCAAGGGCGGCCAGACAGCTGGAGTAGTGCCAGGTAGCCGCCGAGGCAGAGCCAAGGGCCGTAGGCGAGGGAGTGGCCGCGGAGTCGCCCCCGCCGCGTGGCCAGCAGTGCGAGCGCCGCCGCCCCGGCGAGCACTATGCCAGCGGCCAACGCGGTGGGCACGTACGCGACACCGAGCCACAGCCCGAGCAGGGCGGCCAGCTTGACGTCGCCCAGACCAAGCGCCTCCCTGCGCGCGAGCAGCCAACTGGCGCCGTACACCAATGCAAAGGCAACCAGGCCGACCAGCCCGCCCGAAAGCGCCTCGCCGACCGTAGGATGCTCCAGGATGGCCGCAGAAAGCAGCGCGAGCACGGCGAAGGGTACCGTACAGGCGTCAAGGATATAGCGCGCGCGCAGATCCACTACTGCGATCACGCCCATCGCCGCCACCCAGCAGGAGCGGATGACAGGCAGCGGCCCCATCGACTGCGGCATGACCAGGCCCAGCACCGCCGCGACGACCAGCGCGACCACCAGCACGGTGCCGCGCGGCGGAAGAGGCCCGGCACCGTCCGTATTGCTTCGCTCCAGCGTACCAAGCAGGTACTGTATCGTGCCCACGGCGAGCAGGCCTAGCGCCAGGGCCAGGGCGAGTTTAACCAGCATACGCAAGCTCCAGCATGTCGCCGGCGCGAGTACCGGTGCGGGCGATGGTACCGTCCGGTAGCTCCAGGACGGCCCAGCTTCTCCACACGATCGGGCCGAGTCGCCAGGGGCGCAGCGCCGGCACGACGCGCAGCACGGGCGCACCCGTCGCGCTTGGACTGCCGCAGTAGACGGCATCGATGACTAGGCGCATCCCGAGCGTATGTACTCCGCGACATGGCTGCAGAAGCAGGCCATTTCCCGCGGCGAGGTAGGTCCGGCCCAGCAGCCCGACGAGCCTGCGCAGCCGAGTGTCCGCGACTTGGATCGACCGGCCGAGCTCGGTACCACGCGTGCGGTTCACGACCAGCACCGGCCCGCGCCGGGACCGCACTAGGCACATCGCCTGGCCAATCCTTTCTCTCCCGATCGGCAGGCCGCTTTATCCGACACCGGCCTCGGCGATCGGGCAACGCTCTGGCCCTGCCGATATCCTGGCATGTCGCCCCGAACACCTGCTGTCGACACCCGTCTGACCAGGCGGACGGCGACGCGGTGGAGTCCTCGGAACCTGGCGATTCACGCTCGGCGCTTCCCGCAGCAATCATTGCATGTGCCGTCGCGCAAACGGTGTTTTGGCACACGGCAGTGGCAGACGCGACAGACGCCGCTCTGCCGAATACGGCGGCTACACGCGCAGTCCCCACACCTTGGGCAAGCGGGCTTGCGACAGTCCGTGCATGGAAACCGATGGGTGACACCTTGGAATCCACACGTGGAGCAATGCACTTCGATAGTAGGTCGTTCGGTGCGGGCCTCGACCCGGTCAAGGATGTGGAGCGGCGTGATTCCCCACAGGTCGCTATCGGCGAAGATCGCGTACGTATGGCGATCGTCCGCCAGAGCGTCCAGCCAGTACCCGCGGCGCTCGCCACCTGGAAGTGGCCACCAAGATTCACACCGGAGGACGCGGGCGGTGCCGAGCGTCCGCAGCGGGTGCGCCGGAGGCAGCAGATCGCCCCGCCAGGCATAGGGCCGCGTCTCGGCGACTCGTGAGCTGAACGTCACTTCAAGCCGATCCCGGCGAATCAGCGTGACAAAGCCCTCGCAACCGAGCCGCTGGGCCAGGGCGATGGCGCACACCTCGCGCGACGCGGTGGAGCGTTCGTAGAGGGCGACAAGGTGTTGTGCCGAAGGCTTCGCCCTCGCGAGCACGCCGTTCAGCAGTTCATCCGGCAGGAGGAGCTGGGCGGCCATGGCGTCACACATCTCTTCGATCACACGAGATGGATTGGGACTATCCGCTGCCCATTCCAAGAGATCGTCGCATGTGGCCGCGAGGTGATGCCCCAGCTCGTGCAAGAGCGTGAAGTGTTCGCGGCGTGAGGACGGCGTCGGGACGTAGAGCACCAGGCGTTCGTGGAGGAAGGAGAGACCGTCGCACCAGCCGCCCTCGCCGCGCCGCGCCGGCGTCTGCGTGGCTTGGACGATCAGATCGAATCGCCGCCGGAGCGCGGCAGCGGGGTCCTGCGCCAGCTCGCTGCGTACGCCGGGAGCGATGGAGCCGATAAGGCGGGCTGCCCAGTCGCGCACATTCACAGCTTGCCGGACTCCAAGAGCGCAATCAGCAGCCGCGCCCATTCATCTTCGTCGGCGTCACCCCGATCCCGGCGCGGCGCCGCCATGAGGAGAGGAGAGTAACGGGCGCGCAGCGTGTCGGCCGCGAGTCCGAGACGCACGGCCCAATCCCGGATGATCTCTGCATATCGCGGCGAGCGCAGGAAGGCCACGAGACTGTCGCTCTTGCGCGTCGCAGCAACGGCTGTGATGTCGGTGAGGGACACACCCAGCATCCGGCTGATTGCTTCCGCGAGAGTGGCGTCCACAGGGGTGGAAGAGCCTTGCTCCACGCCGAAAAGCCATCTGATGCTGGTCGGGTGTCCTTCCGCTATCAGTCGCCTGGAGACGTCACCGATGGAGAGTCCCTGGCGGGCGCGCGCCACCTTGATGGCGACCCCGTTGAGCATGACGGGGGCGCGCGGCGCGACGAGCCCGAGCTCGGCAGCCACCGGGTCGTCTTCGAGCGCGGGGATGGCCAATGCCGCGGCATTCCAGGCGGCCTCCAGTAGGCGAATGACCTCCTGCGCCTCACGAAGCTCCGTTTCCCTGAGCTTGTGCAGCGATGGCGGCGTCTGCCCACGCTCCAAGGCCAGCAGGTACGCGTCGACGATCCCTTCGAGACGATCGTTGACCGAATCTTCCATGCGTCAACTCTTTACACTTCTAGATTTACTTCTCCAGCATATCCCGCAGACGCCTCGCGGCGGCCGTGACGAGTTGGGAGACACGCTGCGGCGTCACCTGGAGAGCCGCCGCCACGTCCTTCGCCGGTCTCGCCTGGATGATCCGCTCCCTGAGCACATACTGCTCTCGCTCTGGCAGCGCCGGAAGGCATTCCAGGAGCGCTTCGCGAAGGAGGTTGCGCTGCACAATCTCCTCGACATCCGCGCCAGCGTCGACCCAGGTATCCGCATACGCCGGCGGCAGCGGCTCATGGCGAGGAATCCGCTCCTTGCCGAGCGCGTCCCGCCGCTCAATCCGCGACTTCCGCAGCACGTCAATGGCCGCTCGGGTTGTGACTGTCACCAGATGGGCGCGCAGGTTCTCGATGTCTCGTGGCAATCCTCGCTCGCGCAATCGCAGAACCACATCCTGAACGACATCCGTCGCCGACACCCCGTCGACGATCCGATCTTCCGAGTGAAACAAGACGGCGGAGGCGGAGCGGAGCATCGCCTCACGGTGCTCCGCGTAGATGCTTGCCAAGTCCGGTGCGCCCACACGCACACCCTCCAGTAAAGCGTCGTCGGCGGTATTCATTCCTCCGCGTACAGCCTGCGCATCCATCGGCGGCGTACGGGCGAGACGCACGCGCAGCGGCCGGAGGTATCGGCCGATCGACGAAGGGTGAACCCGCCTGGCAGGCCGGACATGTCCAGATCGAACCGACGATTGATGAGGGGCAGCCCGTAGGCGGCCTTCGCGATCTCCGCCACCGCCAGCACGCCACCCATCCAGGAGACGTACGGCGCCGACACAACCGCCGGTGCTTTGCCTCCCACGTTTACGACGGCCTCAGCATACACGCGCCCGATCAGGTCCACCAGGCGGCGTCCGATCAGGCTCGGGACGCGTTCCGGACGCAGTCGTCCGGCGCGGACGGCTGCCTGCACATCCTCGGCGCGCAGGCGGCCCTCCCCGATGAGCAACTCGGTGACCCGCTCGACGGAGAGCCCGCTCTGCTGCGCCCATGCCTGCGCCTGCCCGAGTGGCGGCGTGACGTCGACGAAGTCACAGTAGGGACAGGCGAAACCGTCGCCCAGGCTCTCGCGCTGCAAGTGCAGGGCCAGGCCGGAGACCCCGGTGGACAGAGTGGTCCGCGCCAGCACGTCGGCAACCTGCAGCCGTCCCGCCACGCCATCGACCGAGGAGATCGCGATGCCGTCGAAGCCGGGATCCGGTTGCGCGGCCACCCACTCCGCGACGAAACCGTCGAACGTGCGCGCCTGCCATCCCATCCTGCCGAGCATCCCGCCCAACCACGCCGCTTTGGGACCAGATTCGGCGCCTGTGGCTGCTGGATAGCGGTATGAGTTCTTATGCGGATCGAAGGTATCGCCGTCGACAATATCGATCGTACCGGCCAATTCTGGCATGCAGGCAAGGACGCAGGCGACGCTCGATCCGACCGAGCCCGCCCCAAACAGCGCGAGGCGGAGTGGCGCCGCCGTGAGCGACCCAGTCGCCGGTGCCGGAGCGAGGCGATAGTCGAGCAGGTTCCAGGCGAGGCTGCCAACGAGAGGGCAGCGTGGGAGGCCCAGGGGGCCGAGCACCTGCTTGGCAATCTCGGCCGCCAGCAGTGCCGCGGCGGCCTGGAGCCCAAGGCCGGTGCTCTCCCCAGCAACCGGCTGCGGCCCCGGCCCGAGGTAGGCGGTCCAGTCGTTGCCGCCCATCCCTAGTACGACATCGTGCGCGGGGGCGCCCACACCGATCGGCACGTCGCGATCTGGCGACCGCGTCGCCGTCGGCCCGGCCCGCGCCAGGTACTCGACTGCCGCTTGCACTGTGTCCTTGCCCCAGGGATTTGGACCGAGCCGCGCATCCCCTTCAATCGTGACGTGGGGGAACAGCCGGACGAGGATGGCGGCCAGGGTGACGGCCGCAGGCGCCGCTCGCTCCCCCAGCCCGGCGCCGAGGTACACGACCGGGCGGATGCCATCCAGGGCTTCCAGCACGCGCTCGCCGGCCACGCTGAGGAGGCCCGGCCCCAGTGACAAGCGCGGGTCCATCAAACCACCGTCACCCATGCCTCGCGCTCCCTCCCGGGCGGGAGCTCGTCCCACCGGTCGCCCTGCCGAACATATACCGCGCAGTCTGCCAAGCCACGACGCAACCCCAAACCGAAGAAGGGGACGACGATACTGAGCGCCCCTCGTTGCGTCAGGATCGGGTTCTCATTGTCGGTGTCCGAGTGGAAGGCTTCTCCCGGGTGGCTGTGAATGCGGGCGACGTAGCGTTCCTCCAGGTCGAGCGCGGCCGCAAGCTCCAGCTTGCCGGCCAGCGACACCTCCACCCAGCAGCCGAGTCCGCGGCCCGCGCGCTGCGTCGGGATGACGAGGCGGTTGGCGACCTGTTCGCTCCGGCAGGCGATAAGCGCTGTCGCCTCCAGGCCTTCCGCTCCCCGCTCCTCGAAGAAGCGGCGGGCTTCTTCCAACACCGCTGCGCCGATGCGCATTGGCTTCATCGCCCACACTTCCGGAGCAGGTGGTCCAGGAGGTCCGCCAGGCGCAGGCCGTGGCGATACCGGTCCCAGACGTCGACCAAGTGCCCGGGATAGGTGTGGTACTCGTAGGTCCCTTGCACGCAGGCGAAGGGAACCTTGAGGACCGGATGCTCGCTATGGTAGAGACCCGGCGGCCAGCCGGACGCAGGCAGGGGTCGGCCATCGGCATCCACCGCCGACAGGCGCAAGGGCTCCGCGTCGTATGCGCGCCCGTCGAGGCGGAGGCAGTAGCTGCCTCCACCCGGTGCTTGGAAGTGGCAGTAGACGATGTGGCCGTCCGCCACGATGTCTTGTGCGCGCCCGGCGAGCCGGTCTCGCGCGACGGCCACGTCGTCGTAGAGGAGTTCACGCAGCACGGTCGGGTGGAGCATCAGCCGTCGACCTGCGGCCCCTTGGCGACGAGCACGAGGATACCGCCCTCGCGCACGCCGTAGTCCTCCAGCCGCCCCGCGTCGTTCATCTCCGTGGCCTGATCGCCGCGGAGGAGCACCATGCCGTACGCGCCCGGTGCGAGTTCATTGTGTGACGTGAAGTACCGCTCGGCGGTCTTCGCCACCGTGGCGACGCGCTCCTCTACATTCATATGGAACTGGTGATTGATGCCCGCTGGCGTGCGGATCGTCACCGCGATTGCCTGGTGCCCATGGGCGAAATCCTGTTGCTCAGTTTGTTGCTGAACCATTGCAGACCTCCTTGGCGGGACCGTCATCGGCCCCTCTCCATTGAAGACGTGGGCCAGAGCGCGAATGAAAGAGCTGAAGGGCGACGATGAGTAAATTCGTCGACATCAACGGCTGTTCTGCTCCAAGGGAGCCGCGGCAGCGGAGCGGTCAGTGTGGGTGTATCGTGGGGTAGCGGTGGCGGGCAAGGAACAAGCGGGCCCCCGAGGGACATATTAGCTGCTGTGCCGTCAGCCTGATGTCAGCGTAGCTACCCTCACGTTCCACCGCCCGGTCGTCGCATTTGCCTAACACGCTCCAAGGATTCGTCCATCAGCACACGTCGGGGCGCGCCGCCCACCCTCAAGATCTCCCTTGAAGCGTACGCTCCGCCGATCGCGGGGAGGATCGCCCATCCGTCTTAGTTTATCCGGGCTTCAAGTAAGGATGTTGACCACAGGTAAGAGCACAAGTCGTTGGAGTAAGAGACTCTGCAGAGTATAGGCGATGCTGTACCTGAGCAAGCCGCTTGAACCGCGTATACTGCCGTCGTGTGTAGTGGTTCGCCGGCTTCTCCCTCAAAAGAGCCGGTCGGGATGGTCGCTCCCGAGCCTTCGGGCGACACGCGACCAGCGGCACGGTGCAGCCGTAGTGCCTGCGGGACTGCCTCATCGAGGCGCCGCTCAGACGCACAGAATCGCGCCACTGGCCGATGTACTTGGCGGTAGAAGGGATACCTCCGACAGGGATTCGCTCCTCACCAGTTGTCATCCCTCAAGCTCAAGCGCTAGGGAATGCATCGTTTCTGATGGCACCTCGGACATAGCAAGCATCGTCTCCGGCATCCCCTCCTCGGCGACGGCTGTAGCGACGATGCCGGCACTCAGACGGAGATCGCGCGCCGCATTGGAACATCCCTTATCCGGGCGCTCTACCGTTGCGGTTGTTTCCACTCCCGCCTGAGTGACCGACTCGGACGCTAGCCTCAGTCGTTCGGCTCCCGTCACACCAAAGCCGCAATCAACGGAAAAGTCGCGCAGTTCCGGTCCGAAATCGACGTGCAGCGCGGCACGGCCGCGCTGCTGTGCGAGCAACTGCACTTGGTTCATGAGCTGACTGCCAATGCCGCGACGGCGCAGGCGCGGATGCAGCGTGGTGTCCAGAAGGACGGCATGCAGCCGGCCATCCCAGGCGACGATGACAAAGCCTACGACCTCATCGTCGGCGTAAGCAGAGACGCACCCCGACCTGTGCCGAAGCACGGCGCAAAGGTCGCGCGCCGCGTGCCCCGGCCAGACGGCTCCAAAGAGCGCATCGACCGTGGCGTTGGTGACGTCCGGACTGCCGTGGTAGCCGATGGCCACCAGGTCAACGTGCGCACTCTCGACCGTGTCTCCCTCGACTGCGCGCGTCGACCGGGAGGAGGCGTAACTCGGCGGGCGACGCCATGAGCGACGGCTCGTCGCCACGCCAGCGCATCCCCTGATCGCTTGGCGTCCGTTCCGTTCCTCTTTCCCCAAGGCGTGCGCGACTGCGGAGCAGCCGGCCGGTCGGACACCGGCGTCGCCGCGTGGCGCGGCGACGGGCGTGCGTGGAAGGAGGACCGCAGGGGCTCGTCAAAACAGGGCGGCGTGCAGGCCGCAACCATTCCATAGTGTGAGGCCGGGCGCGCCGTGCGCCCGGCCTCCTGGCGTTATGGGAGGAGTATTGTCGTGCTGCATCTCGTGCCTATCGTCGTGGGAATCCTGGCGGTCTTTGTGGCCGTGACGCTGGTCTGGCCCTACTGCCGGCCGGCACCGTTCCCCATGGAGGTGCTCCTGGACGACTGGCGCCGGCGGGCGATCGTCCGCCGGCAGCTCGGGGGAGGCCTGCGCCGGCTCCGCCGCCTCGTCCGCGGACGGAGCGGCGTGGAAGCGGCCCTCCTCGTGGTCGAGTCGCTGCCGAATGGCAAGCGTGCCGAGTGTCACGCGGCGCGACGCCGAGGCGAGGGTGGGGCCGCGCAGGTCATCACCGTGGCGCTCACGACCGGCGAGCGTCGCCACACCGCCGATGAGCTGCTCGCCGTGGTCGCCGAGCAGTACCTGGCGCTGGTGCTGGGAGCCCGGCGGCCACGTCCGGCATCAACCGTGGTGGCACCCGCTGCCACCACGCCGGATCGCCTGCGCGCGCTGCTGACTGACCTCGGGGTGCGCGATGGGACGGCCGGCTAGCGGGCGTCTCGATGCGCCTGTCCCGTTTCCGACGGTGAGGCGGACGTCGGGAGCAGAAAAGGAATTCGCGACGTTGACCAACTTGGAAGGAGCAGATCGGTGTCCAGTGTAACCCTCCACAGCTTCGCGGAGCTCGGGGAGTACTTCGATAGCAGTCCGGCGCTTCCGGCGCCGACGCCGGTGGCGGAAGCTGGCAGCGATGGGCCGGGCCCGGTCGCGCCCGACGGTGAGGACGCCGTCGGGCCGGCGCCTGCCGACCTTGCCACCCTGCTGGACCGACTAGCATCGGCGGGCGCGGTCCTGGCGACGCTCGTGCGAGCGGATCAGGAAGCGAGAGCCGCGGCCGCCGACCAGCTGGCCCGCTACGATGCCCTCACGCGCGAGCGGCGCCAGGCAGACGAGGTGCTCGCCCAGGCGCGCCAGGTGCGCGGTCAGGCCGATGCGCTGGCGGCGGACGCCTTCAGCGAGGAGGGACGCTCGGCGGCGGTTCGGGTGATCGCCGTCGCAACGGAGGCCGAAGAAGCGGCCGACCGCCTCGTCGTGAGACGACGCGCCGAGATGGAGGCACTGGCAGCGGAGCCCGCGCTGGCACGCCTGCTAGAGGAGCGGCGTCAGGAGGAGCAGCGCCGGGCAGCCGCGTCCGCCGCGGCAGAGTCCGCGCGGCGGCTGCGGGAGGGCCTCGACGCCGTGGAACACGTCCTGGCGGCGGGACAGCTCGAGGAAGCTGAAGGGCTACTGAGGGCTCTCGCCAAGGACTACCCCGACAGCGCTGAGGTCAATTCCCTCCAGTCCATCATCGCGCGGCGGGGCGAGACCGTGAAGTCCTCCGTTGCGAGTGAAGCCCTACGGCTGGCCCGGCGGGCCTACCGTCGGGCCCCGGCCGACGCCATCGCCCGCTTGGAGGCGCTCGACCTGGCCGGGCTGCCCGAGCACCTGCGCCATCAGATCACCGGTCTATGGGCGGCCGCATGCGCCCGGCTCTGCCGCGAGCGCGGCGACGCGGAGCCGCGCCTGCGCTATCTACCGCAGCCGGGGGTCGGCGTGGTCGTAGCCCGCGAGGCCGCCGGCCAGCCCTATGTGGTGGTGAGTGCGCTCGGCGCCGACCTGCCAGCGGGCACTCTCGTCGACCAGCGCTTGATCCAGAGCGCCCGGCCTTTGCGCGCCACCGGCCGCTGACCGGACGCGTGGTCACCCGGCCCCGCGGAGGGAGGCCTTCCCGGGGCCGGAAGGGCAGCAAGCGTGGCGTGGAGCGGCGGGAGGCGATGGGATCACTGGACGACCTGGATCGGGAGATCGTCGACTACTGGGCGGCGCAGCACCAGCTAGCCCTCGGCTTGCCCGGTCGGGCCTTCGTCGAGGCGGCGACGCACGCCGCTTTGGGGCGGCTGCGCTGCTACCACACGGCGGGCGACCTGCTGCGCTGGCACGACCTGAGTAGCACCGCGATCCTTGCCCTGATCCGCAGTCTGCTCCCGACCGCGCCGGAGTACGCCGTCTGGCAGGTCTGGTGCTCGGCGCTGCACCTACGCCGGACCGAGCTGGATGGGACGTCCCCGCGGCTCGGTGCGGTCGAGCTACCGCTGCCGGATCGATCACGGCGGTGCGACGTTGATCACACCGATCGGTAGAATTTTGGGGTATGTTGCTGGTAGGCCTTCCGTGAGGAGGATACGACGATGGCGGTCGAAGCGCGGGTATGGCCAGCGCGACGGCAGCCGGCTCGGTTGTCGGCGCCGGAAGTTGCCCGTTGCCTGCAGGACATCCTCGGGCAGCGGCTCGCGGCCGAGGCGGTCGGTGTGCGCGACCGCAAGGCGGTCGGGGCCTGGGCGCGGGGCGCGGCAGCCGCATCCCCAGACGGCGGTCCATCTGCGCCACGCCTACGAGGTGATGCAGCTGCTGCTGCAGCGGGAAGGGCCGGAGACGGTGCGCGCCTGGTTCGCCGGGATGAATCCGGAGCTGGACGACCGCTCACCGGCATCCCTCGTGACCACCAACCCGGTGGCAGTCGTTGGCGCCGCGCGCGCCTTCCTCGCCTCCTGACCATCGAGGCGACCGCGCCGGCGGGGGTGCTCTTCCGGATCGGCTACTGCCCGAACCCGCTGTTCTGGCCGGACTGGCAGTACGTGGGAGATCAGCGCTTTGACGACCCGTTCCGCCTGTTCCGCATCCTCTATCTCGCGGAGCAACGACTGGCCTGCTTCGTCGAGAGCCTGGCGCCGTTCCGCATCCCGCTCGACCGGCTGGCGGTCGGCGGTCGGCGCCCGCGCGTGCCGGCGGATTGGACTCGGGCCCGCTGCGCCGGCCAGTTGCGACTGGGACCAGAACAGCGCTGGCTGGACCTGCGGCACCTGGAGACCGCGGAGGCGCTGCGCTCGGAGCTCGCGCCCCTCCTGCAGCAGCCTGATCTGCCCGACCTGGACGTGAGCGTCCTGCGCGGCCCCAGCCGCCCGCTCACGCGCGCCGTCGCCCGCTGGACCTACGACGCCGGCTTCCAGGGGATTGCCTACCGCAGCCGCTTCCACGATGGGCTCGACTGCTGGACCCTCTTCGAGGGCACCGACGTGGAGCGCGTGGGCAGCATCGAGCGCATTTCCAGGGATGATCGAGATCTGCGCGCCGCTGCGGCCCTCTTCGGCCTGGTCGTCTGAGGCCGCCCGCCCGCCGCGCGGACGCTACCGTCGAGGCATCCAGGTCGCGCGCTTTAACCTGACCGCCGAGCAGCGGGCGGTGGTGACGGCCCCCGAAGGTCCGCTGCTCGTCCTCGCCGGCCCCGGCACCGGCAAGACTGCGGTGCTCACGGACCGCATCGCCCACCTGATCGGCGAGCACGGTATCGTCCCGGCCAGCATCCTCGCGCTCGCCTTCAGCAACCGTGCCGCGCAGGAATTGCGCCTGCGCCTGGCGGCGTTGCTCGGCGCCGACGGCCGCGCCGTCGACGTGGCGACGCTGCACGGGTTCGGGCTGCGCCTGCTCAGGCAGTGGCAGGCGATGCTCGGCTACGCCTCGACGCCGCTCCGGGTCTATGACGAGCGCGCGGCGCTGGCGCTCCTGGCGCAAACGCTCGGCGGCACGGGCGTGGCGGTCGGACCCCTCCCGTTGCGGGCCCTCCGGCGCGCCCTCGACCGGCACCGCCTGGCGCTGACCGGTGGGGCACACGCCGTCACCTTGCAGGCCATCGCCGCGGCCTACGAGACGCAGCTCCGCCGACGCGGCGCCGTCGACTATCCGGCGATGCTGCTCGAGCCACTCCGGCTCTTGCGCAAGCACCCCGAGGTCGCCCGGCTCTTGCGCGTCGCCTACCGGGCGGTCCTGCTCGACGAGGCGCAGGACACCTGCGCCGTCCAATACGCGCTGGTCCGCCAGCTCGCGGAGCGGCACCGCCACCTCGTCCTGGTGGGCGATCCCGCCCAGAGCCTGTTCGCCTGGCGTGGGGCCGATGGGAGCGTCATGCGGACCTTCCTGCGCGACTTTCCGGAGACAACGGTACGGACCCTCAGCCAGAACTTTCGCTCGACGCCGCAAATCGTCGCCGTGGCCAACACTATCGGTGCCGGGTTGCCTTCCCGCCTCGCGCTGCAAGCGGTTGGTCCATCAGGTCCGGCGACGGTCGTCCACCGCGCCGCCGACGAGGCGGACGAAGCCGCCTATATCGCCGGCGAGGTGATCCACCTGCTCGCGCGCGGCCTCATCCGCAATGCGAGCGAGGTCGCGGTCCTGATTCGGGCCAACGCCCAGGCCCCGCCGCTGGCCGGGGAGTTGCGAGCGCGCGGACTGTTCGGCGGCCCCTCGATCGAGCGTATGCCAGAACACCCCGCCGCCGGGGACGACCTGCCCGACGATCTGGAGCAGCACTCGACCGGCGTGACTGGCGCCACTGCTCGGCGATCCGTCAGCCTGCTCACGATCCATGCCGCGAAGGGACTGGAGTGGCCGGCCGTCTTTGTCGCCGGGCTGGAAGAAGGCCTGCTCCCCCACCGGCGCGCGTTCGACAGTGGGGAGACTGTGGACGCGCTCGTCGCGGAGCGCCGGGCGGCCTACGTGGCGGTGACCCGGCCCCGCTGGCGGCTCTACCTGACCTGTAGCCGCGCGCGGCTGCGCGGCGGGGTGTCCATCCCCAGCCAGGCTTCCCGTTTCCTGGAGGATCTGGCCGGCCTGCCGCTCACCCGGACACCCTGACGACGCGAGCGCTTGCTCGCAATGCGCCAGATTGGAGGTCACCCATGCTCACCGTTCGATGCATCCCCGCGCGGTCGGAATGCGGTCCGGCTCCGGCACTGATGGTGGTCGGACGCGTCGACACGCAGGCCGTCCGGCAGGCCTATCCCCTCACCGCGCTCGCGGCGACGTATGGTGTGGCCCTCGCCGGGCGCGCCCCCTTGCTGATGGGCCGCTGCCCGCTGCACGACGACCACACGCCGAGCTTCCTCGTCGACGAGCGCGACCAGCACTACCACTGTTTCGGCTGCGGCGCGCACGGCGACGTGATCGACCTGGTGCGCCGTGTGGAGCGGCTCGACTTTCGACGCGCCGTGCAGCGCCTCACCGGGATATGGCAGGGCTCCCCTCGCGTGCCCGCTCGTCCTGCGTTCCGCCGCCGGAGCACGGTCGTCAGCCCGGGCGAGGACATGGAGGCCCAGCGCTGCCTCGCCGCGGCGGTCGAGCTGTACCGAAACCAGCTCCTGGCCGAGCCGGCGGCGCTTGCCTACCTCGCCGGCCGGGGCTTGCAGCGCCAGACGCTGGAGCGCTGGCGCGTCGGCTATTCAAGCGGCGACACCCTGCTGCCCTATCTGCGCTGGCGCCAGCTCTCGCCTGCGGCGGCCCAGCGAGCCGGGCTCCTCGACCGCGCGGGCCGCGAGCGCATGACCGGACGGGTGGTCCTGCCCGAGCTCCGTGCGGGTCGCCCCTGCTGGCTGATCGGCCGGGTTATGCCGCGGGATTCAACCGGCCCCAAGTATCGGGGCCTGCCTGGCCCCAAGCCGCTCCTGGGCTGGGACGAGGCGCGCGGCGCGACGGCGGTGGTCATCGTCGAAGGCGTCATAGATCGGCTCGTCCTGGCCCAGTGGGGCGTCCCAGCCATCGCGCTCGCCGGCACCCACGCTTCCGCGGTCCACCTGTCGGCGCTGCGGTACTTCCAACGGGTGTACTTGGCGCTCGACGCCGACGTCGCCGGACGGGCCGCCGCGGCGACACTCGCGGGAGCGCTCGGCCAGTCGGCACGACTGGTGGCCATCCCCGACGGCGCCAAGGACGTCGCCGACCTGGCGACACGACCCGATGGCCGCGCGGTCTTGCTCCGGGCGCTGCGCCAGGCGGCAGTCCCCGCGGCCGCCTGACGGGCGTAACACCCCTCGGCGCCACCTCCCGCCGGCCTTGGCGGGAACACCATCGCAAAGCAAAGGGAGGAACTGACCTATGCGTTCGCTCAATGCTGTCCATCTGATCGGCCACACCGGTCGCGGGCCAGAGATGCGCTACGCGCCGAACGGCCAGCCGGTCACCACCTTCTCCCTCGCTACCGACCGGTACGCGAGTAAGCCTGACGATCGTGCCGGCCCCGATTGGCACCGGGTTGTCTGCTGGGGCAAGCTGGCCGAGTTTGCAAACCAGCATCTGGCCAAGGGGGGCTTGGTCTACATCGCCGGTCGCCTCACCTATCGGGCCTGGACCGGTCAGGATGGCCAGCCGCGACACCGCACCGACATCGTCGCGAGCGAGCTGGTGCTACTGGATCGCCGGCGGGACGCGCCACCGGCCGAAGTCGCCGCGGATCAGGGTGACGACGATTCCCTCCCTTTCTGACGGCGAGCAGATGCTCCGGATACGACTCCTGCGAGGCACGCTCCTCTGCCTCGTCCGCGCGCCCGGCGGCCGGACCTCCGGATCGCCCCGGCTTGTGCTCATCGCCAATCTGCGCCCCCCGTACCTCCGTCACTGGCGGCTCTACGCGGGACCGCGGTCCGGAGGCCCCTTCCAGGGCCGACCCCCGGCTGCTTGAGCCGATGCCCCGGCTGACTGACCTGTTGGCGCGCGACTGCCAGTTGGCACTGGCGGTCCGCGCCCACTCGCCTGCACGACTGGCCGAGACCTTTGCGGCCTATGCCGGCCAGTTCTACGATCGCGCCGCCTTCGACCACCTGGCGCGGGAGGTGCAGACCCTCTACGCGGCCACCGACGACGGCGACGCACTGACGTTCCAGAGCAAGCTCGATGCGCGCCTGCAGCAGCGCACGCACGCGCCGGTGCAATGGGGCACCGGTGCTCCCGGCAGAAGGCCACGACGGTGAGGCAACGCGCCAGGAGCCAGCAGGTGAGCCTGCTCCGTCCCGATCCGGAAGCGCTCCTCCACCTGGCGCGGGAGAACCTGGCGCTGCTGACCGAGATCAGCAGCCATTACGAGCTGGCGCGGCTGGGGCCGCCCGCCGAGCCGCGCCGGTTCGCCCGCCCCGAGGACGTGGCGAGCTACTTGGCGCCGGAACTGGTCGACCTGGCGCAGGAGCAGTTTCGGGTGCTGCTCCTCGACGTGAAAGGCCAGCTGCTCGGCGCCGCGCTCGTGTATCAGGGTGGGACGAGCAGCATCCCTGTCCGGCTGGCGGAGTGCTTCCGCGAGGCGGTCCGCGCCAACGCCTCGTCGGTGATCTTCTGCCACAACCATCCGAGTGGTGATCCGACGCCATCGTCCGAGGACATCGCCGTCAGCCAGCAGGCCGTGCAAGCCGGGGACCTGCTCGGTATTGCGGTCCTCGATCACGTGGTCGTGGGGAAACGGGGTCACGTCTCCTTGCGGGAAAAAGGCTTGCTCCCTCCCCCGAAGTCGCCACCGGGCTGAGCCACCGAAGCGCGGTTGGTAAGCGGGTAGGCGGTCGAGCGAGGGCGGCCGCCTGCCCCCGGAGATTGAAGAGCGCCACGCGAAGCCCCGCGCACCACAGGGACGGAGCCGAAGACCGGCGCGCGGCAGCGTCCCCATGACTTCACCTTGTCGTGACGACTCAAGAGGTAAGGGTTAACGCCATGAACACCACTGCTATCCCCGTCGTCCGCGGTTGCGGCACGCGCAAGCGCGGCGGCATCTACGCCGAATGCGGCCTCTCCCCGGCCGGCCGGCCCCTGGAGGAGTTCCTCGTGGACCCGCCCGTGCCCATTGACGGCCCCGCCCTGGGCCTCTCGCCCATCGGCGTGACGCTGCTCGATGATCCCTGCACCGGCGCCACCCATCTCCTCGACTGGGTGGGGGAAGAGGCCTACCCGAACCCGGCCGACTTCCTGGAGGAGGTCCGCCGCTTCGGCCTCTCTCGCCGCCTCCCCAAGACGTTGCCGTTCGCCCGCCTGGATAGGCGCAGCCGCGTCGTGCAGGTCCACCGCCGCGCCAGCCTGGCTGATGTCACCGCCTATCTGGCCGACTGGCGCCGCCCCTGCCCCAAGCAGCTCATTGCCCACCGGGAGCCGACCACGGCACCATCGTTATGCGCCGGGATCTGGTGGGAGGACGTGAGCGGCGGGGCGCCCATCGAAGCTATCGGCAGCGACGGCTTGGACGATCCGCGGCTGGTCCGCCGCGCGATGCCCTCGTTCAGCTATCTGGCGCGCATGGCCCCGGCGGACGCCGTGCCGACGTACGTGCCAGCCATCTTCGCCAGCTTCCCGGTCGCCCGCCTCGCGGTGATCGAGGATCCCGAGAGCGGGAACCACGAGGCCGCCCTGGCCCGGGCGGTGCAGGCAGCCCTGCCCGTGGACCTGGAGCCGGCATGACGGCGACTGCGCCCTCCGCCTCAACCCTGTCCCTCTTTCCCCAGACCCCGCCGGAGCTCGAGCCGGAAGAGGTGGCTCTGACCGACCTGCCGGCAGACGCTGTCCTGCTCGGCCCGCCGCCGGGTGCAGCGCTCGTGGCGAGCATCCGCCAGTGTGGCGTGCTCCAGCCGGTGCTGGTGCTGCGGAGTCCCACGGGAACCCTCCTGGTGGCCGATGGCCGGCGGCGCGTGAAGGCCGCGCGCGTCGCCGCCCTCGACACCATTCCTGCCCGTGTCGCACCGGACGACGGCTCCCTGGGCGCCCTCCTGGGCCTGCTGACGCACGGTACACGGCGTGACAATCCGGCGGCCGAGCTCGACGCCATCGAGCACCTCCTCCAGGCCGGGGCGTCCGAACCGGCGATCGCCCACGCCACCGGCCTGAGCCCGACCACAATCCAGCGCCGACTGCGGCTGCACCACCTGGCGCCCGCGCTCCGCGACGCCTACCGGCAGGGGCACCTGACGACCAGCGTCGCTGAGTCGGCGGCCAAGCTCCCAGCTCCCGCCCAGGCGCGGCTGGCGATGCAGCTGGCCGAGCAGGGCAGGCTCACCGGGTCGGATGTGGCGGACGAGCGGCGAGTGCGCCAGGAGGCGGCCGTGGCAGCCCTGCCCCTGGCGCTGTTGGCGACGGGAGATGAGGAAGCGCCTCCGGCAGGCCGGGAGGCGCCGGCCGAGTCGGTGATGCTGGTTTCCGGTTGGCTGGAGGCGGCGTTGCAGCCCACGTGTAACCGCCAGGTTCGGGATGTGGTGGCGCTTGAGGGCGGCACACTCCTCGTCCACCTGGCCATCGGCGGCGCCTGCACCATCCGCGTGACCACTGGCGTCGGCGCCGACGACCGCGGCGACCGCGACCGGAAGACGCCCGCCACCGCCGGCAGCGACTGACGGTGCCGACGTGTCGACCTGTTCCGTCGCCGACGACCATGGAGGTGGATGGGGCCGGCAGGGCCTCCGTCCACCCCACCCGCTGTTGGTCGAGATGGTCACTGCCCAGCACACGCCGACTTGGCACCACCGCGCCGGGCGTCGCGACGACTCCAGCCTCTCAAGAAAAGGAACGTCCAGGATGAGAATGACCACGACTGCTGACGACTTCGGTGCCGTGCTGCGCCATTTCCGCGTGCGGGCGCGGCTGTCGCAGAACGCCCTGGCCAAGAAGGTGGGGATCGATGCCAGCTACATCAACCGCATCGAGTCTGGTCAGCGCGAGGCGCCCGGCTCATCGATCACGCTGACCCTGGCGAGGGAACTGGCCCTCTCGCCACGCGAGGTCGACGGCTTCTGTGTCGCCGCCGGTCACTTGCCGCCCCGCCTGCAGCAACTGGACCCCGCCGACTCCACTATCGCCGCCGTGCTCGGCGTGCTCACCGACTTCCGGCTCTCCCCAGCCGCCCTGGCCGACTTCCGCGCGGTGGTGGAGACGATTGCTCGGCACTGGTCGTCGCCGCGGACGAACGGCGTACCCCCGGGTGCCGGACATCTGATGAGCCATGACGGCAGCACGAGGCCCTGGGTGCCGGTCGCGCTCACCGCAGGCAGCGCACGCCGGTAGCGCCCGATGCTGGTGCGCCTCGACATCGTGCCCGGCGACGTGCTGACATTCGCCATCGAGTGCCCCAATCCCCAGTGTCACGACCGGCCGCGGCTCCATGCCATGGGCGAAGGTGGAGAGCGGCTGGCGTGCCCCGGCTGTGGCCAGCGCTACGAACTCGTCGTGCGCACCCATCCGTGCGAGGACGGCCTGCAGATCAGCCTGGTCTTCCTCCCCGTCGCCTCGGCACCGGAGCACCGCCCGGCCGCCACGACGTCCGCGGTCCCAGGGGTGGTGTGACGACGGCAACGCCACTCCCAGCCGAGCTGCCGCGGCTCAGCGCCGGCGGCTTCTCCGTCTACGCTGACACCTTCGCCTTCGAGGAGAAGCCCGGCTATGATGCCGAGGAGGTGACGTTCTATTTCCTGAGCTTGCTGGGCCCGGCACAATCGACGCGGGCAATCTGGGCCCGCCTCCTCAAAGGCGAGCTCGTGACGCTCGCCTGGGAGACGGCGCGGCGCACCCGCTTCGGCCGGCTGGCGGCGCTCGGCCCCAAGGGCTGGCGGATGTGGAGCGCCGGGCTGCCGGCGGCGGCCGGCCACCAACTCGTCCTGGCACCCACGCTGGCCCTGGCGGGCTCCGTCGGCGAGGAGTTCCTCCTCTTGCCCCGCGGTGAAGCGGATGCCGCGCCCCTGCACTACCAGTTCCTCAACCGGCGTACCGACCTGCCCCTGCATGCGAGCTGGGCCCCCTGGCTCTGGTCCCGCGCCCTCGACACCTGTGAGGCCCGGCCGCTGGTCGCGCGCGGCCTCCAAGCCTATATCTGCCGTCCGGACGAGCCAGCCCTCGTTGAGGACGTCAGCCGAGCCATCCGTCAGGGCCGGCTTGCCTCGCTGGACGAGACGGCTGAGGTGAGCAGCAAGCGTGCGGCTTGAAGCCGTCGCCAAGGCCGGGCATTACCCCACACCGCCGGCAGTCGTCGAGCGACTGGCTCGCGCGCTCGTCGGTCCCGAGGCCGCTCGCGGCCACACAGTGCGGCTGCTGGATCCCTGCTGCGGCGCCGGCGACGCCGCGGCCGGGTTGGCGACGGCCCTGCACGCCGAGGCCTACGGCATCGAGCTCAACGCGGAGCGCGCCGCGCTGGCTCGGCAGCGTCTGGACCAGGTGCTCTGCGCCAGCGCCTTCGCCACCCGCGTCGCCACCGGTGGATTTTCGTTGCTTTTCAGTAACCCGCCCTATGACGCGGACAGCCAGACGCGCCGCCTGGAGCACCATTTCCTCACGGCGCTCTCCCGCACGCTCTGTCCGGGCGGTGTCCTCGTCTACGTCGTCCCGCGGGTGCGACTGCGTCTGAGCGCCCGCTACCTCGCCAGCCAGTACACGGACCTGTCCGTCTATCGCTTCCCCGACCCCGAGTACGACGCCTTCGGCCAGATCGTGTTGCTGGGCCGGCGCAAAGCAAAGGCGACGCTCGAACCCGCGACCGAACGGCGGATCATCGAGGTCGCCGGTAGCGGCGCTACGAACCTGGCGCCCCTTCCCGAGGCGCTCGACCCGCCGTACTCGGTCCCGGCGCTGCCGGCGAGGGAGGTGCTCTTCGCCTCGATACACTTCGATCTGGCGCAGGCCGAGCTGGAGGCGCAGCGTCGCGGCGTCCTCACCCAGGCGGCCCTGGCCGAACAGTTGTGGCCACGCGAGGACGCGACGGTGCGGCCGCTGTTGCCGCTGCGCAAGGGCCACCTGGCGCTGCTCATCGCCGCTGGCCTCCTCAACAACATCGCCCTCGTCCAGGGTGAGGACCGTGTGCTCGTCAAGGGGCGATCGGTCAAGGAGCTGGTCGAGGTCGAGTCGGACGATCCCACCGTGCAGATCGAGCGGGAGGTGGTGCGCACCGCGATCACCGTGCTGGACTTGCGCACCGGCGACGTGACTCGCGTAGGGCACGGCGACGGAAACATCGTAGGTGGAGCTTGATCGGGAGGTGTTGTGTGGTCGCACCTTCCCGGCGACCGACCGCGCCAGGTGCGCCGTCGCCGGGAGGTCTGGCCACTCCAAGGAGCGCCAGGCTCCGGCTGCCCTGCAGCGAACAGACCGTTGGTCGCGGCCGGACACCGCCGCAAGCGCCATGCTGCCTGCAGACGCCGAGGAGCCCGCGGTCACCTGTGACGTAGCCAGGGAAGGAGGAGGGACGCGACGTGGAGCTGATCGAGTTCCTGGACCGGTACAAGGATGCCGTCACGCGGGCGGTGATCGACACCTACCCGCCGCTGTTCGACCCGAAGACCGCCGCCATGGCCGACCTGGGACGGCTGCGCCGCCGCCCCCTGGGCGGCCAGGCCGAGGCCATCTGCGCGGCCGCCTTCTCCCTGCGCCACCAGCAGGCGACGACCATCGTCGGCGAGATGGGCGTCGGCAAGTCTTTCATCGGCGCGGCGGCCGCCTCCCTGGCCGGTTGTCGGCGGGTGCTCGTGCTCTGCCCACCCCACCTGGTGCGCAAGTGGGAGCGCGAGATCCGGCAGACGGTGCCCGGCGCGGTCACCACCATCGCCCGCAGCGTCGCCGACCTCGAGGCGTCCCGGCGGCTGGCGGCCCCCTTCGTCGGCATTATCCTCTCCCGCGAGCGCGCCAAGCTGGGACCGCGCTGGCAGGCCGTCACCCTCCAACGCCACGTATTCGATCCCGGCCGCGGCCGGGCACCGCGGGATGGTGACTCAAGCGACGGGCCGCCCGGGATCGTCAGCCAGCTCGCCTGCCCGCAGTGTGGCGTCCTCCTGGCGGATGAGGACGGCGTGCCGCTGACGCGGGCCGACCTGGAGCGGAAGCACTGCCATTGCCGGGCGTGCCGGGGCGCGCTGTGGAGCGTGGACCGGACGGGGCCGCGCCGGACGCCGCTCGCCGACTACATCCACCGCCGAATGCGCGGCGGCTTCGACCTCCTCATCTGCGACGAGGTGCACGAGTACAAGGCCAGGGGCTCGGCCCAGGGCATCGCCGCCGCGGCGCTCTCAGGCGCCTGCGCGCGGACGCTCACCCTCACGGGGACGCTGGCAGGGGGCTACAGCTCCACGCTCTTCTACCTGTTGCAGCGCTTCAGCCCCCAAGTCCGCCACGAGTTCCGTTACCAGGATCTCGACCAGTGGATTGCGCGCTACGGCGTGATCGAGCGCATCACCAAGCTGGACGACGCCGCGCTGGAGGACGGGCGGACCAGCCGGCGCAAGCGCTACCAGACCCGCACCATCGAGCGGCCGGGGATCACGCCCGCGGCGCTCTTCCACCTCATCGGCAACACCGTCTTCCTGCGACTGGGCGACGTCGTCCGGGACCTGCCGCCCTACCGCGAGCGGGTGCTGACCGTGCCGCTTGACCAGACGCCGCTGGTGCCGACCGGCTCTTCCGGAGACACGCCTCTCCATCGAGTGGACGGCGCACCCGCGCTCCTCTCGCAGGCCGACGCCTACCACCGGCTGGCGTCGGACCTCCTCCAGGCCGTGCGCGCCGCGCTGCAGGGCGGCTCCAAGGGCCTGCTGGGCGCGTACCTTCAGGCGCTCCTTGGGTGGGTGGACAACTGCGTCCGCGCGGAGGTGGTGCTCGATGGGGCCGATGGCGACAACGTCGCTCCGGTCAGGCGCAACGGCGAGCCACGGGTGATCGCCGCCGCGCCGGCACTGCCGGCCGACCACCTGTACCCGAAAGAGCGGGCGCTCCTGGAGCTGTGCCAGCGCGAACGCCAGCGCGGGAGGCGCGTACTGGTCTACCTCACCCACACCGAGACGCGCGACCTCTCGCCACGGCTTGTCTCCGTGCTCGCTCGGGCGCACCTCCGCACCGCGGTCCTGAAGAGCGCGACCGTGGCGCCGGAGCGCCGCGAGGAGTGGGTCGCCGCGCGGGTCAAGGACGGCGCGGAGGTGCTGCTGGTCCACCCCAAGCTGGTGCAGACGGGCCTCGACCTGATCGACTGGCCGAGCATCGTGTTCTACCAGCCGGAGTACTCAGTGTACGTTCTGCGGCAAGCCTCCCGCCGCTCCTGGCGCATAGGGCAGCGGCTGCCGGTCGAGGTGACCTACCTCACCTACGAACGGACGCTGCAGGCGACGGCGCTGGCGCTCGTCGCCGCGAAGCTTCGCAGCTCGCTGATGCTGGAAGGCGAGTTGCCGGAGGACGGGCTCGCCGCCCTGGATGGTGATGGTCAGGACGTCTACCTGGAGTTGGCGCGCAAGCTCTGCCAGCAGGAGATGGCAGATGGCGCCGCGCTGGAGACGATCCTTCAGCAAGCGGTGGAGTTCGAGCGGGGCGCCGACCAGGCACTGGTTGACGCCACGGCCTCCGAGGAGCGAGCGGGACCGGGGCAGACCGGCACGGTCACAGCACCGGCGGCCGATGAAAACCTTCCGGTCCTCGCATCCGACGCGCCACAGCCGGAGCAGGTCTCCGTGCTTGCCACCTCTAAACACGTCAGCTTCCTCGAGCTCCGTGCCCTCCTGACGAAGCAGGGCACTAGGTCGGTGAGGCTGAAGCGAGGAGGGCCAGCGCCAGATCAGTTGTCGCTCTTTTGAGGTCCGGATCGTTGGATTCGCTGGGAGGGTTGATGCCGCTACCCTCCCAGCGAATCGAGCGCTTTCTTGCTTTAACGGCAATATACAACGGATGCCACGTCTTCCAGTGTGTTTTCGGTGACTGGGCGCATGAGTCTGCCGGCGGCGGCACGCCCTTGCTGCCGATCTGATTGATCTCGCTTACACTGTCGTTGGTAGCGATGCCGTCGCCAGCGAAGGGCCCATTCATTGGCGGCTTGACCCGGAATGGTGGATCCGATCAGCCTTGCTTCCCAAGGTGGGACACCCATGGCGCAGGCATCGCGTGGAGAGCCGGAGCCGGGTGCGGATCAAGACGTTTCAGCAATTGACGACACGTCACGAACGTCTCGGCCACCTCACTCCCTAACGGTACTTTGTGGACTACGGAACGAATACGCTCGGTTCTCCTGGGGAGCACCGGTTCCTTGGTACCTCATAATAGTCTGGCCCCAGAGGAGGGTGGAGATCGAGAACCGTAGTCCACA
>Ga0102924_1000575_pt1 | contig 45500 bp, 44 predicted proteins | sample PaiPotPPM11metaG_FD_80116 | JGI IMG/M metagenome (GOLD analysis project Ga0102924, IMG submission 80116) | Iron sulfur acid spring bacterial and archeal communities from Banff, Canada, to study Microbial Dark Matter (Phase II) - Paint Pots PPM... ...
CTCGCCTCCGTCCTACCCGCGGCCCACGACTTCCATGGCGAGAACTGCACCATCCTCAATCAGTTCCGGTGTGACGCCTAACGAATTCGGCTGGGGTCAGTTCGCCGCAGTCAACTCGACATGAGCGCGGACGCGAGTCGGGTCCTCGAGTACCCAGCCTTTCGACCTCGCATAGTCGATCATCTTCGAGAAGTCGCTTGCCCACCCCACAGGCGGGCCGGCGATCTCGACGGCGTGGCGAAGCGACTCTACGTGGAGCCACACGTGGGCACCGTCATCGTCCAGGGTCGCGAGGGTCCCGAGGTCGCACGCCGGGAGCGGCGCGTCCGCGGGAGCGCGGACGGTGAGGCTGTCGAGCTCATCGAGCCCGTGGAGCTCGGGCGACGTGGTCGTGCTGACAAGGAGGTACATGCGCTCACTCGCTCCCAGCCTGCGGCCGCTCAGCCGGGCTCGGCGTGGACGTAGCATACGGCCAACCCCTAAAGAACGAAGGGCGTCGATGGTCGGCCGGAGCGGACGGAGCCTCGAGTTCGTCGGGAGCTACATCCTCCCGGGCCGGGTCCTCGATGCCCGGGTCGGCCTCGAGCAGGCGAGGGCGGCCGAGGATCTGGGACTCGGGACCGTATGGGTGTCCGAGCGATGGGACACCAAAGAGCTCGGTGCTGTGTGCGGGGCCCTCACGCAGGCGACGTCGCGGGCCCGGATCGCCACCGGCGTGAGCCATTTCGGCACCCGCCATCCGATCGTCGTCGCCGGGTGGGCCCTCACGATGCAGGTCCTGTCAGGTGGCCGGTTCGTCCTCGGCTTCGGCCGCTCACGCGGGCCCCGGTGGGAGGCGCTGGGGATCCCCGTGCCGACAGGGCGGATCATCGCGGATCACGTGGCGATCCTCCGTCGCCTCTGGGACGGCGAGACTGTGACCTACGACGGGCCTGCGGGTCGGTACCCTGCCATGCGGCTCGACGACGTTCCCGACGTCGCGCCGCCGCCGTTGCTGCTCGCTGCCCTGGGACCGAGGACCCTGGAGCTCGCAGGGCGCTCGTTCGACGGGGTGGTGCTCCACGGCGTCCTGACCCCCGAGGCGGTGGCCAGGTCGAGCGGGGCCGTCAGGGCCGCCGCGGAGGCGGCCGGGCGCGACCCTGGCGCCGTGAAGATCTTCGCCACGGTCATCACCGCTCCCGACGGCAAGGACGCGGACGTGCGCGACATCGTCGGTGCCCGCGCCATCACCTACCTCCGACATCCGGGCTACGGCCAGAGCCTCGCCAAGGTAAACGGCTGGGACGTGTCGGTGATCGACCGGCTCCAGGCCCGCGTCGCGGCCCTGTCTTCGAGCCATGATCCCGCCGATCAGGCGATCCCGCGATCGACACACGCCGAGATCAGCGGGTTGCTACCGACGGGGTGGTTGCTCGATGCATCGGCGGTCGGGAGCGCGCGGGAGTGCGCGTCCCGGTGGCACGACTTCCTTGACGCGCGGGCGGACGAGCTCGTCATTCATGGGGCGACGGCGGAGATGCTCGGCCCGACCTCGCAGGCGTTCGTCGAGCTGGCCCGACCCTGACGCAGCCGGGACTCTGCCGGTCAGTCCCACACGACCGCCAGCGTGTCGGGGCACCGGAAGTGGGCGCCCACGATCTGCGGCGTCGGTAGGTCGGGATCGAAGCGGAGGTTGGAGAGCCGCCCCAGCACGGCCGCCGCTGCCTCCAGCAGCTCCATCTTCGCGACGTGGATCCCCAGGCAGATGTGGGCCCCGAGGTTGAACGTCAGCACGTGCCTGCCCGAGCGCCGCACGTCGAAGCGGTCCGGATCCGGGTAGGCCGCCGGGTCCCGGTTCCCCGCCCCCACGATGAGGCTCACGCCGGCGCCCGCGGGGATGGCCACTCCCCGGATCTCGACGTCGTGGGTGGCTTGTCGGGCGGCCACCGTGAGGGTGCTCTCATAGCGCAGCGACTCGTTGATTGCCCCGGGCAGGAGCGAGGGATCATTCCTCACGGCCTCGAGGTCGTCGGGCCGTGACAGGAGGCAGACCATGAGGTTGGCGAACGACCGCGAGGTCGTGTCCGCGGCGGCCGGGAGGAGGGAGCGGACGAAGTTCGTGATCTCCTCGTCATCGAGGGAGTGGCCCTCGAACTCGGCCCGGAGGAGCAGGCTGATCAGGTCGACGCCGTCCGATGCCGATCGGCGGCGATGCACGACGATCTCGAAGACATGGGCGTAGAGGTCCTGAGCGGCCTTCAGCGCCCTCTGCTGGCGTTCCCGGTGCAAAGCCTGACCGGCTTCGTCGGGAGAGGGGCCGGATCCGATCGTGAGCAGGATCGACAGCGCCCAGTCGTTGAACTGCTCGATCGCCTCGGGATCGTCGGGGAATCCGAGGATGCGGTAGATGACCCGGACCGGGAATTGCGTCGCGAACTCTGCCAGGAGGTCCGCGCTCCGGCGGGGGGCCATGCGGTCGAGGAACTCCTCCCGCAGCAGCGGGCCCACCACATCCGAGCGCCATTGCTCGAGCGACCTCTTGGTGAACACGGGCTGAAGGAGGGATCGCAAGCGGCGGTGCTCATCCCCGTCGAGCCCGGTGATGATCCGCCCGAGGACGGCGCCGTAGGCTTCGAGCATCACCCCGCTGGTGAAACCCTGGCTGTCCTGGAGCACTCGCGCGATATCGTCGTAACGGAAAATGCTGTAGACGGGGCGGCTTCCGTCGGGCCGGGCCAGTTTCGAGGGCACGCCCAGGCTGGTCATGACATCGCCCTCCATGACCGGCATCCGCTCGCGCAGGTCGGCGAAGAGGGGATACGGGTTCGCGATGCTCGCGGAGCCGAAGCCGACGCTGAGGTCGGTGAACGCCTTCCCCTCGGGCTCCATGGCGCTCTTCATCGGCCAACTCCCTCGCTGCTCAAAGTGATCCCGGGTGGGGCCGCTGGTTCAGGGACCACAGCAGACGTATAGTGACTAACTACTCTTGCACAGTTGCCAGGGCCGGGGGAAGACGAGGGGACAGATGCTGATCGATCTGCACGCACACACGATCACGGCCGGGATGATGGAGCAGGACCCGAAGTGGGGCCCCTTCTACGACGTCGACGAGCGCGGCCAAGCTCGGCTGAGGATCGGCGACTGGCGGCTCGGGCTGACGACCAAGGAGCGCAAGCAGGCGCTCACCCAGGGCGTGAAGGAGGTGTCCGGGAAGGTCACGGAGCAGCGCTTCGGATCGGCGAAGCGGATCGACGAGATGGACGCTGCCGGGGTGGACAAGCTGGTGGTGTCGCCACCGGCGCACTGCTTCATGTACCACACGGATCCGGAGTTCAACATCCGTTACGCCACCGTTGCCAACGAGGAGCTGGCTGCCTACTGCGGCGACCATCCCGATCGGCTGTACTTCTGGGCGCACCTCCCGATGCAGGCACCGGAGGCTGCGGCGAAGGAGCTCGACCGTGCCGTCACCCACCTCGGCGCCAAAGGTGCCGCACTGGGGGGCGCCAACTTCGGGGGCTACGAGTTCGACAGCCGCGAGCTCTACCCCGTCTGGGACAAGGTCTGCGAGCTCGAAGTGCCCGTCTTCGTCCACGGCTACAACCAGTCGGTGACCTGGGGTGCCGCCGCGTCGACCGAGCGCTACGACATCACCTCTGTCGTCGGGATGTGCCACGACGAGTCGAGCTGCTTTTGGAACCTGGTCTGCGGCGGCGTGTTGGACGACTTCCCGGGGATGAAGGTCTACATCACGCACGGCGGTGGATACGTCCCCTACCAGCTCGGGCGGTTCGCCGGATGCAACGACGTCCTGGACGATGCCAAGAACAAGAAGCCGCTGCGGGAGTACCTTCCCAACTTCTACTTCGACCCCTACGTGCACCACCCGTCGATGCGCCAGGCGATCGTGGACGTCATCGGAGCGGACCAGCTCGTCTATGGCGACAACTTCCAGGGTAGCGATGGGTTGCGGGAGCAGCTCACCGACGGGCTGGATCTCACCGACGCGGACCGCGACAAGATCCGGTACAAGAACGCGGCCGCGCTCCTCAAGCTAAACGTCTGACGTCCGGGGCGACGTCTACGGGACGGTGACCCCGCCTCCGTTTACCATCAGGGTCTGTCCGGTGATGAACCCCGCGCCGGGACCGGCGAGGAACACGACGGTGGCGCCCACATCGGCCTCGGCGTCACCATGACGACGAATGGCGCGCTGCATCATCGACGCCTGAGCCGCCTCGGGGTGCTCGCGTGCGAACCGCTCGCCGGCCGGCGTCAGCGCATTGGGGCAGATCACATTGACCGTGATGCCGTGAACCCCCCACTCGTTTGCCGCCACCTTCGACAGGCCCCGGATCGCCTCCTTGGCCGCGGCATAGGCCGCGTGGCCAGGCCGGCCGTGGGTCCCTGACGACGAAGCGATGTTGACCACGCGGCCGTGCCACTGCCGGAGCTGCTCGAAGCACGCCCGCATGAAGTAGAAGGTTCCCCAGGTGCCGGAGCCGAGCGTAGCGGTCAGGTCGTCGTCCGTGGTCTGCTCGAATGGAATCCCGGCGCGGACTGCCTGGGCGTTGTTGACCAGGACGTCGATGCGACCGAAGGAGCGAATGGTCGTGGCGACGGCGGCATCGACGTGGTCGACCCGGCTGACATCCCCGGTCACGGCGACGGCGTCGACGCCGAGTCCTCGGAGCTCAGTGGCCACCGACGCGGCGGTCACCTCGTTAACATCGACCACGGCCACCGCGGACCCCGCCCGCCCGAGGGCCAGGGCAATCCCTCGGCCGATGCCCTGGCCGGCCCCCGTGACGATGGCCGCCTTGCCGGCAAGGGCGAGAGGCCCGCTCATTCGCCGCTGTCGGCAGCGACGGCGGCGAACTGGGCCCAGTGCTGCTGGTGCGCCGAGATGCCGCCGTCGACCGCCAACACGTGCCCTGTCACGAACGCCGCGTCCTCCGAGAGGAGGTAGGCGACGGCGTTGGCGATGTCGAGGGGGTCCCCGAGGCGCGGCGTCAAGGTGTTCGCCAGCATGATGTCCCGTCCCACCCCAACCCGGGTGGATGTGACCCGGGTCATGATGAGACCGGGAGCAACCGCGTTGCACCGGATGCCGCGCTTGCCGTACTGCGTCGCGATCATCTTCGTCAGCGCGTTGAGCCCGGCTTTTGACGTCCCGTAGGCGGTCTTCCCCGTGTCGCCTGCGAAGGACATGCCCGAGGAGATGTTGACGATCGATCCGCCGCCGCTCTCCAACATGAGCGGGATGGTGTGCTTGCAAAGCAGCATCGGGCCCCGGAGGTTGACGGCGAACATCCGGTCCCAGACGTCCACCTCCAGGTCCACGAGGTCGACGTCCTGGCTGACGAGCTTGGTGCCGCCGGCGTTGTTGTCCACGCCGTCGAGACGACCAAACGCGTTCCGGATCAGCTTGACCGCGCCGATGATCGACGCTTCGTCGCTGACGTCGCCTTCGATCGCCAGAGCCTCCGCGCCGTCGGACACGAGCCGATCGGCGAGGGCCATGACGTCGGAGCCCGGCAGGTCGATGAGCGCGAGACGGGCTCCAGCGGAGGCGAGCACCTCGGCTGTGGCCGTCCCGATCCCGCCGGCGGCGCCCGTCACCACAATCGTGCTGTCGCGCAATGCTGGCATCGGAGTCCTTTCCCACGACGTCGTCCCCAGCGTATCCCGTACCCCCGGCGTAGTAACGTGGCTAACGACTAGTGCGGGGGTGAGCCGTGACGAAGCTGGAGGACTATCGGGACCGCTTCCGAACGGTCCGCTTCGAGAGGTCCGACACCGGCGTCCTGCTCATGACCCTGCACAACAATGGTGGGCCCTACGTGTGGGACTTCGAGGGCGTGGTGAGGGACCAGGAGCGCTCGGACACGGGAGGGTCCCATGCCGAGCTCGCCGAGGCCGCCGGGTGCGTCGCCCGTGACCTCGACAACCGCGTCGTCATCATCACCGGCACGGGCGACACGTTCTCGGGCCCGCGATCCACCCTGGACAACTTTCCAAAGGGTGATCCCCAGTACTGGGACAACCTCCGCAACACCGGGACGCAGCTGCTCGCCAATCTGCTGGACATCCAGGCTCCGGTGATCACCTGCCTCAACGGCCCCGCCTACCGCCACGCGGAGATCCCGGTCCTGGGGGACATCGTCCTTGCGGCAGACCATGCGTCCATCGTCGACTCCGGGCACTTCCCCAACAACACCGTCCCGGGTGACGGGATCAACCTGATCTTCCCCTTCCTCATGGGGTGGAACCGAGGCCGGTACTTCCATCTCATGGGACAGGAGCTCTCCTCTCGGGAGCTCCTCGAGATGGGGCTGGTCAACGAGGTGGTGCCGGCAGCGGATTTGCTGCCACGAGCGCACCAGATCGCCGCAGAGCTCGTGCAGAAGAGCCCGATGGTGCTCCGTTACACGCGGCTTCTGCTGGTCACGCCCCTCAAGGCGTTCGTCCAGCAGTACCTCGGCTACAGCTTTGCCATGGAGGCGCTGGCGGCGGTGGACTCCACCAACGCCCTGAACGCCCTCAACGCCGAAAAAGGGGCAGGGCGATGAAGATCGCTCGGTGCAGTGACGGAAAGCGGTCCTTCTGGGCGCTCATCGTGGAGGCGGACGGGACCGCATCCGAGCTCGAGGGGCCGTTCTCCCGATGGGCCCTCGATGCCGCCGTGGGGACCGAGCCGCGGTCCGTGCGGACGCACGACCTCGCCCCGCTGCGGCTTCTCGCCCCCGTCGAGCCCGGGGCCAAGCTGCTCGCCCTGGGGGCGACGTACCAACGCCACGTCGAGGGGTTGGGGCTCACCATGGCGGAGCAACCGGCGGGGTTCTTCAAGACGCCGCGCTCCATCGTTGGTCCCGGGGACGAGATCGCATACCCGCGGATCACCGAGCAACTCGACTACGAGGTGGAGTTGGTGGTGGTCGCCGCAGGGCCGCGCGACCCCCGCAGCGGGGAGGTCCCGGTTCTCGGGTACACGGTCGGCAACGACGTCTCGGCCCGCGATCTCCAGTTCCGAGGCGTCAACACCATGGACCTCTTCTCGTCGAAGGTGCTCGACGACACCAGTCCAATGGGTCCGTGGATCGTCACCGCGGACGAGGTCCGGGACCCGATGGACCTCGAGTTGCGGCTCGAAGTGAATGGCGAGGTCCGTCAGGCGGACCGCACCTCCAGCATGGCGTGGACTGTGACGGAGCTGCTCGCCTTTGCCGACAGCCGGACGTCGCTCGAGGCCGGGGACACGCTGTTCACCGGCACCCCGGCGGGGGTGGGCTACGAGACAGGGCGGTACCTCCAACCGGGGGACCTGGTCGAGGCCACCGTCGTGTCCATAGGTACATTGCGCAATATGGTCGGACCGCGCGAAGGAGCCCTGAGTCAGTGACCCGAATAGAGGAGAAGGTCGATGTCGGTCCCATCCTGGCAGACGGGACCCCGTTCGCCGAGCTGGTTGACGTCGAAGCGCGCGAGGTCTCGATGCGGGTCCTTCACGATCCTGAGATCTTCGAGATCGAGCTCGATCGCCTGTTCGGCCGGGCGTGGGTGTGCGTGGCGCATGCCTCGGAGGTCCCTGAGGCGGGCAACTTCGTCACGCGCACCATCGGGGCGGACTCGGTCATCGTCGGCCGGCAGTCCGACGGGAGGATCCTCGTGATGTTGAACGTCTGCACCCATCGGGGGATGCAGGTTTGCCGCGCGGACGCGGGGACGACCCGCCGTTTCCGGTGTCCGTACCACGGGTGGGTCTTCGGTCAGGACGGCCATCTGGTGGGTGCCCCCTTCGAGAACGAGATGTACAGCGACGGCTTGGAGAAGGAGGTCCGGGGCCTCCAGCAGGCTCGCGTCGAGACATTCGGGGGCCTGGTGTTCGCCAACTGGTCGCCGACCGCTCCGGCGTTCCTCGAGTACCTGGGGGACAGCAAGTACTACTTCGAGATGATGCTCGACCGCACCGACGATGGTCTCGAGGTCGTTGGGGCGCCCCAGAGGTTCATCATCCCGGCCAACTGGAAGACCGCGGCCGAGCAGTTCGCCGGCGATGGCTACCACGCCGTCACCCTCCACCAGTCGCTGCAGCAGCTCGGATCCGCCAAGGCCATCGCCAACACGGCATCGACTGACGTCCGCCGGACCGTGAACCAGATCGGGGTCGACGTCAGCACCCCCGAGGGGCACGGCTTCCGATGCTTCGACAAGCGGTTCGCTTTCCCGCATGTCCTGACCGACGATCTCCTCTCCCGTCCCGCCATCGACCGCCTCCGCCTGCTCCCTCCGGCGGGACTCACGCCCGAGATGGTGAGCCAGATGGAGCGCCACCTCGATGCCGGCCAGCTGGAGGTGCTGGCCGCCGTTCCGCCTTCGGTCGGGGAGTTCTTCCCGTCGTCAGTGTTCATGAGCGTGTATGGCCGCACTGCCGAGGGCGTAGGGGCCCTGGCACTGCACACTTTCAATCCCGTCAGCGCCGACGCCTTCGAGATGTGGCATTGGACGTTCGTCGAGAAGGGGGCGCCGGAGGAGTTCAAGCGCAAGACCAGGGTGAGCACGAACTTCGCCCTGGGTATGAGCGGGGTCATCGAGCAGGACGACGCCGAGAGTTGGCCGGCGATGCAGAGGTCGGCGCGCGGCCTGATGGGCCGCCGCCACACCCTCAAGTACAACTCACTGCTCGGGGTCAACAAGCCGGAGTGGTGGCCGGGCGGAGGGTTCGTCTATGCCGGCTACACCAAGGACGACAACCAGTGGAACTGGTGGCTCCGCTACCGCGAGTTCATGATGGGCCACCTCTGGTGACGGCGGGAGACGAGTCGGCGGTCGACACGCGGCAGCCGAGGAGCGTCCCCTACGGGTCGGCGACGTATCTCGAAGTGATGGCGTTCCTGATCGAGGAGGCGGCGATCCTCGATGAGGATCGGTTCCACGACTGGCTCGCGCTCCTCACCCCGGACGTTGGGTACCGCATGCCGGTGCGGCGGACGCTGCTCCGACGGGACGGGCTCGGCCACGAGCCCGGGAGCTTCTACTTCGAGGAGGACGCGTCGTCGCTGGCGGTGCGGGTCAGCCGTCTCACCGACACCAACGCGTGGGCAGAGGACCCCCCTTCGCGCGTCCGGCGCTTTGTCGCCAACGTCCGGGTCATCGAAGGAGGCTCGGACGAGGTGGAGGTGTCGAGCTACCTCCTCGTCCTGCGTAACCGGTGGAGCAACCCGTCCTACGACATCCTCACCGCCCAGCGGAGGGACCTCCTGAGGCGGATGACAGGGGAGTGGCGCCTGGCGGACCGGACCGTCCACGTCGATCAGGCCGTCCTCGGCACGCCCAACCTCGCCATCTTCCTCTGATCAGCCCCGTTCGGCGCTAGGACGTGCGGAGGACGATCAGGCCGGGGTTCCACAGGACACCGCCGATGGCGAGCAGCGCGGTCTTGACCCCGTAAACCTGGCGCGCACCGGCCTGGCCCCGGAGCTGGATCACGGCGTCCCGCGCCGCTCCAGAGCCCTGGGTCCCGCCCTCGGAGAGGCTGCCGCCGTGGGGGTTCACAAGGACGCCCCGCGGGGGCAGCACCAGGCGGTTCTGCTCCGCCCGCCAGCTGGCGGGCAGCAGGTCCTTCGCTTCACCTGGTCCGCAGTAACCGAGGCTCTCCAGCCATAGCAGGTTGATGATGGAGAACCCGTCGTAGGCGTAGAGCACCTCCATGTCCTCGAGCATCAACTCGCTCTTGTCCCAGAGCTGACGGGCGGCCACCGCCTGGCCGTTGGTGTGGAGGCCGTCCATCTGGTCCTCGCGGTTAAGCTCGGCCCGGCCCGTCGTCGCGGCGTGGATCAGAACCGGGACCTGCGGCAGGTCGCGCGCGCGTTCGGTCGTCGTGATGACGAGCGCATCGGCCGCGTCGACGAACACGTCCAAGTCGTAGAGGCACAACGGGTCCCGGATCATGCGGACGCCCAGGTAGTCGTCCATCGTCAGCGGTTGCCGCAGCACGGCGTTGGGGTTCTGCGCGGCGTTGGTCCGGTTGTTGATGGCGATGAGCCCTAACGTGTCCCGGCCGGCGTTGAACTGGTGGAGGTACCGGCCCGCCCACGCCGCATAGCCGACCCCGCCGTGCGCCATCGAACCGACCTCCGGCGCGGGAGCGTGCTCACCCGCCTCGATGGCCCGCAGGCGCAGGGGATCCACCGTGGCCTCCATTGATCCCGGCGGACGGATTGTGGAGTGATAGGCGACTGCCGTCGTGCACGCCCCGGAGTAGACGGCGTTCATGGCGTCGATGATCTGGAAGGCGAACGGCACCCGCGGGTTGGCGCCCCACGTTGTCTCGGGGATGCCGAGCGAGGACTGGACGTCCCAGAAGGGCACGGATGAACCACAGATGCCGTCGATGTCCGGTGCTTCGAGGCCGGCATCGGCGATCGCGGAGCGACACGCCTCGAGCGCCAGCCCCGTAAGGGTGCGGCCCGTGTTGTCACGGGAGTACCTGGCGAGACCCACTCCGACGATGGCGACCTGATCCTTGGCAGGGTTCCGGGCCGGCACCGCTCAGCGCTCCTGCGCCCGAGCGTCGACGTCGAGCGCGAACACGGGATACGGCACGCCATCGAGGTCGCTCCACGTCATCCGGAGCGGCGTCCCGATCCGAGGGGGCGTGAGGGGAGCGGTGGCCGCCGTCAGGGTGACGCGGAGCCCAAGCTGCTCGACGAGCTCGCCAGTGATGACCCAGCTCGGCTCTCTCGGGCGGGTGCCGAGGATGTTCCACCGCATCGCCGGTTGTCGCACGAGCGTCCACATGAAGAGCGTCCCCGCACCACTCACAGCCGTGGGCGCGACATCGTCCGACCAGCAACGGGGACAAAACGACCGGGGCGGGACGTACCAGCGGCCGCACGCCTGGCACCGCCAGATGAAATAGCTGCGGTCGAGCAGCCCCCGGTAGAAGGGAAGGTTGTCGTGATCGATCAGGGCCCTCGGGTATGCCGAGATGATCTCCTCGACCCCGGCCGGCATCTGGCTTGGGGTCACGCGGGCTCGGACAGGACGATCGTGGCCGCCGGGCGCTTTCGGCTGGAGATCGTCAGCTTCCACCTACGACCGTCGCTAGACATCCCGCTCACCAGCGCACCGACCGGAATCGGGTGCTGGAACCACATCTCGAGGGTTCCCGCTGTCGGCAGCTGGAGGTGACGGGCGACCGCCACGAGCAACGTCGGTCCCTGGGCGATGATGTTCGGGAAGCCGCGCGCCCATGCTCCCCCGGTCGTGGCGTGGGCGGCGTACTCGGCCTCCATGAGGTCGGCGAAGCCTCTCACGTCGTGGTCGCTGATCACGAAGGCGAACCGCTCCTCGCCGTCAGGGACGTCGGGAGCCACCGGCGTGGCGATCTCCTGCTCGTGAACCGTTGCCTCCGCCATGTCCGGGACCTGCGAGACGCTGTGGACCGACGCGAGAATGTCCCCGTGGGCGCGGGCGGTGGTCTCCATGGCGACCAGCACCGAGGTCCGTGCGCGCTTCTCGCCCATCAGCACGAGGTCCACGTCCACCTCGTCGGGCACCTCGGTCTGTCGCCACGTGAGCCTCTGGTACGACTGCAGTGCTCCCTCGGGCCATCGGAACGAGGGGTTGAGCCGCTCCGGTGAGAGGAGAAGGGGCCAGATGAGCGGTCCCGCGTCGTTAGAGGGTCGGCCCAGCCACAGCGCGGAATCCCCGAGCCACGAGCGCGACGGGGCGAACCGCAGATGCAGTGGAATGAGCTGCGACAGCACCGGGTGAACGGCTAGCGGGGAATCGCCACGGTGGCCGTGCCGCTCATCGCCCGCACCCCACCCCGGACGTCGAGCCAGACCTCACAGTCCGCTAGGAGCTCGTCCTGTCCGTCGTTGATCCCCATGATCGTCCCCGAGGCGACGACGTCGTCACCCGCCTCGACGTTGGCCATGAAGCGGATCTTGAGCCGGCGCACGCAGTTGACGTCCCCGGTCCAGTCGCCGAGCATGTTGATCAGATATCCCATGCTGATGGGCCCCTGGTTGATCTCCCGCTGCCCCAGGCCCAGCGCCTGGGCCGCGGCGGCGTCGATGTGGATTGGGTTCGGATCACGGATCAGGGCGGAGAAGATCTTCATCTTCTCGGCCGAGACGTCCTTGACCTCCCAGTCCGGGATGGCATCACCAACGTTGACGTTCATCACCCCTCAGTTCTTGCGTGGAAAGACCCACGAGTTCCAAGACACCGCGACAAGGTCACCCTCTGCGCCGCGGAGCTCGAGCTCGAAGTCGACCATGTCGAAAAGGCCGGCCTTGCGGCCCTCTTTCCTCCTTGTGCCGGTGATCCGGCCGGACACGACGTAGGTCTCGCCGACCTTGATCGGCGTGTGCAGCTCGGACTGGTGCTCACCGAACATCCCGCCGTCGTCGGGATCGGCGTGGACGAGGGCGAAGAACTCGTCGATCGACAGACCCATGCCGGCCCGCGTCGCCTGGTAGGCGTAGATGGGGTGGGCGAGTCCGCCCGGGGGCTCGGGCGTGAGCATCACGTCGCACATGAGCTTGTGCTCCCACGGTTCGACGGTGTACTCGCCGCCGGGGAAGGCGGTGCCCACGAGCTTCTGCATCTCCTGCTCGCCGATCACCATCCGTCACCCCCCGATCGTGTGCGCCCCAAAGAACGGGTCGCCTTCAGCTGTCCTTGGAGCAAGACATTTTGTATGGTCAATAGACGGTTTGTCAAGCGGGCACCGTGGCCGGGAGCTGGAACAGCTTGATGGCGTTGTCCCGGATGATCTTGTCCACCTCGTCCTGGGTCAACCCGGCGAGGGCGCGCTCGGCGTGGGCTTTGGTGTCGGGCCATGTGCTGTCGAGGTGGGGGTAGTCGCTCTCGTAGGTCAGCTGGTCGATCCCGATCCCTCCCCGCACCTGGATCCCGAAGTCGTCCTCGACGATGCACCCGAAGACCCGGCCCTTCACGTAGTGACTGGGCGGCTGGTCGATGTAGGAAGGGATTCCTGCCACCGGGCTGTGGCGGTGGTTCTCCCACACGGTGTCCATCCTCTGGAGCAGGAACGGCATCCACCCCACCTGGCTCTCCGAGAATGCGATCTTGAGCCCTGGGAAGCGCGGAAGTGCGCCAGAGAAGATCCAGTCGGCCAACGACATCTGGGACTCCACCGAGAGCAGGCTGAACTGGGTGGCGACGATCGAGTCCGGCGCCGTCTCGACCCGGCGTGAGTTCGACCCGATGTGGACGCAGACGACCGTGCCGGTCTCGGAGCACGCGGTTAGGAACCGGTCCCAATGCCCGTCGGCCGCGTAGAGGCTCGGGAGCCCCAAGTGCTGGGGCAGCTCGCTAAAGGTGACGGCGCGAGCGCCGCGCTCGGCGTTGCGTCGGATCTCCTCTGCCGCCAGCTGGGGATCCCACAACGGGATAATCGTCAGGGGGATGAGCCGGCCGCCGCTCTCGCCGGCCCACTCCTCGATCATCCAGTCGTTGTAGGCCCGAACACAGGCCAGCGCCAGGTCAGGGTCCTCGCCACGCTCGACGGCCTCGAGGAACACCTGGCCGCAGAAGCGGACCCACGACGGGAAGCAGAGGGAGCGCTCGACGTGATTGGCGTCCATGTCGACCAAGCGGTCCTTGATCCGGTAGGCACCCGGTCGCATCTCCGAGTACGCGATGGGACCCGTCACCCGTTCGATGGGCGGTGTCCCGGCCGACGCATACCCCTGATCCAGACCCCCGATGAACGCCCCGTACACCCAGAAGTCGGTCTCGGGCCCACTGGTGGCCTTGCGGAAGCTGTTGCGGCCGGCCGGGATCGGCTCCCAGGGCGCGCTGATGACGTGTGGTCCTTCCGCCCGGTACTTCGAGGGCAGCCAGCGCTCCCACAGGTCGGGCGGCTCGAGGACATGATCGTCGACGGAGATGATGGGCGGGATCTCGACGGCCACGACATCCTCCTTCACGGGAAGCCCGCACGCTATCGGTCGCAAGACAAGTTGTCCATTCTATGGCTAGCATGTCCTCCATGGATCTCTCTTCTCGCCACGACCTACACGCGGAGTGGGTGTCCCTCGCCTCGCCGACGGGCTGGCCCCAGGAAGGCTGGGGTAGCAACCCCACCCAGGGCATCTACTACTCGCCGGCGAGTGGCCGGCCCCAGGTCGCGTTCATCGCGACCCACTACAACCTCGACTTCTCCGAGCATTACCTCGCACCGCTGATGGCCGCCCGGGGGTTCGGCTTCCTCGGGTGGAATACTCGGTTCCGGGGAGCCGAAGCCCTGTTCCTCGTCGACCACGCCGTCGCCGAGATCGGCGCAGGGGTCCGCTGGCTCAAGTCCGTGGCGGGAGTCGAGACCGTCGTGCTCCTGGGCAACTCGGGCGGCGGGTCGCTCATGGCGACCTACCAGGGTCAAGCCGAGCACCAGTCATTGGTCCCGGTGGAGGGGGGCCGGCTCTGCCGGGGCCTGGACGACCTCGTGTCGGGCGACCTCTACGTGTCCCTGGCCGCCCACCCCGGACGGGCGGACCTGCTCGCCTTCATGATGGACCCGTCGGTCACCGACGAGCGCGATCCGATCTCGCGCGATGCCGGGCTCGACATGTACAGCCCCGACAACGGACCGCCCTACTCGGAGGAGTTCCGCACCCGGTACCGGGAGGCTCAGCTGGCCCGGAGCGCCCGGATCACGAGCTGGGTGAAGGAGGAGCTGGCCCGGCTGCGCGCCGTCAACGTCCGCGACCGGTACTTCAGCCCGCCGAGGCTGTGGGCGGACCTGCGCTTCATGGACGGTTCGATCGATCCCTCCAACCGCAAGGTGCCGGCCTGCTTCCTCGGAGACCCCCAGCGCGCCAACGAGGGTGTCACCGGGATCGGGCAGGTCAGCACCCTCCGAACATGGTTGTCGATGTGGAGCCTGACCGACTCGCAGTGCCAGGGGCAGCTGCACCTGCCCAACATCACGATGCCGTCGCTTGTCATCGGGGCCGACGGCGACACCGGTTGCTTCCCCAGCCACACGCAGCAGATCTTCGACCTGATCGGATCGGAGGACAAGGAGTCCATGACCCTGGAGGGCGATCACTACTTCCGCGGTGACGGCAATCGCGAGAGGGTGGCGGACGTGATCGCCGCCTGGGTCGAGAAGCGCACTGCATGACCGACGTGAGGTTCGGAGCCTTCGTCCCGCAGGGCTTCATGCTCGAGCTCGTTGACGTCCCGCCCGAGGAGCAGTGGAAGCTGGTGGTCGACCACGCCCAGGCCATCGAGGCCCTCGGATACGACTCGTTGTGGGCCAGTGACCACCTGCACAACGCTCCCTGGATCGATCACCACCGTCCCAAGGGCCAGCCGAAGACGAGTGCACCGATCTTCGAGTGCTGGTCGCTCATAGCGGCGATCAGCCAGCACACCTCGCGGGTGCGGCTCGGTCAGCTGACCACCGCCAACGGCTTCCGGGCACCGGCGCTCCTCGCCAAGATCGTGGCTTCCGTCGACGTGATGAGCGGGGGAAGGGTCGAGCTCGGGATCGGCTCGGGATGGTTCGAGCGAGAGCACCTGGGCTACGGAGTCGCGTTCCCCGCTACCCGCACGCGCATAGACATGCTCGGGGAGGCACTCGAGATCATCCGATCCATGTGGACGGAGCACGAGGTGACCTTCAGCGGAACCCATTACACCGTGGATCGGGGCCGATGCGCCCCCAAGCCGCTGCAGCACCATGTGCCCGTGCTGGTGGGGGGGTCGGGGCCCACGACGTTGAAGATCGCCGCGAGGCTCGCCGACAAGTGGAACTATCTCGGGCGCCCAGACGGGTACGCGCCCGTAGCCGACCGGCTCCGCGAGCAATGCGAAGCGGTGGGCCGCGACTTCATGACGATCGAGAAGACCTGGTTCGATACCGGCGTAGTGGTCCGCGAGACAGAAGAGGAGGCTCGGCGGGCGATCGCCTGCGCACGGGAGTCCAAAGCCATACCCGAGGAGCGGTCGTGGCTGTGGGGCACGCCGGAGCAGCTTGTGGAGGTGCTGGGCCAGTTCGTGGAGCTGGGGGTGACGGAGTTCGTCCCGCAGTTCGTCGACTACCCTGACCAGGGATCCCTCGAGCTATTCGCCACCGAGGTCATGCCCGCCGTCCGCCGCGCTGCGGCGTCCGGGGGCTGATCGTGGGCGACGTCACCGTCGAGCACAGGGGCTTCGTCGCCATCGTCACGTTCTGCCGACCTCCCGTGAACGCCACCGACGAGGCGTCCTGGGCCGACATTGCCAGCACCTTCAACCAGTTGGCGGAGGACAAGGATGTCCGAGCCGTGGTGCTGACGGCTTGCGGCGACCGGGCGTTCATGGCCGGGCAGGACCTGCGCAGTGACCCGTGGTCCCGCGAGGGCAAGTTGCCATCGGCCATCGTCGACCCCGGCCGCCCAGTCCGGGACGCGATGTGGGCCGTGTACGACTGCCCGGTGCCGGTCGTCGCGGCCGTCAACGGGCCGGCCATAGGAGGGGGGCTGGCGATGGTCGCCCTGTGCGACATCATCATCGCGTCCGAGCACGCCACCTTCGGTGCCACCGAGATCAACGTCGGGCTGCTCGGGGCGAGCGCCCAGCTGTCGCGCTTGGTCGGGACGCACCGGGCACGGGAGATGTTCTTCCTGGGGGAGATCGTGCCGGCCGCGGAGCTCCACCGCCTGGGGGGCGTGCGCGAGGTGGTGCCGGCAGCCACCTTGATGGAGGCGGCGATGGCGGTTGCCACGACGTTGGCCGACAAGAGCCCGATCGCGCTGCGCCTCGCCAAGGAATCGATGAATCGGATCGAGGGGATGCCCATGAAGGAGGGCTATCGCCTCGAGCAGGACTACACGAACCGGTTGCGCGGCTACGAGGACTCGCGCGAGGCGCGACGGGCCTTCCTCGAGAAGCGCCGGCCCGACTGGGGATGGCGGTGAGCCTCAGCCGTTGAGCAGGCTGTACCACGTGGCCGCGAGCAAGCGCACCCCCTTGTCGAGGTCGATGTCCGCGCGCCTGATGCAGAGGTAATAACAGAAGCGCTCCAGCTGAACGAACATCAGGAGGGCGCGAATCCGCAGATCGTCGGAGTCCGCGCTCCCCTTGTTTCGGGAGCGTAAGGACGAGATCCTCGGGATCATCGTGTCGATGAATGCGCCCATGAAGCGGTCGTGCACCGGGGTTAGCGCTCCGCCCTCCTTGCCTTCGCCCTGGATCCAGGCGCGCACGATGCGGCTCGTCCTGCTGTAGAGGTCGACGAACTCCCGCAACCAGGGCTCCAGCGCGGCGGGCGAGGTCATCTCGACGTCGCCGAGCCGGCCGATGAGCTCGATAGCCGGCTCGAAGTGCGAGCTTGTGACGACTTCGACGAGGACCTCCGCCTTGTTTTTGAAGTGCAGGTAGAACGTGCCGCGGCTGACACCCGCGGCATCGACGATGTCGCTGGTCGACGTGGCCGAGTAGCCCCGATTCGAGAAGACGGCCTCGGCTGCCTCCAGGATTCGGGTCCGTGTGACGTTTCGATGCTCGTCGCGCAGAGACGTCGCTTGTTGTGCTTCCACGTGTCCCGCACTCCCGTCCGGCGCCCTGTCGTCAGCTCTCAAGCTATCAGCGCCATGCCATTCACCCGGCGGACCACTGCTCGACCGCCTTGGCGTGCCGGTCCAGTACGTCGAAGGCCCGCTCGCCCTGCGAGGGGATTGGCAGCAGGACCTCGTCGACACCCGCATCGGCGTACTGCGCCAACGAGGCGGGGTCTCCCCTGCCGCCGTAGGCGCCGATGTGCAGGCTGGTCGGGTCGCGACCGGCGGCTTCGGCCGCCGCGTGCAGCTCGACCCGCTTCGCCGCGATGTCGGTCGTGCCGACGATGGGCATCCAGCCGTCGCAGTACTCGATCACGTGCTTCCACGTGATCGGGCCGCCTGCGCCGCCGAGGATGAGCGGGGGGTGGGGGGTCTGGACCGGTTTCGGCCATGCCCAACTCGGGGAGAAGCTGACGTGCTCACCGCCGAACTCCGCCTCCTCCATGGTCCAGAGCTGGGTCATCGCGAGCACATTTTCCCGGAGGACCGCCCTCCGCCGCTTGGGATCCAGGCCGTGGTTCGCCGCCTCTTCGGTGTTCCACCCGATTCCGATGCCGAGGGTGACGCGACCCGCCGAGATCACGTCGAGCGTCGCGACCTGCTTGGCGAGGACGATCGGATCGTGCTGGGCGACGAGGCAGACCCCCGTGCCGAGGCGGATCCGCTCCGTCGATGTCGCCGCTGCCGTCAGCGAGAGCAGGGGATCGAGGAGGCGGCGGTAGTCGTCGGGAAGCTGTGGTCCCCCGGGCCAGGGGTCGCGGCGGCTGCTCGGGATGTGGGTGTGCTCGGCGAAGAACAGCGAAGAGAAACCTCGCGCCTCGACCTCCCTGGCGAGATGGGTCGCCGGCACCGAGTCGTCCGTGAGCAGGGTCATCACGCCGACCTTCATGGACAGAGCATAGCCCCTTGGGTGTACGGCCAGTCGGTCCTGTACCCTTGACGTTCATGAGGTTGACGCTACGTCTAACGCTCCCTGGGGATTTGACAGATCGTTTACTCAGTGAGCATACTGCTCACTGAGTTCCCAACCCGCACACTAAGGAACGCCAATGGAGTTCGGGCTATTCACGCTGTTCGACTTTTACGACGGGCAGAACGAGCGGGACTACTACCGCGAGACGCTTGACCTGGCGATCTTGGGGGAAGACCTCGGATATGAGTCGATCTGGATGGGTGAGGAGCATTTCTACGCGTTCGGCATCTGCCCGAGCCCGCAGATCTTCCTGACCGCCGTCGCCCAGCGGACGGAGCGGATCCGGCTCGGCACCGCCATCAGCCTGCTGCCGATGGAGCATCCCGTCCGCAAGGCCGAGGACTTCGCCATGCTGGACCTCCTGTGCGAAGGCCGGCTCGACTTCGGCGTCGGCAGGGGCTCCATCACGAAGCACTTCCAGGGGTTCAACGTCGACCCCGCGGAGAGCCGGCAGAGGTACGAGGAGTCCCTGGCCATCATCAAGAAGTCGTGGACCGAGGAGAGCTTCTCCTACGACGGCGAGTTCTGGCAGATCCCTGAGGTGTCCGTCTCGCCCAAGCCGGTCCAGACGCCCCATCCGCCGATCTACCGCGGAACCGTCAGCATGGAGGCGTATGAGCAGGCGGCGCGAGTGGGCGACAACGCCTTTGTCGTCCCGTGGACGACCGGACCGCACAGCGAGATCCGCGACCGCCTCGACGTCTACCGGAGCCTGACCCGGGAGTCCGGACATCCGAAGGGTCGGGAGACGTCGATCTTCTTCCTATTCATCGGTGCCGATCACCAGGCCGCCCATCGGGAGGCCGTCGAGGTGACTCGCAAGTACTCCCAGCACATCACCGGGTACTCCGTGGCGCGCGACCCTTCGAAGGATCTCAAGAGTGGGCTGTTCAAGCTCCAGGAGTGGATCACGTCCATCCCCGAGAACGTCGAGGAGCGAGCCATCGTCGGTACACCCGCGGAGTGCATCCGGCGCCTGGAGGAGCTCCACGACGAGCTCGGGCTCGATCGGGTGGCGTTCTACATCCATCCCGGCGGGCGGGACATCGTGAGCGCCCGCAAGGGCATGGAGCTGTTTGCCCAGGAGGTCATGCCCCACTTCGCCGAGATGCTGGTGAGCTGAAGGAGGTCGTGGGATGAACAGTGAGTTCAGGTTCGAGGGGATCAACCATCTGGCGTTCGTCTGTCGCGACATGGCGGAGACGATCGCCTTCTGGGAGGGGACCCTCGGGATGCCTCTGGTCTGCACCCTCGACATCCCAATGGATGCGCAGCACTTCTTCTTCGATGCCGGCAACGAGACCCTGGTCGCGTTCTTCTGGTTCCCGAATTCGCCGCCCGCAGAGCCGGGGCGCGCCGCGCCGAGCGACTACCCCCCCGGGGACTTCGTCTCGGCGATCGGCTCGTGCAACCACGTGGCCTTCACCGTGCCGCTCGACGACTTCGAAGGTCATGTGGCCCGCCTCCGCGATAAGGGGGTGGAGGTGTCCGAGATCCTCAACCATGACGATAGCAAGTGGCAGATGTCCCGGAAGATGAACGATCGGGTGTGGCTGAGGTCGGCTTACTTCTGGGACCCCAACGGGATCCTGCTCGAGTTCGCGGCGCTGACCCGGCCGTTCGGGCCCGAGGATCGGCGGCACGAGCCGAAGAACGCCAACGGCGATCGAGTTCCCGTCGAGGACATCAGGGGCCGCTACGTCCGCACCGCGCAGTCGCCAAGTCGCTAGTCGAGGCGCGGGTGGACATGCCCTCCAGGGAGGAAGCGGTACTCCCGTACATCATCGAGGGCTTCGCAGTGCGCACTCCTGACCGGCCCTGCGTGACCGAGTCCGGGCGGGGCCAGTGGACGTGGGCGGTCGCCGCACAGGAGATGCATCGCGCCGCGAGCTCGCTCTGCGCCCTGGGCGTCGAGCGGGGGGAGTTCGTGGGCCTGATGCTGCCCAACGGACTCGACTGGCTCCGCGCGTGGTGGGGCCTCGCCCGCCTGGGCGCGAGGACCGTGATGATCAACCCCGCCTACCGGGGGGAGATCCTGCGCCATGTCTGCGAGGAATCCCGCATCGGTCGCATCATCACGAGCTCGGAGCTCGGCGAGCGGCTGGTCGACGTCGGCCTGACATTGGAGGTGGTGACTCCCGAGATGCTGGTGGGGGGCTCGGCGGAGGCGCCCGACCTGGCGGAGCCGCTTCAGCTCTGGGATCTGGCGGGGGTCATCTTCACGTCCGGGACCACGGGACCCTCGAAGGGCGCCCTGGTCACGCACATGCAGTTGTATACCGCCTCACCGAAGGAGTGGTGCCCGCGCCCCGACGACGTCTTCTTCGTACAGGGCCCGCTGTTCCACATGAGTGGCCTGACGGCATCCGTCTCGGCCTGGCGGAGTGGGGCGTCCGTCGCGCTCCACCCGAAGTTCCAGGGCTCCACCTTCTTCTCGGACGTCCGCGACTCGGGCGCCACGGTTGCGCTCGTGATCGGCACGATGGCCTCCGTGCTCGCCGCATCTCCGCAGCGTCCCGACGACGCCGAGAACCCGCTGCGGGCGATGATCATGATCCCGGTGATCCCGAACGTCAATGCCTTCATGGAGCGCTTCGGGATCGAGAAGATCTTCGTGATGTACGGGATGAGCGAGCTTCCGAGGGTGTTCGGCTGGGAGTGGACGAAGGTGGAGAAGCCGCAGTCCGTCGGCCGCCTCATCCCCGGGTTCGAGGTGAGGCTCGTCGACGACGACGATCTCGAGGTCGGGAAGGGGGCGGTGGGGGAGCTCATCGTCCGCTCGGACGGGCCCTGGACCATCGCCACCGGCTACCTCAACCGCCCGCAGGAGACGATCGACGCGTGGAGGAACGGCTGGTTCCACACGCGGGACGTGTTCTCGAAGGACGAGGAGGGCTTCTACTACTTCGTGGACCGCGCCACCGACTCGTTGCGCCGCCGGGGGGAGAACATCTCCAGCTTCGAGGTCGAGCGAGAGGTGCTCGCATTCCCTGGCGTCGCGGAAGCCGCGTGTGTGGCCGCACCCGGCCGGCACGGCGACGACGAGGTCAAGGTCGTGATCGTCCCCGCCGAGGACAGCGTCGTCGATCCCGCCGAGCTGATCGAGTTCCTGGGACCGCGGCTCCCGCACTTCATGCTTCCCAGGTACGTGCAGATCGTCGAGGAGCTGCCGAAGACCCCGAGCACGAAGGTGAAGAAGTTCGAATTGCGCAAGCTGGAGCTGAAGGATGCGTGGGACCGGGAGGCGGTCCGGTGACCACGGACTCGACGACCGTTCGGGTGGGCCTGGTGGTGCCGAGCTCGAACGTCACGATGGAGATCGAGATCCCCGAGATGATGCGGCCAGCCGCGCCGAGGTCCATGTCGTTCCACTCGAGCCGGATGGCGATGCGCCAAGTGTCTGCCGAGGAGCTCCGGGCCATGGATGGCCAGGCGCTGCGCTGTGTCGACGAGCTCGCCGACGCCCGGGTCGCGGCGATCGCCTACGCCTGCCTGGTCGCGGTCATGGTGCAGGGTGCCGGCGCCCACCGGGAGATCGAAGGGCGCCTGAGGGATCGCCTCGGGGAGCGGGGGAGCTCCGCCGAGATCGTGTCCAGTGCGGGCGCGCTCATCGCCACCCTGCGCCGCCTGGGAGCGGAGCGCATCGCCATCGTGGCGCCGTACATGAAGCCGCTAACCCAGACGGTGGTCGACTATCTCGAGGGGGAGGGCTTCTCGGTTGTCTCCAGCCAGAGCCTGGAGGTGGCCGACAACTACGACGTCGGGTGCATCGCCGGCGGTCGCGTCCTCGATGCGCTCGATCAGTTGACCCTGACGGGCGTGGACGCCCTCGTGCTCTCCGCGTGCGTCCAGATGCCGTCGCTCAGCCTCGTGCAGTCGGTGGAAGACAGCCTGGGCGTGCCGGTGGTCACTGCCGGCACGGCCACCGCCGGCGCGCTGCTCGACGCGCTCGGCCTAGACACCGGCGGCGTCCCCGGAGCGGCCGCGGGCGCTTGGTCGAACCGGCCCGCAGTGCCTGGGTCAAGGAGATCACCTTGAAGCTGCTCTCGTTCCACCTGATGCCCTATCCCGAGCTGCCCGATGACTTCCAGCAGCAGGCCCACGGGGTGTGGGTCGACGTTTCCACGCGGTTCATGGACCCCAACGTCGTCTCTCGCGTGTATGGGGAGTACCTCGATCAGCTCGAGAGCGCGGACCGCGCCGGCTTCGACGGGATCTGCGTCAACGAGCACCACCAGAACGCCTATGGCCTCATGCCTTCGCCGAACCTGATGGCGGCGGCCCTGGCCCGGCGGACGAGCAACGCGGCGATCGTGGTGTTGGGCAACTCGCTTGCCCTCTACAACCCCCCGACGAGGGTCGCGGAGGAGTTTGCGATGCTGGACTGCCTGTCGGGAGGGCGCCTCGTCGCCGGCTTCCCCGTCGGGACCCCGATGGACACGACGTACTGCTACGGGCAGAACCCCGCCACGCTTCGGCAGAAGTACCTCGAGGCGCACGACCTCATCATGCGGGCCTGGGCGGAGCCGGAGCCCTTTGCCTTCAACGGCGACTACACCAAGCTGCGCTACGTCAACGTGTGGCCCCGCCCTATCCAGAGCCCGCACCCACCCGTGTGGGTGCCGGGGAGCGGATCTGTCGAGACCTGGTCTTGGACGGCGGAGAAGAACTACGTCTATTGCTATCTGTCGTACTTCGGCCACCTGGCCGGCCAGGCCACGATGAGCGGGTACTGGCGCCACATGGAGGAGCTCGGGGCGGACGACAACCCGTACCAGGCGGGCTTCCTCCAGTTCGTGGGCGTCGCCGATACGGATGCCGAGGCCTACCGGCTGTACAAGGAGCCGGCGGAGTACTTCTACAACCGTTGCCTGCACCTGTGGACCGGCTTCGCCGAGCCCCCCGGGTACACGAGCGAGGAGACCACCCGGGCCCGGGTCCAGGGCATGGTGAAGCGAGCGGCCGCCGCCACCAAGAAGCCCACGTGGGACGAGATGATCGAGCTCGGCTACGTGGTCATCGGGAGCCCCGACACCGTTCGCGACAAGCTCGAGGATGTCGCGCACACCCTGCGGGTGGGTCACCTCATGGTGCTGCTCCAGTTCGGCAACATGGTGCCCGAGGTGGCGATGAACAACATCGACCTCTTCGCCCGCAAGGTCATGCCGGGTCTCCATGGCGTGTTCGGCGAGTACGAGGACAAATGGTGGCCGGCATCATGCGCATGATCTACCTGTTCGGCCTGGCCGGGCCGACCACCGATCCGTCACCCGGCGTGCTAGGGGCGCTGACGAACGGGGACGAGGTGATCGTCCCCGACATCCCGGGGTTCGACGGCCGAGGGGGCTTCAAGCCACCCGCCGACTACCTCGGCTGGCTGTCGCTCGTCTGGGACGCCCTCGATGCCACGGGAGCGCTGCCATGCCCGGTGATCGGCGCCTCCCTCGGGGGGATGCTCGCCGCCGATCTCGCCGTGCTGCGGCCGGAGGCGGTGACCAAGCTGGTCCTGATGGGCCCTCTCGGCATGTGGGACGACGAGCATCCCGGGGCCGACCCCTTCGGCGTCCCGATGGCCGAGCGCCTCCCCCTGCTCTTCAGCGGCGGGGTGCCGGACGCGTTCACGACCACCTTCGCCGCCTTCGAGGGCATGGAGCAGCAGATCGCCCGGTACCTCGTCACGATCGCGGCCGCGAGCATGGTCTGGCCAATCCCCGACCACGGTCTCTCCCACCGGATCCACCGCCTCCATACCCCGAGCCTGCTCCTGTGGGGCGAGGAGGACCGGGTTGCGCCGTCCGCCATGGCCCCACGGTGGCCGGCCCAGCGCACGGTCGTCGTGCCGGGGGCAGGGCACCTGCTGGAGTGGGATGCCCCCGAGGCCGTGAGTGCGGAGATCAGGAAGTTCGTCAACGACTGAGCATGCCCCCGGTCGCGCCAGAGGAGGATCGGCATGTACGACCTTGTGATCCGAGGTGGCCTGGTTGTCGACGGGTCGGGACGCCCGCGGGCGCGGGCCGATGTGGGCGTGAGCGACGGCCGCATCGCGGCGGTGGGGACGATACGTGAGCGCGGCCGGGAGGAGATCGACGCCGAGGGGGCCGTCGTCACCCCGGGGTTCATCGATGGCCACACGCACATGGACGCGCAGGTCTTCTGGGACCCGTACGCCACCTCGTCCAGTTGGCACGGGATCACCACGGTCGTCATGGGTCACTGCGGCTTCACGCTCGCCCCGGCGCGACCCGACGCTCGGGAGCTGGTGGTGCGCAACCTCGAGCGCGCAGAGGACATGCCCGCGGCCACCCTTGCCGCCGGCATCCCCTGGACGTGGGAGACCTTCCCGGAGTACCTGGATTCGGTCGACCGGCTCCCGAAGGCGGTCAACTACGCGGCCAACATCGGCCACTCCGCCCTCCGGACGTGGGCCATGGGCGAACGTGCCTTCGAGCAGCCCGCCACCGCGGAGGACCTCGATCTCATGGAGGTCGAGGTCCGACGCGCACTGCGTGCCGGGGCCGTCGGCTTCACGACGTCGCGCAGCGCGCAGCACGAGACGTCCGACGACCGGCCCGTGGCATCGCGTCTGGGGAGCTGGGACGAGGTGCGCCGGCTGGTGCGCGCCATGGGGGACGCCGGCGGAGGCATGTTCCAGATCAGCCCCGAAGCAGCGGGATCCTCGGAGGATCCGGAGGCCCGGCGTGACTGGTTCGATCGGCTGCGCCAGCTGACCTTGGACTCCGGCACCGTCGTCACCCTCCCCGTGAGCCCGACGTCTGCGGCGGGCGAGCAGTTGGACTGGGTGGACAGAGTCGTGGGTGACGGAGGCCGGATCTTCGGGCTCAGCCACAGCCGGGGCATCTCGGTGCTCTTCTCCTTCGAGACCCGCCTGCCCTTCGAGCGGTTGCCGGGTTGGGCGGACCTGAGGTCCCGGCCGTTCGACGCGCAGATGCGATTGCTCCGCGACCCTGACGTGCGTCGGCGGCTGGTCGAGTCGGCGAGGACCGGCCACTACGGCCGCGCCATCGGGGCCGAGGTGCGAGCGCCGGACTACGACGCCATCCGGGTGTGGAGCAGCCCCGTCCCGCCCAACCGGACGGTGGCGATGGTGGCCCGGGACCGCGGTGTCGATCCGGTGGAGGCGATGATCGACCTGGCGCTGGAATCGGACTTCAAGCAGTTCTTCTTTCAACCCCTCGGCTGCTACGAGGACGCGGATCTCGTGAGGGTCATGAAGCACCCGCGGATGCTGATGACGTTCTCGGACTCCGGTGCGCACGTCTCGCAGTTGGCGGACAGCTCCATCCAGACGCACCTTCTGGCTTACTGGACGCGCGATCGTCAGGAGTTCACGCTCGAGGAGGCCGTCCGCATGCTCACCCTGGCGCCGGCGGAGGCGTGGGGCTTCGGCGATCGCGGCCGGGTTCGTCCCGGGTTCGTCGCCGACCTCAACGTCTTCGACCCGGACACGGTCGGGCCCGACATGCCCGAGGTGTCCTACGACCTGCCGGCAGGGGCGCAGCGTCTCACGCAGACCGCCCACGGCTTCCGGGCGACGATCGTCGGGGGCGAGGTGGTCCTCCGGGACGGCAAGCACACCGGTGCACTTCCGGGGCAGCTGCTGCGGGGCCCGTTCGCTCCACCCGTCGGATGACCCTCGAGGGGATGGTGCGGGCAGTGCCCGACCGGCCGAGCCTGTCGTTCGGGGTGCTCGCGCCCTCGGAGCCGACGACGATCCGGCGTCTGGAGGATCTCGGCATCGATTCGTTCTGGGTGGGGGGACACATCGCGTCCCCCCGGGGGACGCCCGAGGCGATGACGGGTCTGGCCCGTCTCGTCAGCTCGACGCAACGCGCCACGGTCGGCACCGCCGCGCTGGTGCTGCCGCTGTATCCGCCTGCGCTGGTGGCAAAGCAGTTCGCCGACCTCGACGTGGCGTCCGGCGGACGAGTGGTCGCCGGCGTGGGGGTCGGGGGTGACGATCCGGCGGACTTCGATGCGATGCAAATCCCACTTCACGATCGGGGAGCGCGTGCCGACGAGATGGTCCCGCTGCTCCGGAGGCTGTGGGCGGGGGACCAGGTCACCCACGACGGGACCTACTTCAGGTTCAGAGACGTCCGGGTCCTGCCGCGGCCGGTTCAGCCCGGGGGGCCCCCGATCGTGGTGGCGGGGCGGCGTGGCGCGGCGGTACGGCGAGCGGCGCTCCTCGGTGACGGCTGGATGCCCTATCTCTACTCCCCGCGCCGCTACCGCGAGTCGGTGGCGAGCGTGCGCGCCTGCGCGGGGGAGGCCGGACGATCACTCGGTCGGTTCGCCTGGATGGCCTGGATGATCCTGAGCATCGCCGGTGACCCTCGCCAGGCGGAGCGGGAGGCCGACGCCTACGTCCCCGGGGGGAGCCGCCCCGAGCACGCGGGGTTGAGCGCCCGCGTCGCCGCCGCCGGCGACGTCGAGGGGGTCATCGGCCGTCTCGGGGAGTATGTCGAGGCGGGCGCCCGGCACTTCATCTTCCACTGCGTGCCCAGGGACGATCCGCTCGAGATCCCCCGCTGCCTGCTCGAGGACGTCATCCCCGAGGTGCGGGCGCGCTTCGCCGCCAGGCCCGCGAGCGCGATCAGCGACCACCACGACCCGGAAGGAGAATCCATGCACCACGTCGTCAGTCCCGCATGCTCGACGGGGGCCGAGCGATGACGGAGCCCCCGCTCCTGCTCGCCGGCAAGGTGGCCCTCATCGCCGGCGTCGGCAGTGGGATCGGCGGGGCCACGGCCAAGATGTTGGCGGCGGCGGGTGCCGACATAGGTGCCATCGACGTCACCGACGTCCCGGCGGCAGGGGTGATGGACGACGTTCGGGGGTTGGGCCGGGCCAGCCACCTCGCAATCGCCGACCTTCGTGATGCCGAGCAGGTGAGGGGGTCGGTCGCCTCGATCGAGGAAGCCCTGGGCGGCATCGACCTGCTCGTCACGGTCGCGGGCGGCATGACCGCCTATCAACCGTGGCGCCGATTCGACCAGACCACCGAGCAGGACTGGGACGAGATGCTCGACCGCAACCTGCGCTACGTCTCGATCCTCTGCCGGACGGTGATCCCCGGGATGCTCGAGCGCGGCAAGGGGGGGGGGATCGTGCTGACCTCGTCGATCAGCGGATATCTCGCCGCACCCCACCACGCGGCGTACGGGGTGGCCAAGGGTGGCCTCATCAGCCTCACCAAGTCCCTGGCGATGGAGTACGGCCAGTTCGGGATTCGCGTCAACTCGGTCGCTCCCGGGAGCATCGCCACGGAGGCGGTGAGGGCCCACAACGAGCGTTTCGGTTCGGAGGAGCTGTGGGGGCGTGTCGCCCTCGGCCGGGCCGGGGACCCGACGGAGATCGCCGGGCCGATCCTGTTCCTGTGCTCGCCGCTGGCCAGCTACGTGACCGGACAGATCCTCCTCGCCGACGGAGGCGTCTCCGTCCAGTTCCCGTTCCCCTTCGCGCAGAGCGAGGAGAGCCGATGACCGAGGTGGTGGCGGGGTGCTGCTGAGCGAGAAGGTCGTTGTCATCACTGGGGCGGGATCTGGCGTCGGCCGGGCCTCTGCGCTGCTCTTCGCCGAAAGCGGTGCGCGGGTGGTCTGCGGGGATGTGCAACCGGACTGGAACCGGGAGACGGTGAGGCTCATCCGCGAGCGCGGGGGGCTCGCGGTCGGCCGAGCGTGTGATGTTTCGATCGAGGACCAGGTGTCGGAGCTGATCGCCGGCGCCCACGAGGAGTTCGGCCGGCTCGACGTGATGTACAACAACGCGGGGATCACGAAGCGGGACGTGCTGTTCGAGGACACGGATGAGGACGACTGGGAGCGGTTGCTCGGCGTGAACCTGCGAGGCGTCGTGTACGGGTGCAAACACGCCGTCAAGCGCTTCAAGGCCCAGGGTGAGGGGGGCGTGATCGTCAACACGGCATCGGTCTCGGGGATGGTGGCATGGGGTGCCGTCGCCTATTGCGTGACCAAGGCGGCCGTGATCCACCTCACTCGTGCGCTCGCCGTCGAGGTGGCCCCCTTCGGGATCCGGGTCAACTGCACGTGCCCCGGGTCCATAGACACAAACTTCGGGCGCCCACAGGCGGAAGCGTTCCAGCCGCGCCCGGAGGGTGAGCTCGAGCTGCTGAGCTCATTTCACCCCACCGGTCGGGTGGTGAGCCCCGAGGAGGTCGCCCACGTGGCGCTGTTCCTCGCGACGGACATGTCCTCGAACGTCACCGGCGTGGCACTCCCGGTCGACGGCGGGTACGTGGCGAGGTAGGGCATGGCCACCTACCTGTCCGGCACGGAGGAGGAGGCGCTGCGCATCCGCGAGGCGTACGACGTCCACAGCGAGCAGAACCGCGCCCGCGGGTCCGATTACGGCGGCGACTTCCACGCCGGGTTGGCCCGCCTTCGAAGCGAGGCTCCGGTGCAAGAGGGGGCCATCGCCGATCTCCTCGGTCATCCCGTGGACTACGGCATCACCGAGCTGCGCGAAGGTCGGTTCTACTCCTGCCTGACCTGGGACACGTGCAGCGAGGTCCTGCGCAACACCGATGTGTACTCGTCCTCGGTGGTGTCTCTGCGCCTGGGCAAGCTGTTCGGCCGGAGCATCCTCGAGATGGGGGGCGAGGAGCACCGGCGGTACCGCGCCCTCGTCCACCGGGCCTTCACGCGCGCGCAGGCGGACTGGTGGGTGGACCGCTGGATCGCTGGGATCGTCGACGGGTTGATCTCCGCCTTCGAGCACGACGGGCGGGCGGATCTCAACCTCCAGCTCTGTGGTCCCCTCCCGATCTTCACCATCACCGCCAGCTTCGGGATCCCACCCGCCGACGCTCTAAAGGTGAAGGCCTTGCTGGAGCAGATGTTCCTGGTGTCGGACCCGCCGGCCCAGCATTGCGCCTCGCGGGAGATCGCTGAGCGGATCGAGGCGATCGCGGCCCGTCGCCGCCGAGAGCCCGCGGACGACCTGATCACGGTGCTGACCCGGGAGCAGCTCACGGAGGCGGACGGCACCCGACGGCAGTTGTCCGACGAGGAGATCATGGGCTTCTCCCGCCTGCTCCTCGGGGCCGGCGCGGGCACCACGTGGAGACAGCTCGGCATCGTGCTCTACGCGTTGCTGACCCACCCGGGCCTCCTCGAGCGAGCCCGGGCCGACCGTGGCTTCCTCCGCCCAGTCGTGGAGGAGGCCATGCGGTGGGAGCCGAACGACACGATCTTCTGGAGGCTCGCCACCCGCGACGTGGTCCTCGGTGGGCTCGCGATCCCGGCGGGCTCGATCGTCGAGGTCAGCCTCGCGGCCGCCAATCGCGACCCGGCCCGCTGGGACCGGTCCGAGGTCTTCGACCCGGACCGCACCCCCGAGACGAACCTCGGCTTCGGCGGCGGACCCCACATCTGTCTCGGCATCCACGTGGCCCGGGCCGAGATGCTCGTCGCGCTCAACGCGATTTTGGATCGCCTGCCGAAGCTCCGTCTGGAGGCGGCGGCCGACGTTCGCGTAATGGGCCTTCGGGAGCGCTCCGTCAATGCCCTCCCAGTGGAGTTCGGCTGAGCCGCCCGGCCCGGGCGGTCAGGCGGTTATCCCGAACCTCTGGAGGCCGAAGGCGCGAATGGCGTTCCCGCGCAGGAGCTTGTACGTCTCCTCGTCGCTCAACCCGGCCCCGCGGCACATGGCCTTGGCAACTTCGGCCGACCGGGGGAAGGTCGAGTCGGCGTGGGGGTAGTCGGTCTCGAAGCAGATCTGGTCCATCCCCACCAGGTCTCGATTCCTCAACCCGACCTCGTCGTCGAAGATGCAGCCGAAGACCCGCGGCAGGAAGCTGGAGGGGCGATCGACGAGGCCGCTGCCGAACCCGTTGTCAGGCCGCTCCTCCCACAGCTTGTCGGCGCGCTGCATCACGTAGGGCATCCAACCCACCTGTCCCTCGCTGTAGGCCAGCCGCAGATCGGGGAAGCGGGCCAGGGTGCCGGAGAAGATGAAGTCGAGGAGTGAGCCCATGGCGTTGGCAAAGAGCAAGGTCGAGCTGATGATCCATGGGGCGTCGGGGGACGTCGAGGGCATCTTGGAGCTCGAGCCGATGTGCATGCAGACCACGGTCTCGGTCTCCTGGGCGGCGCGGAACATGGTGTCCCACTCGCCGGAGTGGATCGAGGGGAGGCCGAGCGGGTGCGGGCTCTCGGTGAAGGCGATGGCGTGGCATCCGAGGGCTGCGCATCGGCGGACCTCGTGGGCTGCCAGCTCCGGGTCCCAGAGGGGCACGATGGCCAGCGGGATGAGCCGACCGACCGCGGCTCCCGCGCACCACTCGTCGATGATCCAGTCGTTGTAGGCACGGACGCAGAGCAGGGCAAGGTCCTTGTCCGGCCGCTCGGCGAAGGTCTGACCGGCGAAACGGGGAAGCACGTTGGGGAAGCAGATCGACGCCTCGACGTGGTTGGCGTCCATGTCGAGCAGGCGTTCGGCCTGCTTCCAGCTCCCGGGGCGGATCTCGTCGAAGGTCACGGGCGTCACGTCGAGGTCCTCGAACCCCGCCGCTGCCGCCACCTTCAAGAACGGCGTCACCAGGTCGTCGTACACCCACCAGTCGCACCAGTCACCCGTGTCGCCGCCCTTCTCGTAGCTCAGCACGCCCCCGGTGAAGTTGAGCCGGGCGCGATCTCGCTCGATGTGAGGACCCCGTTCGACGAGCTTCGCCGGCAAGCGGTCCGTCCACAGCGTCGGCGGCTCGACGACGTGGTCGTCGACGGAGATGATTCGGGGCAGGGTCACGGGCGTGGTGTCCTTGTGTGGGTGTCGGCCGCGGAGGGATCGGTCGCTGCGTCTGACGCTCGGCCGACGGTGCGGCGCCATTCAGACGCCATTCAGACGCCGTCCAGGGTGGTGCCAGCGGTGTCCCGCCCGGCGCGGAGCACCTCCCCCGGGAGGTCCCCGGTGAGCTCGCCGCCCGTGACGACCTCTCGGCCGTTGACCATCACGAGGTCGATGCCCTCGGCCTCGGCGTAGAGGCGACCCGCCCCGGCGGGAAGGTCCATCCGCGTGTGGACGGGCTTGGGCCCGACGGTGGCCGGGTCCATGATGACGAGGTCCGCCCGCGCTCCGGCGCGAAGGATCCCGCGGTCGCGCAGCCCGTAGAGGCTCGCGGGCTCGCCGGTCATGTGGTGCACCAGCTGCTCGAGGGGCATGATCTGCGTCTCCCTGACCAGGGCCTGGAGCAGGACCGTGGTGTAGGTGAACGTCGCGAGCATGTCGAGGTGCGCTCCGGCGTCGGACCCGCCGATCAGCACCCGCCGGTCCCCGATCAGGCGGGCCCGTGCCCGCCAGTCCGCATCCGTGTCCTCCGGCGTGTACCGGCGGAAGATGGTCCGCAGCTCGTCCGCGCAGACGATGTCGATGAGCGCGTCGAACGGCTCCTGGTCCCGCGCGGCGGCGATGTCGCCGACCTTGCGGCCTTCGTACGCTTGCGTCGCCGGGGTGAACCCCTGGACGATGAGCATCTCGCCCCAGTCCGCAGCGGAGCGGAGGGGGCTCGGTTGCTGGGAGAGCTCGAGCAGCCTCTTTCGTTGCGTGGGATCGCGGAACATCGCCAGCTTGGCCTCGGGGGGGAGCGCCATGGCGGGGCCCCAGCCGGGTAGGGCGTCGAACACGAACCCCGTCAGGAAGGATCGGAGGCTGATCCGTGGCAGCGGCATGGCCAGCGCCACCACCCGCGCCGACAAGGTCGCCGCGCCGGCCGACGCCTCGAGCTGGCTCTCGCACTCGGCGAGGTTCGACGCCGTCGGGAACATCACGTTCCAGTTCAGCGGACGGCGAGCCGCGACGGACATGGCCGACATCAGCTCCGTGTCCTCGGGCCCGAACCCGGCCGGGATCATCTCGAGCGACGTGCCCTCGAACTCGGCGACGACCCTCGACAGGGCCAGGAACTCTCGGCGGTCGGCAAAGCGGGAGGGGACGGGGCTCCCGTCCCCGTCGGTGTGGACCGGACCGCGCGAGGACGAGAACCCGATCGCCCCCGATCCCAGGCCCTCCCGGAGCAGGCGCTCCATGCGCGAGACCTCGTCGTCCGAGGCCGCACGTTCGCCGGCGGCCGGGCCCATGACGGCGCGCCGCAGCGCCGAGTGGCCGACCAGCACGCCGAGGTTGACGCCGATCCTCCCCTCCAGGCGGTCGAGGTACTCGCCGGTGGTCCGCCAGTTCCACGGAACCGCCGCCTCCAGGGTCTCGAGCGGGATCCCCTCGACCCGGGCGAGCATCCTCATGACATAGGACGCCGAGTCGGCGTCGACCGGGGCGATGCTGAAGCCACAGTTGCCGGCCAGGGCCGTCGTCACCCCGTGGAACGGCGACGGGGTCAGCGCGCCGTCCCAGAACACCTGGGCGTCATAGTGGGTGTGCACGTCTATGAACCCCGGCGTCACGACCTTCCCGTCCGCGTCGAGGGTGCGGCGGGCGGCCTCCTCCACGGCGCCGATCGTCACGCAGCGCCCATCGAGGATGCCTACGTCGGCCCGACGACGGGGCCCCCCCGACCCGTCGATGACCTCTCCGTTGCGGATGACGGCGTCGAGCACGTTCGGCAGGTCCTCTGATCGGGATGGGAGCCGGCACGCCGATTGACGGCTGCCAGACGCCCTGGATACTATGACTTGTCTCTAATCACAGCGTCAAGCCGTTGGACATGGAGGCTGAGATGGCCGAGGAACCCACGAGCCTCACTGAGTCCGTGGTCTGGCCGTTAGGCCAGGTGGTGGAGGATGCCCGATCCGAGCCCATGCCGGATCGGCTCGACGATCTCGACGGGAAGGTGATCGCCGAGCTCTGGGACTGGATGTACGACGGTGACCGCGCCTTCCCGATCATCCGGGCGGAGCTGCTGCGGCGGTACCCGAGCGTCACGTTCGTCGACTACTCGGTGTTCGGGGACATCCACGGCGCCAACGAGCACGAGGTGATCGAGGCGCTCCCGGACCTGCTGAGGGCTCACGGCTGCGATGCGGTCATCGCCGGCATCGGCCACTGCGGGACCTGCACCCCGGCGGTCATCCGCGCCAGCCTGGCGGTCGAGCGGGCCGGATTCCCGTCGGTGTCGGTGATCGGGGAGCTGTACGAGGAGCACGCCACCGTCATCGCCAACTACCTGGGCTTCGAGGATCCTCCGCTGGCGGTCTACCCGGGACACATCAAGACGGACACCGAGGTCGAGTTCGAGGAGAAGTTCCGGACGTCCGTCTGCGACCAGATCGTCGCCTCTCTGACGAACGCAGCACCCACGATCGTGACCAGGATCGAGGAGCCGAAGCCGCGTGGGGTCGTGTTCACCGGGACCGTCGACGAGATCCTCGACCACTTCGACGCCGAGGGATGGTCCGACGGCCTGCCGATCGTGCCACCGACGATCGAGCGCGTGGAGCGCTTCCTGCGGTCGACGCCCCGCGATCCGGAGGAGGTCGTCGGGGTGATGTTGCCTGCGCGCCGGGAGGTCACGGTGTGGTCGGTCGCGGCCAACGGGGTCATGGCCGGCTGCCGGCCGGAGTACATGCCCGTCCTGCTGGCCGTGGCCGAGGGCATCGCCGACCCGGCCTTCAAGGCGGAGGACGCCGGAAGCGGGACGGGCTGGGAGCCCTTGGTGATCGTCAGCGGGCCGATCATCGACGAGTTGGGCTTCAACTTCGGGACCGGGGCCATGCGCCTGGGCCGGCGGGCGAACACATCCATCGGAAGGTTCACCAAGCTGCTCCTGCGCAACTTCGGTGGCATGCAGATCCCGCCGGGCAAGACGGACAAGACCGGCGTCGGTACGTCGTTCTACGTCGTGCTCGCCGAGGACGAGGCGTCGGCGCGGGCGATCGGATGGCCGACCTTCGGCGAGGAGCTCGGCCTCTCGGCCCACGAGAGCGCGGCGACGGTCGTGAGCGTGATCGCCGCCAGTCCGCCCCTGTTCTACGGGCGGTTGCCTCACGACGACGTGTTCACCTATCTGGAGCCTCTCGTGCAGGTGTTCGGCCAGGCGATCCTCGGATACTGGTGCTTCACGGGCCTCAAGTGGGCCAGCTGGCACCCCACGATCGTCCTCAGCCCCCGCATCGCGGCGATGGTCGCCGAGATGGGGTGGTCGAAGGACGACCTCCGCCGGTACCTGTACGAGCAGGCCCTCGTCCCTGCCGGTGATCTGGAGCGTCGCGGCCAGAATGTGCAGCTCGACATCGCCGAACAGGTCGCCGCCGGCCTGATCTCACCGGACTACCTGCGATCGAGGGATCCCAACCGCCTCGTCTCGGCGTTCGTCCGACCCGAGTGGATCCAGATCCTCGTCGCCGGGAACCCCGACGGCCCGATCCAGCAGGGCTACATGAACAACCACGCCCAGGGGATCCCGATCACGAGGCGCGTCGGTAGCGCTAGCCCCCCTCGTCCGGACTGAACCGCCTCCCACCCCCCTCGCGCCGCTCGAACCGGGCTCCGACGAAGTCGGCGTCGACGCGCCGCTCGGCGACCCGCCACGAGGACCCGGCCCGAACTAGCTCGTCCCGGTACCGCACACCCACGACGAGATCGGTCGGGGAGGGCTCAAGCTCGACGAAGTGGAAGGCGACCGCACAGGTCTCGAGCGCGGCCGAGTCGCCGCGCACTTCCAGGTACTGGTTGCCGACGAAGTGCATCGTCCGCCGGTACCGGGCCAGCTCGACTTCGAGGATGCGGCAGTACTCCTCGATGGTTGCATCGCCGAGGGAGCCATGCACGACGGCCCCATCGACGAAGCACGAGGCGACCATGTCGAAGTCACGACGGTCCACGCCCTGGGCGTACCGCAGCAGGACCTCTTTGATCGCGACCTGGTCGACGAGGTCGCCGAGCGAGCGCTCCAACGCCTCGAGCCGGGCGGGCACGGACAGCTCGGCTGTCACCTCGGGGACCTCTCTCGTTCTCGACGCCCGCGGTCGGCCGCCTGTGCTTGACACGCTATCTTCTCAGTAGATACCATGTCTTGCCTCTAGATGCCCGGGGGGAAAAATTGGGCCTCGTCGCGGTCGCGATGATCAGTCAGCAGACGGCAACGTTTCTCTTATTGGGTGTGGCTACGGGGAGCCTGGTTGCACTCGTCGCGCTGGGCGTCGTCCTGACCTTCCGTGCTTCTGGTGTCCTGAACTTCTCCGCCGGCGCCGTCGGTGCCGTCGGGGCGTTCGTCGCCTACGGCATCCGCGACCGGGGTGGCTACTGGATGGTCGCCATCGCGGCCGGCCTCGTCGTGGGCGCGGCCCTGGGCGCGCTCACCCACATCGTGCTCGTCCTGCTGCGACGGTCATCGACCCTGGCGAAGGCGATCGCCACCCTCGGGATCATGACCGCCTTCCAGGGCTTCATCGGTCTGGTGTGGGGGACCACGAGCCTAGGGCAGCCGAAGTCGTTCCTCCCCACGTCTCTCGTCCAACTGAGCAGCGGGATCAGCATCCCCCAGGAGCGCATCATCCACATCGCGCTCGTCCTGGCGCTCGCCCTTGGCCTGCGGTTGGTGTACTCGCGCACCCTGTTCGGGTTGGCGACCTCAGCTGTGGCCGAGGACAGGAACATCGCCTCGCTGTCGGGGTGGGCCGCATGGAAGATCGAGGTGCTGAACTTCGTGCTGGCCGGCGTGCTGTCCGCGCTCGCGGCGATCCTGCTCGCCCCGATCGTCACCCTCGACGGTGCCGTGCTCTCGCTCATGGTCCTGCCGGCGTTGGCGGCCGCCCTCGTCGGCCGCTTCTCGTCCTTCCTCGCCGTGGTGGGCACCGCCCTGTTGATCGGCGTGTTCCAGAGCGAGGCTCAGCTGTTCCAACCCGACCTTGCGCGCATCCTCAAGGTGCAGGTGGCGTCGTTGACCGGTCTCTACGAGGTCGTCCCGCTCCTGGTCATCCTCGTCGCCGCCCTCACCCGTGGGCACGCCCGCGTCGCCCGCGGCGACCTGTCCGCCAAGCTCCCCCTCCCGGGGTCGGGCAACGTCAACGTCGTCGTCCTCGCTACCGGCGTCGGCCTGGCCATCCTGATGCTGTTCGGCCTGCCCTCGGTGTGGGCAGACGCCCTGGTCATCACCTTCGCGGTCGGGATCGTGCTCCTGTCGATCGTCGTCACCACGGGCTACGCCGGCCAGCTGTCGCTGTGCCAGCTCGCCCTCGGGGGGTTCGGCGCCTGGGTCGCCGCACGCCTGGCGTCCGGGCTCCACTTCCCATTCGAGCTCGCGCTGATCGCGGGTGTCCTCGCCACGATCCCGCTGGGGATCCTCATCGCCATCCCCGCGCTCCGGACCCGAGGCGTCACCCTCGCGGTGGTGACCCTCGCCTTCGCCCTCATGATCGACGCGGTGGTCTTCGTCAACGCCTCGCTCACCGGCGGATTCTTCGGGATCATCGTCAAGTCGCCATCGGTGCTGGGTATCAACGTCGATCCGATCCGCACGCCGGCGCGCTACGGGTTGGTCGCCCTGATCCTGCTCACGTTGCTCGGCCTTCTGGTGGCCAACCTGCGTCGAGGGCGCGCCGGACGGCGCCTGCTGGCCGTTCGGAGCAACGAACGGGCCGCCGCCTCCATCGGCATCGGGGTGTTCGGGGCGAAGATCTACTCGATGGCGCTGGGAGCGGGCATCGCCGCCGTGGGCGGCATCCTCCTGGCCTTCCGCAACCCCAACGTCGACTTCACCCAGTTCGACGCCTTCAGCTCGATCGCGCTCGTCCTGTACGCCATCATCGGGGGCATCGGCTGGTCGTCGGGGTCGGCCGCGGGCGCGGTTTTGGCGAGCGGGGGCTTGGGGGCCGCGGTCGCCAACCACTTTCTGGGCGGGGTTCCCAACATCACGTCGTGGCTTCTCCTGTTCTCCGGGGTGAACGTGGCATTGGTCCTGGTCCGGGCGCCGAACGGGCTTGCCGCCCTCAACTCGGAGATGTTCGGTCCCCTCCTGCGCAAGGTCAGCTTCAGGCTCGTCCCGAGGGCCGGCCAGCCCGAGCCCCGGAGGGACTGGAGCTCGGCGGCGCTGGAGGTGCGGGACGTGACCGTCCGCTTCGGCGGGGTCGTCGCACTGGACAAGGTGAGCCTCACGGTCCGACCGGGTGAGGTCGTCGGCTTGATCGGCCCGAACGGTGCGGGCAAGACGGCGATGCTCGACGTCATCACCGGGTTCACGCAGCCGAGCGGCGGTGCGGTCTTCCTCGACGGCCAGGAGGTGACGGCGGAGTCGCCGGAGCGGCGGGCGCGGGCGGGCATGGCGCGGTCGTGGCAGTCGGTCGAGCTGTTCGAGGAGATGTCGGTGCGTGAGAACCTCCTCGTCGCCGCCGACCGCGGGCGCAGGAGCCACTACCTCACGGACCTGGTGCGGCCCGGCCGCCAGATCGCCTCCGACGTCATGAGCGAGGTCGTCGAGGATTTCGCATTGGAGGGCGCTCTGGACGAGCGACCGTCGATGCTGTCCCAGGGGGCGTCGCGGCTGGTGGGGATCGCTCGGGCGATCATCACCGAGCCCAGGATCCTGTTCCTCGACGAGCCGGCGGCGGGGCTCGACGGGGAGGAGAGCGCCGAGCTCGCCGGGCAGATCCGGCGCGTCGCCGACAAGAGCGGCCTCGGCGTGCTGGTGGTCGAGCACGACATGGAGCTGGTGCTGGCCGTCTGTGACCGGATCATCGTCCTGGACTTCGGCCGGAAGCTGGCCGAGGGGGCACCGTCGGACATCGTCAACGACCCCGCTGTCGTCGAGGCCTACCTGGGCGTGGCCGCAGGTGAGCCCGGTCCTTTGACGGCAGAGGCGACCTCGTGAGCCTGCTCCTCGAGACCCACGGCCTGGAGGCGGGCTACGAAGGCGTGGCCGTGCTCCACGGCATCGACCTGGAGGTCGCCAGCGGCGAGGTCGTGGCCCTTCTCGGCCCGAACGGGGCCGGCAAGACGACGACCCTGATGACGCTTGCCGGGCACATCACCCCCATGCGGGGCGAGGTGCTGGTCGGGGGTCACCCGACCGGCGCTCCGGTCCATCGTCGGGTACGCGACGACGGGCTCGCGGTGGTGACCGAACGTCGGGCCGTCTTCATGACCCTCACCGTCGCCGAGAACCTGCGCGTCACCCGGGGTGACGCCGACTATGCGCTGGAGCTCTTCCCGCAGCTCCAGGAGCACCTCAAGAGGCAGGTCTCGATGCTCTCGGGGGGCCAACAGCAGATGCTGGCCCTCGCCTGTGCGCTGTCGCGCCGCCCGAAGATCCTCCTGGCCGACGAGCTGTCGCTCGGACTGGCGCCCATCGTCGTCGATCGCCTGTTGAAGACCCTGCGGCAGGCCGCCGATTCGGGCGTGGGGGTGCTCCTGGTGGAGCAACACGTCCACAAGGCCCTGGCGGTGGCCGATCGCGCCTACGTGATGCGGAGAGGACGGATCGGTCTCACCGGGGATGCCGCCGACCTCCGCCAGCGCACCCGCGACATCGAGACGACCTATCTGGCGGAGGTCCCGACCGGGGCGGGTTGAGGACGGAGATGACCGTGTACGACATCCTTGCTGGCGTCCGCGTCGTGGAGGTGAGCCAGTTCGCGTTCGTGCCGGCGGCGGGCGCGATCCTCGCCGACTGGGGGGCCGACGTCACCAAGGTTGTCCATCCCGTCTACGGCGACGTGATGCACACGGCGTCCTCGAGCGGTCTGGCCCCCCTGCCCGACGGCACGGCGTACATGTGGGAGATCGTCAACCGCAACAAGCGCAGCATCGGGATCGACATCGCCAACGCGGACGGTCGGGAGGTGCTCTACGACCTCGTGCGGGGCGCGGACGTGTTCATGACGAACTTCCTCCCGAGCGCCAGGGCAAAGCTCAAGATCGACGTCGACGACATCAAGGCACTCAACCGCTCGATCGTCTATGCCCGGGGGAGTGGGCACGGGCCGCACGGACCCGACCGCGACGCCCCGGGGTACGACGCGGTCTCGCTGTGGGCCCGGACCGGCTATGGCCATGCGTTCACCATGGCCACGGGGAGCTTCGTGGCCCAGCCAGGTCCCGGATCCGGTGACCTGCCCTCCGGTCTGGCCCTGGCGGCCGGGGTGACGGGCGCGCTGTTCCGCCGCGAGCGGACGGGCGCGGGGGCCGTGGTGGACGTATCGCTCATGGCCGCCGGCATCTGGGGACTTGCCGGCAGCATCACCGCCAGCAAGCTCTACGGGATGGAGCACGTGCCGATCCGGCTCCGGGAGACGCCGGGCAACGCCCTGTTCGCCGGGTACGAGACCCAGGACCACCGGTGGCTGTTCTTCGGCGGGCTCGTCCACGGCCAGGGGTACCGAGACTTCGCCCAGAGGATCGGACGTCCCGAGCTCGCCAGCGACCCGCGCTTCGCCGACGAGGCGGCGCGCCAGGCCCATCACGCCGAGTTCGTGGCCGAGCTCGTCGACGCGTTCGCCTCGCGGACCCTCGCCGAGTGGTGCGTGGCGCTCCAGGGGTGCGAGATCGCGTGGTCGGCCGTGCAGGCCGAGGGCGAGCTCCACGACGACGCGCAGGTCGTCGCCAACGGCTACATCCAGGACGGGGGCAAGGAGACCTGCCCCGGCCTCCGGCTCCCCGCCAGCCCGGTCGCGTTCGACGAGCAGCCGCCGTCGATGCGCGTGGCGCCCGAGCCGGGCGCTGACACCGAGGCGATCCTCCAGGAGCTCGGCAGGAGCTGGGAGGACATCGCGGCGCTCAAGGCGGGCGGGGCGGTCACGTGAGTGCGTCGGCGGCCGATCTCGCCGCCGAGGTCGACGCGCTGCGGCGGCTGATGCAGCCGGACGGGGCCGACCTGGAGGTCATCGCCATCGACCCCGCTTCGGGACGAGTCGAGCTCCGCCTGATCCTCGAGGGCGCGTCCTGTGCGGACTGTGTCATGCCCCGGGACCTCCTCGAGGCGGTCTTCCGGGACAGGCTCCGGCGCACCGTGGGATCCGTCACGGCCGTGACGGTCGACGATCCTCGCGAGCGGGAGCAGGGGGGCCGTGGAGCCGAGCTATGACCGCTGGATCGCGGACCTCGAGGACCGGAAGGCACGGCTCCGGGAGCCGGAGGCGAGGGAAGTCGTGGACGCCTACATCGAGCACCTGCGGTCCGAGCAGTCGGGTGACCTCGAGCGGCTGATGGCCCACATGGCCGCCGATGTCGTCTACCGGCGGTTCGGTGCGGTGTCCAAGGTGCTCGACCACGATGGTCTCAGGGCCGAGCTGGAGGGCATCCTCTCCTCCGGGGGCTTCCCGGAGTACGAGATGGACACCGACCACTTCCTGGTCGACAGCGACAGCCTCGCCATCGACGGGGTCCTGAGATGCGTGGCGACCGGTGCCCAGCTGCTGGCGCAGGGCAAGGCGCTGCCGGCCGGGGGCGGCCGCCAGGACCGCTTCCTCGTCGAGACGAGGCTGGCGGCGTTCTTCCGGTTCCGCGAGAGTCTGCTGACGGGGGAGGACACCTACCGTGATCCTGCCACCATCGTCAGGATGGACGATGCGCCTCCACTTGGAGGAGATCAGCGACGTAGGGCTGGTGGGCGAGCATCCCCCCGTCGCAGCTCATGACCTGACCGGTGATGAACGCAGATTCGTCCGAGGCCAGGAAGAGCGCCAGGAGCGCCACGTCCTCGGGGCTGCCGAGGCGGCCGGCGAGCAGCTGTCGCAGGATCACGGGCAGGAGGACGTCCGAGCCGGCGCTGCGCGCCAGTCCCGGGGTGAGGATGGGCCCCGGTGCGATGGCGTTGCAACGGATGTTGCTCGGTCCGTACTGGGTGGCGACGAATCGGGTGAGCGAGATGACGGCGGCCTTCGATGCCCCGTAGGCGGAGTGCACGATCCCACCCGAGATGCCGGCGGCCGATGCGGAGTTGATGATCGATCCGCCCCCGCCCGAGGCCATGGCGGGGACGACGTGCTTGCACCCGGCGACGTAGCCGCGGACGTTGAGGGCGAAAGTGCGGTCCCAGACCGCGAGGTCCGTATCGACCACGGTCGTGTCGTCGTCGAATGCCAACGCGGCGTTGTTGTGCAGGATGTCGATCCGGCCGTGGGCCTCGAGCGCGGTCGCCACCAGTGATCGGACCGACGACTCGTCGGTGGCATCGAACCAACAGGCCGATGCCTTCGGCCCGACCAGATCTGCGACCTGACTCGCCGCCTCGAGGTTGACGTCCGCCACTACCACGGAAGCGCCTTCGCGGCCGAACGCCTCACACGTGGCCTTCCCGATCCCCGATCCGCCGCCGGTGACTATTGCGACCTTGCCGGCCAGCCTCACGATGCAAACCCCTCCTGTCGCCGCGGACGGTACCAGCCGGTCGTCCTCGTTGACAATGGGTCCATCTCATGGATATAGTGTTCAGCATGCGCCGCGGGGCGGGAGAGATGGTTCGCGGCCCGGGTGGGTGGCGCGGGAGCCTTACGACTGCCTGATGTGACGTAGTAGTTCTATTCGCTCGACACTCGTTGAAATCGAGGAAAGTGGGGGGCCATGAGTCTCAAGCGGTTTAGATTCGGGAAGCTGATCCCGATCGTGGCAGTGCTGGCGATCGTCGCGGCGGCCTGTAGCAGCAGCAAGAGCAGTACCGCGTCCTCGAGCAGCAGCTCGCAGGCGCAGGGGCCGGCCACCACCGGCGCGCCGAGCGTCCCGTGTACGGGCACCCCCGTGAAGCTGATGGGCATCGAGGACGCCACCGGACCCATTCCGCACCCCCAGACGATCGCCGGGGTGAAAGCCGGCATCTTCGCCGCCAACAAGAACTGCACCGCCGGGCGGCCGCTCTCGTACACGGTCTGCGACGACCAGGGCAACGCCAACTCCGGTGAGGCCTGTGCCCGTGAGGCGGTCAGCGGCGGCTACACGGCGGTGATCGACACGTCGACCGCGACCTCGACGGCATGGGAGCCGATCCTGGCTGCGGCGAAGATCCCGATCGTGGGCGGTGTCGCATCGGCGTCGTCGGACTACACGTATCCCTACGGGTTCTTCCTCAGCTTCCCGCTGGTGACGATCATGGCTCAGCTCAAGATCGCGGCTGCGCTCAAGGCGACCACGTTCACCTTCGCCGCCGTCGACCTCCCCAACGTGCGCGGCCTGGTCACGGCCGAGGCGGCGGCTGCAAAGGCGCTCGGGCTCACGCTGGCATCCCCCGTCTACATCCCGCCGACCGCTACCGACTACGCGTCCTATGCCGCCCAGATCAAGTCCTCCGGCGCGCAGGCGGTCGTGTTCATCCTCGGCGAGCAGGGAGAGAACCAGCTGCTTAACGCCATGCACCAGGCGGGGATCGACATCACCAAGCTGCACGTGATCACGACCACCCAGGTGCTCGACGACGTGGATCTCCAGAAGCTGGGGCCGGCGGCAGAGGGAGCGCTGCTCGCCAGCGCAGCCTGGCCGACCGACGACACGACGAATCCGGGCATCAAGGCCTACGAGGACGGCCTGACGGCCGCCGGGATCAGCGACCCGATCAAGGGTGACTACGGCGTCATGGCCTGGGACACGATCAAGCTCCTGGCCCCGATCCTCAAGGGCCTACCGACGGTCACCCCAGCGGCGCTGATCTCGGCGCTCGAGCAGACGGGGCCGACGAGCTACCCTGAGTTCCACCCCTTCGACCTCACGCATACGGCCTTCCCGGACAGCCCCGCGCTCTCGAAGCTGCGGATCTGGAGCCAGGACGTCATCATCGGTGAGGTCAAGGGAGGCGTGATCGTCCCCATCTCGGGCTTCGAGTCGGTGGCGAACCCGATCACGCTCAACGTGAAGTAAGGCCGCGCTGGCGGCCCCCCCGCCGCGCAGGCAAGCGGGCCCCCCTCCCGGGGGGGTCCGCTGGGCCTGCAGCCCCTGCAAGCCGAGCCACCGACCATGAGCGCGATGATGTTCGATCAGAGACTCGGGATCGTCGGCCAGGAGTCCAGGCTGAGCGATCTCCTGGCCTCACTGCCGGCGGCGCAGTGGGAGAGCCCCGTCCCCGGGCGCAGGGGTGGGGTGCGGGAGGCGGTGTCCGTGCTCACCGCCTTCATCGGTCTCGCCCGTGTTGCCGCCGAGCGGCCGGGCGGGTTCATCGACGTCGTCCTGGACATGGAGCTGAGCGACGTCGATGGGCCCCTCGGCAGGGTCGGTCGGCTGGCCGAGCACCTCGAGGCGCTCCTGCGGGCGGTCGAGGATTCCGCACGCCCCAGCCTTCCCTGGTTCGGCGGTGAGCTCACTGCGGTCGAGCTGGTGGCCCGATGTCACGTCGAGCTGTGGGCGGGGACCTACGACGTGGCGGCGGCGGCAGGCCTGGCGGCGAGCGCCGACGCCGGTGCCGTCGAAGCGTTGGAGTCGCTCGCCGTCGTCACCGGCGTGAGCGCGTCCAGCGCTCCCGCGGCGACGACGCCCGACGCGAGGGACCTCTTGCTGGTGGCGACGGAGCGGGAGCCGGCGGCAATCCTCGGGCCCCGCCTCGCTGACGGCCCCTGGGGACGGTGGGTCGGGCGCGGCAGAGCCGCGTATCGCCGCACCCACCCCACCCCGGTGCTCCAAGGGGAGGCGCGGGTACCACTTGCCGCCGTCCCCAGCAAGGACCCGATCCTGTCGAAGGTCTTCGGCGACGTGCTGAAGAGCCACCCCCGGGTCTCGCTCCTGTACCGGGCGATAGGGGCCGCCCCTCCAATGCTGGAGGCATGGATCGGCTTCGCCTGGCGGCTGCGGGCGAACTGCGAGACGCCGAGGGACCTGCGGGAGCTCGTCATCCTCCGCGTCGCCCACTCGCGGCACTCGCTCTACGAGCTCCAGCAGCATCGCGACATGGCGAATCGGGCGGGCGTCTCCGAGCTGAAGCAGGGCTCGGTCAAGGACTGGAAAGAGGCGCCGGCGTTCACGACCGCGGAGCGCGCCGCACTGACGGTGGCGGACGAGCTCCTCGAGCTCGGGGATGTCTCGGACGAGGCGATCGAGGAGCTGCGCCTGAGGGTGGGTGATGGGGGAGTCGTGGAGATCGTGTTGACCGTGGTCTTCTACGAGTGCGTGGCGACATTCCTCAGGGCCATGGCGATCCCGCTGGAGACATCAGGGTGAGGTTCACCGCTGAGTTGATGTTGAAGGCACGGTCGCCGGAAGCGTCGTTGAGCCCGGCGCGCGTGGCGGGCCTGGCCCGCGCTGCTGAGGCCGCCGGTTTCGACGCCATAGGGTTCAACGACCACCCGGCGCCGCCCGGATCTTGGGTTGACGCGGGCGGCCATGACTCGTTCGATCCTTTCTCGGCGTTGGCGTTCTGCGCGGCGGTCACCACCAAAATCCGTCTGCTGCCGCATCTGGTCGTCATTCCGTATCGGAACCCGTTCCTGCTGGCCAAGGCGGTGGCGACGGTCGACATCCTCTCGGGAGGCCGGTTGGTGCTGGCGGCGGGGACGGGGTATCTCGAGGGGGAGTTCGACGCCCTCGGGGTGAGCTTCGCTGAGCGCAACGCCGTGTTCGATGAGTACATCGAGGTGATGCAGGAGGCCCTCACGGGGGGCCCCGTCACCGGCCGGCACGCGGGCTTCGCCGCCACCGGACAGCTCTGTCTGCCGCGCCCGGTCCAGCGGCCCCGACCGCTCCTTTGGCTCGGCGGCAACAGCGCCCTCACCCGGTCCAGGGTTGCCCGGTATGCCGACGGCTGGTCCCCCTTGCAGTTCGGCGAGAAGATGGCCTCCAAGGCGAGGACCGCGCTGATCGAGACGGAGGAGCAGCTGGCGGAGGGCATCCGCGATGTCGCCCGGCGCATGGAGGCCAACGGTCGGGATCCCGCCGGGCTGACGGTGCAGTCCTCGAGCGCCGAGAGCATTCGGGCGGGCCGGAACGAGTTCCACGCCGGCGAGGAGCTTGATCGATCCGAGCGACTCGAGCGCATCGGCGTGAGCCAGTTCGTCATCCGGCTACAGGTGGACGGCAGTCAGCTCGCCGAGGACGTCATCGCTAGGTACGGGGCCGAGGTGATCGCC
>Ga0102924_1000576_pt1 | contig 45445 bp, 44 predicted proteins | sample PaiPotPPM11metaG_FD_80116 | JGI IMG/M metagenome (GOLD analysis project Ga0102924, IMG submission 80116) | Iron sulfur acid spring bacterial and archeal communities from Banff, Canada, to study Microbial Dark Matter (Phase II) - Paint Pots PPM... ...
CCCGTCGGCCGTCCATGTCCACGATCTGCTTGTCCAGCACCTGCCGGGAGAGCCAGAGCTCGGATTCGACCCGCACGTGAGCTTGCAGGTTGGCCTCGTCGACCTTGAGGCTCAACTCCTTGTTGTCCCAGCTGCGGACCACCGACCAGTCGACCGATCGGATCCGCCGGTTGCCCTTGAGTATCACGCCGGTCACCTTGGGAAACGGGTCGGTCATCAAGACCACGAGGTCACGCACACGACCTACCCGATGCTGTCGAACGTCAACGACTTCCGCGTTGAGGAAGTCGCTGAGAAAAATCATCCCCGGAATTGCTTGAAGAGCAACGACGCGTTGTGCCCGCCGAAGCCGAAGGAGTTCGAAAGTGCCAGCGTGATGGGTAGCTCACGAGCACCTTCTTTGATGTAGTCGAGATCACACTGCGGATCCGGATGCTCGAGGTTGATGGTGGGCGGTGCGACGCCCTCCTGGATAGCCTTGACGCAGATCACCCCCTCGACGGCGCCGGCGGCGCCGAGCAGGTGCCCGAGCATCGACTTGGTCGAGCTGATCGGTACCTTGTAGGCGGCCTCGCCGAAGATGTCCTTGACAGCAAGCGTCTCGGCAACGTCTCCCAGCTGGGTGGCGGTCCCATGCGCATTGATGTAGCTGATGTCGCTCGGTACCACGCGTGCTTTTTCCAGCGTGCGCTTCATCGCCCTGGCTGCGCCGGCGCCCACCGGGTCGGGGGCGGTGATATGACTCGCGTCGGCCGTCGCCGCGTAGCCGACCACCTCAGCCAGGATCGGCGCGCCGCGCCGGCGAGCCGATTCAAGCTCTTCCAGGACCAGGATGCCGGCCCCCTCACCCATGATGAAGCCGTCCCGTTCGAGGTCGAACGGCCGGCTCGAGGTGCTCGGCTCGCCCGGCCGGGTCGTTACCGCGCGAATGGCGCAGAAGGCGGCCAGCGCCAGCGGAGTGATGGTCGACTCGCTGGCTCCGGCGACCATCGCGGTGGCATCTCCGCGCCGGATGGTTTCGAAGGCCTCGCCGATGGCGTGCGCTCCCGAGGCGCAGGCGGAGGCGATCGAGTAGTTGGGGCCGCGCGCGCCGATCGCGATCGAAATCTGCCCTGCCGCCATGTCGCCGATCATCATGGGCACGGTAAAGGGACTCACGCGCGATGGTCCCCGTTCCAGGAGGATGGAGTGTGCCGCCTCGATGTGCTCCAGTCCTCCGATAGCGCTGCCCACCAGCACGCCGACGTCATCCCGGTTCTTCTCCGTGATCTCCAATCCGGACTCGTCGAGCGCCTCGCGCGCCGCCACCATGGCGAACTGGACGAAGCGCGACATGCGGCGCGCTTCCTTGCGGTCCAGTCGCGATTCAGGCTTGAAGTCGACGACTTCACTCGCGACCTGGCTCGGACTACCCGCTGGATCGAAGGCCTGGATGCGGCGGACGCCGGACCGTCCCGCCTTGAGTGACTCCCAGGTTTCACGGGTGGTGTGCCCCAGCGAGGTGATGGCGCCTGTGCCGGTGACGACTACCCGGGTGCCGTTCACCATTCCGACAGCCCCCCTTTGCCCCAGCGCAGGCAGGCTACCGCCCAGACCGGGCCAGAACCGTAGGAGAGCATCAGGGCGGTCTGTCCTTCCCTGAGCCGGCCCTCCTTTACCGCGTCGTGGAGGACGGCGAAGGGTGCCGCCGCGAAGGTATCGGCATAGCGCTCTGGATCGAGCAGAAACGAGCCGGTGGAGACTCCGGACTCCCGGAGCCAGCTGCGCATCAGGTCCGGCGCGGTCTGCTCCGCGATGACGAGGTCGATCTCGCCCAGGCTCAGGCCCCCCCGGCGAAGGCAGTCCGCCACCGCATCCGAGAAGCCTGCGGCCGCGGCCCCGTTGAGCCCTCCCCGGCTTCGCTCGCTCGATGCCCGGCCTCCCGCGGCCGTAGCCAGTATCTCGCCGGCTGCGTCGCCGGCATTAAGGACAACCGCGGATGCCCCGCGAGCGTGCCGGCCTCCACTCTGTCCGGGAAAGTCAACCAGCTGGTTCGAGGTCTCGGCGCCAATGACCAGCGCCCCCCGGGCGCCACCGCTCATGTACTTGGCTGCCACGTGGAAGGCGGTCAGCAGGCTCGCCTGGGCCGCATAGAGATCGAAGCTGGCCACCATCGGCAGGTTCAGCTCCGACTGCACCAGGCAGGCGGTGGTCGGCCAGAGCACGTCGGGTGTGGTCGTGCCGGCGACGATCAGCTCCAGGGTGGACGGATCGATGTTGGACGCCTTCATCGCCGCACGGGCGGCGCCGGCCGCCAGGGAGGCGGTGTTGAGTCCGCTTTTGGCCTGCACCCGGTATGAAACGCCCAGGCAATCGGGGCCGGTCAGGCGCACGGAATCGGGCACGCTGGCCGGCGGCCGGTAGATGCCGACGCCGGCGATTCCGGCGCGGGTCGTACGCTGCTCAACCGGGGCGCGGTGTGATACGGGCGCAGAAGTCACGCCTTATTCTAAGTACAGCTTCCGGTGCTGGTTACGCGACCCGTAACCAATCACCCGCCCGCGGCATACACTCTTGCCGGCTTTGAATTGCCGGCGCGCCCATCGGGGCTTTCGGTAATGTATAGACCACATTCGGGCACCGCAGCGTGCCCAGACAACTCCTAGGAGGGAGGTAATGGCCGAACTGGATTTCGAGAAGTTCCGGGGAATTATCGCCGAGCAGCTTGGCGTCGACGTGGAAAAGGTGACCCCGGAGGCCTCCTTCACCGAGGACCTTCAGGCCGATTCACTCGACCTTGTCGAGCTGATCATGGCCTTCGAAGAGGAATACGGAATGGAGATCTCCGACGAGGACGCACAGAAGCTGCGCACCGTCAGCGAAGCCTGGAACTACGTAAAGGGAAAGGTCTCCGTCGCCTAACCGGCAGTCCTGATGAATGCCACGTACGGCGTCCGCCCCGTGGCATTTGTATTTCCCGGACAGGGTTCGCAGTACGTGGGGATGGGCAAGTCCCTCTACGAAGCCTCGCCGACGGCACGCAAAGTATTCGACCAGGCGGACCGGGTTCTGGGTTTTCCGCTTTCGCAACTCTGCTTCGAGGGGCCGGAGGCGCAGCTCAACGACACCTTCAACGCGCAGCCGGCGATCCTGACAGTCAGCATCGCCTGCCTCTATGCCATCAAAGAACGCTGGCAGGCGATCGGACAGGTGATCGCGCCGATCTACGTTGCCGGCCATAGCCTGGGCGAGTTCACCGCGCTGGTTGCCGCCGATGTCCTCGACTTCGAGGCCGCGCTACTGCTGGTGCGGGAGCGAGGCCGCCTGATGAAGGAAAACGGCCTGACCAGGCCGGGCGGGATGCTGGCCGTCCTGGGACTCGAGCGCGAGGTCCTCGAGGAGGTCGTACGCGAAGCCTCGAGCCGGGGAGTGATCACGCTGGCCAACGCCAACTCACCGGGGCAGCTGGTGCTCTCCGGAGAGGCGGCCGCCCTCTCCTATGCAGCCGACCTCGCCATCGCGAAGGGCGCGCCGAAGGTGGTCCGCCTGCCGATCACGATCGCATCGCATTCGCCCCTGATGGCGCGGGCCGCGGCGCAGTTTGCCGAGCTGGTGGCACGACTGCCACTCCGCCAGCCGCGAATCCCGGTGGTCGCCAATATCACCGGTCAGATCCTGACAACGGCTGATGAGGTGCGAAAGGAGCTCGCCGACCACATCCTGAAACCGGTCCAGTGGACAACGTCAGTACTGGAGATGGTCACGCTCGGTAGCGCTGAGTTCTTCGAGATCGGCCCCGGCCAGGTTCTTTCCGGCCTGATCCGCCGCATCAGCCGCGAAGTGCAGGTGGTCAATCTCAGCGACCGTGAGATTGCCCGCGTGCTTGCGCCCACTCCGCCGGCATGAAACGCGTCGTTGTCACCGGCGTGGGGGCGGTTACGCCGGTAGGCAACGACGCCGGCACCACCTGGGCCAACCTGCTCGAAGGCCAGTCCGGCATCGGGCGCATCACCCTCTTCGATGCCAGCGAGTACCCGGTCCAGATCGCCGGTGAGGTGAAGGGCTTCGACCCGGCCGGTCGGATCGAGGCCAAAGAACTGCGCCGGATGGATCGCTACACCCAGCTCGGCTTGATCTCGGCGCTGGAGGCCTTCGAGGACGCGGGCCTCAAGCGCAACGGCGTCCGGGACGAGATCGGAGTCGTGTATGGGAGTGCCGCCGGTGGTCTCGGCGTGCTCCTCGAGCAGCAGAAGGTCCTCCAGGAGCGTGGGGTCAAGCGGGTGAGCCCGACCTTCATCCAGAACATGCTCACCGATACCTGCTCCGGCCACATCGCGATTGCGCTCGGACTCAGAGGCCCAAACATGGCGGTGGTCTCCGCCTGTGCCACCGGGAGCGGCGCTGTCGGCGAGGCCTTCGAGACGGTTCGCCGAGGCGATGCGGACGCGATCGTGGCGGGAGGTTCCGAGGCCGCGCTGATTCCGGTGGTCTACGCGGGCTTCTGCACCATGCGTGCCCTCGCTCAGCATGAAGATCCGACCCAGGCTTCGCGGCCCTTCGAACGCGATCGCAACGGCTTCGTGATCTCAGAAGGTGCCGGCGCCGTGGTCCTCGAGGAGCTGGAGCACGCAAAGCGACGGGATGCCAGGATTTACGCCGAGGTGATCGGCTACGGCTCGAGCAACGACGCCTTCGACATGGCTGCGCCTGCCGAAGGGGACGGAGCGGTACTGACGATGAGCCGGGCGCTGCGCAAAGCGGAACTCAAGCCGGAGGACGTCGACTATATCAATGCGCACGGAACCGGAACGCCGCTCAATGACAAGTTCGAGACCGATGCAATTCACAGGGTCTTCGGCGATCACGCCGGCAAGCTGGCGGTGAGCAGCACCAAGTCGATGACCGGCCACATGATGGGCGCCTCCGGTGCGGTCGAGGCTGTGGTCTGCGCCCTGACTATCCGTGACCAGGTGATCGCTCCCACCATCAACCTCCAGGTACCCGACCCCGAGTGCGATCTCGACTACGTCCCGCACAACGCGCGCCGGGCAAGGGTCGACGTCGCGCTCTCCAATTCGTTCGGTCTGGGGGGGCACAACGCGAGCATCATCCTGCGCCGCTTCGAGGACCGCCCCTGAGGGGTCGTTTTTCAGTCGACTTTTTGAATACGAGTCGAATTCGAACGGTGTGCTATCATGACCGGGTTTTGGGGGGCGCCCAGAGGGCGTCGAGAAAGCCAGCACAAAGGAGAAAGCCATGGCCGCCATTAGTGGATATTGTTTGAAATGCAAGAAGAAGGTCGACATCAAGGACCCGCAGCACATCACGATGAAGAACGGCAAGCCGGCTACCACCGGTACCTGCCCGACCTGCGGGACGAAAATCTACAAGATCGGCAAAGCGTAACCCAGCGTCGCCAGAATTGAACAGCCGGTGCAACCCACCGGCTTTTTTCGTCTCTAGGGCTTGCCGGCAGCCTCCTTGGAGGCCAGTTCAGATTCGATAAGGTCGAGCAAGACCTCGGTGGCGCTGAGCGCCACGTCGACCCCGAGGAGCTTGAAGATCCGGACGTTTGCCGGGTTGTTGACCCGGGCGACAGTCTTGGGAACGTGAAACTTCCTCTTGGCGAGCTGGCAGGAGACCAGGTTGTCCTCGTCGTCGCCGGTGACCGCCACCAGGACGTCGGCCCGCTCCATCCCGGTGGTGGCCAGGAAGGACATCTCATCGCCGTCGCCCACCATCACGATCTCGCCCAGGACCGAGTTCAGGACCTCGGCCCGGCGGGGGTCCTTCTCGATCAGCGTGACCTCGTAGCCGCGGTCGAGGAGGTGCTTACTCAGGTAGTAGCCAACCTTGCCGCCGCCGATCACGATCACGTACATCGTTACCCCCTCAACATGGCATGAATCTGGTGGGCCCCCGCCAGCGTGGGACAGATCGTATTCAGCCCCAGCTCGCGGTAGACGTTTTCACGAATGGGGTCGTAGATCCGGGTGATGACCAGTTTGACTTTGAAGACCTCGCGGGCGATCTGTGCCGCCATGATGTTGCGGTTGTCGCCGTTGGTAAGCGAGGCGAAGCCATCGGCGGTCTCGATCCCGGCCTGGCGGAGTACGTCCTCATCGATCCCGTTCCCGACCAGCATGGTGCCTTTGAAATCGCTGCCCAGCCGATCGAAGGAGCGGCGGTTGATGTCGATGACCGTGACGTCGTCGCCCCGTTTAGACAGGGCGGTCGCGACCATGGCGCCGACCCGGCTGCAGCCGACGATCACAAGCTTCATGAACCAATTCATTCTAAGGTCGCCACCAGCTCTCACCTACCCTGGCCCAGCCTTGCTGCCTCGATCTCGGGCAGGCCGGCCGCGCGGATCTTGGCCTGGGTGGTCGCGAGATCGTACGGCACCCGGTAGAAGCGAACCGCTCCGGCGTCCAGGTCGGCGACCGCGAACGAGGCCCTGGAGTTGCCGTCCCGGGGCTGGCCCACGCTCCCGGGGTTGATGAGGGCCGAGGCCGGCAGGGGAAGCCAGTCATCGAGGTCGGGAATCTGCTCCCCCTCCTCGGTGAAAATGCGCGGCAGGTGGGTGTGGCCAAAAAAACACCAGCGGCGGCCGAGCTTTATCAGGATCTCGAGCGCCTGGAGATCGTCCAGGATGTATTCCCAGATATAGGGCTTGTTCGGGCTTCCGTGCACCGCCCGGTGCCGTCCCACCCGGCCGTGGCTGGGCAGGGTCGCGAGGTAACGCAGACTCCGCGGCGTGAGGACGCCCCTGGTCCAACGGGCTGCCGCCGCGGCATGGGGGTTGAACCACTCCAGTGTCGATGCTTCGAGCATCGCCTGGTCGTGATTGCCCCGGACTGCCCGGGCACCGGTGGAGCGAAGGCGCGCGATTACGGCGTTAGGATCAGGCCCATAGCCGACGATGTCACCGAGCACGACAACGCGGTCGACCGGGGGTAGCGCCGCGAGCACCGCATCGAGTGCTTCCAGGTTGCTATGGATGTCGGAAAGCAGGGCGACCCGCAAGGGGATTCTGTCTCAGCTGTAGACGCGTTGGTAGGCGTACAGAAACAGGATCCGCAGCGTCGCCGCCACCGGCACGGCAATGAAGAGGCCGAGGATGCCTCCGAGGTAGCCGCCGATGACGAAGGAGATGATGATCAGCATCGGGCTGAGGCTGACGGCGTCACCGAACACCTTGGGCGAGACGAAGTTGTAGATGACGTTCGAAACGATGAAGTAGATGGCGATGACAAGGATCACCTTGGCGGTGGACTGGCTGACGAAGGCGGCGATGGCGATCGCGGGAAGGGCTCCGAGGAAGGGGCCGATGAAAGGGATGAAAGCGGTCACACCGGCCACGATGCCGAGCGCGAGCGAGTAGGGGATTCCCGCCACCCACATGGCGACGCCGGTCACGACTCCGACAAGCGCGCAGATGGCCAGCTGGCCCCGCATGTATTTAGCCAGCATCGATGAAATGTCCGCCGCCACCTGTTGCGCATCGGTCCGGTAGCCGCGCGGAACGAGCTCGGCGAAGAAGCGGCGTATGGCATGGGCGTCCTTGACCAGGAAGAAAGCAATCAGGAGAACCAGGAGCGATTGGAAGATCCAGTTGACGAGCATGAAGACGTTCTGTACGACCGACTGGAGCTGGCCAGCCAGCAGCGCCGGCAGATTGTGAACGGAGTCGGCATAGGCCTGACGGAGGTCGATGGGCACGCCCAGGACAGAAACGACGTGATGCTGTTCAACCAGGTCCTGGAGGGAGCTCGCGATTGCAGGACCGTGGGTGATGAGGGCGGTGAATTCCTCGCGGACAAGCGGGACGAGGTACAGGACGGCCGCCGTGAGCAGGGCGGCGATTACCCCGTATAGAACCAGCACCGAGACGGCTCGAGGAACGCGGCGCCGCTCCGCGGCATTCACCGCCGGGTCGAGCACAAGCGCGAGCACGATTGCCAGGATGAAGGGCCCCAGGATGCCCCTGATCGCGACCAGCAGGACCAGCGTGAGGGTGGCAAGCACGCCGAGGAAGACCAGCGCCCTGAAGTCGCGGTTACGCCAGAGTTCGTCGACGCGGCGACGCTGAATCATCGCGGCATCACAGGGGAGAAACGAGGAAGGGGCATCGTGGCATGCGAGCGTCCGGTCCTACGGAGCGCTGGAGCCGTAGGCGGGCCGTGGCCGGGTGGCCGGCTGGCTGCACTGGACGATCAACCAGGCAACGCCTGCCGCCATCAGGAGGTCCCCGATGCTGACCAGCGAGGAATGGCCCGCGATGCTCGGCACCGTGAAGATGTCCCCGATGAACCAGAGCCCATGGGGGTGCTGCAGCCAGACATGCAGCGGGTCCAGACCGCTCTTTAGGAGTATGAGCATGGCCGAATTCGGGTCGACGTCGTGGGGCAGGATGACCGGCATCCGGCCGCCAAACGAGGCGATCACGAGCAGGTTGAGCCCCAGGCCGATGCCGAATAGAAGGGCACCGGGAACGTGTCGGTTGAGCCAGACGACAATCAGGAGCAGGACCGCGCCGATGATGTTGAGCGGGCGCGCGGTGTTGATCGCGAACTGGGAATGCGTCGTGCCCAGGAGCGCCACCGCAACCTTGGCCACAAAGGCCGCGACCAGGAACTCCGGCCGGTTGACACTAATATGGCTGAGCCGCCGGATATCGCCACCGACGAGCACGGCAATCGCGAGCGCGCCAGCAATGACCGCGAAAAAGAGGAACAACTCTAGCCTGCTGCTGTCGCCCTGAGGACCGGCATGACAGGTGGATTATCGCGAAGGCTGGCATCACGTAGGCCGCGCGAACCGAGCGAGATGAGCGCCGCCGCCAAACCCACCGTACCGGCCCCAACGAAGAGCCATGAGGCACCAAAGCGATCTGTCAATGGCCCGGCCACCGCCATGCCCAGGAGAAATCCTGCTTGTACCAACAGAAAGCGCGTGCCCATTATCCGCCCGCGCATATTGTCGGCTCCCTCCCGTTGGGTCAGCGAAATTAGTGGCACGTAATAGAGCATGTTGAACAGTCCGCCCCCGAAGAGGCAGATCAGGGCAATCCAGAAGTTGTGGGATAAACCGGTAAGGAGAGTCGACAGACCCGTGCCCGCAACCCCCAGCAAGATCAATCGACCAACCCTGTAGCGTGCGATCGCAGCTGGCGCAGCGATCGATCCTAGGATCGCTCCCCCGCCTATCGCAGCCTCGAGGAATCCGTACCCGACGGCGTCTGCGCCTAGCACGCGGTACGAGAGTATGACTAGCACTGGGTACGTCATGGCAACCGGTACGGCGACGAAAAACGACAGGCTCATGATGGCACGCAACGTCGGGCGGCGCCAGACGAACGCCGCGCCATCCCTGATGTCGGAAACAAGTCGCAATTGGCCCCGGGTCGCGGTTTCGCGAACCACGTCAACGACACCGAGTAGGCTGGCCGCCGACACGATATACGTGAATGCGTCAATCAAGAACAGTGGCACCCAGGAAATAGCGGCGGCAATGATTCCGGCAATCGAGAAGCCGAGGAGCTCCATCAGTCGCTCCGACGACGAGATCAGGCCGTTCGCCCTCACCAGGGATTCGCGCGGGACAAGATTTGGGATCATTGCCTGCTTGGCAGGATTGAACAAGCTACTCGCAACGGCCACGAGGAAAACGTCGATGAAAACGCCCGGCAACCAGCGTAGTGCGAAAAATGGAATGAGAACCGTCAAGAGTGCCCTGGTTAGGTCCGCCATGATCATAAGTCGCTGCCGATTGAACCTGTCGACAAGGGGTCCCGCAACCAGACCGAAAGCGACGGTTGGTATCGCCTTAGCAATCAGGCCAATGGCCACCATAGAGGCAGAATGGGTTACCAGGTAGAGCATTATTGCGAGCGCGGTCGTATTGACCATGTCCCCGAAGTACGAAATCGCCTGACCAATCCAGAGCCGGCGGAACGGACGAATGGCAAGTACGCTCCTGTAATCTGGCACACGCACTGAGGGAACGCTCGAGGCGGGAGCCGGGACGTCCCATCTCTCGGCGACGATCTGCTCGAGGGCGCCGATTACGCTAGGGTCGTACCAAGAGCCCGCCAGATCACGTAACTCATGGATTGCCTCGGCGGGCGTCTTTACGGTTGGCCGAAAAACGCGCGCCTGCGTGATTGTGTCGAAGGCGTCGCAGGCATTAACGATTCGCGAGCCGAGCGGGATCGCTTCCCCTGCAAGACCGTCAGGATAGCCCCTGCCATCCCATCTCTCGTGGTGATGCATGACGATCTCGGCAACGTCCTTTTGCTCTGGATGCTCCGCCAATATTTGCGCCCCTTCAACCGGGTGCGACTTGATGATTTCGTACTCCTCAGGGGTTAGCTTTCCGGGTTTTAGCAGGATCGAGTCGGGAATGGCGATCTTGCCCAGATCGTGCAGAATGCCCGCGACACGGATCGTGTTACAAGCTTCCTCGTTCATTCGAAGGATCCGAGCGACACTCTCACAGAGTTCGCCAACTCTTTGAGAGTGGCCAAAAGTCTGGCCATCCCGCTTGTCAACGACGCGGCTCTGCATGATAAAAGAGTCGCGAAGCCATTTATCGAGGCGATTTTGCTTCTGAAGGCTCGCCCGGTACACAAGCAGTGGCCCGTAAAGAAGAAATACTACGAGCGAACCGGGAAACGAATTGTGTCCCATGAGCGCCCATATCAGGTAGCCGACTAGGGGGAGTCCAATGTAGGTAGCCAAACGGCCTGCAAGCATCCTCTGGGCAGTAGCAAGCAGATCTGTACCGCGGAGCAGACTGAAATACACGGCCACCTGGCTGATGTTGAGACCAACGGTGGCGACGACAACCAGCGGCAGCGCGATATACCAGTCTGCCTCCCCCGCGCGGATCCCCAGGAGATACAGTGCTAGGCTCGGTACACCGCACGTAACGACATACATCGCCCTGTTGAAGAAGAAGGCATGCCACGGCATATCTCTACCGGGGACGCGACTATCAATGGTTCCGAGCGCCGCAACAAGCATGACGGCCCAAGGCGGCAGCACCAGAATCGCCCCGAATTGCGGTGCCAGGCTAACTGTCACGGTCCCTACCACCGTTTCCATCGGCGAGATCGTCGACAGAAAGGTGAGGGCCAGTAAAATGGCGCCATTAATCAAAAGGTTCCGCGGGTCCCTGCCGAGAGTGGTGGGTACCTCAGAAGCTGCGGATCCCATAAGCAGTAAAAGGGCGAAGGCGCTCAAAAGCCAAACGAAGACGCGAAACAGCCTTTGCCTCGTCATGGGTTCCTTGCCGGGTATCTTAATTGCGATAACGCAAGCGTGGACTAACCCTGCGCAAACAAAGAAACCCGGACCAGGAGGTCCGGGTTTTTAACTTCCTTTAGCGAGCCGGAATTAGGCTTGGAAGCCCGCGCCTCCGACCAAAATCGCTCCCAAAAGGCCTGCTACGGCTACGAGCAACTTCTTCATACGACTACCCCCACTGAATTCCCGGGACCCGTTGTTATGTAGGACGCCCTTGGGTTTGCACAATGTACGTCCGGTAACCGGAGGACGTAAATCTATCGCCAGGATGGAGTTAATAGCCGGTTGGCAGCGAACGGTTGTTCGCTACCGCTCGATAGTCGCACCGAAGGCGGCAGCCTCGGCGCGAGTCTGGACCTTCAATTTGCGGTAGAGGTTGCGCAGGTGCGACTTGATCGTCCCCTCACTCAGCCCGAGGCGCTGGGCGATCATTCGGTTGCCTTTGCCCTGGCAGACCATCTCGAGGATCTGGGTTTCACGGTCAGTGAGGGGCTCGGAGGGCCGGCGGTGCGGCTGCCGCAGCGCCGATCCCAGGCGCATGATCACCCGCCGGGTGAGGACCTCGTCCAGCTGGAAGCGTCCGGCGTGAGCTTCCTGGATGGTCTGGGCCAGGCTCGTCGGGTCGACGTCCTTGAGGACATACCCGGATGCCCCGGCGGCGACCATCTCTACGATGTCCTCCTCGGCTTCGGAAACCGTCAGCGCCAGGACAACCCGATCGGGGTCGTCCGCCTTGATCGCCCGGGTGGCCGCGACCCCGCCCATCTCGGGCATGTTCAGGTCCATGAGGATGACGTCCGGCCGGAGTGCCCTGGCCCGGTCGACTGCCTGCCGGCCCGTGATCGCCTCGCCGACGATCTCGATCTCGGGGAAGTTTTTGAGCATGCCAAGGACACCGGCACGGAAAATAGGCCGGTCGTCGACCACCAGCACCCTCACCCGGTCGGTCACAGGTTGTCCGGCGGTCCGATCAGGGTGACGATGGTCCCCTCATTGAACTGGCTGACGATCTCGATCGTCCCGCCAAGCAGTTCGGCGCGCTCACGCATCCCGACGAGGCCGTAGGAGCCGACCTTTCGAGGATCCTCGGCCACGCGCCGGACGTCGAAGCCTCGACCGTCGTCGCGCACGGTCATGACCCAGGGCACGGCCGAGAGGTCTACGGTTACCCAGACATTGCGCGCCTGTGAGTGCTTGCGGATGTTAGACAGGCTTTCCCGGAGGACCTGGAAAATCATCTCTTTCTGTTCCGGGCTGAGACCATTCTCCTCGCCCCGGATATCGACGCTGGTCTCAACCAGGTTGACCCGCCCGAACTGGTCGACAGCCTTGATGGCCGACGCCATCAGCCCCTCCGACCGTATCGTCCTGGGGCGCAGCGATTGCAGGATATTGCGAGCGCCGGCGAGGATCTCCTCCGTCATGGCACGAATCTGTGGCAGCAACTGTGCCGCGTCCTCCGGGTCTCGTTCCCGGCGCTGCTCGTAATACTTGAAGAGAGCCACCACCGCCGCCAGGTCGGAAGCGAGCCCATCGTGAATTTCGCGCGCCAGGCTGATCCTTTCCTGGAGGACTGCTACCTCTTCCACCTTGATCGCCAGGCTGTGCGCCCGAAGCGCGGCTACCGCCTCGCCGGCGAGGTCTTCAAGCCGTACCGCGTCGCGCCGGTCCAGGCGCCAAGGCGTACGGCGGAGTAAAGCCAGCACTCCGACCGGACGCTCGAGCGGCGGAGCGAGCGCAATCGCGGCAAAGCCGTGGTAGCCCGCATCCAGCCAGCCGAGCTCGTCAGGCTTGAGGTCCTCGGTTGCCAGGTCTTCGACGGTGAAGACCTCGTTGTGCTCGAGCGCCCGGCGCAGGAGGTGGCTGTTGATCGTTCCACCGCCCTCCGGCGCGGCGAGCGATTCCGTTGGCACTCCCGCGCGGAGCACGAAGCGCCGGTTTTCGTCGACCGTGTAGACCTGGCTGGCATCGACCTGCAGCAGGTCGAGAGCCTGCTGCGCCGCCGCCAGCAAGACCGTCTGGAGCGGTCCGGCCATGTGTTCAGGCACAAGCCGGGACGCGGGCCCGGGAGCGGCTGGGCCTGCTTCCGCCGGTGGCGCGGGGGTTTCGGGTTCAGCAGCTGCAGGCTCGGCGACGGCCGCCGGGGCCGGTTCCGGCTCAGCTAACGCTGGTTCCGGTTCGGGGATCTCTGGCTGCGCCTCAATTACCTCCGGTTCGGGTTCTGCTGCGGGGGCAGCCACTTCCGGCATCTCCGGCTGCGGCTCCGCCACCTGGATTTCGGGTTCCGCGGCCGGCGTCGGCGCGGCTGCCGGCGTTACGTTCCGCTGAGTCCGCTGCATGGAGCGGGCGAAGAGCTCGAAGAAATGCTCCAGCACCTGGTGCTCCGGCCTGGTCAGCTCCCCGTTGAGAGCCGCCGTCAGGTCCGCCGCCGCCAGCTCCGACGGGTGCGGCGCCTCGGGAAGCTGAAACGTGCCGCCACGAAGCCGCCTGATCAGTCGCCGGAGACGCTCCGCCGCGGCAGCCCGCTGGTCCGCCGCAGGCGCCGACGGCTGGGCGTGTGCCAGCTGCTCCGCGATCTCCGCGAAGTTGACTTCCAGGTAATGGAGGAGAACGTCATGCATCCAGGTTCAACCGTCGTATATCGATTATCGAAGGTTACGAATGGGGGGTTGTCAAGGGTATTTCGGCAGATGGTGAAAACAGGCTGCGCCCTGTACAAGTTACATAGGAGCCATAGCTATAATGACCGAGTTCGCGGCTGCCCAGGATTGTGATTCCCTAATTGACCTCTGAAACGGCGACGGTCCGCCTCTCTTACATCATCAACCACGATGTGATGAGGGCGGCACTGGAGAATTTTTCAGCCCGCACGGGTATTGCCCTGGCTGCCGATTCGGCAGACGGGTACCAGATCCCCCCCGGGTTGCCTCAGAACGACTTCTGCATGCTGATGCAGAACTTCGGTCGCTGCGAGATGGTGCCGACCTCCTCGGCGCCGCCCGACCTGACCGGCCCGCAGCTGCGCTACGACGGCGCCCAGATCGGTCACCTGGTGATCCCCATCTGCGACGGACACCACCTGCTCGGGCGCCTGGTAAGCGGGCCCTTCACCATCTCCACGCCGGACTTTGCCACGGTCTACGAGCTGGCCCGTTCGCTTCCGGTCCATCCCGACAACCTGATGAAGGCCGCCCTCGAGGTGCCGGTCGTCCCCCAGACCAACATCATGGAGGCGGCAAACCTCGTCCACACCCTCGTGCAGCACGTCGTCGCCCAGAACTACAAGCACCAGGACGAGCTCAGCGTGCTGCGTGCCTTCGACAGCATCATGACCAACCTGAGTTACGAAGTGCTCAGCGACATGATCCTGAACCTCGGCAGCCGCCTGCTTCGCGGCCAGGGAGCGCTACTGCTGCTCGTCGGCGAGCAGGGGGAGCGCGAAGAGGCCTACACCGGCCCGGAACCGAACGGCACCGGCGACCTGCGCCGGCTGCTGGTCGAAATGAGCGACTTCGTCGTTCAGTCCAAGCGACCGCTATCGGTGCCGGACGCCTCCCAGAGCCCCTGGACGCAGTACCTGCTCGGCCGGCCTGGGGTCACGGGCTCGATCACGATAACGCCCCTGCTGCAGCAGGACCGGATGCGCGGGACGCTCGGGATCTTCGCCAGCGAACCGAGCCGCGACCCCGAGTCGGACCTGCACCTCCTGTCAATGCTCGCGGCTCAGGCGGTGAACAGCCTGGTGATGCTGGAGCGCCTCGTTGCCAGCGAGGAGCAGGCGCTCACCGACAGCCTGACCGGGCTCTACAACTATCGGTTCTTCCAGGAGAGCCTGCAGCGAGAGCTGAGCCGCGCCTCCCGCAGCAAGTCGCCACTCTCCCTGATCGTGCTCGATATCGACAACTTCAAGGTGATCAACGACAACCACGGACACCCGGTCGGCGATAAGGTGATCCGCCACATCGCCGACTCGATCTCGCGGCACAGCCGCAAGGCGAACGTCGTCGTGCGCTACGGTGGCGACGAGTTCTGCATCATCGTCGCCGAGGGCGACCTCGACACCGCGCGCGCCGTCGCCGAGCGCGTCCTGACCGAGATTCGCAACAGTCCTTATTCCGACGAAGCCCACGGCATACCGCCGCAGTCACTGACGGTCAGCGCCGGCGTAACCACCTACCGCCCCGAGGAGGACAACGCCTTCTCCTTCTTCAAACGGGCCGACGAGAACCTGCTCAACGCCAAGCGCGCAGGTAAGGATCGCGTCGTCGGCGACTGAGGGCCAGGCCTCGGCGCCCATAACCGCGGGAACACGAGCGGCAGACTCAGATCGCCTGGTAGCGGGTTGCAAGTTGCGGGCTCTGGCCGTGGAATGCGGCGAGGTTGGCCTCGAATACGGCCTCCAGGAGGCTGTAGTCCTCGACGCCGGGTGCGCTGACGACTTCGCCCAGTTCGATGCCGCTGAGTGCTGCGGTGACGACGTCCTCCGGTGACATGCGGGGGATGGCCGACAGGTCCATGCCCTGGACCTCATGAAACTCGGTGGCCACGATGCCGGGGCAAACGACGTGCACGTTGACGCCGGTTCCCTTGAGTTCGGCGTGCAGGGTCTGCGACATCGCCACCGCGTTCGCCAGCGCACCGGCGTAGATGGCTCGCTGGCCTCGGGGCGCCGATGCGGGGGCGGGTCCGGAGAACGCGATCATGCCTGCGACGTTCAGGATCGTTCCGGTTCCGCGCGAGATCATCCCGGCCAGGGCGGCACGGGTCAGCATTGTCGGCGCGAGAACTTTGATTTTCACCAGTTCGCGGGCCTTATCCGCGGGGAGGTCCGCCATAGGCATGTAATGTCCGACGCCGGCGTTGTTGACGAGCATGCTCAAGGGCTGGCTCGCGCACAGCTCCGCGATCGTGTCGATGCCATCATCGGTTGACAGGTCGGCGGCGGTCACCTGGACCTTGACGCGGGGCAGCGAGGCGGCGAGCTCCTCGAGCCGATCACGCCTCCGCCCGACGATGATGAGGTCGTGTCCGTCGGCGGCGAGACGCTGGGCGAATGCTTTGCCGATGCCGGACGATGCCCCGGTGACGAGTGCGAGTGGTGACATGGTGGTTGCTCCTTGTTTCGCCGTGGTTGACGGAGTGTCGAGCAGATCTCGTGGCCGCATGGCCCAACTCGGTGTCGGTCACTGGATCAACGCCTACGAAGCATCGGATCCAGTCAGCTCGGAGGCTGGCGGCGAGAGTGCCCGCTCGGGCCACGCATCTGATGTCTGATGGTGTCCTGGTCTTTGACGGTGGTGCTCATTGTGCCAAGAGAATCGATCGTCATTCGCACAAAGTCGCCGGCCGTGAGAGACAGCCGGAGACTTCATTGCCATCCCGCAAGCGGGAGTACCGTGAGGATCAGCTAAGCCTCGACGATGGCCGCGATGGATGCTGGGTCACATGGATTCATGAGGAGTAGCCACCACCCGGCGAACGAATACCATGACACGACATGACACGGGAACGCCTCTGGTTGGGCGCCCGGCTGATGGCGCCGCTCGCACCGAGCAGCGTCCTCGATGGCATCTTGTTCGGGGCGGTCGCCGTTGCTTCTGGGATGACCCCTGGGGTTGCAATCCTTCTCTCAGCTGCGGCGTTCTCCGGGAGCGCCCAGTACGCCACGCTCGCGATATTCCGGGAACACGGTAGTGTCGGCGCTGCGATCCTGGCCGCCGTCGCCCTCAACGTGCGTTACCTGGCGATCTCCGCAACGGCAGTGGCAAACTCGACGGCCTCGCGTTGGCGACGCGCGGCCAGCTGCCTGCTGCTTACCGACGAATCATGGGCAGTGACGAGCCATATTGAGGATAGAGGTGATTCGCTGGTCGGTGCAGGCCTGGTCGACTGGTTGACCTGGACCGTTGGTACAGCGGTCGGCACACTTGTCGGCGTGCACGTTGGCACCAGTAACCAGTTTGGTCTGGATGCCGCTTTTCCCGCCATATTCGCTTGGCTGCTGCTCAGCAAGAAGCCCTGGCGGTCAGCCGCAGCGGCAGCCATCGTTGGGGCGCTCGTCGCTGTGGCTCTGGTGCCTATCAGTCCGCCGGGTGTTCCGGTACTCGGTGCCGGGATCGTGGCTATCGTCTGGGGTCTGATCCGGTGACGCCGATCTGGGTCGTCGTCATTGTGGTTGCTGGCGTATGCGCGAGTATGCGCGTCGCTGTCCCCCTACTGATGGGGCGCCGGGCCCCAACGCGTCTCACGCGCGCACTTGGATTCGCCGTGCCTGCTCTGCTCGCCGCCCTCGTGGTCACGCAGTTCGCAGACGGCACCCGGTTCGTGCTCGACGCAAGACTCGCCGGTGTTGCTGCCGCTGCTGTTGTGGCTATTGCCGGAAGGCCACTACTGCTAGCTGTGGCAACAGCGGTCGCGACCACTGCTCTCATCCGCGCGCTGACTTGACCTCCGAACTGCATATCGTGGCCCTGACTCGCGCTGCGATGAGTTCGCATCGGCGGGAGGCCTTCGCTCATCCGCAAGCTGGAATCCGCTGAACCCACAGCGCGGCGCACGGACTCACGAAGCGGGAACGCACGAAGTCGCCAATCCCGCCGCCCGGGAAGCGATGGCGTTAAGGACGCCTGCACATAGCCGCCGATTTGACCTCGTCGCGCGGACGCGTGCGTCCCGGCTACCTTGACGGCCCGTCACCACCGCCATGCGGTTCGGATTCTGTCGCCCTGAGAACTGCATGACCTCGGCCAAGCATGAACTAGGCGTCGTCCCAAAACCTTCGTTCTTGAGACCATGGGCGGTCGGTGGCTTTCACAGTCGCCGGACGCGGAGCACGCCGGTCAGCATAGGGAGGGTGAACTCGCCGTGGGCGGTCTCCGGTCTGCTCGCGAGGAAAGCGCGGATCCGACCGAGCGTGTCCTTGTGTTCCTGTTCTGGCATGACCAGCATCCCCGCCCTCGTCGCGATTGTCGCGACGAGGGATTCGGCGGTGCGGCGCTGCCCGTGCGGGAACTCGGCCTGCTCCGGCGAACCGAACTGGGCGACCAGGCCGATGTTTGGAAGGTACGCGTTCGCCGTCTCGGCGCGCCAGTTGCGGAGCGTGTCACGCGGGCCAATGGCGGCGCTCCCGCTGACCCGCTCCAGTTCGGCAACCCAGTTGACCCGGTTGTCGATGACGTTCCAAAGGCCAGCCAGGATGCCACCGGGTACGAGGACCCTGGCTATCTCGGGTCCCGCGACGTCCATGTCGAACCAGTGCAGAGCATGGCCGGCTAGCACGGCATCGAGGGACGCGTCCGGCAACGGTACCGCCTCGGCACTACCCGGCAGGGCACGGACAGTCGGCAGCGCCCGGCACAGCTCGGTCAGCATCGCCGGGTCGGGCTCGACCGCGATGACCTCGGCGCTCAGCGCGACCAGCGTGGCGGTTAGCTTGCCGGTTCCGGCGCCGAGATCGAGCACTCGCGGGCCGGGCGCGCGTTCGAGCGCCCAGCGCACCGCGGCCTGCGCGTAGTCCGGGCGGTGCTCGGCGTATGCGTCGCCGCTGCGCCGAACGACGAGCTGAGAAGTAGCCGTTGGTGCGGTCCCACCTGGGTACCCTATCTGTTACGCCCCCACCGCTGCTGATGTAGACGCTGGTAGTTCCGTCTTCGAGCGCAAATACGTTCGCCGGGCCGGCATCGAGCGGCTCAGTCCATGAAGCCGCCGAACACACAGCGGCCTGGCGCAGCGATGAAACCCGCTAACTCTGGACTCGCACTGAGCGCTTGGCGGCGCAGGCCCGCGAACGGGTTTCCGGGTTTGGCCGGCTCACCAGGGGACTCCTACTTCTTCCGCCGGAACATAAGCCAAGGCTATGGGTGAGCCACTACCCCGTGTTCAGCCAGCAGCTCGGCTGACGGCTCTGACCGCTGCACCTTGGCCGGTTTGTCAGCTATTCCTCAGTTGGTTTTAATAAGCAGCTAGGCTATGGGGTTGTCGATGACCATGACGCTCCTCGAATTATTCCGCTACAAGGCTTGGGCGACGCTGCGCCTGATCGAGCACTGCCACACCCTGAACGATGAGCTGCTCGACGCTACGATGCCGGGAACGTACGGCACCATACGGAGCACACTCGGACATCTCGTGAACGCCGATGAGGACTATCTGAACATATTGACCGGCGAGACGTCCTCACCGCCTCCAACGGACGTACCCACTACCCTGGAGGACCTCGTGACGACGGTGCGCAGGGTGGCACGGCGATGGGAGGAGCTGATTCATGGTGGGTTGCCGGATATGGCGACGGCCGACGATGGCTATAGGATGCCCGGGTGGGTACCGGCTGCGCAGGCGCTGCATCATGCCGACGACCACCGCACCCACGTTCTGTCCATCATCGGAGCCGGGGGGCTTGAGGTTCCCAGGCTCGACGTTTGGGCGTACTCGAGGTATCTCCGTGTCTTACTGAAGCCCGACGGGGAACCAGACTAGTGGTCCCCCGCGGAAGTTCGTGACCCACTTGTGAGCCACGCGGAGCGGTCGGGGCGCCCTCGACCGGCCGCGTGAGCGTAAGCCCTCGATCCCGAGGGCGGCCTTCACGGAATCGGAATCCACGACGAGCTCCTTCTCGAGTTAAAACTCACTAACTGACTGGCTGGGCTCGTTGGCCGGAAACAGTTCTTCGAATGGTGGTAGCGGTCGAAAGACGCAACCTGGAACATCTTGCGCAGACGCCAGGCCGGTCGGTCCTATGCTGTTCCCAATGTCGGAGGACTACAGTCCCATGATGGCGGAGGAGCGGGCAAAGCTACTTCGGACGTGGCATGACCATGCCTACGAGAACCTCCGGACGAGCCTGCCGCTGCGGATGTCCTTCATGGGGCTGGAGCTCCACATCTCCGAAGATGTCTTCGCGCCGCCAGGAATCGAGGAGGGCGATCCCTTTCACCAGACCGTGCTCGCCGAGGTCAGGCCTTCGGACCGGGTGTTGGACATGGGCACGGGGAGCGGCGTCAGCGCCATCTTGGCCGCGAAGGTGGCGTCGGACGTCGTCGCCGTGGACATTAACCCTAAGGCGATCGAGTGCGCGAAAGAGAACGCCGAGCGCAACGGCGTGGCGGATCGAGTGACTCTCGCGGTGGGTGATGTCTTCGATCCCGTCGACGGCGACTTCGACCTGATCATCTTCGACCCGCCCTTCCGCTGGTTTAAGCCTCGGGATCTCCTTGAGGTCAGCACCGCCGATGAAAACTACCGAGCACTGACGAAGTTCATGACGCAAGCAAAGGGCCGGCTGCGACCAGGAGGTCGCATCCTGCTGAACTTCGGAACCTCGGGAGATATCGACTACCTCTACAGGCTGATCGACGCAGCTGGCTTTGTGAAGGAGGTCTTCCCGACGGGCGAGGCAACGAGGGACGGACTTACCGCCTACTACTACACGATTAGACTGACCGTCTAGCGCCCTCAACGCAGGCTGAAAGTCTTTGTCCGCGGGGAACAATGTCGAACTCCATGGAACCACCAAACCAGCGGTACAGCGACCGCTCGGTTTTCTCGCGCCGACCAATGTGGACCGTAGCACGCACGTCAAAAGAGCGCAAGCGAAAGTCGAGTGGCACGAAAACCGCTTTGGTTTTCGATCGTGCAAACGCCCGAAGCCCAAGTAGGGAATCACGCGGGAGACGAGTCTCGAAAGCGTGGCCACCCGTTCAGACTGGCTGCTTCGTATTCGGGAAGTGCGCACGGACGCCTGGGGGATTTACCCGAAGTTCCGATGTTTATCGCGGCGTGCCGGCGCTCCTGCGCTATGCCCACGTAACGCGCCTCGCCTCTGCGGCTCCTGAAATTCAACGCGGACCTGTCTAGATCCGCTCAAGTTGGCGGACTGCCGCCTGAGCTTCGGCCTCGACCTCGGCTGCTGCCCGACGTCTGCCCGCGCCCGCCTCTTGTAGCAAGTCCTCGGCTTCATCGATCCATGGGGCAAGGCGTGCTTTGAGGTCTTGGAGAATCTGAGCCGGCGCGAGGGCGCGCCCGCGTGGGAGCAGACCGCTCAGGCGATCCCAATCGAAGGCTCCCGCTTCCAAGTTGCCAAACCAGCCTCGTCCACGCCAGGGCTGCTTATCGAACCACAACCGCACGGGCCATAGCTGGCGAAAGGCAGCAATCTCCTGATCCCTGGGAGGAAGCATTAGCCACTTCCACAGATCCCAGATGTCCTTGGGGTTACGGTTGCCGCTGCGACGGTGAATCGCGGCCAATTTCTCTGCTCCGATCTCGGCCGACTGCATGCTCAAAATGGGGGCTGGATCAAAACCGAGCCGGTCAAAATACGACTGCCGCGCTGGGGTTTGCCAGATGGCACCGACGAGGGTAGGACGCTGGCCCACCGTAACGTCAAGCTCGAAGTGCCCGGCACCGATACTCGAGTCGAACGAGCAAAGCGCCTGAAGGGTACCGGGCCCAGCAACGTCCCACTTTTCGAACTTGGCGGAGACACCATCTTGGTCTCCGTCTTCAAGAGTTGTCATGAGCTCCAACTGAGCCGCTTCGGTGTCAGTCGTAAGCGGCGCAAAGTCGAGGTCCTCGGAGAAGCGCCCGGCTGTTCCGAAGACGAGCTTCCTTAGTGCGGTGCCTCCTTTAAATACCATCTGCTTCCCAACCGGAGCCGTTGCAACGCGCTGCAACATGATGGTGAGAATGATTTCGAGACGGGCGATCGAGACATCAACCCGCGACTCGCCCGCGAACCGCCGGACGTCGGCCTCCCGAATCATCTGATACCGGCTTCGGGTTTTAGCTGATCATCAGGAACATTGATGATCAGTTCCCAACGGGGGTCCCAATGACCTGGCGGGCCGGCACGACGATCAGCGAGAGTCACACGGTTGTTCCTTGACCAACCGCTGCGCAGCAAGGCAACGTCCGGCTCACTCCATTTCCAGCCCGCGTGTTCCGTTAGCCAACCAAGCCGTTTAAGCAGACGTGTGCTCGAACGTCCCAGTGCCAACTGGGCCACTTCGTGCGCGTCCGCCTTGGCGTCTGCGCGCGCGCGCGCGAGCAACCGGAGGCATCCGGGGTAGCCACCGACGAGTTTGACTCGACTGACTGCGTCGACCACGGTCAGCTCCCGACCTGACATCGGGACAACCTGGCCGCGCCACGTCTCCGTATGGATGCCAAGAGAAAACGTGCGCTGGGGGACCCTTACCGCACGAACCCGCGTGCCTTCGACATCGCGCATCCGCACCTGGGATCCGCTTGGTATCGCGACCGTAACGGAGCCATACGATTCAGGATTCCAACCATAATGGCCCGCAGCTGTGTCAAATCCCACGTAGTACGCGACCCCTCGGTTGGAAAGAGCAGCGATCGACGCCGCTGCGTCGACGGCCTTGTTACCCATCCATGCCAGGGGCTGCACGGCATACACACCACGGCGGACCGTCTCGAGAAAGCCTTTGTGGCGCAGTTGGTACGTCATCCGTTTGGCGGCCGCCTCTGTCGTATCAGGGCCCATGGCTGCCCTGATCTCCGGCGTGGTGACCAGCTTGGTCCCGTTTGCTTCCCATTCTTCAAGCAGGGCCAAGGCTCGGCGTCCAAGCGCCCGAGGAGAGTGATTCATGTTGCCATTATATGCGCATAGCTACCATTGCGGTCACTTTGCGATGAAGTTGGCAACAAAGGTTCCCACGCCCGTGACGGCTGGGCGTCCTGATGACCAACCCGGACACGAGCGCTGTTACTTAGTTGACGCTGCCTCCCTCGCAATGCGTGTCGCTATGGGCCAGTCCTCAGCAATAGGTGGGTCGCACAGAGGTAAAATCGCATCCGCTAACTCGACCACTGTTCGCCTCATCAGTCTGCTAGCAGCACCTGGGAGTCACCAGCCTCCTCTAAGCCATTTGGTTCCTGCGGAGGGAGAGAGAATCGAACCCCCCGAGGGCTTGCACCTTATGGTTTTCAAGACCGGTCGTGCCTAGCGCTTCTTAAAGGGTCGCGCCAGCAGGCGGCGGAGTAGCCAGGGGACGGCGGCCGCGATCAGGGGTTGCTCGAGCAAGATCGATAGTTCCTGCAGCCTGGGGAAGAGCAGCGCGGAGGTCGCCTGCAGGGCGAAGCCGTGCTCGTTCAACCGCAGCGCTACCGCCTGCAGGGCGGCGGCTTCCTCGTAAGCGTAGTGGGATAGGTGAGCCGCCCGGCGGCCGACGGCCCGGTAGGCGCGCCAGGTCTGAAGCCCGGCATAGGCCAGCATCACGAACCCCAGGACCACGCAGGCGATCGAGATGAAGACGGCTAGGACTCGTCGCCCTCGTCAGTCGCGCCGACACCTGCGATGGTGGCCACCGTGTCGCCTTCCTCCAGGCGCATGATGATCACGCCCTGCGTCTGGCGACCGGCGATGCGTATGTTCTCGATCGGCATCCTGATCACCTGGCCGCCCTCGGAGATCACGATCAACTGCTCCTCCTTGGGATCGACGACCATCCGCATTCCGACCAGCGCCCCGGTCCGCTCAGTCACCGCCATCGTGAAGACGCCCTGGCCGCCGCGACTGTGAGATGGGTACTCGGTTACCGGCGTCAGCTTTCCGAAGCCACGGGCCGAGACCACCAGCAGGTAGGCGTCCTTGCGGACGATGTCGAAGCCAGCCACCAGCGCATCCTTGCGCAGGGTGATGGCGCGCACGCCGTGCGTGTCCCGGCCCATCGGTCGCGCCTGCTTCTCATTGAACCGAACCGCCTTACCGTCCGTGGTGGCGATGATCAGCTCATCCGACCCGCTGCTCAGCTTCACCCAGTTGAGTTCGTCGCCCTCGTCCAGGTCGATCGCGATCAGCCCGTTGCGCCGGACCTGGCTGTAGAGGCGGGCCGGCGTCTTCTTGATCGTCCCCTGCCGGGTAACCATGACGAGGTAGCGGTCCTCGGCCCAGTCGGTGATGCCGACAACGGCGGTGATCTTGTCCTTGGGGTCGATGTCGATCAGGTTCGCGATCGGCAGACCCTTGGCCTGGCGGTTGACGTCAGGGATTTCATGCACGCGCAGGCGGAAGACGGAGCCGTGATTGGTGAAGAAGAGCATGTCGGAATGCGTGGAGGAGATCGCGAGGTGTTCCACGAAGTCGGCCTCGACCCGTGCCGCGCCCAGGACGCCCTTGCCGCCGCGCCGCTGCGGGCGGTAGGTGGTCGCCGGCACTCTCTTGACGTAGCCCCGATGTGTCAGGGTGACGACCACGTCTTCCTTGGGGACGAGGTCCTCCTCGTTCAGCTCCACCGAACCCTGGAAGTCGAGCTGCGTGCGGCGAGCGTCACCGTATTTCTTCTTGAGCTCGGCGAGGTCTTCCTTGATCAGCATCAGGATCTTCGCCTCGTGCTGCAGCAGGTCTTCCAGGTAGGAGATCCGCTTGATGACCTCGGCATACTCCTCCTCGACCTTGTTGCGCTCGAGCCGTGTCAGGCGTCCGAGCCGCATGTCGATGATCGCCTTCGTCTGCCGCTCCGAGAGCTTGAAGCGTTCCTGCATCCGCTCCTGCGCCTGCTTCTCATCCTGCGACTCGCGGATCGTCTTGATCACGGCGTCCAGATTGTCGAGTGCGATCTTGAAGCCTTCGAGGAGATGAGCACGATCACGGGCTTTCTCCAGGTCGTAGCGGGTCCGGCGGGTGATGACCTGCCGGCGATGGTCGATGTGGTGCTGCAGCAGAGCCTTCAGGTTCAAAACCACCGGCCGGTTGTCGACGAGGGCCAGCGAGATGACGCCGAAGGTGGTCTGCAGAGCCGTGTGCTTGTAGAGGTTGTTGAGCACGGTCAGCGCCCGTGCATCTTTCTTGAGCTCGATCACGATCCGCATCCCGTGGCGGTCCGATTCCTCGTTCAAGTCGGCAATCCCTTCGAGCTTGCGCTCGCCGACCAGCTCGGCGATCCTGGAGACGAGCGTCGCCTTGTTCACCATGTAGGGGATCTCGGTGATGATGATCCGCTCGCGGCCGTTCTTGGCTTCCTCGAAGGTGTGCCGCGCCCGAACGATCAGGCGGCCGTGGCCGGTCCCGTAAGCCGACTGGATGCCCTCGCGGCCGATGATGATTCCGCCGGTCGGGAAGTCGGGACCCTTGACGAACTTCATCAGGTCCTCGGTCGTGGCCTCCGGGTTGTCGATCAGGTAGATCTCCCCGTCGCAGACCTCGGCGAGGTTGTGCGGTGGGATGTTGGTCGTCATTCCGACCGCGATTCCCGAAGAGCCGTTGATCATGAGGTTGGGCAGCCGGGCGGGTAGCACCAGCGGTTCCAGCCGGGTGGCGGCATAGTTGTCGCCGAAGTCCACCGTGTTTTTCTCCAGGTCGACCAGCAGCTCGGCGGCGATCGGTGCCAGCCGCGCCTCGGTGTACCGGTAGGCGGCCGCCGAGTCGCCGTCGATCGACCCGAAGTTACCCTGGCCGTCGACCAGCGGGTAGCGCAGCGAGAAGTCCTGTGCCATCCGGACCAGGGTGTCGTAGACGGAGGCGTCGCCGTGCGGATGATAGTGCTTCAGCACCTCGCCGACGATGGCGGCGCACTTCTGGTACCGGGCCCCCGGCGTCATCCCCTGCTCGTTCATGGCGTAAAGGATCCGGCGGTGAACCGGTTTGAGTCCGTCGCGGGCGTCGGGCAGCGCCCGGCTGACGATGACGCTCATCGCGTAGTCCATGTAGCTCGAGCGCATCTCGGCCTCGAGCTGCAATGGCAGTACAGTTCCGATATTCAGTGGTTCCATCAGCGACCTCCGCTCGGCAGCAGCCTAGTTATTGTCAAACCGTCTCAGGACGATGCAGGCGTTCTGCCCGCCGAAACCGAATGAGTTGGACATCGCGACCTCGATCTCGTGCCGCCGCGACTGGTTGGGGACGTAGTCGAGATCGCAATCGGGATCGGGGTGCTCCAGGTTGATCGTCGGATGAACGATGCCGTGATTCATTGAAAGGATGAGCGCGATCGCCTCGACGGCTCCGGCGGCGCCCAGCAGGTGGCCGATCATCGACTTGGTCGACGAGATCGGGATCTTTTTGGCGTGGTCGCCCATAACCCTTTTGATTGCCGCCGTCTCTGACTTGTCGTTCAGCTGGGTGGAGGTGCCGTGGGCATTGATGTAATCGATGTCCTCGGGCTTGACGTGTGCGTCCTCGAGCGCCTTCGCCATCGCCCGGGCCGGACCGTCGCCGTCTTCCTCGGGCATCACGATGTGGAAGGCGTCGTCGGTGACCGCAAAACCGATCAGCTCGGCGTAGATCTCGGCCTTGCGGCCCTGGGCGTGCTCCAGGGTTTCGAGCACCAGCATGCCGGCGCCCTCACCGGGGACGAAGCCGTCGCGGTGCGCGTCGAACGGACGGCTGGCCCTGGTCGGATCTTCGCTGTAGGTGGAGAGCACCTTCATCGCCGCGAAGGATGCCAGCCCGAAGCGGCACAGGTTTGCCTCGGCGCCCCCGGCGAGCATCACATCCGCATCGCCGCGTTGCAGGACGCGGTAGGCGTTGCCCAAGGCCTGGGTGGAGGCGGCGCAGGCGGTGGTGTCGGTATTGTTTGGGCCTTCCAGGCCGAACTGGATCGCGATCTGACAGGAGGCCATGTTGGGAATCACGCGCGGCACGAAGAAGGGAGAGATTCGCTCCGGCCCGCGCTCGCCGCGAAGGGCGAAGGCTTCGATCTCTTCTGAGATCTCCTTGAACCCGCCGATGCCGGTCCCGACCTCGCAGCCGATCCGCGTCCGGTCCTCCGACTGGAGCTGGATCCCGGATTGCTCGATTGCCATCTTCGCGGCGGCGACTCCGACCTGGCTGAAACGCGCCATCCGCTTGGCCTCTTTGAAATCCATGTAGGCCCTCGGATCGAAGTTCTTGAGCTCGGCGACGACCTTGACCGGCAGGTCTGATACATCGACCGAGGTTGCTATGCCGAGGCCGGAACGGCCCTCGATGAGGCTGTCCCAGAACTCCACCAGCGTGTTGCCGTTGGGCGCGAGGACACCCATCCCGGTCACCACGACTCGATGTTCCGCTCGGCTGCCGTTGGTCCCCGCCATGCCGTCATGTTACGAGAGGTGACGGAGATCGGTTCGTAGCTGGACTCGAATTGCTCATGGCCGCGGTGAAGAGCGAGACCACCTGGCGGTCGACCGCGTCGCGGGCGACCCGGACGGCATTAAAAATGGCGCGCGCGTCGGAGCGCCCGTGGGCGATCACGGCGACCCCGTTGACCCCGAGCAGGAGCGCTCCGCCGAACTCACGCCAGTCGGCCCGGTCCCGGATCGCGCGCAGCTTGGGGCGGAGCAGCAAACCGCCCGCGGAGGCGAGCGGATCCCCCTTGACGCTGTCGCGCATGCTTTGAAAGAGAAACTCGGCCACGCCCTCGGCGGTCTTGATCAGGACGTTGCCGGAAAAACCGTCGGTGACGACCACGTCGGCCTTGCCGCGGAAGATGTCCTTGCCCTCGACGTTGCCGATGAAATTGATCCCCGCCTGGGAGCGCAGCAGGGGTTCGGCCGCCTGAACCAGCTGGTTGCCCTTGCCCGGTTCCTCTCCATTGCTGAGCAGAGCGACGCGCGGTGTCGGGATGCCGAGCAGCCTCTCCGCATAGATAGTCCCGAGCACGGCGTACTGCTGCAGGTGCTCGGGTTTGGCATCGACGTTGGCGCCCACGTCGAGCAGAAAGCAGGGTGGGCCGGCGGAGGTCGGTATTGGTGAGCCGATCGCCGGCCGATCGACTCCGGCGATGCGACGAAGTCCGAAGAGCGCCGCGGCCATCACCGCGCCGCTGTTTCCGGCACTGACGAAGCCCTTCGCCCGGCCGTCTTCCACCATCTGGATGCCACGGACGATGGATGAATTCTTCTTGCCCCGAACGGCCTGGGCGGGGTGCTCGTCCATGGCGATCACCTCGGGCGCGTCCTCGATCTCGGCCCACTTGCCAGCGCCAGAGGTGGCGAGAGCGGCGTCGACGCGGTCTTTGATACCGACAAAGATCACTTCGACTCCCAGCTCGCGGTGGGCCCGGACGCCGCCCTCGACCACCTGTTCGGGAGCAAAGTCCCCGCCCATCGCGTCAAGGGCGATTTTCATTGGCCCGCTGGCTGGAATGAGTTAGATGTCCAGGTTGCGCACGGTCTTGGCGTGCGTCTGAATGAAGTGCTTGCGCGGGTCGACATCGTTGCCCATCAGCACGTCGAAGATCTTGTCCGCCTCGACGGCGTCGTCGACCTCCACCCGCGACAGCATCCGGTTGGCCGGGTTCATGGTTGTTTCCCACAGCTGCTCCGGGTTCATCTCGCCAAGGCCCTTGTAGCGCGCCACCTCCGGCTTGCCGGTCATCTGGGCCAGCTTGCGGTTCTTCTGCTCCTCGGTGTAGGCGTAACTCACTTCCTTCCCCCGGCTGATCTTGTACAGCGGCGGCTGGGCGATGTAGAGGTACCTGCCATCGATCACCTGCGGCATGTAGCGGAAGAAGAAGGTGAGCAGCAAGGTGCGGATGTGCGAGCCGTCGACATCGGCATCGGTCATGATCATGATGCGGTGGTAGCGCAGCTTGCCGATCTCGAACTTCTCGCCGATGCCGGTGCCGAGCGCCGTGATCAGGTTTCGAATCTGCTCCGAGGTGAGGATCTTGTCCTCGCGGGCCTTCTCGACGTTGAGGATCTTGCCGCGAAGCGGAAGGATCGCCTGGAAGCGGCGGTCGCGGGCGCCCTTGGCTGAGCCGCCCGCGGAGTCACCCTCCACCAGGTAGATCTCGCAGAGGCTCGGGTCGCGTTCCGAGCAGTCGGCCAGCTTCCCGGGAAGCGTTGCCGACTCGAGCAGGGATTTGCGTTGCACCAGCTCGCGTGCGCGCTTGGCGGCGTCCCGCGCGCGGGCGGCGACCAGGCATTTCTCGATGACACGACGCGCGTCCGGCGGATTCTCTTCCAGGTACTGGGTAAAGGTCTCGGAGAAGACGGTCTCGACCTGGCCGCGCACCTCGGAGTTGCCCAGCTTGGTCTTGGTCTGGCCCTCGAACTGTGGCTCGCGGACCTTGACGCTGATGACGGCGGTGAGGCCTTCCCGGACGTCGTCGCCGGTCAGGTTGGGATCCTGGTCGCGCACCAGGCCGGCCTTGCGCGCGTACTTGTTGAGGACCGAGGTCAGCGCCGACCGAAAGCCGGTCACATGACTGCCACCCTCGACGGTGTTGATGTTGTTGGCGAAGGCGAGAACGTTCTCGGTGAACGACTGGTTGTACTGCAGCGCCACCTCAACGGTGTTGCCGTCGATCTCTCGCTCGGCGTGCAGCGGGCGCAGGTTGACCCAGCCCTTGTCACGGTTGAGGTATTTGACGAAAGCGCTGATCCCGCCCTCGAAGTAGAAGGTGTAGTCGAGGTCGATGCGCTCGTCCCGGAGGACGATGGTCAATCCCTTGTTCAGAAAAGCGAGCTCGCGCAGCCGGTGGGAAACGATGTCCCAGTGAAAGCCGAGCTCTTCGAAGATCTCGCTGTCCGGCCAGAAGCGAATGTAGGTGCCGGTCGTGTCCGCCTTGCCGGTGACCTTCAGGTTCGCGACGGGCGTGCCCCGGCGGTAATCCTGGTCGTGCTGCTTACCGTGACGCATCACGGTGACGTGCAGCTTCTCGGAGAGCGCGTTCACCACGGAGAGACCGACCCCGTGCAGGCCGCCCGATACCTTGTAGCCGCCGCCACCGAACTTGCCTCCCGCGTGCAGCTTGGTCATGACGACCTCGAGCGCGGGCTTGCCCTGCTCCTTCATGATGTCGACCGGGATGCCGCGGCCGTTATCGGCTACCGAAGCCGATTGGTCGGCGTGAAGCGTCACCTCGATGCGGTTGCAGAAACCGGCAAGGGCTTCGTCAATCGAGTTGTCGACGATCTCGTAGACGAGGTGGTGAAGACCCCGGTTATCGGTGGAACCGATGTACATCCCGGGACGCCGTCTGACCGGCTCCAAACCCTCCAGCACCTGGATGGCCTTGGCGTCATAAGCAGACGTCGTTTTTTCCTTAGGATTCAGCAAATCGCGTATTCAAATTGTATCAAACGCAGGCCCAAAAACGACCTGTGTCGCCGCCTAAGTTAGAGGCGCGCCCACGGGGCTTGGTCGCGGCGCCGGCGGGCGCCAGCGAAGGTCGAGCTGGCGGGCCGCGCGAACCTCATCGAGGCGGCCCACAGGGGCGCGGTGGGGGGCGGTTTTCACCACCTCAGGGTCAGTTTCTATCTCTTTTACGATCTGGTCGATCGCGGCGATGAAGGCGTCCAGCGATGCCTTCGATTCGGTCTCGGTCGGCTCGATCATGAGCGCCTCGGGGACGATCAGGGGAAAGTAGACGGTGGGCGGGTGGAAACCCAGGTCGATCAGGCGCTTGGCGATATCCTTGGCGCCGACGCCGGAGCGTTTCGCGCTCTTCGCCGTCAGCACGAACTCGTGCATCGATGGCCCTTCGAAGGCATCCTCGAAGTAGCGCCGCAGGTGATGGCGCAGGTAGCTCGCGTTCAATACCGCGTTCTCCGCCACCGCGTTGATTTCGTTGCCGTAGGTTCGGATGTAGGCGTAGGCGCGCAGCAGCATGCCGAAGTTGCCGTAGAAGGAGCGGACCTTGCCGATCGATTGGGGGCGCTCGTAGTCGAAGTAATAGCCTTCCTCGCCGCGCTCGACGGTGGGGATCGGCAGGAATGGCACCAGGTGCGGCCGCACGCCGACCGGACCCGCGCCCGGGCCACCGCCGCCGTGTGGCGTGGAGAACGTCTTGTGCAGGTTGAGGTGGACGACGTCGAAGCCCATGTCGCCCGGTCGCGCCACCCCCACCAGCGCATTCAGGTTGGCGCCGTCGTAATAAAGCTGGGCGCCGTGCTGGTGCGAGAGCCGCGCGATCTCGAGGATGTCCTTCTCGAAGACGCCAACCGTGTTCGGGTTGGTCAGCATCACGGCCGATACCCTGTTGGAGAGCTTGGCCTTGAAATCCTCGAGGTCGACCTGGCCATCGCGCCCGGAGCGGACGGTGACCGTCTTCAGCCGCGAGAGGGTGGCGCTCGCCGGGTTGGTCCCGTGGGCGCTGTCGGGGACGAGCACCTCGTCACGGCTCTCGCCGCGACTCCGGTGATAGGCCTGGATCAGGCGCAGCCCGGTCCACTCGCCGTGCGCCCCGGCAGCCGGCTGCAGGCTCATCCGGTCCATCCCGGTGATGCTGCGGAGCGCCCGCTCCAGCTCCCACATCAGGCGCAGGGCGCCCTGGGCGCGCTCCTGCGGGTGGTAGGGATGAAGGTCGGCGAAGTCCTCCAGGCGCGCCAGCGCCTCGTTGACGGCCGGGTTGTGTTTCATGGTGCAGGAACCGAGCGGATAGAGGCCCTGGTGCAGGTTGAAGTTGAGACGGCCAAGGCGGCCGAAGTGGCGCGCCACCTCGGGCTCGGTCAGCGATCCGATCGGTGGCGGCTCTTCCCTCAGCAGGCCGGCGGGGATCGACTCCGACAGCGCAGGGGTAGGGACACCTGCTGCCGGCAGGCGCGGCGCCGGCCGGTCCGCGGAGCCCAACTCGAAGAGCAGCGTTTCGCTCAGGGCAACGCCTCGAGAAACAGGTCGAGAGACGCCGGATCGTTGAGCTCCGTGACCGAAACCAGCAGGGCGTTGCGATGCTCGGGGAAGAAACGGCCGAGCGGCAATCCGGGAAGGATGCCGCGTTCCAGCATCCGTTGCTGCACTGCTTCCGCGGGTTGCGGCGTGCGAAGAGCGAACTCCCAGAGGAATGGCCCGCCGAATGCCAGGCTGTAGCCGGGCCGGGCGGCAACCTTTTTCGCCAGGTGGTGCGCCCGCGCCGCGCTCAGCTCGGCCAGCGCCTTTAGACCCTTGCCCCCCATCGAGGCCAGGTAGACGGTGGCGGCTAGCGCCATCAGGGCGTGGTTGGTGGTGATGTTGGAGGTGGCGTTCTCCCGCCTGATGTGTTGCTCTCGGGCCTGCAAGGTGAGCACGTAGCCGCGCCGCCCTTCGGCGTCAACCGTTGCACCGACCAGCCTGCCTGGCATTCGGCGCATCAGCGGCTCGCGGCAGGCGATGAAGCCTACGTAAGGACCGCCGAATGAGAGGGGGATGCCGAGCGGCTGGCCGTCGCCGACGGCGAGGTCGGCGCCATAGTCGCCCGGCGAGGAGAGCACGCCGAGCGATATCGGGTCGACGCAGGCGACCAGCAGGGCGCCCGCCTTATGTGCCAGCTCGCTGACCCGTGGCGCGTCTTCGACCACCCCGAAGAAATTTGGCTGCTGCAGGACGACGGCCGCGGTGGTTTCCGTGATCGCAGTGGCAAGCCTGGCAGGGTCGACCCGGCCATCGGGGCCGGGGGCGACGCGCAGAATCTCGTAGTCCTGTGCCTCCGAGTAGGTCTGAAGAACCTGGGCGTACTCGGGATGGAGGGCGCCGGCCACCACCACGTTCTTGCGGTTGGTCTGTGCCACCGCCATCTTGACCGCCTCGGCCAGCGCGGTCGCGCCGTCGTAGAGCGAGGCGTTGGCGACATCCAGACCGGTCAGGAGCGCGATCATGGTCTGGAACTCGTAGGTCGCCTGCAGGGTGCCCTGGCTGGCCTCCGCCTGGTACGGCGTGTAGGTGGTGTAGAAATCGGGCCGCGAGATCACCGCGTTGACGATCGCGGGGCTGAAGCGTCGCGACGCGCCGGCGCCCAGGAAGCTGTGTGAAGGCGCGATCCGGATGTTCTGCCTGCCCAACTCGCGAAAGTACTGGACCAGCTCGGGTTCGGAGAGAGGCTCTGGCAGGTCGATGTGGTCGATCCGCAAACGTTCCGGAATCTGCCGGAAGAGGTCCTCGATCTTCTCCAGCTCGAGAGCTTTCAACATCTCCGCCCGCTCCGAGGCGGCGTTGGGCAGATACGACACTAGTGGGACTGGCCCTGGACGAAGGCCTCGTAGGCCCTTTCGTCGAGCAGCTTCGGGTTGTCCTTGACCGCCTTCAGCTTCAGGATCCAGCCCTTCCCGTAGGGGTCCTGGTTGATGTACTCAGGGTGCTCCTTCAACTCTGTATTGACCTCCGCTACCTCGCCACCCACCGGGCTGTACAGGTCTGAGGCAGCCTTGACCGATTCGATCACGCCCAGGCGGCCGCCCGATTCCAGCTGCTGGCCGACCGCGGGCAGCTCCAGGTAGATGACGTCGCCCAGCTGCGACTGCGCGTACTCGGTGATGCCGACCGTGACGTTCGCCCCTTCAGGCCTCACCCATTCATGACTCTCGCTGAAGCGCATTCCACCCAGGTCTGCCACTACTTCTCTCCCTTCATTTCGGCTGCGCTCGTTTGTAGAACGGAAGCGGGACCACCTCGGCAGGCGCAACCGTGCCGCGAACATCGACGCCGAGACGCTTTCCGACCGCGGCGTGGTCGGGTGGAATGGCCGCCATGGCAATGTTGTAGCCCAGCGTAAATGAGACGTTGCCGGAACCCACCGACCCGATTTGCCGGCCCTCCTCGACAACCGGATAGCCGTGGCGGGGAATGCTCCGGTCCAGCATCTTCAAGCCGGCAATTACGCGGTCCGGATTGCCCGCCACGCGACGAAGAGCCTTGACCCCGATGAACTCCTTGTCCAGGCTGACCGTCCAGTCGAGACCCGCCTGGTAAGGATTGGTGTTCTCGTCCATGTCGTTGCCGTAGAGACGCATGCCGGCCTCGAGCCGCAGAGTGTCGCGGGCGCCGAGCCCGGCGGGCTTCAGGCCGTCTTCGAGTCCCGCGTCGAGGAGCGCCTTCCAGACCTTGACGGCATCGGCGGGGCCGGAGAAGATCTCGAAGCCGTCCTCACCGGTGTAGCCGGTACGGGATAACCGGGCCTGGACCCCGGCGACCGTGCCGTCGATGAAGGCGTAGTACCTGACCGCTTTCAGGTCAACGCCGGCGAGCCGCTCCACGATCTGCACGGCGCGCGGCCCCTGCACTCCGATCAGGGCGGTCTCACGACCTATATTGCTGACCTCGCTGTCGCCGCCGGTGTGAGCTTGGATCCACTCGAAGTCTCGATCCTGGTTCCCAGCATTGACCACCAGCAGGTAGCCATCGTCCTCGGCATAGACGAGGAGGTCATCGATGATGCCTCCCCCTTCGTTGCACAGCACCGTGTACTGGGCCCGCCCCGGTTTGAGACGGGCTATGTCCCTGGCAACCATCTGCTGGACGAGCGCCAGCGCCCCGTTGCCGCGTACCCGGATCTCTCCCATGTGAGAGAGGTCGAAAATCCCGGCGGCCGTGCGCACCGCCTGGTGCTCGTCGCGGATGGAGGTGTACTGCAGGGGCATCGACCAGCCGCCGAAATTCGTCATCTGGGCGTGCAAAGCCAGGTGCTCCTGGTAAAGCGGGGTTCGCTCCGCGGTGACTGCGGCGCTACTCACGCTTCTTCTGAGTCGAGGTCGTCGAGATCGTCGAGGTACTGGAATAGCTCCTGGTCATGTACCTCGCTGGCGTCGTTCAACATCTCCAGGATGACGTTTACCCTGGCCTCGTCCCACTGGAGCAGTTTGGCCAATTCGGCAGGCGTTGCCCTACGCTCCAGCCTTTCGGAGAGGAGCCGCTGAGCCGACTCCAGCAGCCGGCAGGCGATGACGAACGCCTCGTCGTTTTTTTGCGCCTCCTCGGTCTGGGCGACCACGTCGTCCATGGTTGCGGAGATCGCCTCCACCAGCCTGGTGTGGAAGCCGCCATCGTCTCTGCTGTAGTGCTCGACCGCCGAGATCAGGCCGACCGTGCCTTCCTGGAAGAGGTCGCCGAAGGGGACGCCGCGATCCTTGCGGGCCACGGCAGCCTCGAAGACCAGGTGAAGGTTGTGCTCGATCAGAGTGCGGTTGGCGGCATCACGGGCCGGGCCGCGGGTGGCGAGCAGGCGTCCCTCATCCTCCGAGGAGAGGCGAGGGTAGCGGGCCACCTGGGCGCTGTAATCCTCCTCATCATCGTCGGTCTGACGTCGTAGTGGCGTCTGCGGCACGCCTCCCATTGTATCGGCGAGGTTCGATGCGAATACACCTAGAATTGCTCGATGAAGCGGGCCTCACGCCTACTGGCGGTGGCCGCGGTTCTGACCCTTCTCTGGCCGGTAACCTCGGCCCGGGCGAGCGAGCCTCACGTCCTCGTCGCCACCCTTGACGGGGTCATCAACCCGATCACAGATCATTACATCGTTACCGCCGTGGACCGCGCCGTGCAGGGTCACGCCACGGCGTTGATCATCGCCATGGACACCCCGGGGGGCCTCGACACTTCGATGCGCGACATCATCAAGAAGATGCTCGGAGCCCCGCTTCCCGTGGTCGTCTTTGTCTCACCATCCGGAGCCCGGGCCGCGTCGGCCGGGTTGTACATCACGGAGGCGAGCGACCTGGCCGCGATGGCCCCGGGCACCAACATCGGGTCGGCGCACCCGGTCAGCATCGGGGGATCGAACCCTGCCCCCGGTCCCAGCCCCTCGCCGGGAGCCTCCAGCGCGCCGGCCGACATCGAGACGATCAAGATCGAGAACGATGCCGCGGCCTACATCCGGGCGCTCGCGACTCTCCACCACCGAAACGCGGACTGGGCCGAGAAGGCGGTGCGCCAGAGCATCAACGTTCCCTCCGATCAGGCCGTCAAGCTCGGCGTCGTCGAGCTGGAGTCAAGGGACCTGGACACTCTGCTGGTCGCGATCGACGGCCGCGCGGTGCAAAAGGGCGGACAGACCTACACCCTTCAGACGGCGCACGCCGCGATCGAACGCATCGATCTCAGCGGCTTCGATCACTTTCTCGAGGCGGCCGCTGATCCCAACCTCATCTACCTGCTGTTTCTTCTGGCCGTGATCGGCATCGGTGTCTGGGCGACGCACCCGGGCTTTGTTCTCCCGGGTGTGATCGGCGTGATCGCCGGAGTTCTCGCCGGGCTTTCCCTCTTCAACCTGCCGATAAATACGGCGGGCATCATCCTGATCCTGCTGGCGATGGTTCTCTTCGTCGTCGACCTCAAGGCAGTCACCCACGGCGTGCTGACGACCGCAGCCGTGGTCGCCATGACGCTGGGAGGTCTGATGCTGATCGACACAGGATTTCTTGCCGAGGGCATCAACGTCGGCCTGCTCGCGATCACGGTGCTGGTGATCGCGGGTATCTTCGCATTCATCCTGCGCAAGGTGATCGCTGCCCGAAACCAGCCCTACGCCGCCGGCGAGGAATCGATGCTGGGAACGATCGGGGTCGCACGGGAGAACCTGAGCCCGAGCGGAATGGTTTTCGTCAATGGGGCTCTCTGGCAGGCGGTCTCCTCGGCGGGCGCCGTCGCCGCGGGAAAAGAGGTCAAAGTGGTGGGCGTCGACGGCTTGCACCTTCGGGTGGAAGCAACCTGACCCGTAACATCGAGACAGTACAGAGGAGGGACCGATGGGAATCTTTGCCCTGATCGTTCTTGGCGTTATCGTCGTCGTCGTCTTGATCGGGCTGAGCTCGGCGATTCGGATCATCAACGAGTACGAGCGCGGAGTCCTCTTTCGGCTCGGCCGGCTGATGGCGCTCAAGGGACCGGGGCTGCGCCTGATCATCCCCTTCGGCATCGACCGCCTGGTCAAGATCGACCTGCGCACGGTGACCCTCGAGGTGCCTCCCCAGGAGGTGATCAGTCTTGACAACGTGACCATCAAGGTCAACGCGGTCATCTACTTCCTGGTAGTTAACCCCAACTTCGCGGTAACCAAGGTGGCCAACTTCATCAACGCGACTTCACAGATAGCCCAAACCACACTACGCAGCGTGCTCGGTCAGTCCTCTCTGGATGAGCTGCTGGCCAACCGGGAGAAGATCAACGCCAAGCTTCAACAGATCATTGACGAGCAAACCGAACCCTGGGGCATCAAGGTCTCGACGGTCGAGATCAAGGACGTCGAACTGCCCTCCACGATGCAGCGGGCGATGGCCAAGCAGGCCGAGGCTGAACGCGAAAAGCGGGCCAAGATCATCCACGCCGAAGGCGAATTCGCCGCCGCCCAGAAGCTGACCGAGGCGGCCACCGTGATCGCGCGCGAGCCCAGCGCCCTCCAGCTCCGCTACCTGCAGACCCTGACCGAGATCGGCGTCGAGCGGAATACCGTGATCGTTTTCCCGATGCCGATCGACATCATGCAGCAGGTGATGCAGTTGCGCACGCAGCCCCGCGAGCCGGCGCCGGCGACCAAGGGCTGACCTGATCTTCTCTCGCTCCGCCGACATCGCCAGCGCGATCTCCACACTCGCCCTGCTGCTGGTCCTGATCGGGATCTACGTCCTGGCGAACTTCGGCGAGCGCTATCGAACCCCGCGCATCCTGACACTGGTCGCCGGCGGAGTGCTGTCGGGTCTGGCGCTCGTCATCGGGATCCTGATCGCGGTCATTTCACCCTTGCGCTACAGCCTCGGACAGGTGGACGCCACGCAGCTGCGCGCCGCGGTCGAGATCGCCATCTTCGTCGCCGTCGGCGGCCTGCTGGGCCTGCTCTATCTGGTACCGCCAATCCAGCGCGCAATTGCCAGGGTTGTGTCGCTCAAGCCGGGATCGCCGGTCGCCTACATCACCGTCGTCATCGCGGCGCTGTTTCTCGCCCAGCAGATTGGCAGCCAGCTGGCGGTCAATGTGCTCGACGCGCTCAAGAACAGCCCGCCGTTGACGGTCAGCGACCTGCTCTTCCAGGACATACCGCTGCTGGCGCTGGCCTTCTTCGGAGTCGGGCTTTTCACGCGCAGGTCGTTTAAGGCCGCGCTGCAGCGGCTTGGACTCACCCGCCCGCCGGCCTCCTACTGGTGGCTGGTGGCGCTGTTGGCGATCCCCGTTTTCATGGCGGTTGCCTTTGCCATCGAGGCGGTGGCCGGAGCAGTGACCCCGGCCACTCAGAAAGAGGTCACCGATGTCAGTACTGTTCTTTTCAGCCGCTTCAACAACCCTACCGCGATCGTCTTTTTAGGTTTGCTGGCCGGCGTAGTTGAGGAGATCCTCTTTCGTGGGGCACTCGTCCCCAGGCTCGGAATCATCCTCACCGCCATACTCTTCGCCGCGCTGCACACCCAGTACGGCATCACCTTCGCCTCGCTCGAGGTCTTCGTACTCGGCGTCGGGCTCGGCTGGCTGCGAGTGCGCTCGGGGACGATCACCTGCATCATTGCCCACGCGGGTTACGACATCGCCGTGGGCCTGGTTCCCCTGATCTTCAAGTAGGCTCTTAAAGCGTCTGCCGTAAACGGCCCATGGGCTTCGTTTTGCGTTTATGGTTGACCCGCGCGCCACTGAGCCGACCATTGAAGCTGTCTCGGTCCGGCCGCCGCCATCGGTGCGGCTGGCGCGAGCCGTCCTGGTGTTCATCGCGCTGCTGGCGGCGCTCAACACCCTGAACCGGCTCGGCACCGTCGGGCGGTTTGGAACCTCCTCTGGCGCCGGCCTGCCTGTCTTCGCCGCGCTCGCGATGCTCGCCTTTACCGGCGCCGGCTACTGCCTGGCGACGCTCGGGCTGTTCTTTCTGCTGGACGAGCGGCGGAAGCGCGGCTGGTGGCTCGCGTTTGGCCTGCTACCGGTCGCTGCGGTCAACGCCGCCACGGCCGTGCTCCTGATCGCCGAGGAACATGTCGGTGTTGCCCTGGTTCTGGATGTCTATCTGGTGAATGGCCTCCTACCCCTGGTCGTTATCGGCTTTCTGCTGCGACGCTCCGCCCGAGAATTCTTCGGAGTTTCGCGAGCTCGGCTGCGCCCGATTTCGTAAGCAATCCGGGGAGCAGTGTCCTCCAGGGGCTTATGCACAGGCTTAGTCTCTTTGAGAACGTGCGTTCGATCGAACCGCCGGTATAATCGGCCCAACCCTTCCAGCATTGCGTCTCAGCCAGGGGAAAGTTGCCGAAGATCTACGCCGTCGTCAACCAGAAGGGCGGGGTCGGCAAGACCACCACCGCCATCAACGTGGCCGCCAACCTTCCGGACCTTGGTCTCAGCGGCCTGATCGTGGACATGGACCCGCAGGGAAACTCCACCAGCGGCCTGGGTATCGCCCGCAACCAGCTTCCGCAGAGTGTTTACGACGTGTTGATCGATGCCGTCGACATCAATCCGGTGGTCCTTCATACGGGCGTGCCAGGGCTGGATATCCTTCCCTCGCACCGCTCGCTGGCGGGGGCGGAGATCGAGCTGATCAGCCTGCCCCGGCGTGAGCGGCGGCTGCTCTACGCGCTCGAGGCGCTGCACACGGCCTACGACTACATCATCATCGACTGTCCGCCCTCGCTGGGCCTGCTCACGGTGAATTGCCTGGTCGCCGCCGAGTACATGCTGATCCCGGTGCAGTGCGAGTACTACGCGCTTGAGGGGCTGGGAGCATTGACTCACACCAGCCAGCTGATCCAGAGAGAGTTGAACCCCGGCTTGAAGCTGGGCGGGATCGTCCTCACCCTCTTCGACCCGCGCCTGACGCTGGCCTCCCAGGTGGCGGAGCAGATCCGTAATCAATACCCGGAGAAAACCTTCAAGACCGTCATCCCACGGAACGTCCGGTTGAGCGAGGCGCCCAGCCATGGCATGCCGATCAGCCAGTACGACCCCACCTCCCGCGGAGGCGTCGCCTACCAGGAGCTCACCAAGGAGTTGATTGCCAGATGAACAAGCGAAGAGGTCTCGGCCGCGGGTTGGAAGCGTTGATCCCGTCGGGGGAGTACGTCGACGAGGTTGGCCTCGACAGCACTTCCCGTCGCCGCTTCGCGATGCAGGTGCCGATCGGCGAGGTCCGTCCGAACCCGGAGCAGCCGCGGCGCAGCTTCGAACCGGAGGCGCTCCAGGAGCTGGCCGACTCGATCCGGCTGCACGGCGTGCTTCAGCCCCTGCTGGTTCGAGAGGGAATGGACGGCTTCGAGCTGATTGCGGGAGAGCGGCGGCTTCGGGCCGCCGAGCTGGCGGGACTGGGCGAGGTCCCGGTGATCGTGCATCCGACCAGCGGGGCTCGCCAGGAGGAGCGGCTGGAGCTGGCCCTGGTTGAAAACCTGCAACGGACCGACCTCAACGCCATCGAGGAGGCCCGCGCCATGCAACGCCTGCTGCGCGAGTTTGGACTTACCCAGGAAGCCGTCGCTGAACGGCTGGGCAAGAGCCGGGTGGCGGTGGCGAACATCGTCCGGCTGCTCGGTCTGCCGGAGCAGATCCTCAAGCTGGTGGAGAATGGCGCCATCAGCGCCGGGCACGCCCGGGCCCTGCTCGGACTCCCTACGGCGAGCCAGCAACTGGCGGCAGCCGAACTGGTGATGAAACACCGCTGGAGCGTGCGCCAGACGGAAGACTGGGTTCGGGTCAGGGTTGCAGGCGAACCGAGGGCAAGGGTCACGACCGAACCCCCGACGGACCCCGATACCGCTGCGCTCGAGGATGAGTTCCGGCGGGCCCTCGGTACCAAGGTGGTACTGACCCGGCTGCGCAAGGGAGGCCGGCTGACGATCGAGTTTTACAGCGACGAGGAGCTCGAGGCTTTGCGCCGGCGGCTCAGCGGGGCCTGACCAGGCCCGTTTCCCGTGGAACCGGAGCCCTTACTCGCGAACCCAGCGGTCGATGGTTCGTTCGTATTCCAGGATTTCACCTGGCTTGAAGAAGAGGCTGACCTCGGTCTCGGCCCGCTCCGGTGAGTCCGAGCCGTGGATCAGGTTCATGCCCAGGTCCAGTGCGAGGTCGCCCCGAATGGTTCCGGGGAGCGCCTTGAGCGGGTCAGTTGTACCCATCAGGGCGCGAACGACGGCCACCGCTTCCCGGCCTTCCCAGACCATGGCGACAACCGGGCCCGAGGTTATGAAGGAGATCAAGCCGGGATAGAACGGCTTTGCCCTGTGCTCGGCGTAATGACGGCCGGCCAGTTCGGCGGACACCTTCATCAGCTTGAGGCCGAGCAGGCGAAGCCCCCGTCGCTCGAGCCGGCGTACGATCTCACCGATCAGCATCCGCTGCACCCCATCGGGCTTGACCAGTACGAGCGTGCGCTGGATCACTGCCCGCTGCTGAGGCTTGGCTTGCTGGTCAGGAAGCCAACCTGCCCGAGCGGCCAGATGCGTACCTCGGCCTTGCCCAGGATTGCGTCGCGCTCGACAAAGCCGAAGCTACGGGAATCACTCGAGTGGTTGCGGTTGTCGCCCATGACGAAGTACTGGTCGGCGGGAACGAGCTTGTCCTGGCCGTCGGCCGGCCAGTTGTTGTTGTAGGTCCACTTCTCGGGCAGGTAGGGCTCGTGCAGCACCTGTCCGTTGATGTAGACCACCGCGTTGGTGATGCGGATCTTGTCCCCGGGCAGGGCGATTATGCGCTTGATGAAATCACGGCTGTCTTCGTTCGGCGGCTTGAAAACGATGATGTCGCCCCGTTGCGGATCGTGGATCTTGTAGGAAATCTTGGAGGCGACCAGGAGGTCGTTGTCATGCAGGGTCATGCTCATGCTGGAACCGAGCACATGCACCGTCTGCACCGCGTACTGAATCACGACATAGAGGACGAGCGCGAGGAACACGATCTCGAGCGTGTCGCGCAGGAAAGATTTCTGGTGAGGGGTCTGTCCAGGCGCAGCTGGCGGCACTGCTTGCGGCTGGGCCATCCTAGAGCAACTTCATGAGGGGCATTTCATTTTAGCGCGGCCCCAGATTGATCTAGGCGATCTGCTTGAGGAACGGCGCCTCGCTACGGAAAGGACCGATGGCGGCGAGTTGCAGGTTCTGACTGAAGAGGACCCGTGCCACCCGCATGACATCATCGGCGGTGACCGCGTCGATCTCCGCCATCGTCTGGTCGACGTCCTCGATCTTTCCCATCAGGGCCTCCTGGCCGCCGTACCAGGTCGCGACCGAGTTGGTGCTCTCCATCTGCAGCAGCAGCCGACCCTTGTAGTACTCCTTGGCCTTGGTCAGCTCGTTGGGCATGACCACCTCGTCGCAGAGACGCTTCAACTGTCCGACGATGGCGCCCACGGCACGCGCCGCCTGCCGCGGCTCGGTGCCGGCGTAGATCCCGAGCACGCCGGTGTCGTGCATCCGGTTGACATAGGAATGCACGTCATAGGCGAGCCCGAGTTTCTCCCGCACCTCGAGAAAGAGGCGAGAGCTCATTCCCTCTCCGAGGACGCAGTTGAGAATGTCGATCACGTGCCTGTCTTTGTCCATGTATGAGGGCGTGTGGACCCCGAGGCAGACGTGGGCCTGCTCGGTCTTCTTGGTTTTCAGGAGCACGCCCGGCTTTTGTCCGTTCGCCACCGAGGGCAGGAAAGGTGGCGGAGCCGAGCCGTTACCGCGCACCTTGAGATGCGGTTCGATCAGCGCCAGCGCCTCCTCATGAGTCAGCGGCCCAGCGATGGTGACCACCAGGTTGCGGAGCATGTAGTGCTGTTCGAGATAGCGCAACAGGTCGTCCCGGTGTAGGGATCTGACCGAGGCATCGGTGCCCCCGATGTCGCGTCCGAGCGGATGGTTTGGCCAGCTGATCTGTTCGAAAAGGCTGTGAACATGGTCCTGTGGGCTGTCCTGGTACATCCGCAACTCCTCGAGGACGACCAGGCGCTCCTTCTCCAGCTCGGCCGGGTCGAGCAGGGGATTGAAGAGCATGTCCCCGAGCACGTCGATCGCGAGCGTCGCCTTGTTACGGGGCACCCGGGCCCAGTACATGGTCAGCTCCTTGTCGGTGGCCGCGTTGAGGACGCCACCGACCCCCTCGATCGCCTCCGCGATCTCCTTGGCGCCGCCATACCGCTCCGAGCCCTTGAAGAACATATGTTCGAGGAAGTGGGAGATGCCCGCCTCCTGGTCGGATTCATATCGGGAGCCGACCTTGAAGAGCACCGCCATCGAGACCGAGGGGCGGTCCTTGAGCTCGGCGGACACCACCTTCGCCCCGCTCGGCAAGGTGACGAGCCGGTAGGGGGGAGGGGTTTGAGGCACGAACTGAGTATATCGTAGGATCGGACGGTTTCAGCCTCGCCGGAGGCCCTCGCCGGCGAGGACCGTGAGTCTCGTGATGGGTGGAATCGTATAACCATGAACGATCAATTCGAGTTCACTATCCTCCGCCAGGAGTCGCTTGTCGTGGTTGAAGGCAGGGAAGCGCCCGCGCTGGCAGTGGCGCTGTTCGGCGGGCTGCCGGAAGAGGGCCGGCTCGAGTACAGGGCCTGGGATCCGCGCCTGGAGCCGGTGGCGGTCGCCTTTTTTCCGCCGGACCGGCTGGAGCTGCGGCTGCCGTCCGGCGATCTGACGCGATTGCTGGCTCACCTCGAGCGGCTGAAGGGTCGACCAGCATCATCGCCCTTCGCCCAGCGCGTTCGACAACTGGTCGCCCGCCTCGAGGCCTGGAGCTACTCCGACTCCGACTCGGGTAGCGGGCCGGCGGAGGCGATGGCGGGCGAGTTGGCTGCTCTCGCGGAGGCTGCCCCCAGTACGGCGGTCAGGCGGGCGGTGTCAGAGGCGCGCGATGCGCTCGATGACGGGCTGCCGGCCGAGGAAATCGCCGGGACGCTGGAGCGCGTCTTGCGACAACTCGAAAGCGGTCCCTCGAGTCAGGCTTCCGGCTTTGAGCCCTCGGCCTCTGGATAGTCCGGCCGTCGCTCCCCGAAGCGTGGGCGCTCGCCGAATCGGGGCCGGTCGCCATAGCGGGGGCGATCACCATAACCGACGCCTTCGCGAGTCAGCGGCGGCGCCGCCGCGGGTGCGGGGCGGTCAACCGGCCGGCGGGCCGCGCCCACGCCATCGGGCAGGATCACCACCCTGCGATTGGGTTCCTCACCCTGGCTCTCGGTCTTGATCCCCGGCTCCTTTTCCAGCGTGATGTGGACGATCCTCCGCTCGTAGGCCTGCATCGGATCCATCATCAGGCGCTCCCCGGTGCGACGGACGCGCTCGGCGAGGCGTAGCGCCATCTCCTTGACCGTCTCCTCGCGGCGGTTTCGGTAGCGCTCGACATCGACCACCAGGCGGCGTCGGTCGCTCTTGCCCTCGTTGAGGATCAGGTTGACCACGGTCTGGAAGGCGCGCAGAGTTTCCCCCCGCCAGCCGATCAGCAGTCCCAGGTTTTCGCCGGAGATATCGATCATCACCGGGTCCTCGGCCTGGCGGATGAAGACCTGGGCCGTGATCCCCATCTTGTAAAGCAGCTCCGCCACCACCTGGCGTGCCTTCCTGGCGTAGGTCTCGTGCTGGGTGACACGAACCCGAGCCTCCTCGCCCGACTGGTCGAGGATCTCTACCTCGACATTCTCACGAGCTTCCTCGAGGTCTTCGAGTGCCTTCTCGATCGCCTCGTCGACGGTCCTGCCGGTCGTTTCGACAGTGCTCATGCTGCGGCCCCCCTTCGAAAAACCGGTGGTACCGAGAGCGATCCCCAGCCGGTGATGAAATACTGCTGACCGATACTGAACAGGTTGCTCACGACCCAGTAGAGCGCTAATGCGGCGGCGAACTGCAGCGAGATGAACCCGATGAAGACCGGCATGATCATCGTCATGTTCTGGGTCATGGCGGCCTGGGTCGGATCCTGGCCCGCGGTGCCGCCCGCCGGCGTCATCATTTTGGTCTGCACGAAGGTGGTAAGTCCGGCGAGGATCGGGAGCAGGATGGCGAGGAAGATCTGGCCTTTCTGCAGCGCGGTGTGATCGAGGGAAATCGAGAGAAAGCTGAAGTTATGGATCGGCAGGGACTTGTGCGCGTCGCGGATGACGTAGAAGAGCGCAATCAGGATCGGTGATTGAACCAGCGCCGGAAGGCAGCCGCTCATCTGGGCAAGCGGGTTGATGTTGTGCTCTTTGTAGAGCGCCATCGTCTCCTGGTTGAGCCGTTGCGGATCCTTCTTGTACTTCTTGCGGACGGCGGCGAGTTGCGGCGCGATGCGACGCTGCTCCGCCTGCACCCGGCGCGAGGTGCTCAGCTGGTATTGGAAGACGGGCGACAGCACCAGCTTGATCAGGATCGTCAGGAAGATGATGGAGATGCCGAAGGGACCGATCGCTTGAGCGACCGGATTGTTGTTGAAAATCGAGAGGAGGCCCTGCAGGACGGCGTGGATCGGCACGCCGATGATGGTCCACCAGAGCAGCCAGATCGGGTGCCAGAGTTGTCCGATGGTGCTCATGGCACCGGGTCCCAGCCACCCTGGTGGAAGGGGTGGCAGCGCCCGATGCGGCGCAGCGCCATCGGCCAGCCGCGCAGCC
>Ga0102924_1000577_pt1 | contig 45444 bp, 49 predicted proteins | sample PaiPotPPM11metaG_FD_80116 | JGI IMG/M metagenome (GOLD analysis project Ga0102924, IMG submission 80116) | Iron sulfur acid spring bacterial and archeal communities from Banff, Canada, to study Microbial Dark Matter (Phase II) - Paint Pots PPM... ...
CCGCAGCATTTCTGCAGCGCCCAGACCATGGCGTCGAGCGGATTGGTGATGCAGATGACGAAGGCGTTCGGCGCATACTTTTTGAGACCGGCGCCGACCTGCTCCATTACCTTCAGGTTGATGCTGAGCAGATCGTCGCGGCTCATGCCGGGCTTGCGCGGTACGCCCGCGGTGACGATGCACACCGCCGCGCCCTCGATCGCCTCATAGGAATTGGCGCCGGAAAACTTGGCATCAAACCCGTCGATCGGCGACGACTGGACGAGATCGAGCGCCTTGCCCTGCGGTACACCCTCGGCGATGTCGAACATGACGACGTCGCCGAGCTCCTTCAGCCCGATCAGGTGCGCCAGCGTGCCGCCGATTTGACCGGAGCCGATCAATGCGATTTTACTTCGCGCCATCAGACAAATATCCTTGATTGGTGGGAAAGGCCCGGCTGACGGCGTCATTAGCCCTTTCGGGTGACACGTTCAAGTCGGCAGGGGATGATACAGAGAGCAGGGCATGATTCGCAAAAACACAAGCCGATTTTCTGAAAGAGGCGCCCCTTTAAAAGTCCCGATCGACCGGACGGGAACGAATATGGTTCTATCACCATTGTTGGGGAATCTGCTGCGACAGCCGCACCACGACGAGAGCAAAGCACGGCGATGACCACCGGCAACACCAAGGCGGCGAAGCGCCTGTATCGGATGCTTGGTCCCGGTCTTGTTACCGGTGCCGCCGACGACGATCCGAGCGGCATTGCAACCTATTCCCAGGGCGGCGCGCAATTCGGCTACGCTCTCGGCTGGACTATGTTTCTCACCACGCCTTTCATGATTGCCATTCAGCTGGTCAGCGCCCGCATCGGCGCTGTCACCGGCCAGGGCCTCGCGGCTAATTTGGACAAAGCGATGCCCCGTAGCATGCTGCACGGCATCGTCGGGCTTCTGCTTATCGCCAATACGCTCAACCTCGCGGCCGACATCGCGGCGATGGGCGATGCACTGCGCCTCGTCGCCGGTGGTCCGCTGCTCATTTACATCGCGCTGTTCGGGATCGGCTGCCTCGCCGCTGAGATCCTGATCCCATATCACACCTATTCGGGATACCTGAAAACGCTGACGCTCGTGCTGTTTGCCTATGTCGCCACGGCATTCACCATCCGGATTCCATGGGGCCAGGTGCTCGTCGCGACCTTCATTCCGCGCCTGTCGTGGGATCGCGATTACATGCTCATGCTGGTGGCGATCTTAGGGACTACGATCAGTCCGTACATGTTCTTCTGGCAGGCTTCGCTTGAAGCGGAGGGACGTAAGCTGCGCAGCAAAGCGGTAACCGCCGTGGCTGCCGCCGCCCTGCCCAATCGTCTGGCGCATAGAGAGTCCATTCGCATCGAGTTTGACACCATCACGGGCATGCTGTTGTCGAATGTGATTGCTTTCTTCATCATCGTCACCACCGGCGCCACGCTACACACGCACGGCATCACGCAGATCGGCACCGCCGAGCAAGCCGCCGAAGCCTTGCGGCCGCTGGCCGGCCCGTTGGCGTTTTTTCTGTTCGCCCTCGGGATTATCGGCACCGGACTTCTCGCCGTGCCGGTGCTCGCAGGTTCCGCAGCCTACGCGGTGGCGGAGAGTTTCGGTTGGGAAGGCAGCCTCGAGCTTTCGGCGCGCGGCGCGCCGGGCTTTTATCTCGTGGTCGCCGCGTCGACGCTTGCGGGATTGGGCGCGGCGCTCAGCCCGCTCGATCCGATCCGGATGTTGTTCTGGAGCGCCGTCGTCAACGGTGTCGTCGCAGTGCCGCTGATGGTGGCCATGATGCTGGTTGTCGGCAGCTACAAGATTATGGGAAAGTTCGCCGCATCGCACGCACTGATGATTTTCGGCTGGGGCGCGACTGCGCTGATGGCCGTCGTCGTCGCCGCGATGCTGCTCACGAGCGGCGGCAGTTAGGCGCGCGGCAAATCACGTTTCAACGATTCCGGCTGACAAGCTGGCAGTCTGCGAATGGGCGGCGCCGTGCGGCCGCGCCAGATAGGCTCGCGAACCCATTTCGATGAGACGCGACGCTGTACGCTTGAATTCCTGTACCTCGAAACCTTCGTCGGCCTGATAGAGCGCATCCGGCTCGGCGGCGGCCGAGGCGATCAGCTTCACGTTCATATCGTAGAACGTGTCGATCAAGATGATGAAGCGTTTGGCGGCGTTGCGGGTGTCGAATTTTATCACCGGAATATGGTCGATGATGACCGTGTGATACTCGTGCGCGATGCGCAGATAGTCGGCGGCGGCAAGCGGCTGCTCACACAGATCGTGGAAGCTAAAGCGCGCCACGCCCATGAAGGCGCGGGGCACGTGCACGCTGCGTCCCTTGAGCGGAAGATTGTGCGCCGCCCCCGCATGTCCGCCGGCGAGCCGCCGCCACGCGTCGTCGAGCGCGGCTTCCGCGGCCTTATCGGACGGCACGTACCAGACCGGCCGGCCGGCGAGTTTCTCGAGTCGGAAATCGGTGCGCGCATCGAGCCGCGCCACATCCATGTGCTCTTCGAGCATGTGGATAAACGGCACGAACAAGGCGCGGTTCAAGCCGTTCTTGTAGAGTTCGCCAGGCGCCACGTTGGACGTGGCGACGACCACGACCCCGCGCTCGAACAATTGCGCGAACAGCCGGCCGAGAATCATCGCATCGGCGATGTCGGTGACATGGAATTCATCGAAGCAGAGCAGCCACGCTTCTTGGAACAATTGCTCGGCGACAAGCCGGATCGGATCTTCGCCGTCACGCTCACCGAGCTTGATCTGCTGGCGGATGCCATAAATGCGTTCGTGCACGTCGAGCATGAATTCGTGAAAGTGCGCGCGCCGTTTGCGCACCACCGGACTCGCGTCGAAGAAATAATCCATCAGCATCGTCTTGCCGCGCCCGACGTCGCCGTAGATGTAGAGACCCTTGGTCCGCGCCCCGTCGTTCTTGCGATTGCCGAACAGCCAGCCGAGCGACGACGATTTGCGCGCCAGCCGATGCTCCGCAATCCGCGTTTCAAGCCGCGCCAGGATGTCGACGACGGCGCGCTGCGCGTCGTCGCTGCCGATCCGACCCATGGCGATGCCGGCCGTGTATTGGGCTGTGACGGAGTTCGCCATCTACGGGTTAACCGGTGTGGACAAAACGTGGCGGGAAAACATGAACGCCGGGCGATGCCGTTGAATGCCAGGATTCTGCGGTCGTCAAACAGTCGTGAGCCGTTTACGAGCCATGCGTATACGGAATGTAGGCATGTTGCTCAATGCTTCGCCTTGCTAAATCTCGCCGCCGCACGACATGATGATTTGATTCGGCGTGCGCGCGAAGACGTTTGTCACGCCAGCGGCTTCGACGGAGGAAACGATCAGGAGGGTCCAGTTGACGACAACGTCAGGAGACCCTTGGAATGCAGGATGTTCTTCCCGAAGGCGGCGTAATCCGCAAATTGTGGATCGGAGAAGCGGCAAAATACCGCGACCATATGCTGCGCCTCGACCTCGACAGCCGGCGCAGCCGGTTTGCCGGCGGCGTGTCGGACGACTTCATTTGCAGATACGTCGATCTGTCCAATTCGCTGGACGCCGTCGTCTATGGATTTTTCCTCGGCGGCGCGATGCGCGGCGCGGCCGAGCTGCGGCCGCTGGGCATCCGTTTTCCGCGCCAGGCGGAAGCGGCGATCAGCGTCGAAAAGCCGTGGCAGAGCCACGGCGTCGGCTCGGCGCTGCTGCGCCATACATTGCTTGCCGCGCGCAACCGCGGGTTCCGGCTGCTTCACATGGCGTGTCTCGCCGAGAACCGGCGCATGCAGCAGCTGGCGCGCAAATTCGACGCCGAGCTGTCGTTCGATTTCGGCGCCGTGGTTGGCGAGGTCGAGTCCTCGCGCCCAACGCCGTTGTCGCTGATGCGGGAGTTCATGGCGGACGGCCATGGCTTTGCGACGGCCATGCTCGATTTGCAAACCCGCATGTTGCGGGCATGATCTGAAAAGCTACGCCCGCCTGAGCTGCGCTTCGGTCAGTGGATAGTCCGCTTCGACGACATATGGCCCGCCGCCGACCGACGCGCGCGACGAAAACAACACGAAGCGCGACACCGCAAACGATGCGGATCGATAATGCCCGCGCGCGCTGAGATAATCGGCGACTTGCTGGCTCGACGACTCGCGCAGCCGCGCCAGTGTGACATGGGGCGTGTATTTGCGGCCTTCCGGCTCGAGCCCAAGCCGCTGCAAAATCCGCTCGTGCTCCGCCTGCAATTCCATCAGCGGGGCGATCGGCGACACCGCGGCGACCACCGCCCGCGGTTTGCGCCCGCCGAAGGACAAAAGCCCGTCGAGGCGCAGTTCGAAGGCGCCGCGGCGGACCCGCCCGAGCATGCCGGCGATTTCGTGGGCCAGCGCGTCATCGATGTCGCCGATAAAACGCAGCGTGAGGTGATAGTTCGCGGGATCGATCCAGCGCGCGCCCGGCAATCCGCCGCGCATCATGGCGAGCGATTGGGCGACCGACGGCGGAATTTCGAGACCGGTGAACAAGCGAGGCATGACAAACTCCGGCTCGTCGTTACCGAATCGTAACATGTGCAGCATGCGGCGATCCCATGATGCATGCAAGACTCAGGACGGGCGCTGCGCATGGACCTTGGCAATGAGCTCCTGCACTTTCGGCAAAATGCGCTGGACGATGACGCCAACGCCCGTTGCGTTGGGATGAAGGCCGTCGTGCTGCGTCATACTGAGATCGGCGGCAACGCCGTCGAGGAAGAACGGATAGAGCAGCGCGCCGTATTTGGTCGCAAGCTCCGGATAGATGCGCTCGAAGGCCCGGCCATATTCGGGGCCGAGATTCGGCGCCGCGCGCATGCCGCAGAGCAGAACCGCGACATGGCGTTCGGTCAGGCGGCGCAGGATCGTATCGAGCGCCTGCTGCGTGACGTCCGGCTTGATGCCGCGCAGCATGTCGTTGGCGCCAAGCTCGAGGATGACGGCATCCGTGCCCTGCGGCACCGACCAGTCGAGCCGGGTCAGCCCGTCCGAGGCGGTGTCGCCCGAGACGCCGGCGTCCTGGATTTCCGCGGCCACCCCGGCGGAGGCGAGCGCTGCCTGCAAGCGCGGCACGAAGCCGTCCTTATCCGGCAGGCCGTATCCGGCCATCAAAGAATCTCCGAGCGCGACAACCTTGACCTGCGTCTGAGCATCGGCCGGCGGTATGGTTGTCCCGCCGATCAACGCCGAGCTACAAGTTGCCGCACAGAAGATTTGGATCACAGCGCGCCGCCACCCATATAAGCCCCCACCCTTGCCTCCCCCGCACGCGGCGGAGTGTTGGATGGGGACAGGTAAAGGGCGCGGGCCCGCCCGCACCATGAAAGAAATTTCGAACGATCCTTCCGCGAGCCACGTCATCGCGTTGCGCGGCGTCGACCTCTCGCTCGGCCGCGGCGCCGCCCGCGTCCATATCCTGCGCGAGATCGATCTCAATATAGGGCGTGGCGAGGCTGTCGCACTCCTGGGGCCATCAGGGTCGGGAAAATCGACGCTGTTGATGGTGATGACCGGGCTGGAACAGCCGGATTCCGGCTCCGTCATGGTCGCCGGCCAGGATCTGCGCCAGCTCGACGAGGACGGCCTCGCGCGCTTTCGCGGCCGGACCGTTGGCATCGTCTTTCAGGCCTTTCATCTGATCCCAACCATGACGGCGCTCGAAAATGTCGCGATACCGTTAGAATTCGCCGGCAAACGCGATGCGATGCACCGTGCCGAGCATGAGCTTGGAGCGGTTGGGCTCGCGGAGCGGCTGCATCACTACCCAGCGGAACTTTCCGGCGGCGAGCAGCAGCGTGTCGCGCTCGCCCGCGCGCTTGCGCCGAATCCCGCTATCGTCGTCGCCGACGAACCGACCGGCAACCTCGACGAGGCGACCGGGCGCGACATTATCGAGCTTTTGTTCCGCGGCCATAAGGAGCGCGGCACGATGCTCGTGCTGGTCACGCACGATGCCGACCTCGCCGCGCGCTGCGATCGCGTGCTGCAGATGCATTCGGGACGGCTCGGAGAGCAGGTGCTGCACACAGCGAAGATCAGATGACCGTGCTGGCGGACTCTCGCGCCACGATCAGCCCGCAGCGGTCGCTCGGGCAAATGACGCAGCTCGCCTTGCGCTTCGCCTGGCGCGAACTGCGCGGCGGGTTGCGCGGTTTCGGCGTCTTCATTGTCTGCATCGCGCTTGGCGTCTTGGCGATTGCCGGCGTCGGCTCGGTGGCGGCGAGTCTCGCCGGCGGCATCGCCGGCGCCGGCCAGGTCATTCTCGGCGGCGATCTAGCCTTTACGCTCATTCAGCGTGAAGCGAACATGGATGAGCGCAACTTCTTCGCTTCCCACGGCACCGTCTCGGTCGCCGCCCTGACGCGCGCGATGGCGCGCACGCTCCCTGCCTCTCCTCCCCCGCAGACGGGAGACGGTACGGAGGGGGCGACGCTGGTCGAGGTCAAGGCGGTCGATGATACTTATCCGCTGTTCGGCGCAGTGGTGACCGACCCGCAAATGCCGCTCGCCACGTTGTTCGCGGAGCATGGCGGCGCTTACGGCGCGGCGGCCGATCCCGCCCTGTTGATGCGCCTTGATCTCAAAACCGGCGACCGCGTCACCATCGGCAATGCCATGATCGAGTTGCGCGCGGCGCTGACCAGCGAACCGGACAAGCTCACCGGCGGCATCGGCCTTGGTCCACGTCTGCTCGTCAGCGCGGCGGCGTTGCGGGCGAGCGGCCTCGTCCAGCCCGGCAGCCTGGTGCGCTGGCAATATCGGCTGCGCCTGCCGGATGCCGATGCGAGCGACCGCGCGGTGACGGCGGTCGAAAAGCAGGCACAGACCGCGTTCCCGGATGCCGGCTGGGAAATCCGCACCCGCAGCAAGGCGTCGCCGCAACTTGAACGCAACGTCGAACGGTTTACGCAATTCCTGACATTGGTCGGCTTGACCACGCTCCTGGTTGGCGGTGTCGGCGTGGCAAACGCGGTCAGCGCGCACCTTGCCCGCAAGCGTGACGCGATCGCCACCATGAAAGCACTCGGCGCCACGGGCGGCAACGTGTTCGCCGTCTATTGCACGCAAATACTGCTGGTCGCGCTGCTCGCGGCCGTGATCGGCGCCGCACTCGGCGCGACACTGCCTTATGTGATCACCTGGGTCTTCGGCGCGATCATTCCGCTCCCGGTCGAACCGTCGCTGCATCCCGGCGTGCTGGCGCTGTCGATCGTTTACGGGCTGCTGACGGCGCTCGCCTTTGCGCTGTGGCCGCTCGGGCGCGCGCACGACATTTCGGTATCGATGCTGTTTCGCGATCAGATCGCCGCCGATCGGCGCTGGCCGCGGCGGCGTTATGTCATCGCGACGATTGTAATCGCAGCCACGCTTGCGGCGCTCGCCATTCAAACCACGTACGATCATCGCATCGCTGCGATTTTCGTCGCCGCCGCCGCCGCCGTTTTCGTGCTGCTGCGGCTGGTCGCGATGCTGACCATGTGGGTCGCGCGCCGCCTGCCGCGCCAGCGCTCGACCGTATTGCGGTTGGCAATAGCCAATCTGCATCGCCCGGGATCGTTGACGCCGACCGTCGTGCTCTCGCTCGGGCTCGGCCTTGCTTTGCTGGTGACCGTGATCGAAATCGACGGCAACCTGAACCGCGAATTCACCGCGGCGCTGCCGGACAAGGCGCCATCGTTCTTCTTCCTCGACATCCCGGCGGCGGACGCCGGCCGGTTCGACGCGTTTGTGCACGACCATGCGCCGGCTTCCACGCTTGAGCGCGTGCCGATGCTGCGCGGCCGCATCGTCGCGGCCAACGGCATCAAGGCCGAGGATCTCAAGCCTGCCGACGGATCACGATGGGTTTTGCAGGGCGACCGCGGCATTACCTTTGCCTCCGCGGTGCCTGCGGGATCGCGCATCGTCGCCGGGCAATGGTGGGGCGCCGACTATTCCGGCGAGCCGCTGGTTTCGCTCGAGAACAAGACGGCCCACGATCTCAATCTGAAGATCGGCGAGCCCATCACGGTCAATGTGCTCGGCCGCAACGTTACCGCCCGCATTGCCAATCTCCGCGCCGTCGACTGGGAGAACCTCGGCATCAATTTCGTCCTGGTGTTCTCGCCCGGCACATTCAGTGGTGCGCCGCACAGTGATATTGCGACGCTGACATTTGCCGACGGCGGTTCGGTGGCCGAGGAGACAGCAATCATCAAAGCGCTGGGCGATACGTTTCCGGCAGTGACCGCCGTGCGTGTCAAGGACACACTCGATACGCTTGACAGCATCATCAACAAGCTGGTGCTGGCGCTGGGCGGCGCGAGCTCCATCACGCTGATTGCTGGAGCCTTCGTGCTCGGCGGCGCGCTTGCCGCGAGTCAGCGCTTTCGCATCTATGACGCCGTGGTGTTGAAGACTTATGGCGCGACGCGAGCGCGGCTGCTTGCCGCCTTCGCGCTCGAATTTCTCCTCATCGGCTGTGTCAGCGTGCTGTTCGGCGTCGCCATGGGCTCGATTGCGGCCGACCTTGTCGTCACGCGCGTGATGGAATTTCCCTTCGTCTGGGTGGCCGGACAAGCGGCCGCTGCCGCGCTCGCCGCGGTTGCGGTTACGGTGGCGCTTGGGCTCGCCGGCACCTTCGCCGCCCTTGGCCGCAAGCCCGCAGAGGTCTTGAGGAATCTCTGATTGGCCGTACCGTGGCCGCCGATATGAACGAATTGTAACCCTTGCGAATATGGCGCCGCACCCATCTGGCGCACGCAGTGCTTTCGCACTAGATTTAAGGCACGCGAATTTGGCGTTCGCCGAACGCCAAGACCCGGCAAGAACCGGGACAACCCAGGGGTATCTTCCATGTCCGACTTCGATCGGAATCTCGCGACCGCCAGGGCCGGCTATCGCACGGACCAAGTCGCGATCGATGCGGGTCTGCGCGCCCACATGATCCGCGTTTACAACTACATGACTGCCGGCGTGGCGCTGACCGGGCTGGTGGCGTGGTTGGCTTATCAAGCTGCCGGCGGCACCGCCATCCAGATCGCCGGTGGGCAGATCTCCGGACTAACCACCTTCGGGCAAGCCATCTTCAGCGGCCCGCTCATGTGGGTATTTATTCTCGCACCGCTCGGGCTGGTGTTCTTAATTAGCTTCGGAATCAACCGGCTCTCGGTGGGAACTGCGCTCGGACTGTTCTTTCTCTATGCCGGCCTGCTCGGGCTTTCGCTGTCGTTTATCTTCCTCGCCTACACCGGACAGTCGATTACGCAAGTATTCTTCATTTCGGCAGCGACATTCGGCGCGATGAGCCTATGGGGCTATACCACGCAGCGCGATCTGACCGGCATGGGCTCGTTCATGTTCATGGGCCTGATCGGCATCATCATCGCCAGCTTGGTCAACATGTTCCTGCAGTCGGGTCCGCTCGGTTGGGCGATCTCTGTGATCGGCGTGCTCGTCTTCGTCGGGCTGACCGCCTACGACACGCAGCGGATCAAGGAGATGTACAGTGTGCAGGACGACGGCACCGTCGCCGGCCGCAAGGCGGTGATGGGCGCACTGTCGCTCTATCTCGACTTCATCAACCTGTTCCTGATGATGCTGCGCATCTTCGGCGACCGCCGCTAAACAACGGCAACAACGCTAACGAAACGCTCCGGGCCAAACCCGGGGCGTTTTGTTATTGTCCACCTCCGGATGAGAGACATCACCATTCGGGGGGCGGGGCCCGGCGACATTCCCGCCATCACGCGGATCTACGCCCATGCCGTCGAGCATGGCACGGCGTCGTTCGAGCTCGAACCGCCGGATGAAGCGGAAATGGCGCGCCGGCAAGAAGCGCTGCTGACGAAGAACTATCCTTATCTCGTCGCCGAGCGGGCCGGCATCGTCACAGGTTTTGCTTATGCCGGTCCCTACCGCGACCGCCGGGCGTATGACTGGTGCGTCGAGGACTCGATCTACATCGCGCCGGAATTTCACCGCCAGGGCATCGGCCGGCTCTTGCTGACGCGCCTCGTCACGGAGTCGGAGGCACTCGGCTTCCGCCAGATGATCGGCGTGATCGGTGATACGGCAAACACCGCATCGGTCGCGGTTCATGCCGCCGCCGGCTTCCACCTCATCGGCACGTTCCAATCCATCGGCTACAAGCACGGCCGCTGGCTCGACACCGTGCTGATGCAGCGCGCGCTCGGAAAATCGGATCCGGCGCCGCCTTAAATCTTCTTAGCCGGCAACCACGCGCAGCGAGCGATCGAGTGCACCGAGCACGCGGTCGAGTTCGTGACCGCGGCGCAGGATGTGCCCGGTTGCCGAGATCACGCTATAGGCGCCCTGGCGCCGGCCAAGCCGCGGATTTTTCTCGATGCGGTAGATGGGGACTTCGGAAGCGCGGCGGAAAACCGAAAACACCGCGCGGTCTTTGAGAAAATCGATTGCGTAATCACGCCATTCGCCGGCGGCGACCATGCGGCCATAAAGGCTCAGAATGCGGTCCAGCTCGCGCCGGCTGAAAGTGACCTCACTCGCGGGGGCGGGCGCTCGAAGCTCGCCCCCGCGCCACGCGCTCGGTTCGACTTCACCGATGTCCATGCGGCGCCTCCTTTGTCGTCTGGGCTTCATGATCGCGCCGGACGGCCGTGGCGGCAAGGCCTTCCTGAGCGGCAAAATGCGCCGCAAAACGTAGAGTGGAAACCCGCCCTAAAGGCCATCAGCGTGGGATATCGCACCCGCGCAGTGCCCCCACGCGGAAACTTGAGCAGCCGAATTTACCCACCCTGCCTGCATCGGCCGGGTGCGACATTTGCGACCGCCGGAATCACGCGTTCGTTAAACAAATCATAAAGCGGCCCCATTTCGGTCAAGCACACGCCAAGCTGACCTGCGAAGCAAGACCCTGTTGCCTCAGGGCCCGGTCCGGATCGCTCTCCGGATTCCTCAGCCCCCCAGCCCCCGGGGCGCGGACGGACCGGGCCAGAGTTCCGAGTACGGTTCAATTCTCAGTACTTAAAGGCCGGCAGTCAGTCGCCGGCCTTTTTCTTTTTTGGAGGACAGACGACGGACGACGGATAAGGAATTGCGGCGATCGGGGGATGCCAATCCGTCACTTGTTTTCTGTCGTCTGTCCTCTGTCCTCTATTGTCTGAAGCGGCGTGAATGCCGCGCCGAGGATGATGCCCGGTTTGTCGTGCGTGCCTTCTTGCACCATCACAGCGGCCGCATCGATGTTGTCGGTCTTGATGTCGGACAGCGGAACCGTCCAGTTCGCATCGGTTCCGTTCCAGTCGCCAAGCTTGGTCCAGCGCCGCACGACGTTGTGGTACGTGATGGTGCGCCCGCGATTCTCGCCGCGGCCAATGGCGACGGCCACCGCGCGCGCCAGCGGGCACAGCCAAACCTCGCCGCCGACATGGTCAGACCCTTTGGCAGCGATATTGACGCTCAAATTGCCGCCGCCGAGCGACAGCAGCACCGGTAGCGACATCACTCCGGACTTTTGATCGGTCTGTGCGATCGTACGCTCGATGGAGGCGCGATCGCTGCCGAGCGCGTGCATCGCGCCATTGACGACGATTTGCGGCGTATAGACTTGGCGGTCGCCGCGCACGCGCGCATAGGCGCGCTGCCGCGCCGAATGCGCCGGACTGGCGAGCGTATCCTTCCAGCCGAGATAGTCCCAATAGTCGATCGGATCGCTGATGGCGATGAGCGACGGGTCGGCCGCAAGTTCGCCGAGCAGCTTGTCAGCCGCGGGGCACGACGAGCAGCCCTGGCTGGTAAACAGTTCAAGCAGCGCCCGCGGCTCGGCGCCGGCAATGCCGCAGGTAGCGATCACAAGCCCGGCGATAAGAGGCGCCGAGGCAAGGCGGCAACGCAGCATTCCGATCTCCACCCCGCCTACCCCTCATGACGGTGATATCGCCCGCGCCTGTGTTAGCGCCGGCGATAGTCACCCGCCACTCAATTCGAGGTGAGGTTAGGCCGCGAGATGGCGCAGGACGTACTGTAGAATGCCGCCGTTCTTGTAGTAGTCCAGCTCATCGACCGTATCGATGCGGCAGATCAGGGGAACACGCTTCAGTCCGCCGTCGGACGCGACGATCTCGGCGAGCAGGCGCTGGTGCGGCTTGAGATCGCCGTGCAGGCCGCGGATGGTGACCTGCTCGTCGCCTTTCAGCCCGAGCGTTTGCCATCCCGTGCCCTCTTCGAACACCAGCGGCACGACGCCCATACCGACCAGATTGGAGCGGTGGATGCGCTCGAACGATTGCGCGATCACGGCGCGGACGCCGAGCAGGACCGCGCCCTTTGCCGCCCAATCGCGCGACGAGCCGGTGCCGTATTCCTTGCCGGCGAAGACCACGAGCGGCACGTTCTCGCTCTTGTAACGCATTGCCGCGTCATACATCGTCATGCGCTGCTTCGACGGATAATGGATCGTGTAGCCGCCCTCGACGCCGGGCACCATTTGATTCTTGATGCGGATATTGGCGAAGGTGCCGCGCATCATGACCTGATGATTGCCGCGCCGCGTGCCGTATTGGTTGAAGTCTTTCGGGCGGACCTGGTGGTCGCGCAGATATTCGCCGGCGGGGCTTTCCTCCTTGATCGATCCGGCCGGCGAGATGTGGTCGGTCGTGATCGAGTCGAGGAACAGGCCGAGCACGCGCGCATCGACGATGTCCTCGATCGGCTGGCTGCGCTTCGGCATGCCCTCGAAGTACGGCGGGTTCTGCACGTAGGTGGAACGATCGTCCCACTTGTAAGTGAGCCCGCCCTTGACCGCGATCTTGCGCCAGTTGGCGTCGCCCTTGAACACATCGCCGTATTTGCGCGTGAACATCTGCTTGTTGATGTTCTTGCGCATGATGTCGCCGATCTCGCGGCTGGTCGGCCAGATGTCGCGCAGATAGACTTTGCGGCCCTTCTGGTCGGTGCCGAGCGGCGCCTTGGCGATATCATTCTGCATTGAGCCGGCAATCGCATAGGCCACCACCAGCGGCGGCGACGCGAGGTAGTTGGCGCGCACGTCGGCGTTGACGCGGCCCTCGAAATTGCGATTGCCCGACAGCACCGCGGCCGCCACGAGGTCGTTTTTGTTGATCGCCTCGGAAATCTCCTCCGGCAGCGGCCCGGAATTGCCGATGCAGGTGGTGCAGCCGAAACCGACAAGATTGAAGCCCAGCGTGTCGAGATCCTTCTGCAAGCCGGATTTTTCCAGATATTCGGCAACGACCTGCGAGCCGGGCGCGAGCGACGTCTTCACCCACGGCTTGACGGTCAGCCCTTTCGCCGCGGCTTTGCGCGCCACCAGACCCGCCGCGATCATCACGCTCGGGTTCGACGTGTTGGTGCAGGACGTAATCGCCGCGATCACCACGTCGCCGTGGCCGAGGGTGTGCTTGCGGCCCTCGACCGGGACGCGCTTGTCCATCTCGGCGGCCTTGTTGAATTCCTTGTCCATCGATTGCGCAAAGCCGCTCTTGACCTCTTTGAGCGCCACGCGGTCCTGCGGGCGCTTCGGTCCCGCCAGCGACGGCTCGACCGAGGACAGTTCGAGCTTGAGCACGTCCGTGAGCACCGGGTCCGGTGTGTTCTTGGTGCGATACATGCCCTGCGCCTTGGCGTAGGCAATGACCAGCGCGATGCGATCCGCCGAGCGTCCGGTGTCGCGCAGATAGCGGATCGTGTCGTCGTCGACCGGAAAGAAGCCGCAAGTCGCGCCGTATTCAGGCGACATGTTGCCGAGCGTGGCGCGATCCGCGATCGTCAGATTTGCCAGGCCAGGACCGAAATATTCCACGAACTTTCCGACCACGCCGCGCTTGCGCAGCATCTGCGTCACGGTCAGCACGAGGTCGGTCGCGGTGACGCCTTCCTTGAGTTTGCCGTTGAGCCGAACGCCGATCACTTCCGGCAGCAGCATCGAATAAGGTTGGCCGAGCATTGCCGCCTCGGCTTCGATGCCGCCGACACCCCAGCCGAGCACGGACAAGCCGTTGACCATCGTGGTGTGCGAATCGGTGCCGACCAGAGTGTCCGGGTAGGCCAGCTCGGTGGCGACGGACTTGTCGGGGAAGGTAACCTTGGCCTTCGCGGTCCAAACGGTTTGCGACAGATATTCGAGATTGACCTGGTGGCAGATGCCGGTGCCGGGCGGCACGACGCGAAAATCCTCGAACGAACGCTGCGCCCATTTCAGGAACCGGTAGCGTTCCTGGTTCTGCTTGTATTCCTCTTCGACGTTTTTCTTAAACGAGTCCTTGTGGCCGAAGAAATTCACCGCCACTGAATGGTCGATGACCAGATCAACCGGAACCAGCGGATTGATTTTGTTCGGATCGCCGCCGAGATGCTCCATTGCGTCGCGCATGGCCGCGAGATCGACCACCGCGGGTACGCCGGTGAAATCCTGCATCAGCACGCGCGCCGGGCGGAACGCAATCTCGCGCTCCGAGGTCTTGGTCTTGAGCCACTGCGCGACGGCCTGGATATCCTGCTTGGAGACGGACCGGCCGTCTTCGTTGCGCAGCAGGTTTTCCAAAAGGACCTTCAGAGAAAATGGCAGCCGCGAAATCCCTTTCAGCCCGTTCTTTTCCGCCGCCGGGAGGCTGTAATAGGCATAGGTCTTCGAACCGACCTTAAGCGGCCGCAGGCACTTGAAGCTGTCGAGCGAATCCATGACTTTTTTCCCATAATCCCGGCCGGGCGCCGGGGCAAACTGGAGGTAATTTTTTGCCGAAACAGGCCCCAACGGGTGGTTGGCGGTGGGGGACGGGAGGCGCCGCCGGCGCGGCGCAGCCCGATTTGCGGCTTATAAGGTCTTTTCGGAATTTGTGCCAGATCAGCAACAAATAGCCGATAAAATGCCGGCCATCCCGCATTGTTGGCGACAACCGAGCGGGCTTAGCCGGGCTTTGTGCTCCGCCCAGGACGTCACCGATGCGGCTTTCCGCTATTGATCTGGCCTGTCACCGCGGTGGGCGCGACGTTTTCGAAGGCCTCAGCTTTGCCGTGAGCTCCGGTGAGGTTTTGACCATTACCGGCCGCAACGGGGCCGGAAAATCCTCACTGCTGCGCACCATCATCGGCCTGGCGCGGATCGCCCACGGCAAGCTCGCCCTGGAGGGGGGCGATGCCGAACTGACCATTGCCGAGCAGGCCCACTATCTCGGGCACCAGGACGCCCTGAAGCCGGCCTTGTCGGTCGGCGAGAATTTGCGCTTCTGGACCGGCTTTCTCGGGGCGCGCGGGGAGCATATCCGCCCTGCCCTCGACGCAGTCGGCCTCGATGAACTGGCCGACCTGCCGGCCGCCTACCTGTCTGCCGGACAGCGCCGGCGGCTCTCCATCGCGCGACTGCTGGCGGTGAAGCGCCCGCTCTGGCTGCTCGACGAACCCACCAGCACGCTCGATGCCGCCGCGCAGCAGCGCCTCACCGGCTTTATGCGGGCGCATCTCACCGAGGGCGGCATCATCCTCGCAGCGACGCATGGGTCACTCGGGCTCGGCGCGACACAGGAATTGCGGCTTGACGATCTGCGAGCGTCTGCCGCGGCAGCGATGGCGGAGCAGGAAGCACCATGAGCCCGCTCGTCGCCATCCTTGTCCGCGACATGCGCATCGCCATACGCGTCGGCGGCGGCGCACTGATGGGCGTCCTGTTCTTCCTGGTCGTGGTCACGCTCGTGCCGTTCGCAGTCGGCCCGGATCTCGCGCTGCTCAAACGCATCGGGCCGGCGATCCTGTGGCTTGCGGCGCTGCTCGCAAGCCTGCTGGCGCTCGATCGGCTGTTTGCGTCCGATCACGAGGACGGCTCGCTCGATCTGATCCTGATGAGCCGCGCGCCGCTCGAACTCGTGGTCGCGGTGAAGGGCATCGCGCATTGGCTGACCACCGGCCTGCCGCTGATCGTCGCCGCCCCGCTCATCGGGCTTTTCCTCAATCTCGATCCGCCGGCCGAAGCGGCGCTGGTGCTGACGCTCCTCGTCGGCACACCGGCGCTCACCTTCATCGGCCTGATCGGTGCCGCCATCGCGGTCGCGCTGCGCCGCGGCGGCCTCCTGCTCGCCGTGATCGTGCTGCCGCTGACGGTTCCGGTCCTGATCTTCGGCGTCGCCGCGGCCAATGCGGCCGTCGCCGGGCCGGTGCCGTTCGGCACGCCATTCACGATCCTCTGTGCACTGACGCTCGCCAGCCTGGTAGTCGGACCATTCGCCGCGGCTGCGGCGCTACGGCAGGAAATGGAATAGTCATTTTGTTCATGGAAAATTGAAATTCATCGGTGCCGGCAGGGTTATATTGCCGTTGCCAGTTGGACTAGGAACTCCTGATGCCGCTGACTGATCTCGCCAACCCGTCGCGTTTCCTGAGCTTTGCCAATCGCACGATTCCGTGGCTCGGCGGCCTCACGCTCATCGCGTTTGCGTTCGGCATCTATCAAGCGATGGTGGCGCCCGACGACTATCAGCAGGGTGCTACCGTAAAGATCATGTTTCTGCACGTGCCGTCGGCGTGGCTCGGCATGCTGGGCTGGGCGGTGATGACGGTTGCCGCGCTCGGCACACTGGTTTGGCGGCACCCGCTCGCCGATGTCGCGGCCAAGGCCGCGGCGCCGATCGGCGCCGCGTTTACGCTGCTGTGCCTCGTCACCGGTTCGTTGTGGGGACGACCGGAGTGGGGCACCTACTGGGTCTGGGATGCCCGGCTTACCTCGGAGCTGGTGCTGTTTTTGCTCTATCTCGGCGTCATCGCATTGTGGCGCACCGTCGAAGACCCCTCGCGCGCGGCGCGCGCCGCGGCGATCCTCACGCTGGTCGGCGCGGCCGATCTGCCCATTATCAAATTCTCCGTCGATTGGTGGAACACGTTGCATCAAGGCGCGTCGGTGTTTCGTCTCGGCGGCTCGACGATCGATCCGGCGATTTTGATGCCGCTCTTCGTCATGGCGGCGGCATTTACGCTGTTGTTCGCAACGCTGCATCTCGCGGCGATGCGCAATGAAATCATGCGCCGCCGGGTGCGGACGCTGCGGCTGATGCAGGCGAGTGCGGTGAGCTGACGATGGACGCGGTAAACCATATCGGTTTCATCGTGGCGTCTTATGCCGCGGCCGCCGCCGTCGTCTGCGCCTTGATCGCCTGGGTGACGCTCGATTACCGCGCCCAGCAGCGAAACCTCACCGATCTCGAAACGCGCGGCGTCACCCGCCGGTCGGCTCCGGCGCAGACCGAACGCACGGTGGCGCAAGCGAGAGAAGAAGCGTGAGCGACGCTGCGAACGACACCGCGAATGTCGGCCGGCGCCGGATCGTGGTGCTGGTGCCGCTCGCTGCGTTTCTCGGGCTCGTCCTGTTGTTCCTGTTCCGTCTCAATGCTGGGGACCCTGCGCTCATTCCATCGGCGCTGATCGGCCATCCGGCGCCGCAGACCAATTTGCCGCCCATCGCCGGCCTCGATCGCGACGGCCAGCCCATTCCGGGCATCGATCCGGCGAGTTTCAAGGGCGCGGTGACGGTCGTGAACGTGTGGGCGTCATGGTGCGTGCCGTGTCACGACGAAGCGCCGCTGCTGATGCAATTGGCGCGCGACAGCCGGCTGCGTCTCGTCGGCATCAACTACAAGGACCAGCCGGACAACGCGCGGCGCTTCCTTGGCCGCTACGGCAATCCGTTCGCCGCGGCAGGTGCCGACGAGAACGGACGCGCCTCGATCGAATGGGGCGTCTATGGCGTTCCGGAGACCTATGTGATCGGCCGCGACGCCCGTATCGCCTACAAGCTGGTTGGGCCGATCACGGCCGATAACTTCGACACTGTCCTCAAGCCGCAGATCGAAAAAGCGCTGGCCGCGGGATCGTAGGGGCGGGCTTGAAACCCGCCCCTACGAATTCTCTCCCGCCGCAGCCTCGCCAACAGCGTATTTCTTCAGCAGCGGCACTTGCAGCGCGCCGAACAGCACGGTCAGCGGCATCACGCCGAACACCTTGAAATCCACCCAGAGGTTGGTCGAGGTGTTGCGCCAGACGACTTCGTTGAGGACTGCCAGCGCGAAGAAGAAAATCGCCCAGCGCAATGTCAGCTTGCGCCACCCCTCATCGGTCAACTGAAACATCGAATCGAGCACGACGCCGAGCAGCGGCTTGCCGAAAAAAAGCCCGCCGAGCAGCACAGCGCCGAACAGCGCGTAGATGATGGTCGGCTTGATCTTGATGAATGTGTCGTTGTGCAGGACCAGCGTCAGGCCGCCGAAGATCAGCACGATGATCGCGGTGACCAGAGGCATGATCGGGAGCTGACGCGTCAGCACATAGGAGATTGCCAGCGCCGCCACCACCGCGACCATGAATGTCGCCGTGGCGACAAAAATGCCGTAGTGCGAATTGGCGAAGAAGAACAGCGCCAGTGGCCCGAGATCGAGAGCGAGCTTGAGGAACGGATTGAGCTGCGGCTTCGTTGTCATCTGCGGCGTGTGTGTAGCTTGATCGCGTGGTTTCCTCAACCGTCATCGCCGGGCTTGTCCCGGCGATCTCGATTCAACCGGCTATGCCTTGCCATATAAATCGAGATGACCGGGACAAGCCCGGTCATGACGGTCCTAGTCCAACCATGGCGCGCGCGAAATCGTGCGCCGAGAACGGCGCAAGATCCTCCACGCTTTCGCCGACGCCGATGAAGTGAACCGGAACCTTGAACTTCTCGGCGATGGCGACAAGGATGCCGCCGCGGGCGGTGCCGTCGAGCTTGGTCATGGCAAGGCCGGTGACGCCGACGACCTTTTTGAAAATCTCGACCTGCGACAGCGCGTTCTGGCCGACAGTAGCGTCGAGCACAAGCAGCACGGCGTGCGGCGCCGACGGATCGACCTTCTTCATCACGCGCACGACCTTTTCCAGCTCGTTCATCAGCTCGCTGCGGTTCTGCAACCGGCCGGCGGTATCGACCAGCAGCACATCGATGGCGCGCTGCTTCGCCGCGGCGACGGCATCGAAAACTAGACCTGCGGCATCGGCGCCGGCTTCGCCCGCGATGAAATCGGCGCCGGCGCGGTCCGCCCAGATCTTGAGCTGATCGATGGCCGCGGCGCGGAACGTGTCGCCGGCGGCCAGCATCACGGTGCGGCCCTCGGCGCGATATCGTGACGCGAGCTTGCCGATGGTCGTGGTCTTGCCGGAACCGTTGACGCCGGCGACAAGGATGACGAATGGTTTTTTCGCCGCATCGATCGCCAGCGGTTGAGCCACGTCGGCGAGCACTTTCTCGACTTCCGCCGCCACCACCGCCTTGATTTCATCCGGCGTGATCCCTGAAGCGAAGCGCCCGTAACGAAGCTCGGTGGCTATGCGCCCCGCGGTCTCCACGCCGAGATCGGCGCGAATCAGCGCGTCCTCGATTTCGTCGATCGTCGCCGCATCGAGCTGACGCTTCGCAACCACATGCGCAATGGCGCCGCCAATCGTTGCGGAGCTGCGCTTGAGCCCGCCGGACAGGCGCTGCCACCAATTTCCCGTCGCGTTGTCGTTCATGGGTTGCCCGTGATAGCGGTTTCGTCATGACCCCGGAAGAGATGGTATCGCGGCTACTCTATCGCGACGGGCTGATGCTGGTGCTCGACAAGCCGGCCGGTTTCGCGGTCCACCGCGGCCCGAACCGCGGCGAAAGCCTTGAAGACCATTTCGGCGCGCTCCGCTTCGGCCTGCCGCGGGCGCCGGCGCTGGCGCACCGGCTCGACCGCGACACGTCCGGGTGCCTTGTCCTCGGCCGTCACCGCAAGGCGCTCGCCCAGCTCGGCAAGCTGTTCAAGAACGGCGCGATCAATAAGACCTATTGGGCCGTCGTCGAGGGCTCGCCCGACGCCGAGGAAGGCAGCATCGAGCTTCCGCTTGGCCGCCTCGACGTGACGCGCGGCTGGTGGATGAAGCACGACCCCAAGGGCCAGCCGGCGGTAACGAAGTGGAAGGTGCTGGGGCGCAATGCCGGCAAATTGACGTGGCTCGCGCTCGAGCCGATGACCGGCCGCACGCACCAGCTCCGGGTGCATTGCGCGGAAATGGGCTGGCCGATCCTGGGTGACGCGATCTACGGCACGGCGCCACGCTCCGGCGGACCCGGCCTGCAACTGCATGCGCGCGAGATTGTGGTGCCGCTCTACAAAAACCGCGCGCCGATCCGCGTCACGGCGCCGGTGCCGCAGCGCATGGACGAGTGGCTCGCGCAATGCGGCTGGCAGGGCGAGACGATTGATGCCGAACGCGCGGCAAGCGCGTCTACCACGGTCAGTAGATGGTCTCTTTGATCCGTTGCGGCGCGAGGCGATCGTGCTCGGGCCCGCCCATCTTGCCGCCGGTCAGTTCAGCCAGGATCGAACCAGGTGTCGGCAAGGTTGCGCGATCGATTTTGCTCGCCGGGTCCCATAGTTTCGAACGGATGATCGCTTTGGTGCACTGGAAGTAGGCCTTCTCGACCGTCACGACCAGCACGCATTTCGACACCTTGTCGTTCATGGCGAACGATTCGGCCAGCTTCGGATCGGTCGATATCTTGGCGCGGCCAATGATGCGCATCGTTTCGCCGACGCCGGGAATGAGAAACAGCAGGGCGACGCGCGGATCGCGCACCAGGTTGCGCAGGCTGTCGATACGATTGTTGCCGCGGCGGTCGGGAATGAGCAGCGTGCGCTCATCTGCAACTCGCACGAACCCGGGCGGATCGCCACGCGGCGAGCAATCGAGGCCTTCAGGGCCGCTGGTCGCCAGCACCACGAACGGCGCCGCTTCGATCAGCTTGCGATACTGCGGCGTGATGCGGTCTGTTTCCTTGATCAGCGCGGGACCGTAAGGCGCATCGCTGTACAGGCTCTCGAGCTGTTCGGTCGTCGTTATCGTGTGATCTTGTTCGCTGTCGTCCATCGCACGGTCTCCGATCTGGCTTTAAGTCTACTCAAGCCGCCAGCAATTGTCTGCCGTTATGGGCGGTTAATTTCAGGTTGAGGATTTGGCCCGGCTCGGCCGGCGCCGCCAACAGGACCTGGGTGAACTGCTCGGTGCGGCCGGTGTCAAGCGACTCCGTCAGCACCCGCCGTGTCGCGCCGACCTCGGCATCGAGATGCGCCCGCAAGGCGCGCGCGCCACGCTCGCGCAAACGCCGTGCCCGCTCCTTCACGATGTCGCGGGAAAGCTGCGGCATCCGGGCCGCCGGAGTTCCCGGGCGCAGGGAGAACGGAAAGACGTGCAAATGCGTCAGGCCGCATGCTTCGACCAGATCGAGCGAACGTTGGAACATGTCATCCGTCTCGGTCGGGAACCCGGCGATCAGGTCGGCGCCGAACACCACGTCCGGGCGCAAGCGGCGCACTGTGCCGCAGAACGCGATTGCATCGTCGCGCGAGTGCCGGCGCTTCATGCGCTTGAGGATGAGATCGTCGCCGGATTGAAGCGACAGGTGCAAATGCGGCATCAGCCTTGCGTCCTGCGCCAAGACGTCGAGCAGCTCGCGATCGGCCTCCACCGAATCGATCGACGATAGGCGCAGCCGTTCTAGCTCCGGTACGTGCTTGAGGATCTGCTTCACCAGGCGGCCAAGTTTTGGCGCGCCCGGCAGGTCGGCGCCATAGGCGGTGATATCGACGCCGGTGAGCACGATCTCGCGATAGCCGTTGGCGATCAGCCGGCGCACATCCTCGACCACCGCGCCCATTGGCACCGACCGCGAATTGCCGCGGCCATAGGGAATGACGCAGAAGGTGCAGCGGTGATCGCAGCCGTTCTGCACCTGAACGAAGGCGCGGGCGCGGTCCTCGAAGGCGTCGACAAGATGCGCGGCGGTTTCCTTGACCGCCATGATGTCGTTGACGATCGCCTTCGGCGCATTGCCCAGGCCAAATGCGGCATGCGCCCTCGCCCACGCGCCGGCATCAAGCTTCTCCGTATTGCCCAAAACCTGATCGGCCTCGGCCATGGCGACGAAAGTTTGTGGCTCGGTTTGCGCCGCGCAGCCGGTGACGACGATCTTCGACTGCGGGCGCTCGCGGCGCAGCGCGCGGATACACTGGCGCGCCTGGCGCACCGCCTCAGCAGTCACAGCGCAGGTATTGACCACGATCGTGTCGCGAAAACCGGCACGCTCCGCCTCGCGGCGGATCACTTCCGACTCGGCGGCATTGAGCCGGCAGCCAAAGGTGACGACATCGACGCTCATGATGCCGCTCCAGCGCCGGCGAACAGCGCCGCGTCGAAGCGGCCCTTGTGCTCGTATTCGGTCGGGCCGGTCATCAGCACATGGTCGTCGCTCTCGCGCCATTCGATCGCGAGGTCGCCGCCGGGCAGCGTGACTGTCACCTTGCGGCCGGTGCGTCCGAGCCGAGCCGCGGCAACCGCGGCGGCGCAAGCCGCCGAACCGCAGGCTTTGGTGAGACCGGCGCCGCGCTCCCAAGTGCGGATCACCACATGGTCGCGCGATGGCGTCGCGGCGAGCGTGATATTGGCGCGCTCCGGAAATAGCGGATCGTGCTCGAGCTTCGGGCCGATGCTACGCAGATCGTAGGCTTGCGGATCCTCGACCCAGAAGATGGCGTGCGGATTGCCCATGCTGACGGCCGATGGCGAATGCAAGCTCGGTACGCCGGAGACTTTGAGAGCAATGGCGCGGGTGTCGGGCATTTCGCGCGCCAGCGGTATCTCGTCCCAGCGAAAGCGCGGCTGGCCCATGTCGACGGTGAACAGACCATCAGCCGTCCGCCAGCAGGCAATGAGACCGGCCGGCGTCTCGAATGTCAGCTTGGCATGACCGGTCTCAGCGCTGACCAGCGCCGCCACGCAGCGCATGCCGTTGCCGCAGGCGCCCGCCTCCGAGCCGTCGTTGTTGTAGATGCGGATGGAAGCGTCGGTGCCGGCGCGCGCGGGGTAGAGCGCCATGAGCTGGTCGTAGGGCTCTTGTCGCGCGGCAGCGCGGGCTTCCGCCGCGGCGATCGGGCTCGGCGCGCGGCGCAAATCGACGATCACGATCTCGTTGCCGAGGCCGTTCATCTTGACGAAGTCGCGATTCGCCAGCGTGCCCAAGACACCGCCCATCATAATGCCCGAATGTCCGGGACTTATATGAGGACTCGGCGATCGCACGCCAGTAACAAAATTGAGCACGGCGGACGAACCTCGCCGTGCTAGAATCTCTCCGGGGCGAAAGAACCACGCGGCAGCGGCGCCGGCCGGCAGCGCCCAATCGCGAATGTTGAGGAGAACCTGATGTTCCTGCGCTTTGCGCTTGCTGTGGCGGGGATCGCGATCGCCACGGCACTGGCGCTTGCCGAGCCACAGCCAGCCTGGGCGCAAACGCCGCCGCCGGCAGCCGCTCCGCAGACGACGACGCCATCGGCCGAGCCGTTCGGCGAGGACACCACCCTTACGGCGAAGCCGATCGTGTTCGTGAAAGGCAGCGGCACCTGGGACAATGCCTTCGGGACAGTCACTGCTTCCTTCAGAAAGCTCAAAACCTATCTCGATAAAGAGGGCCTCAAGCCGGATGGCTTGCAGATGACGATCTTCACCGCGACCGACGATACCGGCTTCCAGTACCAGGCTGCCGTGCCGGTTGCGGCGCCGCCGAAAAATCCGCCGCGCGGCGACATCGCCGTCGGCCAATCGCCGGAGGGGCACGCGCTGAAATTCATCCATCACGGCTCATATGACGATCTGGACAACACCTACGAGGCGATCACGAACTATCTCGACGAAAAGCGGCTCGAAGCCAAGGACATGTTCATCGAGGAGTATGTGACCGATCCGGTGTCCGCCGATCCAAAAAAGCTCACGGTGGAAGTTTATGTTTTGCTGAAATGACGCTGGTTGACAGCTTGGGGCGGCGTCACTAAGTTCCGCCCGCTCTCGCAAGAGAACGACTTTGCAACCGCCGACCGGTCCCTGAGGCCGGAGGAAACCGCCCGACAGCGCGATGCGCTCTCGGGCGAAACAGTGCTTGCATAGGCCGCCCGCAAGGACGGCCGTTCTTAGAGGACGAAAACTTTGTTCGACAGTCTTTCGGAACGGCTGAGTGCAGTCCTCGATCGCCTGACCCGGCGCGGCGCGCTGTCGGAGGCCGACGTCGATGCGGCTCTGCGCGAGGTGCGGCGTGCGCTGCTCGAAGCCGACGTCGCGCTCGACGTCGCCCGCGCGTTCACCGATGAGGTAAAGAAGCGCGCCGTCGGCGTCGATGTGATCAAGTCGGTGACGCCCGGCCAGATGGTCGTGAAGATTGTGCACGATCAGTTGATCGCGACCCTGGGCTCGGATGCGCAGCCGATCGACCTCAATGCGCCGGCGCCCGTCGTCATCATGATGGTCGGACTGCAAGGCTCCGGCAAAACCACGACCACCGCCAAAATCGCCAAGCGCCTCACCGATACCGCCAAACGCAAAGTGCTGATGGCGTCGCTCGACACGCGCCGGCCGGCCGCCATGGAACAGCTCGCCGTGCTTGGCCGCCAGGTCGAGGTCGAGACGCTGCCGGTTGTCGCCGGCCAGACGCCGGTACAGATCGCGACGCGTGCCGTGCAGGCGGCGCGGCTCGGCGGCTATGACGCCGTGATGCTGGACACCGCCGGCCGCCTCACGCTCGACGAAGCGATGATGAGCGAAGCGGCAGAGGTTCGCCGCGCCGCCAATCCGCATGAAATTCTCCTCGTCGCTGACGCGCTAACCGGCCAAGACGCGGTCAATCTGGCGCGCTCGTTCGATGAGCGCGTCGGCTTGACCGGCATCGTGCTCACCCGGATCGACGGCGACGGCCGCGGCGGCGCCGCGCTGTCGATGCGCGCGGTCACCGGCAAACCGATCAAGCTGATCGGCACCGGCGAAAAACTCGACGCCATCGAGGACTTTTATCCGGCGCGCATCGCCGACCGCATCCTCGGCATGGGCGACATCATTTCGCTGGTCGAGAAAGCCGCGACGACCATCGACGCCGAGAAAGCGGCGCGCGTCGCCGACAAGATGCGCAAGGGCGCGTTCGATCTCTCCGATTTGCGCGAGCAGATCGTGCAGATGCAGAACATGGGCGGCATGACCGGCTTGATGTCGATGCTGCCCGGCATCGCGAAAATGAAAAGCCAGCTTGCCGAGCGCAATCTCGACGAAAAGGTGCTCAAGCGCCAAGTGGCGATCATCGATTCGATGACACCGCAGGAGCGGCGCAATCCCGACGTGCTCAAGGCGAGCCGCAAGCGCCGCATCGCTGCCGGTTCCGGCACCAAGCCCGAGGACATCAATCGCCTTTTGAAAATGCACCGCACGATGGCTGACGTGATGAAGGCCATGGGCGGCGCCAAGCGCGGACCGATGGCCGGCCTCGCCAACATGCTCGGTTTCGGCGGTGGCACGCCGAGCCCGGAAGAGATGGCGAAGCTCGCCGAAAAAATGCCGGGCGGCCTGCCGCCCGGAATGCCGGGATCAGGCGGCCTGCCGCCGAATTTTCCCGGAGCGCCCGGTGGACTTCCGAGAGGACTTCCAGGCCTTGGTCCCAAGTTGCCGGGCGGATTTCCCGGACTTCCCGGATTGGGAAAGAAGAAATGATCGCCACCAATTGCAGTTCGAATAACAGACGAAAGGAAACGGAATGCTCGTAATTCGTATGGCCCGCGCCGGCACCAAGAAGCGGCCGGTTTATCACATCGTAGTGGCCGACAGCCGCTCGCCGCGCGACGGGCGCTTCATCGAGCGCCTTGGCTATTTCAATCCGCTGCTGCCGAAAGAAAAGACCGAACGGCTGAAGCTCGATCTGGAAAAGGTCAAGACCTGGATGGCCAAGGGCGCGCAGCCTTCGGATCGCGTTATGCGCTTCCTCGACGCCGCCGGAATCTTAAAGCGCCCCAAGCGCAACAATCCGGAGCGGGCGGTACCGCGCAAGGAACGCAAGGCGAAGGAAGAGGCCGCCAAAGCCGCGGCGGGTGCAGCACCAGGCGCTGCTCCGGCTGCTGCTCCCGCAGCTGCGGCCGCTCCGGCTGCTGTAGCGCCGGTGGCGCCGGCCAGCTAACGGGCTTGAGCGATGGCGCGCGTCTGTCTCGGACAGATTGGCGCAGCGCACGGCGTGCGCGGGGAAGTCCGGCTGCGCTCGTTCACCGCCGATCCAGGTGCGATCACGCGCTACGGTCCGCTCGAGACCGAGGACGGCCGCGTTTTTGAAATCGAATCGTTGCGGCCGGCCAAGGATCATTTTGTCGTGACGCTTGCCGGCATCCGCGACCGCGACGCCGCCGCGCAACTTGCCAATATCAAGCTCTACGTGCCGCGCGAGCGGTTGCCTAAACCGGAAGCGGCCGATGAATTCTATTACGCCGATCTCGTCGGGCTCGCCGTTGTCGATCGCGTCGGTCAAAGACTCGGCACCGTCGTCGCGGTCCACAATTTCGGCGCCGGCGATCTGATAGAGGTCCGGCAAGCCGAAGGCGAGCCGACGCAGATGTTGCCGTTCGACGAGACGACCGTGCCGGTGATCGATCTTGCGGCGGGGCGGCTTGTGGTCGAACTCCCAACGGGACGCGAGTAAGATGTGGCGAGCGAGCGTTCTGACGATTTTTCCGGACATGTTTCCGGGACCGCTGGGTGCAAGCCTCGCCGGCAAGGCGTTGACGGCCGGCGCGTGGTCGCTCGATGTCGTCGATATCCGCAGCTTCGCGACCGACAAGCACCGCACCGTCGACGACACGCCGGCCGGCGGCGGTCCGGGCATGGTGATGAAGCCCGACGTGCTCGGCCGCGCCATCGATGCCACCGCGACTGACGCGCGGCCACGGCTGCTGATGTCGCCGCGCGGCGCGCCGCTGACGCAGGCGCGGGTCGAAGCGCTGGCGCTGGGCGACGGCGTCACTCTCATTTGCGGACGCTTTGAAGGCATCGACGAACGCGTCATCGTCGCGCGTGAGCTAGAGGAAATCTCAGTCGGCGACTATGTGCTGTCCGGCGGCGAGATCGCGGCCATAGCGCTGATCGATGCCTGCGTGCGGCTCCTTCCGGGCGTCATGGGCGCGGCGGAATCGGGCGCCGAGGAGAGTTTCGCCGGCGGCCTGCTGGAATATCCGCAATACACCCGGCCGCAGCTTTGGGAAGGCTGGCCGATTCCGGAAATCCTCACTTCGGGCGACCACGGCAAGATCGCCGCCTGGCGCCGCGCCGAGGCCGAGCGGCTGACAAAAGAGCGCCGGCCGGACCTCTGGACGGCCTTCCTGCAGCGTTTCCGCAGCGGGTCCAAAACTGGTTGAAAGCCCGGATGACTGGAAGGTGACAAATCCGGCGCGGTGGCGTAGAAGCTCGCCCAACCCGCTTAGACCCCGGTCGGAGCCGCGCGTCGCATAGCGCAGCCGATGGAGAATTCGCCATGAATTTGCTCAAGGAAATCGAAAACGAACAGATGGCGAAGCTCGCCGCCGGCAAGGAAATTCCCGATTTTCAGCCGGGCGACACGCTGGTGGTCAACGTGAAAATTCTGGAAGGCGAGCGCAGCCGCGTGCAGGCCTATGAAGGCGTCTGTATCGGCCGCGCCGGCGCCGGATTGAACGAGAACTTCACCGTGCGGAAAATTTCGTATGGCGAAGGCGTCGAGCGCGTCTTTCCGCTCTATTCGCCGATGATCGACTCGATCAAGGTCGTGCGCCGCGGCAAGGTGCGCCGCGCCAAGCTGTATTATCTGCGCGGCCGCCGCGGCAAGTCCGCCCGCATCGGCGAGCGGCAGGATCACACGGCCGAGGGCGGCGGCGAGAGCGCGGCGGAGTAATACCGCCTGCAGCGCGGGCTCCGTTCAATCAACGAGCCCAAAGTGTCTTCGATGCGAGACGTGCTCCCTCCACGAGAGCCGACAGTTTTGCCCAGACAAGCTCACTGTGCAGCCGAGAGCCAAGCCCACAATCGGTTCCCGCTATCACATTTTCTCGCCCGACCGCTTCAGCGAAGTTTCGAATCCGCTGCGCGATGAGTTCTGGATGCTCGACAAGATTTGTCGCGTGGCTGACCAGTCCTGGCACAATGATTTTCCCGGCGGGCAATTTGACGTCCCGCCAAATCGTCCACTCGTGCTGGTGACGCACATTGCCGGCCTCAAAACTGTAAGCTTGCGCATGCACGTCCAGGACGAGATCGATGATCTCCTTCAGCGGTAGATCGTGGGTGTGCGCGCCATGCCAACTACCCCAGCAAAAATGGTGGCGCACGCGTTCCTCGGGGATCCCGCTGAGCGCGTGGTTGAGCGCATCGATGCGAATCTTGAGATACCGGCGGTATTCCTGAATCGTCGGCTCCGGCTTGATCATGTCCCACGACGTCGCAACACCGGGATCGTCGATCTGCAGAATGAAGCCGGCATCGACGACCGCGCGGTACTCCTCACGCAACGCATCCGCCAGAGCGAAGACGAATTCCTCTTCGTTCCCGTAATGCTCGTCGAAGATGTGATGATCGAGCCAACCCGGTGCGAAAACGCAAATGAAGGCCTCCCCGGCGTTGCCTGCGGCCTTTAACGCCTCCTTGAAAACATTGATCTCGCGCCGGATAGCATCAGTTGCCCGGCCCTTGATCGGCCCAGTAACGACCATTTTTGTCGGTGGCGAGAACCGAGGTTCTTCTCCGGGAACGCAGAACATCGTGCCGACGCGATCCATATCCGCATAGAGCTTTGGAAACGTGTCACGCTCGCGGGTTTGTTCCCGACCCGACCCGCGTTCGCCCGGCCGCAGCTGGCGCGTCGTTACCCCGCTGAATTGCTGCGCATAGTAGATAAAATTCCGCCCGTTCCAGAACTCCCCGTCGCCGACGCAGCTAATACCCAGTTGAACCTGCTTTCGGATCACCTCGGCCACCTGCCGGGTCAAGCTGTCGGTATCCTCAGTCGCCGGCTTGGCGGAACTCTGCGGCGACCACGAGGAATAATTGCTGCTGGCTGGCCCCACGGGCGGCAACCTGCCGGCATGTGTCGTTCTGATGGAGGTTTCGCTTCGTTGCATTCGCCCGATCCCTGATGTTCTGGTGCCTGATCCTACCGCATGGCTGCCAGCAGCGACAGAATGCCCGGCCTTTTCCTCGCGCCCGTGAGGCGCTAAAGGACAGACCGGCCAATATATTGTGCCAACGGCAGACGGCAGGAGTATTCCGGGATGGCCAAGCCCCGCACGCTCTACGATAAAATCTGGGAAGATCATCTGATTGAGGACGACCCGGGCGGCGCCTCACTCATATATATCGACCGCCACATCGTTCACGAAGTGACCAGCCCACAGGCCTTCGAGGGCTTGCGGCTCGCCGGCCGCAAAGTGCGCGCGCCGGACAAGACATTGCTCGTGGTCGATCACAATGTGCCGACGACCAACCGCAATCTGCCCAATCCGGACCCAGAAAGCGCCGCGCAGATCGCCTATCTCGCCGAGAACGCAAAATTCTTCGACCTCGAATATTACGACGAGTTCGACAAGCGCCAGGGCATCGTCCACATCATCGGCCCCGAGCAGGGTTTTACGCTGCCGGGCGTCACGCTGGTCTGCGGCGACAGCCACACCGCGACCAACGGCGCATTCGGCGCGCTCGCCTACGGCATCGGCACTTCGGAAGTCGAGCACGTGCTGGCGACGCAGACACTGATCCAGTCCAAATCGAAGAACATGCGCGCGGTGGTCGACGGCAAGCTGCCGCCGGGTGTTACCGCCAAAGACATCATCCTCGCCATCATCGGCGAGATCGGCACCGCCGGCGGCACCGGCTATGCGCTCGAATATGCCGGCGAGGCGATCCGCGCGCTGTCGATGGAAGGCCGCATGACGGTCTGCAACATGTCGGTCGAGGCCGGCGCCAAGGCCGGCTTCATCGCGCCCGATGAAAAAACCTACAGCTATCTGAACGGCCGCCCCAAAGCGCCGAAAGGCAAGGATTGGGACGCCGCGCTGCGCTATTGGCAAACGCTGCGTTCCGACGACGGCGCACAGTTCGACCGCGAGATCAAGCTCGACGCCGCCAAGCTGCCGCCGCTCGTCACCTGGGGCACCAGCCCCGAGCAGGTCGTCTCGGTCGGCGGCCGCGTGCCGAACCTCGACGGCATCACCGATCCGGGCAAGCGCGAAGCCATCGAACGCGCACTCCACTATATGGGGCTGAAGGGCGGCGAGAAAATCTCCGATATCGCCATCGATCGGGTGTTCATCGGCTCCTGCACCAATGCGCGCATCGAAGATTTGCGGGCGGTCGCCAAGGTGGTCGACGGCAAGACCGTGAACGCCAAGGTCAGTGCGATGATCGTGCCGGGCTCGGGCCTGGTCAAAGAGCAGGCCGAGTCGGAAGGGCTCGACAAGATTTTCGTCAAGGCCGGCTTCGAATGGCGCGAGCCCGGTTGCTCGATGTGTCTTGCCATGAATCCCGACAAGCTCGCGCCGGGCGAACGCTGCGCCTCGACCTCGAACCGCAATTTCGAGGGCCGGCAAGGCTACAAGGGCCGCACGCACCTGGTGTCGCCGGCAATGGCCGCCGCCGCCGCAATCGCGGGGCACTTCGTCGACGTGCGCGAGTGGCACTAGTTGCTTCGCGTCATGGCCGGGCTTGACCCGGCCATCCCGACAAAATTGGCAAAGCCGTGCAGCTATGATCGAGATCGCCGGACAAGCCGGGCGATGACAATCATTCATCTCCTTACCCACCAGCAGTGCATTTGCGGATAAAGCACCGTGCCGCTCGGCCGGTATTGCAGCTCGTACCAATCGATGCAGCGCCGGTAGAGCAACGGCCGCGGGTGGATTTCGATGCGGGTGCGCGCGCGGCCCGGCGCCGGCACTATCTGTTCGCCGACTTGCGCGCTCGGCGATGTCTGTGCCGCCGCAGGCGGCGCTGAGAACAGCACCGGCAGAGCGGCAAGACCTACAATCATGATCAACGGTTTAAGTAGCATCATCGCCTCATAATTTAGCCACTACAGCCGTCATTGCGAGCCAACGGGGCCGGCCACTTCGGGCCGGCCCCGTTGGCTCCTGGCAATGACGGTGTACATTACGAATATGGCCGATGTCGGTTCCGATCCGCTGGCGTGGCGGCCGGTAAAGGCGCCCTCGCTCGCCGAGCTCGAAATCTTGGCTGGCGAGGTGTTTTGCCATTTGCCGAAGGGATTCCGCGATCTGTGCAGCGACGTTGTCATCCAGGTCGAGGATTTCCCGACTGAAGATGTGCTCAACGAGATGCAGGTCGAGACCGAATTCGATCTGCTCGGCCTGTTTCAGGGCGTCGGCCTGCCATTCCGGTCCGAAAGCGCGCCGGTGCAGATGCCCAACATGATCTGGCTTTACCGCCGGCCGATCCTCGATTATTGGGCCGAGCACGACGAAACCTTGGGCGCCATCGTCAAGCACGTGCTGGTGCACGAGATCGGCCATCATTTCGGCCTGTCGGACGCCGATATGGAATCTATCGAAATAGCCGCGGATTAATCGAGAGGAGTTATGTCATGAAAATCGACGGCAGCTGCCATTGCGGCGCGATCAAGATCGAGGGCGAGGCCGATCCGGAGAAGACCCAGATTTGCCACTGCACCGATTGTCAGACTGGTACCGGCAGCGCATTTCGCATTTCCATTCCGGTGCCCGGCAACACCTTCAAGATGACGGGACAGCCGACGACTTACGTGAAAATGACGGCGGACAGCGGCAAACCCCGCGTGCAAGCGTTCTGCCCGAAATGCGGCTCGCCGATCTATTCGACGACACTCGGCGATGGTACGCAGCCTTCCTACACCGTGCGGGTCGGCATCTTGCGACAGCGCGATCAGCTTTCGCCGCGGCGGCAACAATGGTTTCGTTCGTCGCGGCCGTGGGTCACCGAGCTTGCCGCGGTGCCAAGATCGGAGAAGCAAACTTGATGCGCCGGCCGCGCGCAGCCACATATAAAGGTGCGGCGTGTTTGCGCCGTTGAAATATCTGACGGGGACTACTGCGATGCTGATCACTGTGTTTCGCTCCCGCCTGAAGCCTGGAGTCCGTGACGAATATAATGCCCTGGTCGAGCGCATGAACGAGCTCGCCCGCACCATGCCGGGCTACATTTCGCACAAGGGCTATCTGGCCGACGACGGCGAGCGGATGACCATCGTCGAGTTCGAGCACGAAGAGGGTTTGCGCGCCTGGCGCACCAATCAAGAACACATTGTGGCGCGAAAATTGGCCCGGTAGAAGTATTACACCGAGTATCATGTGCAGGTCTGCACGCTCGACCGCGAATCCAAGTTCAAGGCTGCCGAGCCCGCGGCAACGGCGCAGGCTTGACCGGCGCGCCGCGAGCCGCCATTAAACCGTCGCAGCAACCAAACGTTCGTCAGGAACTCGGAATGGAAAAGTTCACGACCCTCGAAGGCGTCGCAGCGCCCATCAAAATGATCAATGTCGACACCGACATGATCATCCCGAAGCAATATTTGAAGACAATCAAGCGCACCGGCCTCGGCAAAGGCCTGTTCGCAGAAAAGCGCTATCGCGACGACGGCAGCGAGAACCCCGATTTCGTGCTCAACAAGCCGGCCTACCGCAAGGCGAAAATTCTGGTCGCCGGCGACAATTTCGGCTGCGGCTCCTCGCGCGAGCATGCGCCGTGGGCGCTGATGGATTTCGGCATCACCTGCGTGATCTCGACCTCGTTCGGCGACATCTTCTACAACAACTGCTTCAAGAACGGCGTGCTGCCGATCAAGGTTACGCCGGAGGACCTGGAGAAATTGTTCGACGACGCCGACCGCGGCGCCAATGCGACCCTCACCGTCGATCTCGAAAAGCAGGAAATCCGCGGTCCCGACGGCGGCGTGGTCAAATTCGACATCGAGCCACACCGCAAGAAATCCCTTCTCAACGGTCTCGACGACATCGGCCTGACCATGGTCAAGAACGATAAGATCGAGGGTTTCGAGCAAAAGGCAAAGTCGGCGCGGCCTTGGGTGTGAGGCGGCTTTCAAGTCCGTCATTCCGGGGCCGAGCCAACGGGTCCGGTCCGAAGTGACCGGCCCGATGACAGGCTCCGCGAGGAGCTCGGAATCCATATACGCGAGCGCTGGGGTTATGGATTCCGGGCTCGCCGCTGCGCGGCGCCCCGGAATGACGAAGCAGCCTCCATGACATCAGCAATCTCCGTCTCGCATCTGTGCAAGACCTACGCCTCCGGCTTCCAGGCCCTCAAAGACATCAACCTGGACATCCGGCACGGCGAGATTTTTGCGCTGCTCGGTCCGAACGGCGCCGGCAAGACGACGCTGATCAGCATCATCTGCGGCATCGTGAACCCGTCCAGCGGCACCGTGACTGTGGACGGCCACGATATTCTTTCCGACTACCGTGCCGCGCGCGGGCTCATTGGCCTCGTGCCGCAAGAATTGACCACCGACGCGTTCGAGACGCCGCCGGCAACGATGCGCTTTTCCCGTGGGCTGTTCGGCAAGCCGGCCAATCCGGCCCACATCGAGAAGGTGCTCAGGGAACTGTCGCTGTGGGACAAAAAGGATTCCAGGATCATGACGCTGTCCGGCGGCATGAAGCGCCGGGTGCTGATCGCCAAGGCGCTGGCGCACGAGCCGCAAATCCTCTTTCTCGACGAGCCGACCGCCGGCGTCGACGTCGAATTGCGCAAGGACATGTGGCAATTGGTGCGCGAATTGCGCGCGTCCGGCGTCACCATCATCCTCACCACGCATTACATCGAGGAGGCCGAGGAGATGGCCGACCGGGTCGGCGTCATCAACAAAGGCGAGATCATCCTGGTCGAGGACAAGGCCGAGCTGATGCGCAAGCTCGGCAAGAGGCGATTGACGCTGGAATTGCGCGAGCGGATCGACACGGTGCCGCCCGGCCTCGCCGGCTATAATCTGATGCTATCCGGCGACGGCATGGACCTGACTTACACCTACGATACCAAAAGCGAGCACATCGGCATCACGGCGTTGCTCGACGATCTGCATAACGCGGGAATCAAGTTCAAGGATTTGCGGACTACGCAAAGCTCGCTGGAAGACATTTTCGTTGGCCTGGTGAGGCAAGGACAATGAGCCTCACAATGAACATCTACGCCGTGCGCGCGATCTACGTCAATGAAATGGCGCGAACCGGGCGGACGCTGTTCCAAAGCATCGTCTCGCCGGTGATTTCGACGTCGCTTTATTTCGTAGTATTCGGCGCCGCGATCGGCTCGCGCATCACGCAGATCGACGGCGTGCCCTACGGCGCCTTCATCGTGCCGGGACTGATCATGCTGATGCTGCTGACGCAGAGCGTGACCAATGCGTCGTTCGGCATTTATTTTCCGCGCTTCGTCGGCACCATCTACGAACTGCTGTCGGCGCCGGTGTCGCCGTTCGAGATCGTGCTTGGCTATGTCGGCGCGGCGGCGACCAAGTCGATTATCCTGGGCTTAATCATCTTGGCGACATCATTCCTGTTCGTGCCGCTGCAGATCGAGCATCCGTTCTGGATGCTGGCGTTCCTGGTGCTGACCGCCGTGAGCTTCAGCCTGTTCGGCTTCATACTCGGGCTATGGGCCGACGGCTTCGAGAAATTGCAGGTCGTGCCGCTCTTGATCATCACACCGTTGACGTTTCTCGGCGGCACGTTTTATTCGACCAGCGTGTTGCCGCCGTTCTGGCGGACGGTGACGCTGTTCAACCCGCTGGTCTATCTCATCAGCGGTTTTCGCTGGAGTTTCTTCGGCATTGCCGACGTCGATGTGGGCGTGAGCCTAGCGACGACGCTCTTCTTCCTCGCCGTCTGCATGGCGATCGTCTGGTGGTTCTTCAAGACTGGGTATCGGTTGAAGAACTAAGCCGCGTTGCGAGTGCCGCGCGCCCGGGCGTTCTGGATCGCTTGCCACACCCGATACGGCGTGCAGGGCGTGTCGATATGCCTGATGCCCAGCACCGACAAGGCATCGACGATGGCGTTAACGCCGGCGGACAGCGAGCCGACGGTGCCGGCCTCGCCGGCTCCCTTCACTCCGAGCGGGTTGGTCGGCGTCGGCACTGGATTATCCTCGATCACAACGGTGGGGAAGTTGTCTGCGCGCGGCATGGCGTAGTCCATGAACGAACCGGCGAGCACCTGGCCGGCCTCGTCGTAGCACTTGTCCTCCATCAGCACCTGCCCCAAGCCTTGCGCGATGCCTCCCATGATCTGGCCCTTGACCAGCATCGGGTTGATGACGGTGCCCACGTCGTCCACCACCCAATAGCCGACGACTCGCGTCATGCCGGTCTCCGGATCGATCTCGACCTCGCAGACGTGGCAACCGTTGGGGAAATTACCGGTGCGAGCGCGATATGTCGCCGTCTCGTACAGGCCGGGTTCCATGCCGGGCGGCAGCTTCTCCAACTGGAACGCCGATTTTGCCACCTCGTGGATGTGCATGCTGCGATCGGTACCGGCGATGGTGAAGCGGCCGTCCTTAAATTCCACGTCGCTTTCGGCGGCTTCCATGACGTAGGCGGCGAGCTGCTTGCCCTTGGCGATGATCTTGTCGCTCACCATGACGATGGCGCCGCCGCTCATTGTGGTCGAGCGCGAGCCGCCGGTACCCATGCCGAAGGCCACTGCCTCGGTGTCGCCCTGGATGATCTTCACCCGTTCCGGATCGACGCCAAGGCGATCGACCAGGATCTGGGTCTGGATCGTGGCGTGGCCCTGGCCGTGGGAGATCGAACCGGTGACGAAGGTCATGCCGCCAAGCGGATCGAAGCGGATTTCGGCGGTCTCGTAGGTTGGATCGGCGGCCTGTTCGATGGTGTTGGAGATTCCGATCCCGCGCAGCATGCCGCGCCGGGCCGCCTCGTTCGGCCGCGCCTCAAAGCCCTGCCAGTTGGCGAGCTTCATGGTGCGGTCGAGGTTCTCCTCGAAGTGCCCGCTGTCGTAAGTGAAGACGAGCGGCGTCTTGTAGGGCATGGCCTGCGGCGGGATGGTGTTGCGGCGCCGCAGCTCCGCCGGATCAATGTTCATCTCGTCGGCGGCGATGTCGATCAGCCGCTCGATCATATAGCTCGCCTCCGGCCGCCCGGCGCCGCGATAAGGCGAGGTACAGTGCGTGTTGGTCAGCATGCCGGAGATCGCCACATATAGCGCCGGCGTCGTGTAAGTGCCAACCACGGTGCCGATGTTGACCACCGGCGGCATGGCGCCGCGAAACGATACAAAAGCGCCGAGATTGCCGTAGCTGCGGATGCGCACCCCGAGGAACTTGCCGTCCTGGTCAAGCGCCAGCGCAGCATCGACGATGTTGTCGCGCGCGTCGTCGTCGCTGATATGCGCCTCGTTGCGAGTCTGGGTCCATTTCACCGGCCGGCCGACACGGCGCGCCGCCCATAGCATCAAAATGATCTCGGGATAGACCGAGCCGCGCAGGCCATAGGAACCGCCAATGTCGCCGGTGATCAGCCGAAGTTCGGCCTCGGGAATCTTGAGCGTGGTGCGGGCGATGTCGTTGCGAAACAGCCAAGGCCGCTGGAAGCCGCAGTGCAGCGTGTAGCGGCCGGTACCGGCGTCATAGACGCCGGTGACGCCACGCGGCTCGATTGGATTGGCAGTGACGCGGTTGATGACCAGGCGCTGCTGCACCACATGCGCGGCGCTGGCGAACGCCGCATCGGTTTTGACCTTGTCGCCGGCCTGGTAGAAATAGGCCTCGTTATTCGGGCAATCGTCGTAGAGCTGCGGCGCGCCGTTCTCGAAGGCGTCGCGCGCCGACACCACGGCGGGCCGTGGTGCGTAATCGACCACGACGCGCTCGGCAGCATCGCGCGCAAGATCGAGCGTGTCGGCAATCACCACTGCCACCGGATAGCCGACGTGCATGATGCGGCCGATGGCGATTGCCGGCCGCGGTGGCAGATACATCGGACTGCCGTCGCGTCTCTTGTAGGGCGCCATCGAAGGCAGCGAGCCGAGCGCGTCAGCGCGATAGTCCTCGCCTGTGAGCACGGCGTGGACGCCTGGCATCTGCAACGCCGCTCGCGTGTCGATGCCGCGGATGTCGGCGTGCGCATGCGGCGAGCGCACGATGGCCGCGTAAAGCTGATCGGCAAGCTTGAGATCGTCGAAATAGCGGCCATAGCCTCGCAACAAGCGGGGATCCTCGCGCCGTAGGACCGATTGCCCGATTGCAAATTCGCCCATCGCCTCTCCGAACGCATCGAAGCCGATACGTCTCCCACATTGGATAGCGGCCCGTTGTTAAGCGGGTTGTCTCTGCTCCGTCTTCGCAATCGCATCGGCGATCGCCACCGTCCGCCGCGCCATCTCGGCGTGCAGGCGCTCGACCATGCGGCCGTCGATCTGGATGACGCCTTTGTTGTCGTTCTCCGGCAGGTCGAACGCGGCGATCATCTTGCGCGCGGTATCCACTTCCTCCGGTGTCGGCGAGAACGCCTCGTTGCATGGCACAATCTGCTTCGGATGGATCAGCGTCTTGCCGTCGAAGCCGAGGTCGCGGGCCTGCCGGCATTCCTCGACGAAACCCTTGTCATTGCCAAGCTCGTTATAGACGCCATCGAGGATGTCGAGGCCAAAAGCACGCGCCGCGGCAAGGCAATTCATCAGCCACGGCAGCATCGGCGCGCGGCCGGGCACCAGGCGGGCGCGGGTATCCTTGGCAAGATCATTGGTGCCCATGACGAAACCGGCGAGCCGCGTCTCGGAATCGAGCGCGGCGGCGGCGATTTCGCCGACATTGATCATCGCCAGCGGTGTTTCCATCATCGCCCAGACGCGGATACGCGGGTCGGTGCCCATATCGACAATGCGCGCTGCCAGGTCCTGCAACTGGCCGGGATTTGAAATCTTAGGCACCAGCACGGCATCGGGCTTCGCCGCGGCGACGGCGTCAAGGTCTTCGACCCACCAGCGGGTATCGAGACCGTTGATCCGTACCAAAACCTCACGGTCGCCGAAGCCGCCGCTTTGCAGGGCTTTGACGATCGCCTCGCGCGCCTGCCCCTTGGCCTCCGGCGCCACCGCATCCTCGAGATCGAGAATCAGACAGTCGGCCGGCAACTCGCGCGCCTTTTCCAGCGCGCGCGCGTTCGAGCCGGGCATGTAAAGCACGCTACGGCGCGGCCGGACGGTCATTGATTGGTCCCCACTTCACCTTGCAGTGTAACGCTAACGGCTTTGCAGGCTTCGTGCCAATAGCCTGACCGCTGTCATGCTCCGCGAAGGCGGAGCATCCAGTAATCCCTGATCTTGCGGTGATCGCCTGCGATTACTCGATCATCCGCCTCCGCGGATGATGACACGGAGACCTTACGCCGCTTTCTGCTTGGCGGTGATCAGCTTGCGGTTGATCAGGCACTCGGCGATCTGAATCGCGTTGAGCGCCGCGCCCTTGCGCAGGTTGTCGGACACGATCCACATCGCGAGCCCGTTCTCGACGGTCGCGTCCTCGCGGATGCGGCTGATATAGGTCGCATCCTCGCCCGCCGCCTCGTAGGGCGTCACGTAGCCGCCCGGCTCGTGCGAGTCGATGACCAAACAGCCCGGCGCGTTGCGCAGGATGCTGCGCGCCTCGTCGGGCGTGATCGGATTCTCGAACTCGATGTTCACCGCCTCGCAATGACTGATGAACACCGGCACGCGGACGCAGGTCGCGGTGAGCTTGATCTTGGGATCGAGGATTTTCTTGGTCTCGACCACCATCTTCCACTCTTCGCGGGTGTAGCCGTCCTCCATGAAGGTGTCGATCTGCGGAATGACATTGAACGCGATGCGCTTGGGCAAGCTCTTCGCCTCGACTTCGTTGATCTGGAACACCGCCTTGGTCTGCGAGAACAATTCGTCCATCGCCTCCTTGCCGGCGCCGGAGACCGATTGATAGGTGGCGACCACGACGCGCGTGATCTTCGCCCTGTCATGCAGCGGCTTGAGCGCGACAACGAGCTGCGCCGTCGAGCAATTCGGATTGGCGATGATGCCGCGCTTGCGGAAGCCTGCGACCGCGTCGGCATTGACCTCTGGCACGATCAGCGGGACGTCGGAATCGTAGCGCCACGCCGACGAGTTGTCGATCACCACCGCGCCGGCGGCGGCGATCTTCGGCGACCATTCCTTGGAGACCACGGAACCGGCCGACATCAGGCAGATATCGACGCCCGAGAAGTCGAAATGCTCGAGCGCTTTGACCTTCAGCGTGCGGTCGCCATAGGACACCTCGACGCCCATGCTGCGGCGCGAGGCGAGCGCGACCACCTCGTCGGCCGGGAACGACCGCTCGGCGAGAATATCGAGCATTTGGCGGCCCACATTGCCGGTCGCGCCTACTACGGCGACGCTGTAACCCATTGTTAACTCTCCACCGAAAATTCGGCCCCCGTCCCGCGGCATAGGAACCGGAGCGGAAGCGCTTCTAGGCGAGAAACGTCCCTAACACAACGTTGATGGGAGCGGCCGTGCATCCGGCCTCATACACCGTACCGGGCGACATCCGCGCCACCTTCGTGCGCCTGCTCGCTTATATGGGCGGTCTTGCGATCCTTGCCGTAGCGGCGGCAAGCTTTTTTCAGGAACCGCGCGGCGTCGCGGCGATCGACCCGGTGCCGCTGCCGGCATGGACCGCCATCGAGCGCCCCTATCCCGCCTTCGAGCTCTTGCTGCCCGAACTTTCCGGAAGCGCGTTCAACTACGCCATCCTGCGCCGCCGCAGCGACGGCGCGCGCAAGGATGTGCTGACGTGGGGCGAAGCGGCGGGCAGCCGCCCTTACGTCATGGTCGAGATTTTCCGGCCCGGCGCCCGGGGCGAGAGTTTCCTCGACGCCGCGAGCGAGATCGCCGCGCGGATCATCGACTACACCGTGACCGATGACGTCAAGCCGGCCGGCGAGATCGACAGCAAATTCGGACCGATGCCGCTGGTCGATTTTGCCGTCGCGCCGCACGGCAATGTGCGCCGCTGCCTCGGTTTCGCGCGGCCGTTCGACAATCCGGCGATGCAGATCTCCGGTTGGTATTGCAGCGCCGGGCAGGAAGTGGTCGATCGGGCGACGCTCGGCTGCATGATCGACCGGCTCACCATCGTCAATGGCGAGACCAAACTCGACGCGTTTTTCGCACGCGCCGAGATCAAGCGCACCTTCTGCGGTCAGCGCAGCCCGATCCTCGCAGCAACGCCAGAACGCGAGAAGCGGATCGTGCCGCAGCAAGCCTCAAAGCTGAAGTCCGCCCTCCGCGGACATCTGCCCGTGCGCTAATCCGTCATTCCGGAAACTGCGACCCGCCTTCGCTCGCTGGGCGAGCTACGGCGGGTACGAGTCCGCCGAAGCGCGGAGCGCGAAGGCGGAAGCAGTTGTCCGGAATCCATAACCACAGTCGGTGCAGAATATGCACCAATCGTGATTATGGATTCCGGGCTCGCGGGCTTACGCCCGCGCCCCGGAATGACGAGAGAAGATTACGTCCCGTAATTTGCGGCCAGATAAGCGGCGATGTCCTTGGCATCGGCATCGCTGATCGGAGCACCGAACGCTTTGATCATCTTCGTGACCTCGGCGTTCCAGCCCGCCGCATTGAGAAACGGCGAGTTCATTTGGATGTAGACCAGGCTGTGGCAAGCGCCACAGTTGGCTTCCACCTTATCGAGTCCCGAGCCCGGCTTGAGCTTAACCGTGGGTTCATCGGCCGCAGCGGGCAGCGCCATGAAAGCGACCAGCACGACAATCGCAAGAATGCGCATTGTTTCCTCCGTCACGCAGCGTTCAGCGTGATGCTCTGCATCACGTTGTTGTGGTAGCCGGCCGGATTGAACAAGAGCGCGGCCGTCTGGGTTTGGCCGATCTTGTTGGTGGCATTAACCACGACGGTGTTCTTGCCGCGCTTGGCCTTGAGCTGGAATGTCCACGGCCGAAAGGCGTAACGGCCGAGATCCTCGCCAAGCGTCGCCGCCGACCAGGTTTTGCCGCTGTCGGTCGAGGCAGCGACGCCGGTGATGCCGTAACCGCCATCCCAGGCCAGGCCGCTGACGGAAACAGTGCCGGCCTTCACCGTGGCGCCATCGGCGTGACTGGTGATCAGCGAATTGACCACGATCTCGGTGATCGGCGTGTTGGTTGCGGTCTCTTGGCTGACGAAGCGCGCCACCACCGGGAACATGCCGACCGGAATGCGATAGGCCGGATTCATCCAGAATCCGCCCTGCGGCTTGGTCAGCGCGGTAATGCTGACGAGATGCTTCATCCAATAGGTGCCGGTCCAGCCGGGCACGATAAGACGGGCCGGGTAGCCGTTGAAGTGCGGCAGCGGCGCGCCGTTCATTTCGTAAGCGATCAGCGTCGAGTCATCGATTGCCTTCCATACCGGCAGGCTTTTGATGAAGTCGGGCGTCTTGTCGAAGGCCGGACCCTCGGCGCCGTTGAACGCGATCTCAATCGCCTCGGGCTTGAGGCCGACGATGTCGAGAACATCCTTGAGCCGGGCGCCCTTCCAGCGCGCGCAGCCCATCGCGCCATAGCCCCACTCCACGCCGGCGACGTGCGGGTTGGACAAGCCGCGCCGATTGCCCGAGCACTGGTTGACCGCGACGATTTCGTGCGCCGGAAGTTTCTTCAGATCGTCGAACGTGATCTCAGTCTGCCCGTTGGCGCCATCGCCGCCGACTTCGATCTTGTAGGTTTTGGCGTCGACATCGGGGATGTCCGAAAGGTGATAACGGACAAAGAACTCATCGTTCGGCGTGATCGGCGTGCGGAAATAGTCCAGCGGGGATTCGTAGTTCGGCGGCCGGTAGGCAAGCCTGATCAGCGGCTTCTTGCCCGGCAGCGCCTCCATAACAGCCGACTCGCTGACGCCGGCGGGCACGCCGGGTGAGACCGCGGCTCCTGCCGCCTCGCTTTGAGAAAATTTCGGCCAACCTAGCCCGCTGCCGGCGAGCGCGATACCTGCGCCGGCCGTGCCCAATACATATCGTCGCGTGAGCATGGCATATCCTCCCTCGCGCGTTTGTTTGGCTTCAGCGCTCCCGTCGGAGCACCAAGCAATGCGATGATTTTAGTGCATCGCCTGTCCGCAGAATAATGTGACAAAAAGGCCGCGGATAGGAGGATATTGTGCTGGCACCCCGGCATTTCGGGCTTGCACGCTGGAACCGGGCCGGCCGAACGCTCGTTGCCGGGACGCTATTGCCGCCTGCCGAAGCGGGTTACACTGGCGGCAAGGGAGAATGAGAAATGCGCGTATTTGCCGTCAGTGCCGCCGCCCTGGCCGTGTTTGCTGTCCAGGCGGGCTACGCCGATGCGGCGGCCAAGAAGCAGCAGCCCGTGGTGCTGCGATCGGCAGCCGGTACGGTGATCGAGCCGACCAAGACCATCATCCACCATACCGACGGCACCACTACCGTCATTGTCATTCCCCGCCGCTCATATCTCGATACCGGAACCGAAGTGTCGGTAGGCGACCGCGGCTTCATGGACTACGCGCTGCCGCCGTTCGGCGATCCCGGCCGCTCGGACTGGTTCATCGGCCCCGATACCGGCGGTCACGGCCGCTACCCGTTGCCGGGCTTCGGCTCGATACCAGGCTTCAATCCCGACACGCCGTTTTGACGTAAGCGGCGATCAACCCGCCAAGCGCTCCAATTCACCGGCGACCGCCTCGCCCATTTCGGCGGTGCTGACGATTTTGCAGCCATCCGACTTGATATCGGCGGTGCGCAGGCCCTTCCCGAGCGCCGCGGCGATGGCGGCGTCGAGCTGATCGGCTTCTTTGCCCATGTTGAACGAATAGCGCATTGCCATGCCGAACGAGGCGAGCATGGCGATCGGGTTCGCCATGCCCTTGCCGGCAATATCGGGCGCCGAACCGTGTACCGGCTCGTACAGCGCCTTGCGCCGCTTGGTCTTGGGGTCGAGCTCGCCGAGCGAAGCCGACGGCAGCATGCCGAGCGAGCCGGTCAGCATGGCGGCGACATCGGACAGCATGTCGCCGAACAGATTATCGGTAACGATGACGTCGAACTGCTTCGGCCAGCGCACGAGCTGCATGCCGCCGGCGTCCGCCAGCATATGTTCAAGCTGCACATCCCTATATTCACGCTCGTGCACTTGGCCGACCACCTCGTGCCACAACACGCCGGTCTTCATCACGTTGCGCTTTTCCATCGAGGTGACTTTGTTGCGCCGCTTGCGCGCCAGCTCGAAGCCGACGCGCGCGATGCGCTCGATCTCGTAGGTGTCGTAAACCTGGGTATCGACTGCGCGCTTCTGGCCGTTGCCGAGATCGGTGATGGTTTTCGGCTCGCCGAAATAAACGCCGCCGGTGAGCTCGCGCAGGATGATGATGTCGAGCCCCTCCACCGCCTCGCGCTTCAGGCTCGAAGCGTCCGCGAGCGCCGGATAGACGATCGCCGGCCGGATGTTGGCGAACAGTCCGAGATCCTTGCGCAGCCGAAGCAGCCCCGCCTCCGGCCGCGCCTCGAATGGCACCTTGTCCCACTTCGGCCCACCGACCGCGCCGAAGATCACTGCGTCGGCGGCGTGCGCCTTGGCCATGGTTTCTTCGGTGACGGCGACCTTATGAGCATCGTAGCAGCAGCCCCCGACCAGCCCTTCGTCGGTCTGGAAATCCGCAACGCCCTTCTTGGCGTAGAAGCCGAGCAGCCGCTTCACTTCGGCCATGACCTCAGGGCCGATGCCGTCACCGGCGAGAAGAAGGAGTTTGTGCGTCGCCATAAATTACGCCTCACGAAAGAGGCGCCGATTGCTAATGGGCCGGGCGCGGCTTGGCAAGCCGCGCAGACGCCGATGCGTGGCCGGACTCACCAATGCACGTTGATGCCGTTACTGCCCGCTAAACCAGTTATAGCCCTGGTTTTCCCAATAGCCGCCGGCGTCGTTGTTCTGCACCCACATCGCGGTGACGTATTTGGGATTTTTAAAGCCGAGCTTGGTCGGGATGCGGATCTTGATCGGGAAACCGTAGGCCCGCGGCAGAATCTGGTGATCGAATTTGAGGGTCAGTTGCGTCTGCGGATGCAGCGCGGTCGGCATATCGATCGTGTTCGAATAGCCCTCGGCGCACTGGAACCAGACATATTTGGCCGTGGTGTCGGCGCCGATCATTTTCAGGAAATCCGACAGTTTTACGCCCTGCAGGAGCCGATCGCGCTCCAGCCCTCGACACAGACATGGCGCGTGATCTGCGAGACTTCCGGCAGCTTATAAAGCTCCGGCAACGTCCAGGACTTCTTGCTGTCGACGAGGCCGCCGATCTCGAGCTTGTAATTCCCGCCGTCGATCTCGGGCGCTTCATCCTGGCTGTAATAGGCGTTGAACGGGAACGGCCGCGTGATCGCGCTTTCCGGATATTCCGGCGCCAGCGTGTTGGGATTGAACAGCATGGCCTGAACGCGATCGTTGAAGCGCGAGATGACGCGCAACGCGCTCTCCGCCGTCGGGCCATCGATGATATCGCAGCCGGTCAGCGTGGCGAGCGCGCCGAGGCTCGCGGCGCCGCGCAGGAACAGGCGCCGCGACGGACCAGGCAACAGCTTCGCCGCGTCCTTGATCAGGAGCTTCGGATCGACGCCGGGTATCGGCTTGCGCTGGCGCGGCATTGTCTGGTCCTTATATCAACGTCCGAAAATCATTGCGCGCAGGCTCTTCGGCACGATCAGCGCGAGCGCCACGTGCACCGTCAAAAAACCGACGATCGACGCCATCGCGAAAAAATGCACATAGCGGGCGAAATCGTAGCCGCCGAAGAACGCGGTGAGGTACTTTAACTGCACCGGCTTCCAGATCGACAGGCCCGACAGCACAATGACGACGCCGGCCAGCAGCACGCCGGCATAGAGCAGCCGCTGCACCGCATTGTAGACCGTCAGATCGTCGTGCGAGAGCTTGCCGCGCAAGGCGGCGAGGAAGTCGTTGACGACCTCGCGCGGGCGGATCGGAAACAGCTTGCGGCGGAAGCGGCCGGTCACGATGCCGAGCGTGACATAGACGATGCCGTTGATCACCAGCAGCCACATCGCCGCGAAATGCCACAGCAGCGCGCCGGCAAGCCACTCGCCGAGCGCAATTTGCGGCGGGAAACGGATGAATCTGAACAGCGGCGAAGCGTCGTAGATCTGCCAACCCGAGCCGATCATCATGAACATGGCGAGCGCATTGACCCAATGCGTTATGCGCACCCAGGCCGGGTGAATCACCGGGCCTTTGGCGGTATCGGGCACCACGGGCGAATTGGCTGCGGCGTCGATTGTCATGGTGCAGGCTTGTACCAAAATGCAAGGGCATGCGCGCCTCACATTCGTGTCAGTCTTACCTCTCCCCGCAAGCGGCTATCATATGCACACATCTCGATTGCCGATAGTTGCTGGGGCTGATTCCGTGAATCAACTGTTGATTCGCGGAGGCAGAGGTGGCGATCGAATTTGGGCTGGGGCGGTTTGGCGACCGC